>Ga0098074_1001809_pt1 | contig 10294 bp, 3 predicted proteins | sample 32_taG_FD_75064 | JGI IMG/M metagenome (GOLD analysis project Ga0098074, IMG submission 75064) | Marine viral communities from the Gulf of Mexico - 32_GoM_OMZ_CsCl metaG | ecosystem: Environmental > Aquatic > Marine > Oceanic | place: Atlantic Ocean: Gulf of Mexico | collected 2015-07-12 | reverse complement strand
TACCATTCCAAACAGACAACGTTAGGTCATCATCGTTTTGAAGCCAGGTCTTACCAGTTTCATAATCACTACCAGATGGTGTACCAGTCTGCACAAGAGTGTCAAACCGTTTAGCAGCAGCACTAGAAGTAAAGATACTGTCATTGTTAGTTGTAGGACCAGCATCCTGCTCAGCTAGTGTAATAACATCTTCGGCTTTAATTCGATCAAGATCGATAGAACTGGAACCAAGACCAAGGGTAATAGTACCGTCACCGTCATCGGTAACAGTAATACCTGTACCATCAGTAGCGATGTCAGTAGTAATAGCATCGTTAATCTTACTATCAATACGGTCATCAATAGCCTCAGTGCTGGCAATCTTGGTGTCATCGCTGACCCAAGTGTCACCATCGTACAGGGTGTTTTCGTAACGATCCCAATAATACTCTTCTAGGTATTCTTTAAGATCTTCTGGTACATCCTGGCAACCAGACTCTTGAATAGCATACCGCAGCTGTTCAAAGTTCTTGTTAAGGTCATTTGAACGAATAGCAGATCCAGGATTAAACAATGCACGGATGTCGTCTACCTTAGTAATACGACGGATCCGTACGTTGTCTTGTGTCTCTTCGTTAGGAACGGTAGGTGTAGTTGGGGCAGGTGGAGCATCACCAGTGAACTCTACAATGGTAGGGTTAGCATCGGTAATCTGCCAAGGGTAGGTGGAATCAGTCGTGAGCTTCTCGTCCCATTCTTTAGTTGTAACGTTCCAAAAATAAACGTGAATCTCAGATTTAAAAATGTACGGGAAATCAAACGAAAAAGTTAGATTACTCCCGTCTCCGGCTTTAATTGTTTGTACGTCAGAACACGACATAATTCGTTAGTATCTAATGTTTAGGGGTTCTTCTAAGGCAGGGATTCTACCTCCTTCAGCGGCGGCTTGAGCAGCTAGTTCTGCTTGACGACGTGCTTCAATAGCAAGTCGCATGTTACTATCCAAACCGTCAAACGCATACTTTTCAGCTTCACGCAATGCCACGCCAAGATCATAATGAACAAGATCGAAATCGTCCAAGGAAGTGTCTTCTGAAGATACCCCTCTTAGACGTGCTTCACGTAAGCGATCAATTGTTCGGCGTGCCATAGCAGATTTGCGGATAGCAGCAATACGTTTACGGAAATAACCTTGCTCACCCATTAAACGGAATAGTTCAGACCGTTCTGCAGGGGTAAGTTTAACGCCGTCACGCTTTTTAAATGTAGTAGAAATATCAAACTCAATATCTTGCAAGAAACGTTCTTCTTCACTTTGACCTGGGTAAATCTTAATCGGTGAATAAGCGTTCCAAAGCCTAGTAGCTAAATTATATTGGTTAGCTACTCTTCCAGTAATAGGGTTGTAGACATATGGGAGACGGTTAGCTGGATCTAAAACACCAGCAATTTGGTTACGGTTTGCAATATGCGCCATGATGTCTTCATCGATGATTTTCAAACCACCATCCAAAACACGACCCATTTCATTTCTAAGACCACCCAGCGGTCCAAGAGAGTTGATCATACCAGCAGAGAATCTGCTAGCTTCAAATCCATTACCAGAAGCGAGTTCAACCAGTGGTCTCAAAGAAGATACAAGAGCTTGGTTTGTAACAGCACCACCAAGAGTAAAGGCAAGCTTTTCAAATGCGTTTTCTGTTGCAGCCTCACCAATCATATCAAAGTTATCTGCAACATTAACAACTGCAGCAACCCAGTTAGCAAGACCAGGACCAAGAATAGTTTCGTAGTTGAGACGTACGTCACCTACCTTTATGGTACGGCGTTCCCAATCGCTGTTTGCTTCCCGAGATCTTTGTGCACTACGATCATAAAGACCATCACCAGTTATATCCAACTTGCCCATAAGCAACCCGGTAACAATAGTACCTGTAATAAAAGTACCGACAGCTTTCTTACCAAGAGTTTTGTTTTTAAGATCGATAATAGTATCAAGCTTAAGACCGTCATCCATCTTGCTTGGATCAAATCCACGGCTAGAAAGAAGGCGATCCATCAACGCAGGGTTGTTAGAAAGATCCTGTACAGAAGTAAAGGCTAGTTCGTTAACATCTTTTTGGAAAGATTTGAGAGGAAGAGGTGCATAATCGTCCAACTGTTTAACCATGTTAGCCATGGTTCCAGGGAACATAAAGAACATACGAGCACCAGGCCATTGTTGAAGAAGACTATCGAGACTCTTGACCATATCGGTGTCAAGGTTTAGTGCAATTTCATTAGAATTGTACTTAACAGCTTCGTCTGCAATGATACCATTTTCATCAAACATCTTTCTGTATTCAGCATTAGCAAGCTCTTTAATACGTGCGGGGGTTGCTTCTTCACCAAGACGTTTTAACTCACTCATAGCACGGAAACGTGCATGACCGTTAGCAATAGTAGCATTAGTCCAACCGTCAAGACCAGTAAATGTATTAGGGATAAGTCTAAATACAGGGTCTTGCTCCATATGTTTCATCATCTCATATTGACTAATGAGATACTTGAAACCTTCTTTTCCTTGTTCAGCCTGTTCTTCTGCAATCTTTTTATATGCATCTAGCTTCTCTTCAAACTGTATTACCATATCAAGTCTAGTTTGACTTTTTACAGCATTAGGGTTTTGAGATGCTTTTGCAAATACACTACCTGCATAAGGCATAGCCTTTCTTTGTGTATCCCACATAGCACTATATGCCATCCAGCCACGCTGAAGGGAATCCATATCACCACGTAGCAATGCACCTGAAAAATATGTAACAGGTTCTGCAATAGTACCACCAAGGTTACCGTACAATGCTTGCGCACCTGTACCAATAGAAGATAGGACAGAATTAAAGAAATTACCGCGTACAGCCTGCATCAAAATATTAGGTGCATCTGGGCGTCCATCGTAAAGCGGACGGAACTTAGTAAAAGCGTGTTGAATATCATCATTCAACGCAGAAATGCTGTTGATTTTACCATCAGTCATTTCATACAGTTCCATCAAAGCCTCAGCTGTTTTAGGACTTGTGTTCTTGAGATAATCAAGGCTTTCGCCAAACACTTCTACTTCCTTTTGAATACTGCTAACAAGGTTGTCTAGTTCAGCAGGGTCTGTAGCCGCAGGTGGGGGAGTAACTCCTTTTGCAGAAAGTTTATTAAACAGTGCATTACTAGCTTTCTTTTTTTGTGCATAGTAACGTGTAATACCCTGAAGTTTCATAAGATACATCAGGTTATCTTTAACACGCTCTTCTGCGTTAAAGACTGCTCTTGATCCACGGTTAATACGCATACCTTCAGCAATGTCAGAAATCTGACCGCCAAGAGAGGTGGCAAGATAAGATTGAGCACGTGCAATATCCATGCCAGTCATGTCTTTACTGTAATTAGCTACAGCTCTAAACAATGTGGCATAGCCTTCTTCTGCTACGTATTCAGCACCTTCTGCTCCTTTAACAATATAAGGGTCTAAAATGTTGCGAAGCTCTTTGACACCCATGGACGGGTCAAACAATTCAACAGCTAGGTTTTCACCCTCAGCTACAACATCATCAAACTTGATGCTCCAGTTCTTGGCTTCCATGCCATACTCATCAGCATCCTTAAGCTGCTTTGTAAGCCCCAGGGCAACCTCTTCAGAAGCCATAGGTGTACTGGCACCATACTTAATAGCAGGGGGGCTTGCAACCGATCCTAGGCGACCATACACAGTATCGTAGTTTTTAGCGATACGTACAGCATCAAGGCTGGCACCAACAATACCAAAGTCATCAACAACACGTTGTCCAACCTCATTCCAGTCATAAAGATCGTGAACACCTTTAAGTGCTACATCCATGTCTGGGTTTTGAGACAAATTATATGCACCAAGTTCATCCAAAGATTCTTCTTGTTTTAGTGCATATTTGGTAACGTCATCCAGATCAACATCATCAACAGGAGTTGCAGTCTTTACCCAACTTCTAGCCTTAGGTGTGTTACCTATAATTTTAGGTGCATCAGAAAAAATATCCTTTACTTCTCCAACAGCTGCACCAAATTTATTTAGTTTACTGAGAAATGGAATAATAAAACCTAACGCAAGGTCTTCGTTAATGTTTTTTTGACGTTTGATGTCTGGGCTGTCAGTATCAAGCGTAGCCATGCTATCAGGGATAAAGTCCCATTGAGCCGGCAGCATTTTCTTAATACTACCAGTAAGGTTGTCTTCTTCATACTCATCACTGACGGCACCGACAATAGCGCCAGATGCAGCTTCTACACCTCTAGCACCAAGAAATCGCATGAAACCAGTGTTACCAAGGCTCCAACCGACACGTGCTTGTGCAGCAGTTCCGGCTGCCATGCCAAGAGCACCCAAACCAGCAGTAGGAAGAACAACAGAAGAGATGCTTCTAACAGCTTCTGCTACGTTGTTTTCATATTTTGTTGCTTTAGGAATCTTTGCGCTTTTAGGTAAAAAGACATTTGCAAGATCAGTCCCAAAATCAATAACACCTTGAACGGCAGCAAAATCAATTTCACCACCTTCCCGGCGCATCCTTTCTAAGTCAAGCTCCCCGTCAGCAGTTCTGTAGGGGGTTGTTGGCGAACCCGTAAGTTCAGCCGGAGGTTGTTGCGGTGGTTGTTCTCCCGTAGGAGCCTGTTCTACCTGAGGCACAGGAGCAGTAGCAGCTTCTTCAGCAACTTGTGCTTCAGATTCACGTGCCATCCGCTCCATACGAGCTTCGTCTACATTCTGTTGAATCTGTTGCATAGATTCTTCAGAACGAGTTTGCTCCATCTCCTCATCAGTTAGAACATAATCCGCTTCAAGCTCTCCAAAATTAAGAGGATTGCTCATTGTTTTAAAAATTAGTTACCATGTAAACCGTGTAATTCATATTTACGACCGTCTTGGTCAAACGAGTAAATACCCATATTACCTGCAGTAGGGTCGGATATTGTTTCAAGGTACTCAGCGTCAACACCCACATTAGTGCCAATAGGTGTAGCAAAATCTACCCCATGGTGCATTTTATACTCACCTGTAACAGGATGAGTCCGCATACCATAAGGACTCGTCATTCTAAACTGTTCAGTAAGCGGCTTACCATTGACAGTAAGTCTACCTAGAAAAGGTGTAGGATCAATATATTGACCACGCTCTACATCCCAAACTCGGAAGTCTGCATGAGGACCGGTACCTATACCAGTGTTACCGGTAGTAAAAGTTTTACGCAGAACCTGAGCAGTTAGCAACTGATCCCCTGATGCCTCAGCTACACCACGTGCAACACTACGAGTTGTAGGATTGTCAGTAAACAATCTTTGAGTTTCAGGACGTGAGGTGTTAACAATGTCCAAAGATGGACTTTGAATAGGTGCAATTTTATCCTGATTGTATTTATTAAAAGCGTTAATCTGGCGGTTGATAACTTCAACCGTTGAGATACCTAAAAGCCTTGCGGCTGCTTTAATTTCAGGAGTAATCAAAGCGTTAATACTACCACCAGTATAGTGTGTTTGTGACAAGTTACGTAGATCAGGAGCAGAAGATACAAGACCAGGACTATCTAAGGCACCAATACCTGTAGCACCGACTTGATTTTCAATACGTTCGATGTTCTGATCAATTACAGCTTCAGTTCTCTTTTTTACTACTTGAATGTTTGGATATACAGAACCATTGTTATCATCAAACTTACGAAGATAAAGCCCGTCTTCTGAACCAGCTTTTGATTTGGCAAGTTCAGATTGATGATTCTGTCTAGCGTATGCTAGTGCAGCGGTAGGATCATTGTTGTTATTTGCAAGTCCTTCCTTGTACCAAGCAGCAAACTGTCTTTCCATAAACAGTTGAACTTCTACAGCAGCAGAGCTGGATGCACCTTCTAAAGAATCTTTAGCAATCAGTTTAGCATCTTGCTTTAAAGCCTTAAGAGTTACTTGATAATCAGAGCCGAACATGGTGGTTTTATTTTGTTCAACAAGTAGTCCTTGAGCTTCTGCTCTCATTGTAGGATCTTGAATTGACAGCACTTCACCTTGAGTCAAAAGACCATCACGTGCACGCTGTTTTACAACTTCTAGTTTTGCTTCTCCTTCAGCCTTATTTTCAGCTAAAACCCTACGTTCTAATTCTACTAGCTGTGGTGGAACAAACCCCTCGAACCTGTCCATATACGCTTTTTTGGCAGTTCCAAGTATATCGAGATCATCACGGGGATCAGCAGCAGATAGTTGTTCATGTAATTCACTTTGTGTTGAGCGGTAATGTTGAATAGCATCAGCTTGCATAAGCTGTTCTTGCTGATTAAGCGCAGAAGTTCTAGCAGTAGCAAGCGCTCTTTGAATCTCTGCCTTACGTTTTGACCATTTATCTCCCCATGCTTCACCCTTTTCACCAAGCTTAGCAGCAAACAAAGACTCGGCGTTATAGATAGGATTGCCGTCTATGTCAACGCTTTTAAATAATTCTGTCAAATACTGATGAGCACCTTCAAACCCTTTACGATTTACAAGGTCAATCCATTCTGTTTCTATAATCCTTACAACAGTAGCAGAATCAGCAGCGTTAGCTATTTGATAGTTAAAATCATTATCTGCTCTAAAATTATTATCTTCAAGATTGTTTTCACGAGCTGTCTTCATGACACTTTGGTTTACCGAAAGTATCTTATCAAGAAGACCACTTTTTTGCAAAAGTGCTGGGTTTGTACCAGTAAGTTGGGAAAGATCTAAGTAACGTTGCATAGCCTGGGCGGCTACGATACTTGTACGATTTGCATCACGTGATGCTTGATTACCAGTAAATGTATTACCATCCCTATCTGTATATTGGGTGGTTTCGTCCATAAACTGTTGATTCAAATAGCTTTGGTATTGCGAACCCACTTTATTAAAAAGAGCGAGCTTTGCACCGTAGCTTAGGTCTTTAATTTTTTGAGCAGCTTCGCTAAGATCTAATTCGTCTGCACCATTTAATTTAGCATCACTAAGCGCAGCGTAACCTTCTACTTTTTTAGCGTCAGCATCTGTTAAAAGTGCTTCAAGATACCTAACATTAGGATCGTTATCACCTAAAGCAAGTGTCTGAAAGTAATCTTGATTCCACTTTTCATGCTGTTTTTCAACTTCAATTTCATGCAGCTTTTGAGCAGCAGTTATACTAAATTTAGCGACAGAACCAAATATCTGTTGCTGCGCACGTGTGTCAATTTCAAATTGACGTTGTGCGGCTGCATTCTGCGCTTGAACAGCGTTTAGCTGTGTTTGTACATTTTGCTCTTGAATCTTAGCATTTGTACTAGCTTGCTGGGATTCAATCTGAGCATTTTCTTTCATCGCATCAGCAATGCGATTACGGTTAGAAATTACTGCATCACGCTCATCACGCAATGCACCAATAATTCTGTCTGAGTATTCTTGTAGACGGGCTTCACCACGTTCAGACGCCTGCTGTGGTCTAAATGTCCCGCCTTTAATAGATCGTTTGTATTTAGCCATAGTTAACCTCCAGGGATCCCATAATTAGGTCCGAATGTGCCGCCGAATCCTGGGACATAGCCGCTGTTTTGTCCAATTGTAGGTGGTTTATAGGTTTGCTGTGCGCCTCCCCAGTTAACACTTGCCAGCGAGCTAGCAGCGCCGCCAATACCACTAATAAGCGGTGCCATCACACTTTGTTGTTGTGCAGGTGCTGCCAAGCCAGGCAAGACCTTCATAGGTTCAAGCCAAATAGGTTCAGGTGCTTTAGTAGGAGCAGGGATTTCAGGAAGTCTAACAGGACGAATCATACGTGAGGCTTCGACTCTAGCATCAGCTGCAAAACGACCGAGGCTAATGTCAAACATGTTTAGGGTAGATTCCTTAATTTCACCAGCAATGCCAGCATCTATTACAGCAATATCTCTACCAATCTGAGCAATGTCAGACTGAAGTGTTTTAGATCTCACTCGTCCAGCTTGACCTAAACTTGCTTTACCTTCTGCTTCTAGTTGTGCTACCAAAAGATCTTGACGTTGGAAAGCGTTTTCAGTACGAGCATCTTCAATAGCAAGCTGCTCTCTAGTAAGACCCTGTTGCTCAGAAAGTCTGTTGAAAGTTAGATTCTTTGAAGAATTCTCAACGTTCATTGCGTACTTTTCAGCGTCAACTCTTTCTTGAATTGCTCTGATTTGAGTCTTGATGCGCCAATCTTGTAGAGCGGTTTCAAATTGATACTGCGTTCGCTTGTCGTAATTCTCTCGATCTACTTCAAACTTTCTTTCGTTATATTCATTTTGAATTTTAGCCTGCTCATTTAGTAGAGCCTGTTGCCTTTCTTGGGCTTTCTTTGCCTCTCTATTTGCCCTAGAGGCAGAACGGGATCCAAAGATACCACCGACAATAGATGAGACGGCACTAATACCCGCAAATACTGTTGCCGCCATAATTAAGACCTCCTATAATACTTGTTAGAATAGTTACCTTCCCACATCATCGACACCAACGATACAGGGTATGGAAAATCACTTGTCACTTTAAGTTCAAAATTAGTGTTACGTTGATGGATAGGTAAGGTAAATACTCGTTCCTGTACTACAGGATTAGTATCACCAGCGTAGGTATCGCCTTCTGCAGTATGTTCTACATTTTTCCATTCATTAGAGCCAGTTGGTTTTAGCTTAAAACGGATGGCACCAGAACGACCGACAGCCATTTTAACCCTAGCAATAGTTAGGGAAGCTGTATAATCTGCTCCCTGCTCTCTCCTAAGGTAAAACTTAGGTAGTGTTGCCTCCAGGTCATAACCATAACCAACTACAATACCATCAGCATAATCAGTAAAGTCACCCTTTACTTCAAAGTAATGGAAGTTAGTTGTAGGTTCAATACGTTCAATAGCTTTAGCCCAGTAGCCTTGATCTGAGTCAAGTGCTGCATCAGTGCCATTATCTGCTGTAGGCAATGTAAGGAGCATTACAGCATCCTTATTGTCAATGGGGGTGTAGGGTACATAAATCTTGGTAATATCATTATCTTCGTCGTACACAACCGCATCAGTATCATCATCTGGATCAACAGGACGGGTAGCCATATCAAGAGGTACATTACCTGTAAAGCTATCTGTAGTGGCTAAAATGTTACCTGACGGCAGTTCATCTAATTCAATTGAACCGATGGTATACTCATCTTCCTGCTGCGATATAACAGTAACTGCATCGTTAATAATACGTGCAGCTTGGATAGTACCAGGCAGCTCCCATTTTACCCATGCTTGAAATAGATCTTCCTTACCGTTGTTATAGAACCGGTACATGTACAGGTAAGACGTATCACGGTCAACCAACATAACAATAGAGTTAGGAGGGCTGGTAGTTAGATCATCTACAGTATCAGGAATCCATTCTAGCACAGCTTTACTAATGTCCACCACAATAGGTGTCTGCTCAACGTCACGAAGAGCCATAGTAAACAGCTTACTGTAACCAGGTACCCGGCTAACAAATGCAGTAGTAGTACCGATGTCTACAGGCTGTACGTTAGTAGCCATCTCGTAGTTAGACAGCGAACGGATAACTGCAGAAGTAGGTGTTAGAATACTTGCATCTGTAGCATATACCTGGAACTGCTGACGTTCACTGAACAGCAGCAAGCCCTGGGGTGACGGTAGGACATCAGACAGGGTGACAGGACGCACACTAGATACGTTCAGGTCAATAGGATCTGAGTCGATCTGAGTCAGTGCAGACTTAGCGAAGAAGTTGTAGTTGTCGTTAGCAACACCGAAAATAACATTATCTTCAGACAACACACCAAACCTATTGCTGTAAAAGAAAGTAGAACTAATACTTTTACCAATAAAAGATGGTTGTGGATTAGTGTTATCGTCACCAGCTAGGCGGTCCTTATAGTCAATAGGACCAAACGTAAAGGTAGTGGCACCAGTGTTTGCTAACTCATGTGGCATGGTATCGTTATCAAGACCAGGTGATACATCACGTGCAATGGTCTCTTGCCAGTAACCCTTACCACCGACACCATCAGCAGCAACGTACTTCAGGTAGTAATCATCATCCTCAGTATCACTGTTCAGGATCTTGAGGTTGTGGTTATGGAATGATTCCAGAGGCAGTTCAGATACGTTAGTAACGTCATCCTGAGATGCTTCTAAGGTGTTGTTAGCGTCTCCACCAACCGCACTAAGGCTAAATGCTGAATAAGTGACATCAGAACCAGGCTCTTCATCTACGACAACATCATTAGCTTCTGTAGTTTTACGGATAGTAATGCTATTAGCGTAGGAGTTAAGATACCATTT
>Ga0098074_1001808_pt1 | contig 10296 bp, 7 predicted proteins | sample 32_taG_FD_75064 | JGI IMG/M metagenome (GOLD analysis project Ga0098074, IMG submission 75064) | Marine viral communities from the Gulf of Mexico - 32_GoM_OMZ_CsCl metaG | ecosystem: Environmental > Aquatic > Marine > Oceanic | place: Atlantic Ocean: Gulf of Mexico | collected 2015-07-12 | reverse complement strand
TTGTAGGGAGCCCTACTAGTTCGCCCCGGGAGTTCGTCCATGAACAAGTCGTCCGAGCTGCACGTGCCCACCCACCCCGTGCGCCTGGTGACCGCCTCGAGCCTCTTCGACGGCCATGACGCCTCGATCAACATCATGCGGCGGATCTTCCAGAGCCAGGGCTGCGAGGTGATCCACCTCGGGCACAACCGCTCGGTGCAGGAGGTCGTCGACGCGGCCATCGAGGAGGACGTGCACGGCGTGGCCGTGTCGTCCTACCAGGGCGGTCACATCGAGTACTTCGAGTACCTCGTCGAGTCCCTGCGCGCCCAGGGGGCGGGCCACGTGCAGGTCGTCGGCGGCGGCGGCGGCGTCATCGTGCACGACGAGATCACCCGGCTCCGCGAGAGCGGCGTGACGATCTTCTCCCCCGAGGACGGCCAGCGCATGGGCCTGGTCGGGATGATCAACTCCGTGGTCGCCACCTGCGACCGCGACCTCCTGGACGACGCCCACGGCGGCATCGTCGGTGCCGAGCGCGTGCTCAGCGGTGACCGGTTCGCCATCGCGCGCGCCATCACCGCGGCCGAGCAGGGCCGGCTGCCGGACGACGTCCTGGCCGCGCTGCGCGACGCTGCCGGCAGCCGGACGGTTCCGGTGCTCGGCATCACCGGCACCGGCGGCTCGGGCAAGTCCTCGCTCACCGACGAGCTCGTGCGGCGCTTCCGGGTCGACCAGCAGGACAAGCTGCGGGTGGCCGTGCTGGCCGTCGACCCGACCCGCCGCAAGGGCGGCGGCGCGCTGCTCGGCGACCGGATCCGGATGAACTCGCTGGACGGCGACCGCGTCTACTTCCGCTCGCTGGCCACCCGCGGCGCGCACGAGGTGCCCGAGCACCTGCCCGCCGTGATCGACGTGCTCAAGGCCGCCGGTTTCGACCTGGTGATCGTCGAGACCCCGGGCATCGGTCAGGGTGACGCCGCGATCGTGCCGTACGTCGACACCTCCCTCTACGTCATGACGCCCGAGTTCGGCGCGGCCTCGCAGCTGGAGAAGATCGACATGCTCGACTTCGCCGACGTCGTCGCCATCAACAAGTTCGAGCGCCGCGGCGCCGCCGACGCGCTGCGGGACGTCGGGCGGCAGCTGGTGCGCAACCGGGAGGCGTTCGGCAAGCAGCCGGCCGACATGCCGGTCTTCGGCACCTCGGCGGCGCGGTTCAACGACGACGGCGTCACGGCGCTCTACCAGCACCTGCGCGACCTGCTCGGCGACGAGGGCCTCACCCTCGACGAGGGCGCCCTCACGCCGGTCGCGACCAAGACGTCGTCCGAGCTGCGCCAGGCCATCCCCGGCGACCGGGTGCGCTACCTGGCCGACATCGCCGCCACCGTGCGCGACTACCACCACGACACCGAGACGCTGGTCGAGCAGGCCACGCGGGTGCAGCGGCTCGAGGCGGTCGCCACCGAGCTCACCGAGCGTGCCGAGATCGACGAGCTGCTGGAGAAGGCGACCGCCGACCTGCCCCGGGAGGTCGCCGAGCAGCTCGCTGGTTGGCCGGCCGTGGTCGAGTCCTACGCCGGCGACGAGCAGGTGGTCGTGGTGCGCGACAAGGAGATCCACACCTCGCTGGTGAAGGAGTCGCTCTCGGGCAACAAGATCCGTCGGGTCTCGCTGCCGCGGTTCACCGACCACGGCGAGCTGGTGCGGTTCTGGCGCAAGGAGAACCTGCCGGGCTTCTTCCCGTTCACGGCCGGCGTCTTCCAGTTCAAGCGGGACGGCGAGGACCCGGCGCGCATGTTCGCCGGCGAGGGCGACCCCTTCCGTACCAACCGGCGCTTCAAGCTGCTCTCCCAGGACGGCGAGGCGACCCGGCTCTCCACCGCCTTCGACTCGGTGACGCTCTACGGACGCGACCCCGACGAGCGCCCCGACATCTACGGCAAGATCGGCACCTCAGGCGTGAACGTCGCCAGCCTGGCCGACATGGCCGTGCTCTACGACGGCTTCGACCTGGTGGCGCCGTCGACGTCGGTGTCGATGACCATCAACGGCCCGGCGCCCACGGTGCTGGCGTTCTTCCTCAACACCGTGATCGACCAGCAGGTCGACAAGTTCCGCGCGGCCGAGTCTCGCGAGCCGTCGACCGAGGAGCGGGCGATGCTCGCTGCCGAAGCCGTCGCCTCGGTACGCGGCACCGTGCAGGCCGACATCCTCAAGGAGGACCAGGGCCAGAACACCTGCCTGTTCTCCACGGAGTTCTCGCTGCGGATGATGGCCGACATCCAGGCCTGGTTCATCGAGAACTCGGTGCGCAACTTCTACTCCGTCTCGATCTCGGGCTACCACATCGCCGAGGCCGGGGCGAACCCCATCAGCCAGCTCGCCTTCACGCTAGCCAACGGGTTCACCTACGTGGAGTCCTACCTCGCGCGCGGCCTCGACATCGACGACTTCGCGCCCAACCTGTCCTTCTTCTTCTCCAACGGGATGGACCCCGAGTACTCCGTGATCGGGCGCGTGGCCCGGCGCATCTGGGCCGTCGCGATGCGCGACCGCTACGGCGCCAACGACCGCTCGCAGAAGCTGAAGTACCACGTGCAGACCAGCGGTCGGTCGCTGCACGCGCAGGAGATGGACTTCAACGACATCCGCACCACGCTGCAGGCGCTGATCGCGATGTACGACAACGCCAACTCCCTGCACACCAACGCCTACGACGAGGCCGTCACGACGCCGACCGAGGACTCCGTGCGTCGTGCGCTCGCCATCCAGCTGATCATCAACCGCGAGTGGGGACTCTCCATGAACGAGAACCCGCTGCAGGGATCGTTCATCATCGACGAGCTCACCGACCTGGTCGAGGCGGCCGTGCTCGAGGAGTTCGACCGCATCAACGAGCGCGGCGGCGTGCTCGGTGCGATGGAGACCGGCTACCAGCGCGGCCGGATCCAGGACGAGTCGATGCTCTACGAGCACCGCAAGCACGACGGCTCGCTGCCGATCGTGGGGGTGAACACCTTCCTCAAGCCGGACTCCGGCGACGGGACGCCCGACCACGTCGAGCTGGCCCGCGGCACCGAGGAGGAGAAGCAGTCGCAGCTGACCCGCCTGCGCGACTTCCAGGCCGAGCACTCCACCGAGGCGACCGAGGCGATCGAGCGGCTCAAGGCTGCGGCGGTCACCGACGAGAACGTGTTCGCCGTCCTGATGGACGCCGCCCGGGTCTGCACGCTCGGCCAGATCACCGAGGCCTTCTTCGAGGTAGGCGGCCAGTACCGCCGTAACGTCTGACCCTCGCGTCTCGAAACCCAGTCAGGTCAGCGCGAGGTCGAGTGGAGCGGGTCTCGACGCGCGGAGACTCCGTCCCCACGGCTCGACCACCGGGTAATCGTCAGGGCACCTCGACGTAGGAGCTGACCGTGCTGGAGTTGCCGCCGAAGTCGTAGACGCTCAGGTCGATCTGGAGGATCGTGCCCGGGTCGAGCGGCACGACGTCGTAGGTGAGGTTGGCCAGGTCTGCGTAGAGGCCGATGTCGGACGTCGGCTCCCAGACCTGGCTGCCGTCGCCGGCGAGGGTGAGCACGTCGGGCACGATGATGCCGTCGGGGTCGGCCGCCAGCTCGCCGTAGCCGCCGGACTCGGGGTCGAAGACGTAGTAGGTCTCGCTCACCATCTCGCCCGACTCGACGTCGAGCACGAGGGAGAGCAGCACGTCCTCGGGGAACTCGCCGTTCGGGTCGTCGGCCGCGTAGTAGGTCATCGGCACGTCGATGAACGCCGTCGAGAAGTCCTCGGAGAGATCGAGGTCGAGGTAGGCGAACGCCTCGTCGTCGCCGTCGCTGATGACCAACGAGGTCAGGTCGTAGTTGCCCTCGGCGATCGGGGTGCCGGTGTCGTCGAAGCTGGCGATCTCCTCGCCGAAGTAGGTCAGCGAGTCGTCGTCGTTGACGAACGCGTAGCTGATGGTGGCCTCGGTGAGGTTGCCCTGGGCGAGGTCGTCGTAGGTGCCGGTGAGCGTGATCGAGCCGTCGTCGTCGAAGCTCACCTCCGCCTCGCCGCGGCGGTTGAGGAACTGCGGCTGCGCCTCGGCCGGGATGTCGGCGCCGGCACCGTAGTAGGCGACGAGGAAGTCGTTCCACGGCTGGGCGGTCTCGACGTCGGAGTACGCGCCGTCGCTGAGGTCGACCCGCGGTGGGAAGTAGATGGAGAGGCCGGTCGCGCCCTGGGTGGCCAGGCCCTGCACCTCGTCGAGGACGACGTCGCCGATCGCGCGCACCAGCGCGTCGGCCTGGTCGGAGACCTGGAGCGCCTCGGTGCCGATGGTGCTGGCCAGGAGGCCGAGGTCCTTGAGGTGGCGGTCCTGCGTCTCGTCCGGGCTCTTCGCGAACCCGAGCGTGGTCGTCTCGGCGCGGCCGACGACCGGCGCGACCGTGGGAGCGCTCTCGGCGAGGGCGGCCGCGAAGTCCGACAGCGCTTGGTCGACGGCGTCCATGCCGGTGAGGTCGATCATCGCCAGGGTGATCTCGTCCTGGGTGCCCGAGGCCTCGGCCTGCCCGGCGAAGCCGTCGATGATCGCGGTGCCGAGCTCGTCCGGCGTCGTGTCGGGGTCGTCGGCGAGCACCTGCAGCGAGGTGTAGTCCCAGCCGTGACCGGGCTCGAGCTCCTGCGAGGCGACCATCCGGTCGGCGAGCGGCGCCATCGCGCTGGCCACCTCGTAGCTGCTCATCAGGCAGGCGTCGAAGCCGACCAGGTCGAGCTTGTCGACGCCGGCCTGGTCGAGACCGCTGCGGATGCCGGCGCTCAGCTCGGCCAGGTCGAGGACGTCGTAGTCGCTGCCCTCGTCGGGTCCGATGCCGGGCCAGGAGGCCCCGTGGTCGGAGATCACCAGCGCGTAGTGGCCGGCGCGGTTCGCCTCGATGCCCTCGGCGATGAAGGTGGCGAGCAGCTCCGGATCGGCGGAGTCGACGTCGCCGAGGTCCTCGACCAGCTCGGTCGTGCCGGGCTCGGCGAGGTCGAGCACCCGCGCGCCGACCCAGCTGCCCTGGTCAAGCAGCTCGTCGTCGCCGTACTCGGCCGAGCGGTCCATCAGCTCGCGCACGTGGAGGTTCTCGTTGCTGCCGACCTGGCCCAGCTCGTTGACGTCTCCCACCATGAACGGCTCGAGGTTGGTGTCGGCCATCGAGTAGTGCAGCACGGTCCAGCCGTCGCCCTCCCGGCCGGTGTGCTCGACGGCGGACGTGGAGTCGGAGTCGGGTTCGTCGGTGCCGCTGTCGCCGCTGCACGCGGCCGCGGAGAGCGCCAGGACGACCGAGACGGCGACGGCCACGACGCGGCGCTGAGAGGTGGGGAACGAGATCACGACCGGAGCGTAGGGATCGCGGATCGAGCAGCGTCGCCGAACGCCGAGACCGCCCCCGGTGGTCTAGCGAGCTGCTCGATACGGTCGAGGCGTGACCCGTCTGCCGCTGCCCAGCACCGACCAGGTGCGCACCCTGCCGTCGTACTTCCCGCAGCGGGTGCCGGAGAAGTTCATCGACGAGAACGGGCACATGAACATCACCCACTACTTCGGCCTCGGCGCGTGGGCACCGTGGACGCACCTGACCGACCTCGGGCTCGGCCAGACCTACATCGACCAGCGCGCCTCGTCGTTCTTCACCGTCGAGCACCACATCCGCTACACCGGCGAGCTGCTCCTCGACGACAGCTTCTCGGTGCGGGTCGGCTTCGCCGGGCGCACCAGCAAGGCGGTGCACGCGGTGAGCTTCGTGCTCGACGAGTCGCACGACCGGGTCTCGTGCGTCATGGAGCTGATGTACGTGCACGTCTCGATGGAGTCGCGGCGCGCGACCGACATGCCCGACGACATCGCGGCCCTGCTCGACGCCGAGATCGCCCCGAACCCGTGGGTCGCCGACGCCGTCGGCGGGCTCTCCCTGCGGTGACTCGGTGAAGGACGACCTCGGGCACCGCCTGGACCTCGACCACCCCGCGCGGCGCGTGGTGAGCCTGGTGCCGTCGTTGACCGAGGCGCTGGTCTCGATCGATACCGAGGGCCTCGTGGGCGCCACCGACTGGTGCACCCATCCCCCCGATCTCGACGTCGCCCGGGTGCGCGGCACGAAGAACCCCGACCTGGCGGCGATCGCCCGACTGGCGCCCGACGTCGTGGTGGTGAACAAGGAGGAGAACCGCGAGCTCGACGTCCGCCGACTCCGGGAGCGCGGCATCGCCGTGTGGGTGACCGACATCGAGACGGTGCCCGACGCCGTGGCCTCGATGGAGAGGCTCGTCGACGCGCTCGGCTGGCGGCGTCCGGCCTGGCTGGCCGAGGTGCGACGTCTCTGGTGCGGGCCCGTGCCGGTGCCGACGCGGCGGGTCGTCGTCCCGATCTGGCGCGACCCCTGGATGGTCGTGGGTTCGCGCACGTTCACGACCGACCTTCTGGCCCGGCTCGGGTGGGTCAACGTCTATGCCGAGCACGCCGAGCGCTACCCGCACGTCGACGTCGCCGACCTCGACGCCGCGGGGGCGGACGTCGTCCTGCTGCCCGACGAGCCCTACGTGTTCACCGCCGACGACGGGCCCGAGGCGTTCACTCGCACGCCGACCGAGCTCGTCGACGGGCGACTCATCACCTGGTACGGGCCCTCGCTCGTGGAGGCGGCTGCGCTCAGGTCGTGAGCGATGCCCGGCTCAGAGCGCCATGAAGAGGATCATCTCGCGGTCGTACTCACGACCGGGGTGCTCGGCGGCGAGGTGAGCCTGGGTCTTCTCGACCAGGTCGTCCTCGTCGACACCCTTGATCGACTCACCACACGGGCATCGCAGCAGCGTCTTCATGGCGTCAGGGTACTCACCCCTACGAGTGTCCCGGCGGCTCGCCGCGACCCGTACGTTCGAAGGCATGGCTACCGACAACGGACCGCTTCGCTACACCACTCCCGGCATCGAGAAGGCGGACGCCGAGCGCGTCGTCGCCCTCCTGCAGGACCGGCTGCACGCGTGCAACGACCTGCACCTCACGCTCAAGCACGTGCACTGGAACGTCGTCGGGCCGCACTTCATCTCCGTGCACGAGATGATCGACCCGCAGGTCGAGGTGGTGCGCGGCTTCGCCGACGACCTGGCCGAGCGGATCGCCACGCTGGGTGCCTCGCCGAAGGGCACCCCGGGCTCGATCGTCGAGAACCGCACGTGGGACGAGTACTCCATCGGACGGGCCACGACCCAGGAGCACCTCGGTGCGCTCGACGTCGTCTACCAGGGCGTGATCACGAGCTATCGCGACGCGATCAAGGAGCTCGACGACCTCGACCTGGTCACCCAGGACATGTTCATCGGCCAGACGGACAAGCTCGAGCTGTTCCACTGGTTCGTGCGCGCCCACCTCGAGGACAAGGGCGGCTCGCTGAGCACGTCCGGCGCCACCTCTGAGCAGGACGCCGCAGCCGCTGCCGGCTGACGTCCGCCGAGATTGAGCGTCAGCTCAGCTTGAGCCAGGCGATCAGCGGCCGGTGGTCGCTGTTCAGCCCGTTCAGGGTGCGGTGCCCCAGCACCGACACCCGATCGGCGTCCAGGTCGGACTTCGCGACGTGCACGTAGTCGATGAACCGGTCGCTCACCGGATGGGTCGGGCGGACGTCGCCGAACCCGGCAAGCGCGTAGGTCGACACCGCGGTGCCCGCGTAGCTGCGGCTGATGCCGTCGCGCGGGCGCTCGCGTGCGTCCGACCGGGCGTCGAAGTTGTAGTCGCCGGTGCCCACCACCCAACGCCCCGGGGCGCGCCGCCAGATCGCCGTCATCCGCTCCAACTGGTTGCGGGCGGCCGCGGCGTTGAAGGTCTCGCGCCACCGACCCGGTCGGTCGAGGTCCTCGATGGCCTGGGGCAGGTGGGTGTTGATCACCGAGATCTCCCGGCCCGTGCTGCGCTCGCGAAGGGTCACGCGGAGCACGAACCGGTCGCCGAACGGGTAGCGGCCCACGACGTCGTCGACGCCGCCGGCGACCCGGTGCAGGATCGCGCCCACCAGCGCGAACCGCGATCTGCGCCATGACACGGCCAGTTCGCGCTCGGACTTGTCGGGTCCGAACCGCTTGGTGTCCCAGCCCTTGCGCTTGAGCAAGGAGTAGACCGGCCCGAAGCCGTACCCCTCCTGCCACCCAATGATGCCCACGCCCTTGCGGCTGGTGAGCTCGAGGGCATCGGCGCGGGCCTGGCCCACGGTGAGCTGCCGGAACTCGTTGAACGTCGCCACTCCGAGCAGCTGAGGCGCCACCGCTCGCTCGCGACCCGACGACGGCTTCCCGTTCTCCGGCTCTGGGTCGGGCGAGGGCTCCTGGGAGCTGGGCGCCGACGGCGACGCCAGGCGACCACCACTCGCCAGGGTGGCCGAGGCCGTCGTCCGGGAGCCGTGCTGCTCGCCGGCCGACGTGCCCTCGTCGGCCTGGCTGACCGCAGGAGCGATCACGACGCCGAGCACGGTCGCGGCGATCAGCAGCGGGGGCGGGCCGGCCCAGCGCGCCACGGTCGGCTCCCTACGTCGATCGCGAAACGGTCGTGCTCAACCTAGGCGGCCGCTCCCCCGCTCCTCCGGATTTGCCCGGCGGGTCGGTGAGGCCGAGTCGGCGCATCTTTACGCCGACTCGGCGCGTCAGTCGGGCCGAGTCGGCGTACGTTTACGCCGACTCGGCGTGGCGGGTCAGTGGAAGGTGCGCAGCCGGAGGCTGTTGAGCACCACGAAGACCGAGGAGAACGCCATCGCACCGCCGGCGATCATCGGGTTCAGGAGGCCGGCGGCGGCCAACGGGATCGCCGCGACGTTGTAGCCGAAGGCCCAGACCAGGTTGCCGCGGATGATGCCGAGCATCCGGCGCGAGAGCCGGATCGCGTCGGGGACGACGAGCAGGTCGCCGCGCACCACGGTGAGGTCGCTGGCCTCGATGGCGACGTCGGTGCCGGTGCCCATCGCGATGCCGAGGTCGGCCTGGGCCAGCGCGGCGGCGTCGTTCACGCCGTCCCCGACCATGGCGACGCGCAGGCCGCGCTCCTGGTACCCGCGCACCGCCGCGAGCTTGTCGGCGAGCAGGACGTCGGCCACCACCTCTTGGATGCCCACCTGCTCCGCCACGGTGGCCGCGACCCGGGCGTCGTCGCCTGTCAGCAGCACCGGGGTCGCGCCGAGCGAGCGCAACGCGGCGACCGCCGCGGCCGAGGTCTCCTTGACCTGGTCGGCCTCGACGAGGACGCCGACGACGGCTCCATCGACGGCGACGAGCACCGCGGTCGCCCCGGCCGCACCCGCGTCGTCGAGGGCCGACTGGGCCCAGGACGGAACGGCAGCCTCGGTCGCGACGTGGGCGGGTCGGCCGACCAGCACGTCGCGGCCCTCGACGTCGCCGCGCACCCCACGACCCTCGAGCGCCTCGAACCCGGTCACCGTCGGCAGGTCGCCGTTCTCACGCGCCCCGCGGGCCACCGCGCGTGCGATCGGGTGCTCGGAGGCGTTCTCGAGGGCGCCGGCCGAGCGCAGCACGGCGTCCCGGTCACCTCCTGGCCTGACGACCACCGACTGCAGGGTCATCTCGCCGGTGGTGACCGTGCCGGTCTTGTCGAGCAGCACGACGTCGACGTCCTGCGCGTGCTCCAACGCCTCCGGGCCACCGACGAGGATGCCGAGCTGGGCCCCGCGGCCCGAGCCGACCATCAAGGCAGTCGGCGTGGCGAGCCCGAGCGCGCAGGGGCAGGCGATGACCAGCACCGCCACCGCGGCGGAGACGCCGGCACCCCAGCCCTCGCCCAGGAGCACCCAGCCGGTCATCGTGAGGAGCGCGAGGGCGATCACGACGGGCACGAAGACGCCGGAGATGCGGTCGGCCAGTCGTTGGGCTGCCGCCTTGCCCTGCTGGGCCTCCTCGACGAGCCGCGCCATCTGCGCGAGCTGGGTGTCGGCACCGACGCGCGTGGCGTGCACGACGAGCCGGCCGCCGACGTTGATGGTGGCGCCGGAGACCGCGTCGTCGGGTCCGACCTCGACCGGCACCGACTCGCCGGTGAGCAGCGAGCGGTCGACTGCCGAGGTGCCGCTCTCGACGATGCCGTCGGTGGCGATCTTCTCCCCGGGCCGCACCACGAACCGCGAGCCGACCACCAGTCGCTCGATCGGCACGCGCTGCTCGACGTCGTTCGCGTCGAGCAGGGAGACCTCCCGCGCGCCCAGCTCGAGCAGGGAGCGCAGGGCGGCACCGGCCTGACGCTTCGACCGCAGCTCGATGGAGCGGCCGAGCAGCACCAGCGTGGTGACGCCGGCC
>Ga0098074_1001804_pt1 | contig 10301 bp, 9 predicted proteins | sample 32_taG_FD_75064 | JGI IMG/M metagenome (GOLD analysis project Ga0098074, IMG submission 75064) | Marine viral communities from the Gulf of Mexico - 32_GoM_OMZ_CsCl metaG | ecosystem: Environmental > Aquatic > Marine > Oceanic | place: Atlantic Ocean: Gulf of Mexico | collected 2015-07-12 | reverse complement strand
TGCTACGACTGACCAAAGGCAGCAGAAAGGGCAGAGAATAAGCGCCGATCCTGGCCCCATGACCTTCGGAGGGCATCTGACCAACCTTCTGAGAAACCCAGGCATTGGTCCGCGGCCCAAATGTAGCAGTCGTCGGAACCAATATACTCGTTCGCCGCCCCTGCGACACGAAATGTTCGCGGAGCGCGCTGTCCTAGGAGCGAACGGCAGCTAAGTTGCTTTCCCACCTTAAAGCCGACTGTCCGCTTACGGCCCCGTTTAGGTCATCAGCCGAGTCCCGCGGAGGGCAGGTTAGGGGCCGGTAGCGGGCTGACCGCATTTGGCTCAACGGGTGACTTAGCAACCGTTCACTTGCAGGCTGAATTGACACCAAGGCGCTCGATTCACTGAGAACGCAGTTGCCGTTCGGCGTACCGGTGGTGGCGAACTGACTGGTCCTCGACTGAGCAAGCCCCGGATCGTCCGGGCCCCAACACTGATTGACTACGCTGCCAAGCCATTGGCAAGAAACAGGCTCGCGCTCTCCGGCTGGGTCGCCAAGTGCAGCTCCTCGCCGGCGGCCACGTCGATATCCCCAGGTAAGGCAGCGATGATCTGTTGCCCGGAGCCCAGCACGATAGCGGCGAGGGTTTCGTTGCCCAGGCGCTCCACAAGGGCCACACGACCGGTCATGTTTTTGGCGCCGCCAATAGTCAGGTGATGCGGCCGCATGCCGACAGTAACCTCGTCGCCAACGCTGGCGGCAACGTTGGCCTTGGGCAGGATAAGCGTTCCGAGATCGGCTGAGCCTACTTTGACGGAACCGGCATCCACCGCTTCGACCTGGGCCCTAAGGAAGTTCATCTTTGGCGAGCCGATGAAGCCGGCCACAAAAATATTGGCCGGGCGGTGGTAGAGATCGAGCGGCGAGCCGACTTGCTGCACGATGCCGGCATTGAGCACCACGATCTTGTCGGCCAGCGTCATGGCTTCCACCTGATCGTGGGTGACGTATACCATGGTGGCACCCAGGTCGGCATGGAGCTTAGCTAGTTCCATGCGCATGTCGACGCGCAGGGCGGCGTCGAGATTGGACAGCGGCTCATCGAACAGGAACACGCCCGGCTTGCGCACGATGGCGCGGCCGATGGCGACGCGCTGGCGCTGGCCGCCGGAAAGCTGGCTGGGCCGGCGGTCCAGCAGGTGTTCCATCTGCAGGATGCGGGCAGCTTCGGCCACCTTGGCGTCCTTCTCGGTCTTGGGGGCATTGGCGATGGTGAGGCCAAAGGCCAGGTTCTCGCGCACCGTCATATGCGGGAAGATGGCATAGCTCTGGAACACCATGGCAATGCTGCGATCCTTGGGCGGCAGGTCATTCACGACCCGGTCGCCGATAGTCAGCGTGCCCCCCGAAATGTCTTCGAGTCCCGCGATCATGCGCAGCAGGGTGGACTTGCCGCAGCCGGAGGGACCGACAAAGACGGTGAACTCGCCATCGGCGATTTCGATGTCCACGCCCTTGATGACCTCGACGCCGCCATAGTCCTTCTTGATGCCGGAAAGGGATACCCGTGCCATGCCCTTACTCCGCTGCTTGCTGGTTGGGTATCACCGAGAGCAGGCCATCGCTGCCGACGACAACCGGTTCGGGATCCATGACATATCCGCCGAAATTGGCCTTGCCATTGTCGGCAAAGCCCAGGATGCGCATGCCATCGGCGGTCTGGACGATGCGGGCGGCATAGCGCCGGCACGGTTCTGCGCCGTCGAAGAAGGGGCCGGGCGCCACGGTCCAGGGACCACGTGGATCGTCGGCCACGAGATAGTGGTTGCCGGTGACCGGGTTCTGCGGATTGCCGGTCTTGTAGCTCTCGGACCAGTGGCTGCCGGAGGTGCAGAATAAGCAATACCACTTGTCCCCAACGCTGAAGACTTGGGGCACTTCGAGCTGACCGAAGCCACCGGAAAACACCGGTGGCTGCAGCGTCCAGGTCACGAGGTCGGGCGAGGTGGCAAAGCCGATGGCGCCGCCGCCGTTGGGCTCGGATACGCCTGGTACACGGGCGGTGAAATACATCAGCCAACCCGGACCGGCCGGATCACGCATGACCCAGGGATCGCGCATGGCGCGATCATGCCAGTGGCCGACGGCGTGGGCCGCTTCGTAATGCCGGGCGTTCGGGCCGGCCAGATCGAGGCAGAAGCCATCGCCGACGCGCGTCCAGTTGTGCAGGTCGGTTGACGTCGCATGGCCCACGCGCTGGTAGAGCCCGGCCTCGGCACGGGTCGAGCCGGTATAGAACAGGTGCCATAGGTCATCATCGTCGCCCTTGATCACCGAGCCGGTCCAAGTGGTGAAATCATCCCAGGCCGGACCGGTGCTGGGCTTGAGTATGGTGCCCAGATGTGTCCAGTTCACCAGATCGTCCGAGACTGCGTGGCCCTGGGAAACGTTGAAGTGGCGCAGGTCCGGGTCGCCCAGGCTCTTGTCGGCCTGCAGGAAGAAGCCGTGCCAGCGCGTGCCGTCATGGACGTACCAGCTGTCCCAGATCCACTTGTCTTTGAGTGCAATGACCATAATGAACTCCTTCAGCCCTTGACGCCGGTCGAGGCGATGGAGGCGATGAATGCGCGTTGCAGGAAAAGGTAGAAGGCGAGCACCGGAACGGTGATGAGCGAGAGATAGGCCATGATCTCGCCCCAGGCCCGGTTGAGCTGGAAGAAGTATTGCAGGCCCACCATCACCGGACGGTACTGCTCCTGCTGCACCACCATGAGGGGCCAAAGATACTGGTTGTACATGGTCAGGAATTTCAGGATGGCTGCCGTGGCCAGAACCGGTCCGGCCAGGGGCATGACGACCTTGCGGTAGATTTGGCCCCAACTGGCGCCTTCCACCCGCGCCGCCTCGATCAGCTCGCCCGGCAGGTCCTTGAAATACTGCACGAAAAGGAAAATCGTCAGGCCATCGGCGATGAAAGGGACGATCTGCACCTGGTAGGAGTTGAGCCAGCCGCGGGTGACGCCTTCCAGCCCGATCCAGGGCAGGTTGGCCGAGATCAGCAGCAGCGGGATGGCAATGGTCTCGAACGGTACGATCAGCGTGGCCAAGATCAGCGTCAGCACCAGCTCACGGCCGCGCCAGTCGATGAAGACGAAGGCAAAGGCGGCCAGCGAGCAGACCACCAGCGAGAGCAGTACGGTCAGCCCGGTGACCAGCACCGAATTGAACACGAACAGGCCCACCGGCGCGCGGCGGAAGGCGGCGAGGTAGTTGTCGAGCGAGATGTTTCCCACCGGCAGGAAGGCACGCAGGCTTTCCGTATCGGTCAGCAGTTGCTGGTCGGGCTTGAGGCTCGACATCAGCATGAAGATCAGCGGGAAGATGAAGATCACCGCGATCAGGATCAGCACCGCGTAGCGTGCGACGAGGCGCAGGCCGTGATTGTCCGGAGCTATGGCGGCCATCACTTCTTCTCCCGAGTAAGCCAGCGCTGGATGAATGAGATCGTCAGGACGATGACGAAGAGCACCACCGAAATGGTCGAGCCGCCGGAAATGTCCTGCTTGCCATAGCCGCGTTCCACGGCCTGGAAGACAATGGTCTGGGTGGAGTCAAGCGGTCCGCCGCCGGTCATCACGTCAATCTGGCTGAACAGAGAGAAGGCCTGCATCGTGATGACGATAAGCACCAGAACGGCTGTGTTGCGCAGGCCTGGCCAGGTGACATAGCGAAAGGTCTGCCAAGGCGAGGCGCCCTCAATGGCGGCGGCTTCGTAGAGCGTGGGGCTGATGGTCTGCAGGCCTGACAGCCAGATCACCATGTGAAAGCCCACGGCCTGCCAGATCGACATGGCGATGATCGAGCCAAGAGCCGTGCCAGGATTTCCCAGCCAGTCGATGCGCGGGAAGGCGCCAAAGGTAATGGCCCCCAGGAGGTTGTTCAGCAGGCCGCTATTGCCGTCATAGATGAAGCGCCAGAGCAGCGACACCACCACGATCGAAACCACGACGGGCATGAAATAGATAGCGCGGAACAGGTTGATGCCGCGCAGCCGCTGGTTGATGAGCAGGGCAAGGCCGAGCGCCAGGCCACCCTGCACCGGGGCAACGACCAACACGAAGATGACCGTGTTGACGATGGCCTTGAGGAAGACGATGTCGCGGCCCAGGAGGAAAACGCGACTCTCGCCCATGTCAAAGCTGAACCATTCGCGCATGCCGTCATATTGCGGGTAGTCGGCATTGTTGCGGGTAAAACTGCGCAGCGCCGGATATGTGAGCGCGCCGCTCTTATCGCGGATCACCGCGCCGGCGTTGTCGCGCTCGGGTTCGAGCGTCAGCACGCCCACGCCCAGCAACTGCTCGTAATTGGCTAGTCCGACGAACTGGGTCGGGTTGGGCGAGATCAGGCGCTGGTTGGTGAAGCTCAGCCCGATGGCAAAGACAAAGGGCAGCACCACGAAGATCGCCATCAGCAGGGCCGCCGGGCCTGCCATCAGCCAGCCGATGCGATTGGAGCGGATAAACTTGGAAGCCATGATTGCCGCCTGTTTCGGTTATGGGACCCCGGCCGAAGCCGGGATCCCTCCAGGACCAGAGGGGTCTGCCCTAGAAGCCGTAATTGCTGTTCTTCTCGATATCGGCATCGATCTCGTCGACGGCGGCATCGAGGGTTTCGCCAACGTCGGCACCATTGGCGATGTCGGCCAGGGCTTTCTCGAACACCTTGGCGGCGACGACATAACCTGGGGTCACGGGGCGCACGAGCGCCTGCTTGGCCGACAGCTCATAGAAGACCTCCATCGGGCCACCGGCCGTGTAGTTGATCGAGGCGGCTGCCGAGGCGGGGGTGGGCGGGATCAGGCCAATGCCATCGGAGAAGGCCGTCAGGTACTTGTCCTGCAGAGCGAACTCGATGAAGGCCGAGGCGCCCTCGGGATGCTCGGACTTGGACGATACGCCGAACTGCCAGGAGGCGGCGCCGATCTTGGGGCCGTTGCCGAAGTCCGGCGCCGGCAGGAAGACGGCGTCGTCAAACGCGCTGAGCGAGCCCAGGGCCGCCCAGTTGCCGTTCCAGGAGAAGGCATATTTGCCGTTCGCGAAGCCTGAGTCGCGGTCTGCAGGATCCTGGGCCAGTGGCGCATAACCGTCTGCGAAAAGGCCCTGCCACCAGGTGCCGAATTCGATGGCGGCTTCGCCATTGAGAACGCCTTCGGCGGTGGTGTAGGTGGTACGATCGATTATGTCGCCGCCAAAACTCTGCAGGAAGGGCGAGAAGGCATAGGGATACCATTCGCCGGTCCAGGCCATGCCGGGATCGAAGGCATATTCATACTTGCCCGAGTCCGCGGCGGCGTCCAGCGCAGCCATGAATTCCTCGCCCGTCCAGGGTTCGTCGACGGTGGGCGTGCGCAGCCCGAGTTCGTCCAGGATGGACTGTCGGGTGACCATCGCCACGGCGGCATCCCACAAGCCGACCGAGTAGAGTTCGCCATTCCACATGCCCTTGGTGCCGGGCAGGAAGTCGGCGATCTTGCTCTCGTCGATGCTGAGCGGCTGCAGATAGCCCGACCAGGCCCAGTTGGGCATCACCGGCCCGTCAACATCGAGGATGTCGGGCAGGTTACCGGCCAGGGCGCCGGCGACAACGCTGTCATTATAGGCCGCCTGCGGGAAGCTCTCGAGCGTCACCATCCAGTCGGACTGGCTGGCGTTGAAGTCGCTGACGATCTGGTTGATGATCTTGGCTTCAACCTCGTTGCCGGCGCCGTGATACCACAGCGACAATTCGGTCTGTGCCATTGCGGCCGTGCTGAGCAGCGTGGTGCCAAGCAGCATGCCTGCCATAGTCGTGAGTTTGCTCATTCGTTATTCCTCCCTGACGATCTTGAGCTGAGAAACATTGCTGGGACGGCGGTCGGTGACCGAGCCGCGCCAGTGGACTGGGCCGGCGACAATGGACGGGGCCGAGTCGTCCCGGCCTTCGCCGGAAATCAGGCCGATCAGGCGCTGCGCCGCGCGCACGCCCATGGCCGTATAGGGGAGTTCCACCGTGGTCAGCGGCGGGTAGAGTGTTTCGGCGATGACCCTGTAATTGTCGTAACCGGCAACCGAAATCTCACTGGGGACCAGCATGCCGCGCGAGCGCAGGATGCCATAGACCTTGAGCGCCAGCCGGTCATTGCCGCAGCAGAACACTGTGGGCGGCACTGGCAGGCGCAGCATGCGGTCAATTGCATCCCACAGCACCTGCGTTTCGCCTTCAGGACTGGTCAGTTCGCCACACTGCACCAGTGCAGGATCATAGGGCAGGCGCGCTTCGTTGAGGGCGTCGCGGTAACCGGCCTTTCGCAGCCCGGTAGCGACAATGTCCTCGCGCAGGGTGAGGTAGGCGATGCGCTCATGCCCACCGGCAACCAGGCGCTTGACCAGATCATGCTGGCCACGACGGTCATCGGGCAGAACTGCGGGTGTCCCGATATCATCGAAGCAATTGGCCAGCACCATCGGCACGTCGTCCGGCAGGCGCGGCAAGCTGACCTTCTGGTGATACTCGGCGACATAAATCAAGCCTTCGACCCGATGGCGCACGAAAGTGTCGATCAGGCCGGGCACGCGATCGAGGCGCCCACCAGTATCGGCAATCATCAGCGTCTTGCCGCTGAGACCGATGATCTGCTGGATGCCCTGCACCAGCATCAATTCCGGCAGCCCGGCAACCTGTACGTTTTCCGTCGTCGCCGAGATTGCACCGGTGATCAGGCCGATCAGCCCGGACCGGTTGGACCGCATCATGCGGGCAGCGTTGGAGGGGACGTAGCCCAGCGCCGCCATGGCGGCATTGACGGCGTCGCGCGTCTTCTGGCCAACGGGCGCATCGCCATTGAGCACGCGACTGACCGTCTTCGGAGACACATTCGCGGCTTTCGCCACGTCGTAGATCGTCGCCATTGGATCCTCCAGGTCGTCACGCTCAGCTTATGACACCGATGTCATGACACCGATGTCATATGACGGAGCTCGGGCATTGGTCAATAAGAAAGTTCGTTGGGAGGGGTGACATAGCGGCTGTGGCTTCCTGCTTCCTTTCAGAGGAGGCAGTTTTGGCTCGGGGCGATCTGACTGATGATGAGTGGGCGCTGGTGGGGGCATTGTTGCCAGCCGAGCGTGGCCGGTGGTCTCGGCCAGCCCTGGACAACCGGCGCTTTCTGAACGGAATGCTCTATGTGTTGCGGGTCGGCTGCCCCTGGCGCGACATGCATGAGCGCTATGGCAAGTGGAACTCGGTCTATCTCCGGTTCCGCCGCTGGGCAGAGCAAGGGGGCTGGGTCGCCTTGCTGGAAACGCTGGTCGAGCTTGGGCTTACCGACGACTGGCAGCACATGATCGACAGCACCACGGTGCGCGGCCACTCTCAGGCAGCGGGTGCAAAAGGGGGACTCACAAGGAGGGTTTTGGTCGAAGCCGCGGCGGCTTTACGAGCAAAGTTCACGCCCGCGCAGACGGTCAGGGACGCCCTCTTGGCTTCGTCCTCACCGGCGGCGAAGCCTCCGACTATAAGGCCGTCGATGACCTGATCGCCTTGCCTGTCGCCAAACCCAGGCTGATGCTGGCCGACAAGGGCTACGACAGCGACGATGTCCGCGCCAGCCTGCTGCTCAAGGGGATTCTGCCGGTCATCCCGCCCAAGGCCAACCGCAAAGAGGCCATCGCCTGCGACTACCGTGCCTACAAGGACCGTAATCGGGTCGAGCGCATGTTCAACAAGCTCAAGCAGTTCCGGCGCATTGCAACCCGATACGACAAGACCGCCGTCTTTTTCCTTGGCTTCCTGGCACTCGCCGCCGCAAAGCTATGGATGCCGACGTATCTCAACAGGACCTAGCTTCGGCAACTCACGGTGAAGCTGCCCGGATAATTGGATATAGCGCTGTTTAGCTTCAGCTACGTCTACTGCGACTGGCGGTTTGCGTTCGTTTGAGACGATCAATGCTCTTAAGGCGTCAAGAACAGTCGTGGTCTTGGATGAAACAGCTAGCCCAAACAAGAACTGACTTTCTTCAGCCAATCGCGATTGCTCTAGTGAGGCCCGAGCCATTGCGTCTCTGGTATTGTCCAGCGGTTCGAGTAGCTGGCCCTTGTATTCAAAATACCACCTGAACCGTCTTTCGAAGAGATCAAGAACGAGCTTTTCGCGAGCTACTCGCCATTGGCGATACGCAATGACGCCAACTGCTACTGCTACCGTGGCCGTGACCACCGCGTCCTGCCGGTGCTAGAGCAGAAAACCACTGAACCCATTCGGGCAAGACTGGTATTGCGGGTACTGCCAAAGAGCTCCTCCATGTCGCATCCTTGTCGCATGGATTTGCCGGAGGTGTTGAGAAAAGCCCGGAAACGCTGGGGAATGGTGCGCAACATGACTGCAACAAAAGGCCAGAGATAACGGGGCCAGCCAGAGTGCTAAGGCTTTGATTTTCTATGATAAAGTGGTTGGCTGGGGAACCTGGATTCGAACCAAGATCGACGGAGTCAGAGTCCGCTGTTCTACCATTGAACTATTCCCCAGCAGGCGCCTGTTGGCTGCTGGTCAGCGCGGCTGCCCGGGGGGCGGCGAAGCGCGACGGGGGTCTCATTAGACAAAGCTAGCCGTGAATGCAAGCGGGACGCGGCCTGATTATGTTTCGCTGGGGAAAAATTCCTTCGTCCGCCATGCGGCAAGATGGGCCATCGTCAGGGGAGTACGGGCTGTTGCGTGCTGGCCACCTGCTGCTTGGGGGCGGGTCAACTGTACGTGGTGCGGAAACCCATTGAAAGCACCAGAGACTCTGCAAACCATGCCGGGGCGGCATCGCTGAGCGGATAGACCGACGCCACGCTTTGCGTTGCGCTTGAGCCTGCCTTGCTCTACCGTCATTTTCGACAACGTAACATGAAGTGCGTTCGGGCGCGGCCGGTACAACCGGTCCTGGCGACCGCGCACCAAGGAGCCAAGAGTGACCGAAGCTGCTCGGTCCGCGCTGGCCTCGGCCCTTGTGGGCGAGGCCGGAGCCGGCGTCTCTTCCGGAACCAGCCGGAAGGGCAAGGAGGGCGTTTCGACGCCCCACGCGCCGGATCAACGGACCCCCAACGCCCCCCATCCCAGGCGCAGTCGTGGCCCGCTTTATGCGGCGCTGGATCTGGGGACCAATAATTGCCGCCTGCTTATTGCGCGTCCACACGATCGCGGCTTTCGCGTACTCGACGGTTTCACCCGAATCGTTCGCCTGGGCGAGGGGGTCTCGGTCACCGGTCGACTCTCGGACGCCGCCATGGAGCGCACGCTGGACGCGCTGCGCCAGTGCCGCAACAAATTGCGTGATCATCAACCCGCCCGCATGCGCCTGATCGCCACCGAAGCTTGCCGCGCAGCGGAGAACGGCCCGGACTTCCTGGCCCGGGTGAAGAACGAAATCGGGCTGGACCTGGAAATTGTCGATCGCCGTACCGAGGCCGAACTGGCCGTGACCGGCTGCGCGGACTTGATCGATGGTGAAGCGCAGGGCGCGCTGATGTTCGACATTGGCGGCGGCTCCTCCGAACTGGCCTGGCTCGATTTTCGTGGGGGACGCCCGCGCGCCCAGGGCCGCATGTCGGCCTCCATCCGCTCCTGGCAATCCCTGCCGGTGGGCGTGGTCTCGATTGCCGAAAAGTTCGGCGGCGTCGACGTCACCCCCGAAGTGTTCGAGGCCATGGTCGAGCATGTCGGCTCGCATCTGCGCCAGTTCCGCGGCCGCGAAAAGCTCAAGCAGATGATTGGCACCCACCCCGTCCACCTGATCGGGACCTCGGGCACGGTCACCACGCTGGCTGGGCTGCATCTGGGGCTGGAGCGCTATGAGCGGCAGAAGGTCGATGGCCTCTGGATGCGGCGCGACCAGGTCGATGAAACCATGCGCGCACTGCTCGGCATGCCGTTTGAACGCCGCGTCGCCCATTCCTGCATCGGCAAGGACCGCGCCGATCTGGTGCTGCCCGGCTGTGCCATTTTCGAGGCCATCCGCCGTGAATGGCCCACCGAACGCGTCCGCGTGGCCGACCGCGGTTTGCGTGAAGGCATTCTGATTTCCCTGATGGACGCCGACCGCACGCAGAAGCGCCCGAACCGCTATCCCAGGAGGCAAGGCAATGGCCAATAACAAGGCGCTGGGCACGGGCGGCCGCAAGTCCGACAAGGACCTCAAGATCAGGGTGAAAACGGCCAAGGGTCGCAAGGTCGCCTCGACCAAATGGCTCGAGCGCCAGCTCAACGATCCCTATGTGGCGCGCGCGCGCGCCGA
>Ga0098074_1001803_pt1 | contig 10304 bp, 11 predicted proteins | sample 32_taG_FD_75064 | JGI IMG/M metagenome (GOLD analysis project Ga0098074, IMG submission 75064) | Marine viral communities from the Gulf of Mexico - 32_GoM_OMZ_CsCl metaG | ecosystem: Environmental > Aquatic > Marine > Oceanic | place: Atlantic Ocean: Gulf of Mexico | collected 2015-07-12 | reverse complement strand
GGCTTCCTCGTCATCTACGTGCTTGGCGAGCTCGGCGGCTGACCATCGACACCCAACTCGCATGATGACCGCAGGGCGGACCTCGGTGGTGGTCGCACTGGTGGGCGCAGTCGCATTCGTCTCGATCGCCGTTGCTTTTGTGCCGTGGGATCCGGTGCCCGGGGGACCCTTGGAGACACCCGACCCGGGTCGCTTCTTCACCGCGGAGGAGATCGCGCGCGGCGAGGGATTCGCCCGCTGGGCGCGCGTCTGGAGCTGGTCCTCTCTCGCCATGTCACTGGCCGTCTCGGCACTGCTCGGGTTCACGCGGCGTGGCAGGGCGTTGGTGGACCGGCTGCCTGGGCCGTGGTGGGTACAGGTGCCCCTAGCGGTGGCGGCAATCGAGGTGATCGGGCGCGTGCTCTCGCTTCCGTTCGCCGTCGCTTTGCGCCGCCACGTTCTCGACTACGGGCTCTCACGCCAGCCTTGGAGCGGGTTCGCCGTCGACCTGGCCAAGTCGGAGGCGCTCGGTGTCGTCGTGACGTCGTTCGCTCTGCTCGTGCTGGTCGGCGCTGCGCGTCGGTGGCGGCGGGCTTGGCCGGCGGTCGCTGGTGGCGGTCTTGCGATCGCGGTCGTGGTTGGCTCACTCCTGTACCCGCTACTTGTCGAGCCACTGTTCAACTCCTTCTCTCCGTTGCCGGAAGGTGCGCTGCGCATGCAGATCCTGGAACTGGCTGACCTCGAGGATGTCGACGTCGACGACGTCCTCGTCGCGGATGCTTCGCGGCGAACCACTACGCTCAACGCCTACGTCTCCGGGCTCGGCAGGACCCGCCGGGTCGTGGTCTACGACAACCTCGTCGACGACCTGGGCGAGCCGGAGACCATCTCAGTGGTCGCCCACGAGCTCGCGCATGCCAAGAACCACGACGTGCTCGTCGGGACGGCGCTCGGCGCCTCGGGCGCCCTGTTCGGGATCGGGTTCCTCGGCCTGGTCATGGCCCGGCGTCCCGACGAGGAGGGACTCGCCGACCCGCGGAGCATCCCGCTCGTGCTGGCGCTGTTTGCCCTGGCCGGGCTGATGGCCGGCCCGCTAGAGAACGGGATCAGTCGACGGATTGAGACCCGCGCCGACGTCGAGGCGCTGCGGGTCGCCGAGGACCCGGCAGCTTTCATCGGCCTCCAGCAAGAGCTGGCACGGCGCTCTGCCGCGGACCTGACGCCGCCGGCGTGGTCCCAGTTCTGGTTCAGTTCGCACCCGACGACCCTGATCAGGATCTCTACCGCGGAACGGCTGGCTCGCGAGTGAGCCTGAAGCTCCGCTCGATCACCTACTATTCTAGGTAGTAAGAGTTGACGCCGCATGACGTGGCTGGGCATGCCCCTGCGCCGGAGGAGATGTTGGATGACAGAGCGCGAGCCGGCCGCTGAACACGCGGCCCGGGACCGGTTGGTCGTCGAGGCGCTGCGGGCCGGTCGGAGGCGCGAGCGGATGCGGCTCGCGGCGATTGTCGCGGCCGTGTTCGTGGTGACGGGTGGTGTCGTCCTCGCATTAGTGCTGGCTGTGCCCGACGGAGACGCCGACGGCGACAAAATGAGCGGCAACGTGGCCGAGACTGATGCAGGTGCGAGCCTTACCGAGGTCGCGGAGTTCGACGACCTTTCCAGCACGCACGTGACCACGCCTGTCGAGTACGACCAGAGTCCACCGGTTGGTGGACCGCACAATCCGATCTGGCTCAACTGTGGGGTCTACCCAGACCCGATACCCAACGAGAACGTGGTTCACTCGATGGAGCATGGAGCGATCTGGATCACCTACGTCCCCACGCTCGAGGCTTCACAGATCGCCGCCCTCGAGGCGATCACTCCAAGCACCTTCGCAGTGCTCTCGCCCTACCCGGAGCAGGATTCGCCCGTTGCCATCAGCGCCTGGGGCCGGCAGATGAAGACAGATACCGTGAGCGACCCGCGCATCTCGGCTTTCATCGCGCAGTACCGACTCGGCGGTGTTGCACCGGAGCCCGGAGCTTCGTGCGACGGAGCCTCGGACGGCACGCTCCCGCTGGACGGGGGGTAGACGTGGACAGCCCGTCGGGTTCGAGCCCGCCCCAGCCGTTGAGCGACAACGGCCAGGACGCGCTCGTGCCGAACTGGCGACGCGCCACCATCATTTTGGCTGTCGCTGTCGCTGCCCTTGCGGCGGCGCTCCTGGTGACCGTCACGACTCACGATGAAGACCCGGCTGCCGCAGCGTTGTTTCCTGTCGAGGGTAGCGCGGAGGCCGGGTTCGCACGTGACATGCAGGTCCATCACGCCCAAGCGGTTGAGATGGCACTGATCGTGCGCGATCGCACAGATGACCCGATCGTGCGGGCGATCGCCTACGACGTCGCCACCGCTCAACAGCAGCAGATCGGGCAGATGTTCGCCTGGCTCGAGCTGTGGGGCTTGCCACAGACCGGTACGGACCAGCCGATGGCGTGGATGGCCCCGCAGATGGAGTCGGCCCTGAACTCGGAGGGCCCGCACAGCGCCGACATGGGCGACATGATGCTGCTGCCCGACGGCACCATGCCCGGCATGGCGTCGGAGGAAGACCTCGACCGACTTCGCGTCCTCGAGGGCCGCGAGGCCGAGGAACTGTTCCTCAGCCTGATGATCCGCCATCACGAGGCCGGAGCCGTGATGGCGGAGGCTGCAGCCGCCCTGACGACGCAGACTCCGGTCGAAAAGTTCGCACTGAATGTCGCCGCCGCACAACAAGCGGAGATCAAGCAGATGCTCGCCCTGCAACAACGGTCTGTGTCAACCACGGATAGCGGCGGCTGAGCGTGCTGGCGGCGCGTTGCGTAGCGTCGCGCTCGTAGCGCTCCTAGGCCTGCTCCTCGCGGGCTGCTTCGACTACCTGGTGGTGGTGGCCTTCCCGGGGTTCTCCGCAGTGATCATGGTGGCGACCATTGGAGGCCTCTAGGCGGTCGTGTCGCGCGGATCGAGACGCGAAGTACTTGGCCGGCGTCGCCGTTCGCTGGCCAGCTCTGGTGCGTTTCGCGGTGATTCTGGGATGCAGCCTCGACACTGCGCATGCCTCCGCACCCGTGAAGGTCTCAAGTGGTCGATCCCGTCGTGGTGGCCCTCGTGCCCATGAACCTGTTCATCGCCGCCATCGCCCCCGCCCTTATCGTCGAGGGAGGTACAGGCTGGCTCGGGTGCTGCCTGCCACTGGAACGCGCTGGAGTTCGCGTGGATGGGACTGGTCAGTCCGCTGATGCTTCGGGGGCCCCTTCCGGCCGTAATCCTTCGAAACATCGACAACCGAGTACGCAACGGACCCGCGCGACCCTCTCGAAGCTAGGCGGAGTTGTACCGGTCCGGTGAGGCCGCGAACATGCCGGCGCATGCCAACGAGCAGAACCAGTACTGAGTATCTCGATGGACGAGCTGACCGGCGCACCGCGAATGCTCTACCAGCATCCGGCAGACCGGATCGATTGAGCGTTCGGCGGGGAACACGTGAAGGTCTACCTCCCAAAGTTCCACTGGGTCGGCGACGTTCTTGAGCCTACGAGGCCCCAGGGGGCGAATTGCGCGACCTCCGTCGCGTGCCGCAGTAGCGACACGTCCAGTGGCGAGGACCTGGCCGCCGGCTGCTTCAGCAGCTACTCGCGCCGACAGGTTGACTGCTCCCCCGAAGAAGTCTCCAGCGCGGCGGACCGCAGGCCCGTGGTGAACGCCAACTCGGACGACAGGGAAGGACTGTTCCTCGTAGGTTGCGCACAGCACGTTCCGCAGAAGGCGCAGGCTCGCACTCGAGTTCTGTGATGCGACGAGCACCGCATCGCCAATGGTTTTCACGACCTGATCGGCTGGGGTGAGAAGGTCGGCGATCAAGGTCGCGAAGCCGACCGCCAGGTCTGCTGCTTGGTCGTCTCCGTGTGCTTCGGTGAGCGCGGTGAAGCCGGCGATGTCCAGCATCGCGAACGTCCACTCGTCGCGCATATGAAGAACTCTATGGTGGCGCCAGCAGGAGCGTTCGAGGTATCGGGTACCCGAGAAGGATCCGATGTGGCAATCCTGGTCGGCTCTGTCGGATTCGTTGACAGCCACGCGCACTGTCCGCCACTACGCAGATGTTGACTATTCACAGACAAATGACGCTAATATCGCTATATGACGATGCAATCGGGAGTGGCCGCTGACTATGGCGTGATGGACAAAGCAGTCGCCCTGTCGACCGCGGCCTGTCTGTTTCGTGGACTCGGCGATCCGTCGCGACTAGCTATTCTGCGGCACCTGACGCTGGGCGAGCACCGAGTCGTGGAGCTCACCGAGCACCTGGGCTTGGCCCAATCGACGGTCTCGAAGCACCTGGCCTGTTTGCGCGACTGCGGGCTAGTGGAGTCGCGGCCGCAGGGGCGTGCGTCGATATTTTCGCTAACGCATGAGCCTCTGATACTCGATCTACTCGCCTGCGCGGAGCGGCTCCTGGAGGTCACTGGTGACGCGGTGAGCCTGTGCCCGGTGTACGGCGTTGAGGCAAGCCAGTGAGCAGCCACTCGCAACCGGTAGACGCAACGAAGACCGACGCGTCGAGTTCCGAAGGCTCGGACCGACGTCGGCTCGGTCGTCGCGCCCAACTGCTCGCCGCCACGTCAGTGGTCTACAACGTCGTTGAAGCAGTCATCGCGATCACCGCCGGTGTCCTAGCCGGATCCGTTGCGCTCATCGGCTTCGGCCTTGATTCGGTAGTCGAGGTTTCAAGCGGGCTGATCATCTTGTGGCAGTTTCGCCACTCGATGCCCGAGACCCGAGAGCGTCGGGCGCTGCGGTTGATGGCTCTCTCGTTCTTCGCCTTGGCTGCCTACGTGTCCTTCGAATCGGTCCGTGCGCTGATGAGTGGGCACGAGCCAGATTCATCGGCGATCGGCATCGGGCTGGCCGCGACGTCACTGCTGGTCATGTCGTTCCTGTCCTGGGCTCAGCGGCGTACCGGGAAGGCCCTGGGCTCGAAAGCTGTGGTGGCGGACTCGACGCAGACGTTGCTGTGCACCTACCTTTCTGCCGTTCTCCTGATCGGGCTAGTTCTGAACGCAACGCTGGGGTGGTCCTGGGCAGATCCGATCGCTGGGCTGATCATTGCTGCGGTGGCTGTCAAAGAGGGGCTTGAGGCCTGGCGAGGTGAGGGCTGCTGCGCGCCGGGTGTGCATCGCGAGTCGGGCCAGGTCGAGACGCCCACTGAGTGTGCTGATGGGTGCTGCGCGTTGGAGCCCGGTGCTCAGTCAGTCGCGGTTCCACTGGAGATCACGTCCGCACGGGGGAGTGACCAGTGACTGTCGCAGCGTTGGCCTTGTTCGCGGCATACCTTGTATTCGGATTCGCCATCCGTACCTTCCTCCAATGGCGAGCGACCGGTGATTCCGGGTTCCGTGGGATTTCGGGTCGTCCGGGCACGGCCGACTGGTGGGCCGGGGTTTTGTTCGTCATCGCCCTCGTCGCAGGGTTGCTAGGCCCGATGACTGCACTGATCGGGCTGGAGGCCCTGTCGGTCCTCGATCGCGAATGGATTCAGTTCCCGGCGCTGGTCGTGGCGGTCGCCGGCATCGTCGCCACCCTTCTCACCCAGGGGGCGATGGGCGCCAGTTGGCGCATCGGTGTCGACGCCAGCGAGCGGACCACGTTGGTCACCGGCGGACCGTTCGCACTGGTGCGCAACCCGATCTTCAGTGCGATGGCCGCCACCGGCGCCGGCCTGGCATTCATGGTGCCCAACGTCGTTGCCTTGGCGGGGCTATTGGTCCTGGTGCTGGCCTTGGAGCTCCAGGTGCGCGTCGTCGAGGAGCCCTACCTGCTTGCCGTGCATGGAAGCCAGTACGCCGGCTATGCCGCGACTGTGGGCAGATTCGTGCCGGGCGTTGGTCGCACGACCACCACAGCAACGCGAATCGAGTAACCCCGAAGCTCGATAGACGCGGACCACCATTGATCATCTACTATTCGCGCTAGTAGCAATCCTTCGATAGCGGAGCTCAGATGCCCACCCGAGTGATGAACGAACGCGCGGTGGTCACGGGCTGGGGTTGGGGCCGTTGGCTGTGGCGGGGCTTGACCTCGATGCGGACGGCGATCGTTCTGCTCACGATGCTCGCGGCAGCGGCCGTTCCTGGGTCACTCCTTCCCCAACGTAACGTCGCCAGCGACCCCCTAGCCGTCACGTCGTTCGCGCTTGAACATCCTGGGATCTCGCCTTGGCTGGACCGCCTCGGGTTGTTCGACGTGTATGCCTCTCCCTGGTTCGCGGCGATCTACCTGCTCCTGCTGGTGTCGATGACCGGCTGCGTGCTTCCGCGCAGCGTCAAGCTCTGGCGGGCTGTCCGGGCGGAACCGGTCGCAGGTCCGCGTCACCTTGCTCGGCTGGAGCACTTCGAGACCTGGACGACGACGGCGCCGCGCGCCAATGTCTTGGAGCGCGCTCAGTCGGTGCTGCGCGGGCGGCGGCATCGGGTCCGGGTCATCGGCGACGAGGTCCGCGCCGAGCGCGGCTACGTGCGCGAGGTCGGGAACCTGATGTTTCACCTGTCGTTGCTCGTGCTGCTGGTGGGCGTGGGTGTCGGTCGGCTCTTCGGTTTCGAGGGCCGAGTGGCCCTGGCCGAGGGCGGCACCTTTGTCAACGTCACCAGCGAGTACGACGCCTTCACTCCGTCGGTCTGGACCGACGTCGACGGCCTCGAAGAGTTGTCTTTCACGTTGGAGGAGTTCACCGCCGAGTTCGCGATCACGGGTCCGCGCACGGGTGAACCTCGAGGGTTCGACGCCGTCCTGACGTACCGCAAGGGGGTCGACGGCGACCCCCAGCGCGCCGAGGTGCGCCCTAACGAGCCTCTCAACGTCAACGGCACCAAGTTCTTTCTCACTGGCCACGGTTACGCGCCGAGCGTGACGGTGCGAGACGGGCCCGGCAACGTGGTCTCATCAGGACCAGTGATCTTCCTTCCTCAAGGTTCAACGTTCGCCTCCGACGGCGTCATCAAGGCCCCAGACGCGCAGCCCACACAGTTGGCTTTCGAAGGGCTGTTCCTCCCCACCGCCGCCACCGGCAACGAGGGTCCGTTCTCGACGTTCCCCGATGACCTGAACCCGAGACTCCTCCTGACCGCCTTCACCGGAGATCTCGGCCTCAACGATGGCACCCCCGAGTCGATCTACACCCTGGACCGCTCCCAGCTAGATCCCGTACTGGGCAAGGACGGCAACCCACTGCGCTCGACGTTGGCCGTGGGCGAGACGATGACTCTGCCCGACGGGCAGGGGAGCGTCACCTTTGACGGGGTCTCCCGCTTCGCGAACTTCCAGATCGCCTATGACCCGGGCAAGGAGATTTCGTTGTTGGCAGCGCTGATGCTGCTCATCGGGCTCACTGTTTCGCTATCGGTGGGGCGACGACAGGTGTGGGTGCGTGTGACCGAGACCGAAACTGGCAGCCGAAGGGTCGAAGTGGCTTGCCGTTCTGTTACCCGCCGCGAGGCCAAGCGGAAAGACGTCGAGGCCTTACTCGACGCCATGCACGACGACATGGACGCACCCGCGCCGGAGCAGCGTCTCGACCACCCAGCCGCACAGTTCGAGGAGCTACGTAAATGATCCCGTCCGTCACGACCTGGGCAACGCTGTCCGACACCCTCATCTACTCAGCGATCGCCGTGTACACGCTGTCCATGATCGCGTACGCCGCTGAGACCGCGCTCCGAGTTGGACGCCCATCGCGTCCGCGGTCCGTGGTCCTGACTGGTGGAGGATTCCCGGGTGAGGCTATCGATGTCCATGGCGGGAACCTGTTGTCCGGGCTGGCCTTCCGTGTTGGCGCAGCGGGCACGACCCTGGCGGTGCTCGGGTTCGCACTGAACGTCGCTGGCGTCGTCGCCCGCGGAGCCGCGGCCGAGCGAGCGCCCTGGGGAAACATGTACGAGTTCGCCCTGGTCGCGCCGGTGACCGCCGGGGCTACCTACCTAGCCTGTCTGTCGCGACAACCCGTCCGCGAACTCGGGGTGTGGATCGTCGGGGTGATCGTTTTGACCCTGGGCCTGGCAGTCACGGTCCTCTATACGCCGGTCGACGCTCTGGTCCCGGTCCTCAACTCCTACTGGCTGGTCATCCACGTCGCCGCCGCCATCACGTCCGGCGGCATCTTCACCCTCGGTGCCGTCGCGACCGGTCTGTTCCTCATTCGCTCCCGCGCGGACGGTCGTTCACTCTCGGCCGAGGCCACGAGCGGGTATGCCGCGACCCTTCCTTCAGCTGCACGGCTCGGCAGGCTGGCCCACTCGGCGCACATGTTCGCGTTCCCGATCTGGACTTTCGCAGTCATCGCTGGAGCGATCTGGGCGGAAAATTCTTGGGGTCGCTATTGGGGTTGGGATCCGAAGGAAACCTGGGCGTTTATCACCTGGGTTCTCTACGCGGCCTACCTCCACGCCCAGGCCACCATTGGTTGGCGGGGCACCAAGGCATCCTGGTTCGCCCTGGCCGGCTACGGGGCATTTCTATTCAACTTCCTGGGGGTGAATATCTGGCTGCCGGGCCTGCACTCCTACGCCGGGGTCTGAATTCGATGACGACCTGGCGTGCGGTCACGGTGACTTTGGGCGCACTGCTGTTCACCTGGGTCGGGCTCCCTGCGGCATTCGCGCAGGGCGAGCGAAGCGCCTCCAACGACCAGAATCTGCCGACGGTGGTGATGGGTCTCATCACGCTCGTTTCCACAGTGGGAGTCATGTACGTGATCGCGCGCGGCGGCTTCAGCAAGAAGCGCGGCCCTGACTAGTGGACTGCCCATCCCGCCCGTGGGCCGGCACGTACGGCCTCGCGGTTGTCAGCGGATTGATGATGGCGGGGGCGTTCGAGCCACTAGCGACGGCGTGGCTCGCCCCCATCGCCGTCGGAGGGCTCGCCTACGCGGTCCGAGGTGTCTCCATGCTCATGGCCATCGCGCTCGGCTATCTTTTCGGTCTCGCTTTCCTGGGGGTCTTACTTTTCTGGCTCGCCCACTCGATCTCGCCGGTGGCGTGGATCGCGCTCACCTTGCTCATGGCTTTGTGGACTGCGCTCGCGGCCGCCCTAATGTGCGTAGTGCTCCGTCTGCCCGGCGGGCCGCTCTGGGCGGCAACGATCTGGATCGGTGTCGAGTTGGCCAGGCAGGAGTGGCCGTTCGGAGGTTTTCCGTGGGGGCGGCTGGGGTTCACGGTGGTCGACACGGTGTGGTCGGGCTTGCTTCCGTACGTCGGGGTGACTGGAGCCGGATTTCTACTGGCACTACTCGGCACCGTCGGAGCTCGGGTCGTGGAAACTCGTACGCCGCGTGTCGTCCTGGGATGGGCCGGCGCAATCGCGTTAAGCATCCTGGCGTGGGCGGTGCCGTACACCACCGCGAGTTCGGGATCTGCTGCGGTTGCGGTCGTTCAGGCTGGCGTGCCTGGCCACGGCAACGACGTCTCGAAGTATCACGAGCAAGTGACGAGCAATCTCGTCGTGGCAACCACATCGCTGGCTGACGACGTCGGCTCGGGCGCAATTGCCCGGCCGGACTTCGTCGTCTGGCCGGAGAGTGCGGTGTCTGACGACCCCTTCTCTGACGTTGGGGCGCGGGCCGCGATCGAGACAGCCACCGCGGCGGCGGCCGAATTTGGTGCGCCCTTGCTTGTGGGGGGACTAGTGGACTCTGCCGACCCAGACAAGGTGCTCAACCAAGGGCTCGTCTGGACCGAGGACGGTCCTGCTGCGGGCCGCTACACCAAGCACCACCCCGTGCCGTTCGGAGAATACGTACCGTTCCGGTCGCTTCTCGGGGGCATGTCCGATCAACTCAAGCAGGTGCCACGTGACATGCTCGCTGGCACAGGATCCGCGCCCTGGAGCGTGGGTGATCTCGCTGTGGCCGGGGCAATCTGCTTCGACGTGGCCTTCGATGATGTGGTGGTACCCCAGGTGCGCAACGGGGCCGAGATCGTCGTTGTTCAGACGAGCAACGCCACCTTCATCGGGACCCCCCAATTGGACCAGCAGCTCGCCATCACCCGCGCTCGCGCGGCCGAATCGGGTCGCTCGACGGTGGTGGCTTCGCTCAACGGCCTGAGCGCCCTGCTGGGACCCGAAGGTGAAGTCGTGGCCCAGGCGCCGGAGCGTGGCACCCACGTGCTGGTCGCCGAGTTGCCATTGTCAAAGGTGATCACGCCCGCGGTTCGTCTTACTGAGCCCCTTCGCTGGACGGTGATAGGGGTGTCGATCGGGAGCCTTGTCTGGGCTGGGTTCCGCCGCAGAAGCGCACCTCAGTC
>Ga0098074_1001802_pt1 | contig 10306 bp, 4 predicted proteins | sample 32_taG_FD_75064 | JGI IMG/M metagenome (GOLD analysis project Ga0098074, IMG submission 75064) | Marine viral communities from the Gulf of Mexico - 32_GoM_OMZ_CsCl metaG | ecosystem: Environmental > Aquatic > Marine > Oceanic | place: Atlantic Ocean: Gulf of Mexico | collected 2015-07-12 | reverse complement strand
GTGGTGATGGTTATCTGCCCATCGGCCATCAGGACCCGTGCGGTCTCGGCAACTGCTTTGCGCGCGTTTGTGTCCGTGATCGCCGTGTTGGCCGTTGTCGTGGCGAATACGGCAAGATTGTCCAAATAGTTCTGCTGGAAGCCGAGGATCACGGCATGTAGCGCCGCCGCACGGCGGGCTTCCTGCTCGTGCGCAGCAACGAAGCGCCGTAGCACTTCTTCCTTTGTGGTCGGAAAAGGCGCGCCCTCTGGCAGCGAAAGAAGTGCCGTTAGATAGAGAGGGATGGTGACGAGTTCGCGGACGCCCGCTGTCCGCCAAGCCTGATCGACGAGCTGTGCGCCAGTCTCGCCGCGCATCGCGTGCGCAATCTCCATTTGCTGCCCGTCGTCAAGCGGCAGCAAATCGACTCGCGTCCCGCCGAAAGGAATGTCGAGGGCCTGCCTGCGCGTGGAAATGACAAGGCCGAGTTCCGGCAATTCAGTCTTGAGGGCCGTGATTTGCACGCGCGCGCGTTCGCGTGCGGCGGCATCCAGTTCGTTCCAACCGTCAAGAAGTAGCACGACGCCGGGCTTCGTCGCGACGGCGCGGAAATCCTGCTCTGAAACTCCGTTGAACGCGGGGCGTTTCAGAATGGATACGAGCAGCGCGTCGGCTTCGGTGGCCCAATCTCCCAGCGGCACGATAAGCGGCGTGCCATTGCCGTTCTCCAAAACGCCGTCGGCGATTTGAAAGAGGGTTGTCGTCTTTCCCATTCCGGGTGCGGCGACAAGGATAAGGTCATCCAGCGTGGTCACCGCGTTGGCAAGCGTGCGCGTACTAAGCGCCTCGTCCACGTGCTTCACCTTTAACGTCAGCGTGAGCGCCACGTTCGTGCCCGGCCATTTGGGTGTTCGACGGAACACGGCCAGGTCGGCTGAGGCCGCTGCTCGCAGGCGGCGGCCCAGTTCGTCCGGCGTAGAAGCTTGCATGCCGGGCCCGTACGGCACGTTGTGCATCACGCTGCGCCACGAATCTTCGTTGGTCTGTCGCTTCCAACTGCGCAATTCCTCGACGGTGAATTTCGAATCCTTGGCGTCGACGGCACGTCCGTGCACGTCGCAGAGCCAGATGCCGTTGTCAGCTGCCGCGCGCTCTTCAGACGTCATCTGCGCGTCGTAGCGGGGACCGCCAGGCGCGGCAGCGCAGATGTGCGAGGCTTGGCCGATATTGATTTCACCTGCGCCATCGGATGTGGCGGCGTGGGTCAAACGGCGGCATGCCGGGTTGGAGCAGTGGCCGCGCGCTTGCCGCTCAATGGCCCGTTTGGTTGCGGGCGAAAACTCGTCTCTGTTCTTACTCTTGGCCATCGTCGGCTTGCTCGGGTGAGGTCGTTTGGAGTTGCTCGGACGGTTGCCCTTCGGCTGGAATACTGTCGATCTCTGCAGATAACAAAAGCAGAGACACATACCCCGCTGCCTCGGCGATTTTGCTTGAAGTTCCGCCAATCGCAGCCTGCGCTTCTGCGGCGAAATCAACGTCCCCAGTTCGCAGATGCTCGATCAATTCGGACACATCCGATTGCAGGGCTTGGTCAAAAGCATTGAGCCGTCGGGTCAACTCCTCGTACTTTCTTTCGAAGGCAGCCTCCAAACTCCGACGGGCAGCAATCTCTTCTTCGGGACGAGTCTCATTGCCGAGCCGTTTTTGATCCATTGCTCCAAGTTCGCTGGCAAGGCTCAGCACCTCCCCAAACATGCTTGCCAAAACAGATGGGGCTTGTGGCAATCCGAGTTGTTCAGCCCAGAAGGTAGCTCCTTCCACGTCGGGAAGGAGGGTCTGGTAACCAGACTTTGCGAGCGCCGGGAACGCGATATCCTCAATGTAAGGGATGATTGTCAGGTGGATAGACAAGTCCACCAATGACCGCACGAGTTCGGCTTGTTCAGCGAGCGTGATCACCGCATCCGCAATGTCGGGCGCAGGTAACAGCGCGAGAACGTCTGCTGGCGGCCACGGCAGAATACCCTTGGCGTTAACGCGAAAATGGAACTGTGCGACGATCCCGGCTTCCTCTGCCAGGCGCTCAATTTCTGCCTTTCGCTGAGCTAGTCGTGATTCCCCGGCAGCTTTGGCAGAGAGGGATACGAGCCGAACGGAGTTGCCTACTCGCGCGCCTTTGCCGCGCGCCGCCCAAGTTACCGCTGGCGCTTGCTTCCTTTCATGGGCTTCTCCGGCCAGAACTCGCAACGTCTCCAATAGCGTCTTGAGCCGGGTAAGCATCGGTGGAGGACCGTCGGCGACGAGATGCCAAGGCTCTTCGGCAATTGCAGTGTCGACATCGGCGATGAGATCGCTCAACCAGGCAATGTATGCACCAGCTTGGTCGGGCAGTATTGCGAACCTCTTGACGAGATTGACGCTTGCGCTGTGTAGGAGGTTCTGGAAATTGGTGACGGCGGTGTTAGCCTCTCCGTGCCCCGCGCCTGACGCTTCCAATGATGAAACAGCGGGAGGCGTCAGTGCTTCAGTATCCGCATTGAGTGAATTCAGCTTGTCGGCGAGGTTGCCGAGTGCATCCTTTCCTCGAAAATGTGCGTCGAAGATCTTCTCCAAGGTCGGCACAAGGGCATCGAGAATTGCCACGCCTCTGGCAAGATAGTCGCTATAGCTCGGAGCGGCGACGCGGCGGGAAATCAGATCACCCCACCGCCGATTCCACTGAGGAACCGACGGTGGAGGAAGATTTTCTCGGGGAATCCGCTTTGTTGCGAGCGGCAACTGGGCAAGGCCTGCCAATTCGCCACTTGCAGTAATAGCGTTGGACGCCGCAATGTCAGCCGACGGACACAGTGCCAATATCCGCTCACATAAACTTACAACCGCGTCGTGCGGATTTTTCTGTACAGAGCCGGCAACGTACCAAAGATCGCAACGGACGATCATTCCATCATCGGTATCTTCGATTGTTACAGGCCCGGCCCAAGCTGTCTCTGCCTGAACCCGTGCGAACAGCGCCTCTTGCCCGACCTCGGCGACCCAATCACTGGCGATCTCACGATCCAGGGCGGACAAGGTGCCCATCAGAGACCTCAAGAGATCGAGATTGGCATTCAAGAGGCCTTCTGGAGCCTGCATGAGACTCGCCCGCACCGCGGCTGGCAATGGCATTCCGACCAACGCTGCGAGAATCTCATCTAAGCTCGCCAAATCCGCTGTCTCGATCAGGACAGACAGGACAGAGGGTGACATACGCTCCATCAATAGGCGGCGAGGGTCATCGTCTGGCGAACCTTTGATCTGCGAAAGTCGATCCGCTGCGGCCTGGACCTCCGGGATGATGCTGAGACCGATCAGATCAATACCTGCAATCCCGAACATTGCGGCGCTTCCGACTTGCGTTCGCGGCAGCGCACGCGCTTCAGGCGTTTCCAGCCATTCGTCGACGCCCAAGGAAACACGGCCCGAACCTAAACCCCGGAGCGCTGAGGCCAGTGCCCGCGCATCCTGTTCGTCCTTCAAGCGGGCAATCAGGCCATTGAGCACCGTTGGAACAGGCAAGCGCCGCGCAGATAGCGTGTCCGCGACCAACGGCTCGAGATCGGCGGCGGGCACACTCGCGATCGTCCGTTCGAAACTCGTTTCGAGGGTCGGCAATGTTGTCTGGTGCGTGAGCTGCAGCAATTCTTCGGATCGAAGCTGGTGTAGGCCGGTGACCGCGCCCGGAGCAGGTGAACGAACCAGATGTTCCTGGATGAGGCGCTGTAAGGCGCGTGACAGATCGGCCTCACTGACTGAGAGCGCGCGCGCCAATCGCGATGCATCGACTTCAGCATTCGCTGTGCCTGCCCAGGCGCCGGATCGCAGAATATCCAGTTCAAGGGAACGCTTCGGATCTGAATTTCTGGCCGCAACCTGGTCGGCGAGGAGTTCGTGCATCCTCTGTCCGCGCGTCAGGATATGGACATATTCGAGAAGAAGGCCATCGCTCATCTTCCACGGCTCGTACCAACCCGCCCAGTTCGTCTTTTCGGCTTCGCGCAGTTCTCGCCAGAGTCGTTCTGCGAGTTCGTCATCGGGATCGGCGCGTATTTCGGCTGCCCGCGCACGCTCTGCAATCAGCGTAACATCTTCTTCCCGGACCGAACCGAGCAGGACGACGCCGGGCACAGACATCGCCTCTTTGAGCAAGGCGCCCCAGCTTTCCGGCCCATTCCGACCGACATCATCCATGACAAAGCCCAGGGGACTGCCTTCTGAAGCGCGAAACGTCCGGATCAACTGGCGCAGAGATGGAATTTCCTCCGCGCTCAGACGACGGATACGAAACCACCGCACCGTATGGCGCAACGTGTTGGCGACTTCCCACATTAAAGCGGATTTTCCGGCCCCTGACGGTCCGACGATCAACGCGGCCCGGCGTTGTTCAATACCATCCACCAAAGCCGACCTGCTTCGGGGGCGTTCGGCCACCAAACCTGCCGCGATGTGACCGGGTTCTACATCGACCCCGAGATAGAAGTTTGGGTCGTTGAGAGGCGTAAGGAAATCTACCGGTTCGCAGACGCCATCCCTGAGGGCGCGTTCGATCGCGTCAATGTCGATAGCGGCCAATACATCGCGGATAGACGTTTCGGTGTCGGAGATCGAAACGCCACGATAGTTCTCCGGTGCTAACCGACCATTGGCGTCTGCCAGAGCACCCACGCGGACCAGCAGATCGGCAAAGCACATCTGGGCTGCGATCGGGGCGCAGTTCAATCGATTTACGATCAGGCTGATCGCCCATTCCTGCGGTGAGGTTGCCACGACAATTGATGTTCGTGGGAGAAGATCAGAGGCCCCACTGAACTTTGCAAGTCTGGTGCTGATCGGACCTTCGATCAAACGAGCTGCAGGGTGGTCGTCTGGGGGACTGAGTCCTGCCACCTCCCGCTCAAGAACGAGCTCCAGTCGCTGCGGCTGCGGTGCGGAGCCAAGCGACCGATTCCACAGGTCCTCAATGTGTCCAACCGCCTCGCCTTCCGTATAGTCCCCAAGGTGTTCCCGCCGGCTCTTGACCTGGACAAAGCTCGTTTCATCGCCACGCAGCTCAATGTCGTCACCACCTTCCGGGATCACGATGGCGGGCGCTCGCTGACCAGCCCATATTTCTACCGCCAACCAAGCGGACACGGCATCCTGGTAACGAAAACCCCGGCCTGCATTGGATCCGGCCCTGGATGCAGCCTTGGCCGGTATGGACGGAGATCCTGAGGCGCTGAGCCCGGTTTTCTTCTTTGTTTTCCTGGCCAATCAGGTCACCACAAGATCAAAGTCAATGGCCTCAAAACATACAGAGGTTGTCCCGGAAAAAACAGGTTCTTCGGCAAGTAGCCAGGGCACTCAGTTTCGAGGTAGGCTACATTCGACTCTGATATTCACAAACTGATCGAGGGAGTGGAAATAGGTGTTATCTTCGATCCTTTCGATATTCGGGCTTGGGCAAAAACACACTCATGCCGTCAGCGCCAAGTATTCCGAAGCGACCAAGTTGAACGCTGAATTCGAGCTCAACCTCTACAATACAATTGAGCTCCTAAGATCAGAACATTTACATCTAAGACATCGTATTGCAGCCATCTGTGAGCATCCAGATGACGAAAGTATCCTGTTAGGTCAAGTCAATCCACTTATTGAACAATTGATATCGGAAACAGAAGTCGGTCTAACGACCTCGCAGAACACTCAGGTTACGATCTCAAATAGCTCCAGCTTCGCTTCAATGCGAAAATGGGACGAGTGTTTGGGTCTTCTTCAGCGGCAGGTCGCCGCATCTCGGCACCAATTCAACCGCGTCGAAAGGGTCATTGGTCAGTTTCATCGTGTCCTTGATAGTGTTCAACAAAAAGACATAGCACTAGAAGGCTTTGAAGAGAGCGCCAAGTCCATTGGATTGGACTAGTCGTCCAAAAAACGAAAAGGCAAGCGCAGTGTCGACGTGCCGGTTCGGATGTTTCCGACGGGTGGCTTGACCTTACTCGTTTCTCGACGAATACTGCCGTTGGCCTGACGCGTAGGCCGGTGTGCCCGCCATGCGAAGCAAAGCAACGCGATTTTGACTTCATTGATACCATGCCACTGGCAGGGTCCGATGAGCAGCGGGCACCTTTTCGGATCCAGTTTGGAAATGGATCATGAAACCGAACTATTCTGTAAAGAAGCTCAAGGAACTCTCAAAGCGCTACGCGCGTGCGCAACGCGTGCCACTGCACAAAGCACGCGACACTGTCGCAGAGAGGCTAGGGTTTACTCATTGGAGTGATGTCACAAAGGCGAACAAGGCTGGTTGGAGCCCAACACCGGCGCAACTATCAGACATAGAGAACCTACTCAGGGACACGCTCCCCTGCAGTCAATCTGGGCGACCCGAAGATGGACCATACATCGAAGCTTCGATTCTTGGAGAAGATGCTCAACACGGCACTCTTGACGGACACGAATACCGGATCTCCGTATCACTAGGTGACGTGCACATGTACGGGACCGGTTGGCACCTTCATGTGCCAGAGGCTCCGAACTGCGTGCCACGTCTTGTGATAGCCGAGCAGATTGAACATGAGGCTTCAATTCACGATGCACAATTTCAGCGGAAGGCGCTCGATATTGCAGCCGAACGGGCAAAACAGGTTCGCGCAGGAATCGCATTAGATTGGCCGAGGCGGTCTACCAAACCAGACAAAGACGGTCTCGTCCGCCATCCCATAGGTGGAAGCGATTCAGATAAATGGTACTGTCTGCATTGCGATTCATCTATGAGTGGCGAACAAATCGCCAAGAGCCTTTGGCATTGCCCCAATTGCGACGCCGCCCCCATCGATATCCACGAGAACCCTTGGTGGGTTGAAGATGGTGATGCTGGACCCAAACCAATCACAGACGGGGATGTTCAACGGCGACCTGGGCTAGTCGTCGAAGTTGCAGACACTCGGCTAAAACTGGAGCTCGACGCCGAAAAGATAACACTACTGATACGAAGCGCACTTGTTGAAGATGCCTTAAACGCAAGCGAGCGTTTGGGTGCGCTGTTTGCAGACATTACCGTACATGAGGACAATGACGTCTGGATAACTTTTGATGAGGATCTTTGGCCGGAGCACAAGGAACCGGTGTCGGCTCTCGCGGTTGCCGCTCTTCTAGGAATTAGTGTTGAGCAAGAACTGTGCCTAAGAAAGTTACCCTTTGCGTGGCCGGGATTGGGCGAACATACCTCCAGTACCGCCGAGTACACGAAAATGATGCTCGAAGCCTATGCTAGTCAACGGTCTGACAAATTGGTCGACTGACCATTTTTCGGGAGAAGGAAGGTTGCGGGCAAGATGAACGTCTGCTTTGGGGAAGTTGCGGCGCCGCAACTTCAATCAGGACGAAAGACCGTTTTTGGCCGTCACTGCCAAAGTTCGCTCAGCACATCGACCCGCTCAAGCGCACGTCGCAGCGCATGGTTCGAAACCCTCACGTAGATCTCGGTGGTCCTGAGGCTGGCGTGCCCGAGCAAGGCCTGGACCATCCGGATATCGATACCTTCCTCGATCAGCAGCGTCGCGGCGGAGTGCCGGAACCGGTGCGGCGTCAGGTGCGGTTCGATCCCGAGGCGCTTGGATAGCGCTCGCAGCCGCTTACGGAACGTGGCCGAGCGGAGCCGACGGCCTTCGGTGTTCAAGAACAGCGGCGCGGAAGAGCCACCTTGCGCGTAGCGAGCCTCGAGGAAGTGCCTGAGCTCTTCCTGTAAGTCGCGGTTCGGCACGAAGACGATCCGCTCCTTGTTGCCTTTTCCTCGGACGAGGATTTGGCTTCCGTCCGGCGAGACGTCGCGGACTCTTACATTGGTCAGCTCGCTGATCCTCAGCCCTGTGACGATCAGCATCTTGATGATCAGTATCGTGACGGCAATCTCAGAGGCCCGTGTTACGCCATGCTCGCCCGGCTTCGACGGCGGGGCGATCGGGTCTCCACCGGCCTGGAGAACCGCTCTGAGGGTGTCGCGATCGATGGGACGCGGCAGGCGGCGCGGGATCCGGATGGAGATGCGGAGGTCGGCGAATGGGGAGGGCAGGGCGCTGTTCCGATCTTCGCGCCAGGCAAAGTAGGACTTGAGCGTTACGAGCCGCCGCTCGATGGTCGCGGGCTTGGCGTCCAACGCGTCACGCAGATGCCGGTGGTAGGCGAGGATATCGTCCTTCGACAACGGGTTGCTGAGACGGTGGGCCTCGATGAAGCGGGCGAAGGTGCGCAGATCCTGGGCATAGGCCCGCAAGGTGTGATGTCCGACGCCGCGCTCATCACGGCAGGCATTGACGAAAGCGGTGTGATCGAAACGGGGCATGCTGAACTCCATTGTTGGGGTTCAGCCAGTTCAGCATGTCGTGACTTGGGTCTCTAAATTCGCCTCCGCACCGGTAACGATAATGGCCCGTCTTATCATGCGTTGACATTTGCGCGCGCCCAGAACAGCCTGCGGGCACTCACCCGGGGGGTCTCGACAAGAGGCTGAGATACTGCTGGCACCCGTGCAGCGCAGTGACCCGATGAACCTGATCCAGTTCACACTGGCGTAGGGATGGTGCACTGGCCGCGCGGGCCCCGACCACTTTCGTGGAGGGCTATTCCCACACCGGCAATCCCATTCGACGCGGAACTGGGTCTCCAACGCTTTGAGCTATGGAGGCTCCGACCGATGAAAGATCTCAACCCAACCGTCACCACGGGCCCGCTGCCCGCCTCGCGCCGCGTCTGGCATGCGGGCACCCGTCACCCCGATATCCGCGTGCCCATGCGCGAGATCGACCTGCACCCCACGGCCGGGGAACCGCCCGTCACCGTCTATGACAGCTCGGGCCCCTATACGGACCCTGAGGCGACGATCGTCATCGACCGGGGCCTGCCGCGCCTGCGCGAGGGCTGGATTGCGGCCCGTGGCGATACCGAAACCTACGCAGGCCGGCATGTCACCCCTGCCGACAACGGCTTTGCCGAAGGCGCGCGGCTGACGCCCGAATTCCCCGTCCGCAACGCGCCGCGTCGCGCCACGCAAGGTCGGGCGGTGACCCAGATGGCCTATGCCCGCGCCGGCATCGTCACGCCCGAGATGGAATTCGTCGCGATCCGCGAAAACCTCGGGCGCAAGGCGCAGGCAGAGGCCCATGCACAGACATTGGCGCGCGACGGCGAAAGTTTTGGTGCGGAAATTCCGGATTTCATCACGCCGGAATTCGTGCGTGACGAGATCGCCAAGGGCCGCGCGATCATCCCCGCGAACATCAACCATCCCGAGGCCGAGCCGATGGCGATCGGGCGGAACTTCCTCGTCAAGATCAACGCCAATATCGGCAACTCGGCGGTGACTTCCTCGATGGCCGAGGAAGTGGAAAAGATGGTCTGGGCGACCAGATGGGGCGCCGACACGGTCATGGACCTGTCGACGGGGCGCAACATCCACAACATCCGCGACTGGATCCTGCGAAACTCGCCGGTCCCGATCGGCACGGTGCCACTGTACCAGGCGCTGGAAAAGGTCGGCGGCATCGCCGAGGACCTGAGCTGGGAGGTCTTCCGCGACACTCTGATCGAACAGGCCGAGCAGGGGGTGGATTACTTCACCATCCATGCAGGTGTGCGGCTGCACATGATCCCGATGACGGTGAACCGGGTGACGGGGATCGTGTCGCGCGGGGGCTCGATCATGGCGAAGTGGTGCCTGCACCATCACCGCGAAAGCTTCCTGTACGAGCATTTCGACGAGATCTGCGAGATCGCGCGCGCCTATGACGTGTCGTTCAGCTTGGGTGACGGGCTGCGCCCCGGTTCCATCGCGGATGCCAATGACGAGGCGCAATTTGCCGAGCTTGAGACCCTCGGAGAGCTGACGCAGATCGCCTGGGCGCGGGATTGCCAGGTGATGATCGAGGGGCCGGGCCATGTGCCCATGCACAAGATCAAGGCCAACATGGACAAGCAGTTGCAGGTCTGCGGCGAGGCGCCGTTCTACACGCTCGGGCCGCTCACAACGGACATTGCGCCGGGATACGATCATATCACCAGCGGCATTGGCGCGGCGATGATCGGCTGGTTCGGCACCGCGATGCTGTGTTACGTGACGCCCAAGGAACACCTCGGGCTGCCCGACCGCGACGACGTGAAGGTCGGTGTCATCACATACAAGATCGCGGCCCATGCGGCGGACCTCGCCAAGGGCCATCCGGCGGCGCAGATCCGCGACGATGCGCTCAGCCGCGCGCGGTTCGAGTTCAGGTGGGAAGACCAGTTCAACCTCTCGCTCGATCCCGAAACC
>Ga0098074_1001800_pt1 | contig 10311 bp, 3 predicted proteins | sample 32_taG_FD_75064 | JGI IMG/M metagenome (GOLD analysis project Ga0098074, IMG submission 75064) | Marine viral communities from the Gulf of Mexico - 32_GoM_OMZ_CsCl metaG | ecosystem: Environmental > Aquatic > Marine > Oceanic | place: Atlantic Ocean: Gulf of Mexico | collected 2015-07-12 | reverse complement strand
ACCAATACTAAAGTCAGTTTGTGCACTTAATGGGCAACTATCTGATACATCTATAAAATTAGTACTATATCTCTTATAGTTAAATTTATTATTATCAAATATAGTGTTTCTATATATTTTACCCGAATTATCACACCCTTCCCATATAGTAGTCGCAGGTACAACTTGTTCCATTAAGTCTAACCAATAGTCACCAATTTTATCCATAAACTCAAACATAGTATTATATGTAAATTTACCAGATAAATCTTCCCCACAATTACTAGCGTTTAGATATAGTTCATAGAACAATCTTAGTAATGGATAATCACTAATAGTTTGTCTACTCTTAACATCTATTAAATTAGTTTGTACTAATTGGTCAAATACTGATTTAATATTAATTTCTGAAGGTTGTATATCTAAATAATCTAATGGGTTAATACAAACTGAATAAGTTTCTCCTGTAGCAAATCCATCTACACATTCTTTTTTAGTCCCACAATACTCACAGTCACCTTTACATTTATCACAATCATCTAATGGTTTCCATGTACAGAAACAATTACTACTGTCCCATTGATAGTTTTTACCCAATCCTAAACCACCCGCACCTTCACCATTTAGTAAGTCATTTAATGACTCACAACAATCTTGGTCGATATGTAGTTTTTGGTTAAATGTTTGTGCCGTCACACCAGTTCCTGATAATACCTCAGACAATACTCCACCACTGTAAGGTGTTGTACCAGTGTATAAATAGTTTTCAAATAAAGATAAAGTACCATCATAATTTTCTGTGATAATTCCAAATAAATTATTTAAACTACTATTGTCATTTATCACTATAGTATCCGTACCACAATTATTCTCTTGTATGTAGAAGTTATCTAAAGTTTCCCCTTTGTCTAATAATTGATAATAGGTTGCGTCTAAAGATTCTATGTAGTCTGATGTTAATGCATAATATTTATTCTTTAAACTTAATACACTTTGAGTTAATGAATCTGTATATGTTGAACAACTAAATGTTAATCCTGTTGTTTCAATATCATCAAAATTTAATGTATACCCACTACTTAGTACTTCACCACTAAATACTACTGAATGTTCTGTTGATTGGTCTTCGAATATGTAAGTATTACAATCTTGAAATAAGAAATCGTCATCATCTTCAAAAACCTTACTATCTTCTAAACATTTTGTTGGACAATTATCACAATCAATATTTTTCCAATAATTAAATACGTCACATTCTATCGCTTTAGAGGGGTCTATACTAAATGTAGTATTTTTAACATTTATAATTAAATCTGAATGATTTATGTTGTAATCAGTATATCTATATTCTAAGTCTAACCAAAGTCTCTCTTGTTCTTTACCCAATCTAATTATTTCATAGTTACTAGTCGTCCCAGTATTACATTCACCATTCGGTGTAATAGTTTCTTTTACTACACCATCATCATAATATACCCAAGATTTTTTGTTGTCAATAACACAACTTAATTCTGGTACCATACAATCATTTAAAGATACCAATCTTTCCGTTTGACAATCTGTAACATTTATCTGTATGTTATCAACTAATAAACATACATCACACTCATAGTTTTCTATTTCAATAGAGAAGAAAAACTCTTTGTCTGGATATAGTCTCCTTAAGTCATCACAAACACATTCAGGAATAGTAAAATTAAAAGTATTCCAATTAGGTTCAAATAAGTCTGAATTATATGGTATATTTTGTTCTGATAAATAATTGAAAACACTTTGTGTCACATCATTAACATAACTTTCATCACCATCTAATATTATACCACTATACCCGTTTGATGGATTCCACTCCCATATTGGGTTTACACTTTCAGTATAAGGTAGGTAAGTTAATGTGTTAGTGATATTATTTTGTGAAACAGTATTATTATTATCAACAAATAATTTAAAATTAATTTTTAAATTATCCATATAATTTATATAATCATTTTTATTTTCTATATAGTTTTGATAATTTTCTTCTAAACTTACTTGCCATTCTCTTATACATTCACCAGATATTTTTCTTACGGCTTTAAATTGTGCACTTAGTAGGTTTATAGTATTTTCTAAAATAATAACATAAGTTCTATCACAACAATCAACATCACCACCATTACCGTCACCATCGGTTACTATTGTACCACAATCATCCTCAGTAATTTGATTTTCTTCTTTTATTTCGTTAGTTAATTCTTCAGTATTTTCTCTTATAAAAGAGTTACTTTCTCTATCATTTTTTAATAATTGTTCAGTTTCATCTTTTCTAATATTTAAATCTGATATTGATGATTTATTTTTTTCTAAATCTATACTAAGAGTTATTTTCTGAGTGTCGTCTAATACTAAATTACCAGAAGAGTCTGTAATTTTTTCAGGTGTTGTATCTAACAATTCCGCAGTTCTATTAATAGTATTCTGAGTATCATTTTCTAATAATGCACTTTTTTGTGTTGTTTCATCGAAAGAAATGATACTATTAGCCTCTTCTGTAAGAGTATTAATTTGTTTATTTACTTCTATTAACTCATTCTCTAAATAGTTAATTAATTCAGTATTATTTTCAAACTTAGCCTGATTTAATTGTTGTGTTAAACTATTTTTTTGATTACAATAATTAAGTAAACTAGTATAAGTAACTTTTAAACTTTCGTTTTCTTTTGTTTTTTGTAAAACACAAAATTCGTATTCACTCTGTTTTGTACCATCATTTGTATTACTTCCATAAACAATGTTATTACAATAACTTTGATAATCAAAAGTATCTATTTCTTTAATCTTATCACTATATACTGTACAATCTATAGGGTTGTTAACATCACTTAGTGCCTTTTGTATTACATTATTATCATTATTTAATGATGTTATTTCATCAGTAATATTTACTAATTCTGTTCGTAATTTTGTAATGTTATTAGAAATCTCATTAATATTTTTTTGCGATTGTCTATTAGTAGTATTTATTTCTACAGAAGATTCGTACCTAGAACTAATTCCTTCGGATTCAGCTCTTTCACATTCTAACTTATAAAATTCTTCGTAATCAGTAAGATTTTGTTTTAAAACTTCAATATATTTTTCATATAAAGTATTAATTAAAAACCACAAACCACACTCTAAAGGTATTTTTAATGAACATATATTTTGTGTCGTAATAAAACAATCTAAATTAAATTCACAATCATCTAAAGTAAAATCAAAATTAAAACACTCTTCGGGTAATTGTGAAATTTGTAATTTGATACCATTTAAAGTTTTTACAAAACTATAATATTGTTCATAATTATAATCTAAGGTTGATAAAAATTCTTGATTATCGATATTTTCCGATAAGTCATTAAATGTTTGTTTTATTGTTTTAATCCAATCGTTATTTAATGATTGTGCTTGGCTATATGGTACAACCTCTCCACCTATTGCGGTACAACATTCTAATGGTGGTTCCAAAATATTACTATTTTGCCATATTTGTTGGTTTTGATTAAATGAACCGCTATTGTTTGGTGTTATTGCTTCTGTCCCTAGTGACGGTCCAGTTACTGAAATATTTGGTTGTTTAACTTCTCCGATAACATAACTATTTTGAGGTGTTCCCCCAAAATTATTTACTAATGATTGTGATTCTTCATCACTATTAGTGAATATTACAAAATTTAAACAGTTTATGTTTGAGTAATTTCTATTATAGGTAATGATACCCGGAAAACAATCTATATTGTTAAATACACAATTTTGTAATGCTTTTACATCATACTTTAACATATAATCAAAAGAAAAGTCTATTTTACAACTACAGTCTTCTATCACTTCACCAGTACTTTCATTTACTGGAAATTCTGGTAATTTAAATCCGTTCCAAACCTCACTACCGAAAACAACGTCAACACTATTTACATCATTACATGTAAAATACGTAGGGTCTACTGCTGCAATTATGGCGTTACTAATATCAGTACCTTCAAATGGTATTAAAACATCGTTAAATGTATCAATCATAAAGGTACCAAAAGTATAACCTAATTCTTCGGCAACTAATTTATATAAATCATTTAATTGTGTATCACTATAATTCCAATCTAATATAAAATCATCAAAAGGGTCTGAAGGGGTAAAACTAATTCTACCATATTCATCTATCGCATAAACCTCCCAATTTAATGGGTTCATAAATTCTGGATTCTCAAAAAGAGAATTTGTAATAGGTGATAATACATTAGAACCACTTACTATCCATTTTACTATTGAAGCTTCTTCAAAACAATCACTATCTATCTCAGTTGTATAATATGGTTTTACACCACTTATAGGATTTTGTAATTCAACATAAGAATTTGTACTCGCACTATAATCAATAAATGGTATGGTATAATCTACATAATTATTTTCTTCGTTAAGAATTAATTCGTTTTCTAAATACTGATTCGGTAAACAGTCATCTTCTTTATTTAAACAAACCACAAAACACTCTCCATCTACATTTATCACTTCGTAACTAAATCCATACCAAGCACAACACTCAGGACTACTTATAACTGTTTGGGTAAATATTTCTTCCTCTTCTTCACTACAACAATTTCCTCCAAATGGCTCTGCAAATACTAAAATAAATGAAGGGTTTCCAGTATTAAAACCAAAATTGGTCAAATTACCGTTTTCTAAAAAATATGTTTCTACCTCTTCTATGTATTGTGTTAATGTCTTATTATAATCATCTAAAAAGTAATTATCTGGGTCATTTGAGTTACCAGAAGGGTTTATATTACTTATTTTTGTTCTACCTAAATTACTAAGGGTATAATCACAACAAAGGATGGTAAACGTTGGGACAAATCTAGGGTCCGTAGATTGCCCCTCTCTACCTAATGAACTATTATAACCTGGTCTAACTTCACCTATACCATTATTTATTGCATTACTAGCAATTTCAAATACTACAATACCATCTTCTAATACTTCTACTGGATTACCAATACAAGGTGCTTTAGAAGAACAATATTCTGTTAATCTACCTTGTTCATTGACGAAAGAAACATATTGATTTCTAGGACTAATTTCATTACAACATAACGCAAATTGGTCAAAGGACACTTTTATATTATCATCATTAACAAAATAATAAAAAGGTGCACATTCTACAGTAGTTAATGATTTACAATTAAATTCTGTACTTTCTGTTTTTGGCGCATTTAAACATATCTGTAAAGTTTGGTTTATGTCACAATTTTCAGTTTCAATTTCTGTTAAACAATTACTTAAACTTAATTCATAATTATTTTTAATAACTTGCCACTCTGGCGAATAAATTAAATAACTGTTTTCTTGTATTTGTTCTAAAAAATCGTTATATTGTGCTTCTGCTTCCGCATATGCTTGTTGTAATGTGGTCTTACCATCATTTTGTAGAGGAGTTTCAATTATTTCGTACTCAACATCCAAACATCCTTCAATACTTTGGTATTCATTAGTGAATGTATTAAAAGTAAGTTCAGAAGTATAAAATTCTGTAGTTGCCGATGGAACTCCATTAAATAAACCATAATTATAGTTCAAAAAGTAGTTTTGTGTTAGAGTATCTGCAGATATCAATACTGATGGTTGATTATCAAAATTAGGTATAAAACACCTACTGAAATGTTGTAAGTATTCACTACCACCATCGTAAGTTCCAACATGTGGATTATTACCATTCAAAATTGTGGGACCATTATCGCCATATGTTTCTCTATACCATCCACCTGCTTTTTGAAAATATATTTCCGTAAATTCGTTTTCTACCAATTCACCAGTTTCTGGGTCTATAAACTCACTAATAACTAATTCACCATTAATAGGTGGGTTAGGATAACCATTTCTATCATAAGGTATGTTATCTAAATTAACTTCACCTGTGTAAAGATATAAAAGTCTTTTTATTTCTTCCATATCTAAAGGTTTATCTACTAATACGACATGTTCATTAAAATTAACTAACGATTCTGGTGCTCCGATAAATCTAAATAAAAACTCTATTGCCTTTCTAGTACCCTTACTTTTCCATGTCCACGCAATGTTTAATATTAACCTCCTATATAGTTCAATTTCTATTTGGTTTTGTGTTAAATTTGTAGACGTTCCACTAAATTGTCCTCCACCATTACTAGGTAAAAACAATTTAGAAAGAGAAGAATCATTTACAAAATTAATAGGTTCTAACCCTAACATAAATGATAAATCTTTTACTAAACTATCAGGAACATTATTCTTTTTATCATATGTTACAACGTGTGCAAATTTAATTCCGTTAATATATTTTTTAACATAGTCAAACTCTACACCATATATTCTTAATAATTTTGTGGCTTTTTCACCATCTATTGTAACGTCATTTCTAGCTTCTGGTGGTAACGTATCAAAACTATTAATAGCTTCAGTAGTATATTTTCTTACTATAGTATCCGTTTTAGTCTCATCTAAATTTTCACCTAATATATTTAATTCATCTAAGTATGATAAATAAAAACTATCGAAAAAATTTAAATTATAACCATCTTCTAAAATAGGGAAGTCATACGAATTAACACTCGTTAACAAAACTCCCTCATCAGTATACTGACTACTAATAATTTCTGCCCTATACTTAGGACTAATTTCTCTATTTAAAATAGTTCTTTGGAAATCATTTAACTCACTAAAAAATTTCTCTATTTCAGTCTCATTTGGTTTTATGAAATATGGTATTGAAGCATCCACTTCATCTGCCAAAAATGATATTTGTGGTATATAAATTCCAGTAAGTTCAGGAAATGGATTCCCTTCAACGATTAAAGTAATTTCAGAATTTGTAGTTTGAGTGGCCGCAGTAAAACCTTTTATATTTTTTATAATACCATTATGTTCTATAACGTATGAACCATAATTTAGTGTTAAATTTCTTAAAGGGTTATCTGTACTTTCTGTGGCAACATATTGTGCATCTGTAGTATATTTTATACCGTATGGATTAACAAAGAAATTACTACTTACATTAAATGTTGATAAATCTGCAGAAATATCATAAACATAATTAGTTATATTGTTTCCCGTTACACTACCAATTTTATTGTCTACATATATAGCCGCTGGCCAATTTTCTTGTATATTGATTAATGAAGACCTAATTAATTCTTTTGTTGAACCGTACCAAACATAACTTAACGGATTTGTTAGGTCTATGTTTAATTTTAGTTTTGTGTTTTTTTGTATCTCTAACTCTGAAACATTTTCACCACCAATGTCATCTAAAGTATAAAACTTAGATTTTGTACCTTGAGTAAATAAAACATTAGGTTTTGGGTCTAAATTAACTGATATTGAAAAATTACCATTAGTGAACAAAGTAGTCCCACCTTCGCTGGTTAATTGGAAACCAACTAAGTCTGGACTAAAGTTTCTATATTCAATGTTATCATTAAAAAAGATTCTTTTTGCGTATCCCGAAACCTTTATTCTACTATTATTCGCCATTTACGTTTTAAAAATTAGTTATTTCATCAAAATCTTTAGTAGGGTCAATATTAAACTTCTGTTCTCTAACTTCATACAATGGTTTTCCAGAAAACTGGTCTTTAACTTCATATAAGTTGTATTGTCTGTAAATTTGATTACCGAAGTTGTATATAGTATAAATACCATCTTCTAAAGATTTTGTTTGGTTAGAGAATAATGCGTATGCTAAAGTTTCATCATCAAACTCTACCATTTCAATTTCTAACATAACTGGGTCAAAAAACGTATTTGTTAATATAACATCTTGTTGTGGATTACCGATAAATGGTGTCGCATTAGGTTTAATAGACGGTGCCGAAGATGGGGTTACCGTACAAAAAACACTAGTGGAATTATCATTAAACGTATAAGCCACAGATGCGTTTGAGTTACCTTGATTCTGTGATATAGGTAATGCTCTATTGTTAGAAGTAATTATTCTAAATAAATTTTGTATTTTATCTTGTCCTGTACCAGACTCTTCTTTTAAATATTCTACTCTATATCCTACTAAATTCCCATTTTCAAAACGACTTTTTAAGTCTTCAGGTATTTGGTTTATGTCGAATACAATACCTTTTACATCTTGATTATCTACCAATATACTACAATCTTGTATAGTAGTTCTAATTTGTTTAGGTCTTATTATTATATTAAAAAACCCTTTAGAACCAAATACTGATGTTGGTAATTGTAAGGTATATAAACCTCCAAATATTTCTGTATTATTATCTGGGTTATTTGCAGGTACTAAAACTTCCGCTGGGTCTAATGGTATTAATTCTACATCTGTTAACAATTCCCTATTTGGAGTATAACTGTAAAAAATTTCAACGTCATCTACTGATACATCTGCTGGTCTTATTGTTCCATAATTTCCTGTTGCCATATCTTTTTTTTTAAATTCTTATAAATCCACCTCTATTTGTGTCAATGTCATTAGTTGTTTTTATTTCTGATAAAATCGCATGTCTCTCAAAAATATCAGCAATACCTCTATTAATAAATACTACACTCTCAACTTCTGGTTTAAAAACTACACCTAAATATTCTTCTTTTTTATATATTGCATTTAAAGAAGTATTGTATTCATTCCAACCCCCTAACGTTGAGGAAAATATTGTTTTTTTGAAATTGTAACTTTTCCCAAACTCATCAGTAGTCTTTTCAAAAATATTTTTAAATGTCGTAAACTCTATTCCTGTATCATTAACATTACTACTATTCGCCCCTATTTTATAAACTGTTTTATCTGAATCATCATAAATTACCCCATCAAAAGTATTTTTTTGGTCACTAGAAGTATTTAAATTAGGTACATATATATCTTGACCTGTATTTGTTTTCCTATAGGATGAAACTTGTTTTAAAAAACTATCATCTGTATTACCAGAAAAAAAACTATTGTTTGCGTAATAATAATTTAATGGTGCACCTGCCAATCTACCATATGTAAATGAATTAAAATTAGGTGGTTTAGGTGTTGTTTGCGTTGAGAACGTATATGGTGCGTCAGTAAATAACCCCATATCATCAAACTTCTGAGTCAAAAAGAGACTAACATCAATTGTATTTACAATTTTTTGCCCAAATGGATTTAATTTAAAATTACCTTCACTATCTATTTTATATTGTGGTATAGTACCATAATAATAGTTAGGACTATCTGTATTGATAACTGTTTTACCTTCAGAATTTTTCACTAAAACACTTTTAGGTATCGCCCTTACCGTATAGTTCTCTAAATTTATTTTTTTTCTTATATATTCCATATCTTATATATAAATATTCTATGGTGTAATTTGCCAAAATGTTAGTGTAGGTATTCCACCACTACCAGGATTTAAATTAACACCTGGTGGTATTGTAGTACCGTTATTCAAAACTCCTGATTGAAATTGGTTTGGTTCGAACCTATATTTATATACCCCATTGTCATTTTTAAAAATAACTTTTAAATATAATATACCTTCTTCTCCCTCTAAATCAGATAATTTAATATCATTAGGGTCAAATTCCTTAGAAGATGCCATATCATAAATTCTACCATTTAAAGCGTTGTTAAATTGTAATACACCATATAATGCATATTCTTGATTTGGTGCGTTATCTACTAAATCTTTAAACCAATAGTAATTATAACCTTCATGAATTTCTTCTGGTTGTTTAACTGGGTCACCTACTACAAATGATATAGGTGATGCACTAATTGGTAAAGGGAAACCAAAAGCATTTTTTTGATTTTCACCAATTTGTGTAAAGATATCGACAAAAGATAATAATTCGTTTTGTCCACTATTAGGGTTATCGTAAAATGAAAATCTTATAAAACTATTAATAAATCTACTTGTTCTACAAAATAAATCATCATATTTAAAACCTAAATCTTCATAAACACCAGGCTCTGCCCCAACACCTCTATGTGCAGGTGCTCCTGAGTTTATACTATTAGGGGTATAAAAATTTAAATTTATTTGATACCTATCAATAATATTCCAATTGTTATCCGATGGTTTAAAAATAATTTTTTTATAATCTTCTATTGGATTTATTGATTTTTCAATCTCATCTTTAACAAATTTATCCTCTATTAATTCTGAATTATCTACAGGAAAAAAATTAGTTTTTAATGGTATGTCTATTGTCGTACCAGTACCTAAATTACCTATTAATATTTTTCTTTTATCAACAAACATCTGTTAAATCTTTTCTTTGTAATACTGAGTAGTCGATACATCCACCCGCAATGTCTCTTCTACCTAATTCATATTCTCCCAAATAATTAGCTAATGT
>Ga0098074_1001798_pt1 | contig 10312 bp, 12 predicted proteins | sample 32_taG_FD_75064 | JGI IMG/M metagenome (GOLD analysis project Ga0098074, IMG submission 75064) | Marine viral communities from the Gulf of Mexico - 32_GoM_OMZ_CsCl metaG | ecosystem: Environmental > Aquatic > Marine > Oceanic | place: Atlantic Ocean: Gulf of Mexico | collected 2015-07-12 | reverse complement strand
TGTTCATCTATTTGTCTTTGTTTTTCTTTATTAAGAATTGTTGTGATATTTTTATCAACCATAATATGTCTATTTTTTGACAGAGCCAGTGACTCGTTTCATAAAGTTATTTAAAGCATCCCTTTGTGAGACACCTCCACGGATATCTTGTTTAACACGAATTGCACCTTCTATATTGGATATTAATTCTCCAATAACAACTAACTCTTCATGTTTAATACCCTTTGATTGTGATAAGGACAATAAAACCTCAACAGTTTCTAAAAAGTAATCCTCATCGAAATTATTGTTTTCAACTAAATTTTTAATAATTGGTAATCTCATGTTTTTAATTTTTCTTAACCCAGTTACCACTACCACCAAATGAACCTGCACAACATGGGAAACAGTCAGCTGTCCCAGCTCCAACACAATTTCCGTGGTTACCCCATGTCACTTCGACACCACCACCAACATCACCACCGAAGAAAACTCCAAATGTGGTAGTAGCTAATAAAGTGTCTAAATCAGAATATGTAACGTCACCAACCTGTGTCATTCCACCTGGAAATCCTACACCACCAGAATTACCATAAAAAACGTAAGTGTCATCACCTACTTGCATTGTTATTTCTATGTGTGTGTAAAATAGATAGCAATCTATCTCAATCATAGCATCTGCATTCGTTATGGGACCATTAGGTCTATAAATTGGTTTTTTATCTAATATACGTTCAGTATGCATATTACCCTTGGTATCGGGGTTGATTCCTAAAGAATCAAAATACTTATTGGCTTTATTTCTTCTTTTTTGAATCTGTTCTTTTGTTAAATCGATTCCAGCGTATTTCATTTTTTTTTTGATTAATGTTTTTTGTTTATTGGTGACTCGGGTGGGGTTCGAACCCACGACCCGTACATTAAAAGTGTACTGCTCTACCAGCTGAGCTACCGAGTCGTTAATATGTTTCCCATGAGTTAAGTACTCTGAATACAAGTTTATCAGCTTGGTATTGATATTTCACCCAATAGACTTTGTACCGTGCTTGATATGGGTAATCACACCAATACCAATGATGTTTTTGTTCATCAGCTTGAAATCGATAGTCAGCTACCCAATACTTAATATCCGCTTGCCAAGCATAATCAACTTCATATAATAGAATGTCTGCTTGATACGGATAATCTACCTCATACATTAATTGGGAAAAACTAACGACTGGTAACAATAATAAAATAAATAAAATTTTCTTCATTTTTTTAATTGCTTGGTTTACTTGGAATTGGAGTACCTACTGGGTAAGGTAAATTTTCTTTAGCAGCAGTAACCGATGTTTGTCCATCTTTTGTAGAATGGGGTTTACGAAGTGGAACTGCCATGTGATTAAGCGGACCATAACATTTGGATAAGATAATACCATTATCAAGTGTATCAATTATTTCACAAGGCATTTGAAACATATCACTCTCACTAGTAATCGGAGAACTTAAGTCTATAGTGAATTCACGATTAGTCGGTGGTAATAATTCCCATTGGTCAGTATCAGGATTAAATTGAGGTATTGTATCTGAATCTGAAAAATACCAAAATAAAGACCATACAGTTTCTTTTGTTCCGTCTGGGGTCTGGAAATTATCTTTAGCATTAAATTCTCCTAAAGTGCCTTCACCATACATTGCTAAACTAGAAATAGAAGGTCCTTCCAGTACAGGACAAATAGCACACCCCTCATCAAACTCCTTGCCTTGAATAGTTATTTTTTTCCCTGTAGGTACTGCACTCGATGCTCCACAAAACGCAAACTTACCATGGTGAATCCTTAATATTTTTTCAGGGTGTTCTGTTTGACAACCAAACAATAATAAAGTTATAATAAATAATACTGATTTTTTCATTTTAATATTTTTAGTACTCCGACTAGGATTCGAACCTAGGACCTACTGCTTAGAAGGCAGTTGCTCTATCCAGCTGAGCTATCGGAGCGTTTTATTATAATACAAATATAACTAACATTTTGTTTAGAGACAATCTATATTATTAACTTTTTTCAAAGAAGGTGGGGTTTACCTTCAGTTAAACCAGCGTTGGTTACTCTAACATATTCTGGATAATATTCATCAAGACTATTAGCACCAGCGTAAGAACAAGCTGATTTAATTCCATCTATGAGTCCCGATAGAATAAACTTCACACCTCCTTTGAATGGAATTATGGTTGATTCACCTTCAACATTTCTTTCTGCTTGTCCATGGACTGTTTTAGTTTCTAAGGAAGCTGAACCTCTATATCGTTTATATAACGAACCATTCTTTTCAATAATCTTACCAGGAGCTTCTTGTGTACCCGCTAAAAGGGAACCTAACATTACACAATCAGCACCAATCGCTAACGCCTTAGAAATATCACCCGATGTTCTAATTCCACCATCAGCCATAACAGGTACTTCTGAAACAGACAAGATATCTTCCAAACATGTTACATTAGGAATACCAAAACCAGTCTGAATTCTAGTGGTACAAAGTGAACCACCACCAATACCCACACGTAAACCATCAACCCCAGCTTCTTGTAAATCAACAGCTGCTTGAGATGTAGCAATATTTCCAGCGATAATATCTACTTTTACAGGTAATGATTCTTTACACCATTTAATCATGTTGATTACATTTTCATGATGTCCGTGTGCCACATCAATTACCAATATGTGTGTACCTACACTTGCTAAAGCGATAGCTCTTTTCTTTCCTTCTTCACCTACACCGATAGCAGCCATTGACAATGCTCCCCATTGTTCTTTTCTAAACTTACTGATTGTACGTGCTTGTTCTTCTATTGGCATAAATCTATGTAAACAACCAACACCACCCATCTTGTTCATTGATACTAACATATCGTAACCACAAACCGTATCCATACAAGAAGCAACCAATGGAACTGCAAGTTCATAGTTTTTACTTATCTTACAACTCAAATCTACGTTGGTTCTTGAACTTACATTCGAGAATTTTGGTACTAATTGAATATCATCGTATGTTAATGCTAATTTCATCCTATATATTTTTTTGCGTGTCCTTCTGTAATTAATATTTCATTTAAACTCCAACCATTTTCTTGTAAAAACAGTTCTCCTAAACATCTACCATATTTCCCCACTCCGTGAGATTTTAGTACAAACTTATTATCGTTTGATTCTAATTTATTGATAAGGAATTCTTTGGCAGCTAATCCTTTTTTCTTTTCTTCAAGATTTCTAGTACGAGATTCCCAAGCATCAATACCATGAAGTCTAATACGAACTTTTTTCCAAGTATCGAATCCTAAATCTACTAGAGCATCAACAGTATCTCCATCTACTACTCTTTCTACTTTTGCGTTGTAAGTATACATTATTTGTACCCTATATATTTCATATCAGTTAATCGGTAAATGTTCTTATAACGATTCCACTCTGGAATCCATTCTATACAAAAGTTTACCATACCAAATTCATAAAAAACAAATACTCCACTTCCTGGTTCATCGGGAGATTCTAAAGAATAAATGTCTGCATTCATCGTTTCATCATATCTCATAAATGTTACGTTCATGATGTTACTAGTTTGTTTCACATAGTCATAGATTATAATATGGTCATGATAAAATGATACTTTGAGGTCAACATCTCTAGTTTCTTCTATAACATAATATTCATCTGAATATTTTACTGGGTCTAAGATTTCCATTGTCTTACAAGAGAAATCATAACCTGTCAGTGATTGGGACACACCTAAAAATGGTGTTAACAGTAAAAGGAGTAATATTTTTTTCATAATTTTTTTTCTGATTAATTCTACAATTAATTTAATTAAAAATCCAACGGTAAATAATTTTTTTTTATAAAATATTTTTCTTATATTTGTAGAAGTAAATTTAAATAAATGGAACAACACAGACTGGATAAATTAAAAGAACTATTATCAATACCTACTTCTACTTGGAAGGAGGATAAATTAATTGAGTATGTTTGTGAAGAATTGATGTCATATGATGGTGTAAAATTTTTCACTGACGAATATGGTTCTATATATATTGAAAAAGGGTTATCAGAAATTTATCCATGTGTTGTTGCCCATTTAGATACAGTTCACGGCTTAAATGAAATTATTGTTAAAGAAGAGACATTGAAAAATGCTCAAGGAGAGGGTAAATTATCATTAAGAGCTTATGATAAGGAAAGTGGTGACCATTCTGGGATTGGTGGTGATGATAAAGCTGGTGTATTCATTTGTTTGGAATTACTCAAAAAGATGGATACATTAAAAGTTTTCCTTCCTGTCGCTGAGGAGACGGGGTGTCACGGAACTCGTAAAGCCCAAGAAGACTTTTTCGAGAACGTAGGATATGCAATTCAATTTGATTCGACAGAAAATAATACAATGTCAAAATCATTATTGGGGGTTAAGCTGTACGAAGAAGAAAGTGATTTTTTCCAAAAAACAAAAGGTCTAATATTGGAACACGGTTTTTCAGAATGGAAACACCACCCTTATACTGACACAATGGTTTTAAAACAAAGATTTGATTTTCCTTGTTTAAACTTTGCTGCTGGTTATTATGAATACCATACAAAATATGAATATGTGGTTGTGGAAGATGTGGAGAACGCAATCAATTTAGGTGAAAAGGTTATAAATAAGTTGGGTAATCAAAAATATCTATATAAATTCGAAAAAGATGACAAACGTTTTCTTTGGTAAGATTTGAATAGATTGGCATATTTATATAAAAAATAATTATGCCGTTACCTACTCCCTTTTTTTTAAGAAGGAACAAGACGAGTCCTTTGACTTTCCAAGAGATGGATGGAAACTTGGAAAAATTAAATCAAAAGATTGATGACACTACAGGAAATAATGTCGGTGATGGTGTTGGTGTTTTTAATGATAAAACAAAAAATTCAAACGACGGTACTTTAAACTTTTTGACTCTTAGTGGTGGTACGAACATAAGTATTACTCAATCAAACAACTCAATAGTTATAGGTAATACAGGTGCGGGTAGTTCTCCTTTCGAAGATAGTTCGTCAAATAACGGGATTAAACCTATCTTGGGTTCGAACACAAACTCGTTGGATTGTTCAACGATTGCGGGTGGTACTTCTAATCAAATCGGTTCAGTATGTTCATTTATTGGTGGAGGTCAAAATAATGAAACAACAACAGACACAGAATGGTCTTCTATCTTAGGTGGTAGAAATAATTGTATAAACCGTGGTTCGAATGCATCTAGTTATTCAAGTGTGGGTGGTGGTTTTTGTAATGTTATAAACCAATCTGGTCACGCATCAATTCTTGGTGGGAATCGTAATACAGTACAAGGTAGTTGTTCTACAATAAGTGGTGGTGAATGTAATTCAATCACTACACAACGTTCATTTGTCGGTAATGGTTTTGAAAATACAGCAGATTCCGATAGTGGTGTTGTATTAAACATTTCGGGTAATACAGGAACTAAAACAATTGTGACCACATCTGCAGTTGGTGGTACTTCTAGTGGTTCGGGTGTAGGTGCAACATTCACAGTGGTTATTATTAGTGGCAACGTAATAGTGCTAGATGTAGAAAACCCAGGTAGTGGTTATCAAGTAGGTGAAATAATTAGTTTAACTAGTTTGCCTCCGTTGAATCAAAACTTAGATTTATTAGTTCAAAAGGTTGGTGTTGGTTATTCCAATGTTGTCAATGGTGAGTGTAACGTTACTGATGGTGTTTATTCGACTGTCTTGAATGGTGAACAAAATACAGCTAGTGGTACATCAGCAACTGTAGTTGGTGGTCGTTTCAATTGTGTATCATCAGTTTGTGGATTTATTGCAAATGGTTGTTGTAATACAGTATCGGGGCCACTTAGTAGTATATTAGGTGGTGCTTCCAATGATAATAGTGGAAGTAACGCAGTCCTAGGTGGTGGATTCAATAATACTTTATCAAATACATCATCTGTAGTCGTAGGTGGTTCCAATCAAACGGGTTCGGGTTGTATGTCATTTATTGGTGGTGGTGATAATAATACCGCATCTGGTGCACACTCAACAATCGGTGGTGGTAAAGAAAATACTTCTAGTAATTCGTACTCTATAGTAGTTGGTGGTAGAAATAATACATCGAGTGCAGGCTACTCATTGGTAGGAGGAGGATGTGGGAACACAGCGAGTGGGACATATTCAACAGTTCTCGGAAAAGACAACACAGCAACTGGAGAGGGGGCAGTTATAATAAATGGAAACGATAATACATCTTCTGGGCAAGTAAGTGTTGTTGGGGGTGCGGAAAGTACAGCCTCTGGTGATTATTCCTCTATACTTGGAGGTTTGGGTCATTCAGCATCAGCTTGTTACAGTTTCATTGGTAGTGGGGGTGGAAATCAAGTTTTGTCAACTGGATGTTACTCTTCCGTTGTGGGTGGTAACTCAAATTGTGTGTGTGCTGGAGCTTGTTTTGCAGGAATTTTAGGTGGACAAAATAATTTTATTCGTGGTGAGGGTGAATATTCATCAATTGGTGGTGGTTTTTGTAATAGAATGAATGACGCTACTTATTCATTCATCGGTAGTGGTAGTAATAATTATATTGATGGTGCGTCATGTAGTGTTCTCGTGGGTGGTGAATGTTCATTCATGGAAGCTTCTTCACAGAGTGTTATTGTTGGGGGTTTTAGAAATTATCTAATTGCAGGTTGTGCTGGTATATTCGGGGGTAGTGGAAACACTGTTAGTAACGCTTGTTCTTTTGTTATTGGAAATCAAATTACCACAGACAGAAATAATACAACATTTGTAAATAATTTATCTATAAAAAATATACCCACCACATCACTTGGTTTACCTAGTGGTTCGGTTTGGAGTAATGGTGGTGTCTTAAACATAGTATCATAGATATTTATCAGTAATGGAATTTTTTATCAGAAAAGACTCAACTGAACCTATCTTGAAAATGCAGTTAATTCAAGATGGTAGAAACGATTTCAAAAGTTTTTTTAGAAATTTAGAGAACGCTATAATTAGCTTTTCGATGAAAAAAGTTGATACGGGTGAATTTGTTATTTTGAACTCTGCAGGAGGTATCGTTCAAAAAACTGAGATATATGAACAACTCGAACCCGAGTACTATATTTACTATAGATTCACAGAAAGTCAAACTAGTGAAGTTGGTAGATTTCAAGGGCAATTTTTAATTGAATTACTCGACACATCACAACAATTAGTTGTACCTATTCGTGAGGATTTGTTTATTAACATACAACCAAGTTTTGGTGTATTTTAATTTGACAATCAGACAATAATCACATATTTTAATTTTGGATAGAAGTAAAATTTGTGTCCCTACACAAAGCTAATATTACAAAATTATTATATGAAAATAAGTCAGGAAGAAATCAAAAAATTTTTAGAGGGTAATGACCCCGAAAAATATATCGTATCAGTAGAATATGATTACAGGTCCAACAACATCTATAAAATCAAAGAAGACCCAATACAAGGAAAACAAATTATAAAAGACAGTTTTATTCCTTTCGCATGGGTGGGTGACCTCAGAAAATTCAATTTTTACGCAAACAGTAAGTTAAGACAAAAGGAAGCTATGTCTAAACATGGTATATTAATCGAAAAATTGGACCATCATGAAAATCAAAGAATGATTGATGGTTTGAACTATATGATTAAAACTACAAAGACTTACAAAAATTTGGTTTCTTTTTTTAGAGAAGGGGGAATCAATCCTTGGGGTCAAGAATTTAGGGATAGTGTAATTATCCTTTCTCCAGTAGAACAATTCCTTATTCAAAAAGAAAAAAGATTATTCAAAGGTATTGAAGACTATGATAGTGTTCATCGTATGGTGTTTGATATTGAGACAACATCTCTCAGACCATCAGAGGGTATGATATTTTTATTAGGTATATTAGATAACAGAGGGAATAGCAAAATTCTATATGCTAACGATGATGAAAGTGAGAGACAATTAATAAAAGATTTCTTTAAATTTGTAGACGTAGTAAAACCAACAATCTTGGGTGGTTATAACTCCGCTTTCTTTGATTGGGATTGGATTTTTAAAAGAGCTGAGATTTTGGGATTAGATATAAAAGAGATTTCGAAATCATTACACCCACATTACCCAGTCCGTAGAAAAAAATCAATTCTTAAATTAGGTGCTGAGATGGAGGATTATGACTCAACTATTATGTGGGGTTACAATGTGATAGATATAGCACATTCCGTAAGGAGAGCACAAACTATTAATTCAGATATTAAATCTTGGGGTCTTAAATACATTACAGAGTTCATCGGTGCTAAAAAAGATAACCGTGTTTATGTTGAAGGGGATAAAATTTCTAAGATATATGAAGAAAATAAGTCTTATTATTTAAACCCAAAAACTGGTGGTTATAAACTTTGTGACACACCTGGACTCGAGAATCTTTTACGTAAACACCCTAATGTTTATGAGGAAGTGGATGGACAATATATCATAAAAAGGTACTTGGAAGATGATATTTGGGAAACATTGACAGTAGACGAACAATTCAATCAAGCATCTTTTTTATTGGCTTCTATGGTTCCTACGACTTATGAAAGAGTTTCAACTATGGGTACAGCGACACTATGGAAAATGTTGATGTTAGCGTGGTCATATAAAAAGGGTTTATCTATCCCCAAAAAAGATGAAAAAAGACCATTTGTTGGTGGTTTATCAAGATTGGTGAAAACTGGTTATTCCACTGATGTATTAAAACTTGACTTCTCTTCTCTATATCCATCTATACAGTTGGTACATAAGGTTTTCCCCGATTGTGATGTTACGGGTGCTATGGAATCTATGTTAAAATATTTTAGAGACACACGTATTAAATACAAGAAACTAGCTGGTGAATATTATTCTAAGGATAAAAAGTTATCCGAATCATATGGTAGAAAACAATTACCTTTGAAGATTTTCATTAATTCTATGTTCGGTTCATTGTCTGCACCACAAGTTTTTCCATGGGGTGAAATGGATAGTGGGGAAAAGGTCACATGTACTGGAAGGTTATATTTGAGACATATGATTATATGGTTTATGGATAGGGGCTATTCACCTTTGGTATTAGATACGGATGGTGTAAACTTCTCATCACCCTCAGATGTGGGAGATAGAGAATATGTGGGTAAAGGTAATAATGACTTAGTCAAAGAAGGTAAGGTTTATGTTGGTTCAGAAGCTGATGTCGCGGAATACAATGACCTTTTTATGAAAGATGAAATGGGCTTAGATACTGATGGTACGTGGCCTGCGTGTATTAATGTCGCTAGAAAAAATTATGCACTACTGACAGATAAAGGGAATATAAAACTCACTGGTAATTCAATTAAGTCAAAAACCCTTCAAGGATTTTTAGTAGATTTCATTGATAAAGGTTTGGATATGTTATTAAGAGGTGATGGTAAATCTTTTGTCGAGTATTACTACGAATATTTGGAAAAAATCTATAATAAAGATATTCCACTTAATAAAATCGCTAATAAATCTAGAGTTAAACTTACGGTTGAGGAGTATAAGAAAAGAGCTACACAACGAACAAAAGCTGGTAATCTAATGTCAAAAATGGCTCATATGGAACTCATACTTAAAGAAAATCTAAGTGTCAGTTTGGGTGATACAATATACTATGTCAATAATGGCACATCAATGTCACACGGTGATGTTCAAAAAAAAAGTTAAAAGATGGGTCAACAGAGACAATTATCAGATGTTACAGAATCCCCGAAAAAGACATTGAACAAAACCCCAACTTGAAAGGAGAGTATAACGTACCGAGATATATCAATACTTTCAATAAAAGGATAGAACCACTTTTAGTAGTATTTAATCATGAGGTAAGAGACAATTTAATAGTTAAGAAACCCGAGGATAGACAATTCTTTACTGACAAACAGTGTCAATTGATAAATGGAATTCCGAGGAGAGAAACTGACCAAGATGACCTTCATGACATTTTAGAAATGTCTAATGACGAAAAAGTCTTTTGGGATAAAATCGGTGAAAACCCTAATGAGTTCTTAAATAAATTAGAAATAGAACATGATTAAAAAAACATCTACACAAAAAAAAGTATTCTTTCAAAGCTCATTACCTAGAGCAGGGTCTACTTTATTACAAAATATTATGGGACAAAATCCAATGTTTTATGTAACTCCAACATCTGGTGTTTTGGAATTATTATATGCATCAAGAGCGACTTTTACTAATTCTTTAGAATTCAAAGCTCAAAATAAAGAAATCATGGATGATGGGTTTCTATCTTATTGTAAAT
>Ga0098074_1001796_pt1 | contig 10322 bp, 8 predicted proteins | sample 32_taG_FD_75064 | JGI IMG/M metagenome (GOLD analysis project Ga0098074, IMG submission 75064) | Marine viral communities from the Gulf of Mexico - 32_GoM_OMZ_CsCl metaG | ecosystem: Environmental > Aquatic > Marine > Oceanic | place: Atlantic Ocean: Gulf of Mexico | collected 2015-07-12 | reverse complement strand
CAGAGGCCAGCAACCTCTCGGCCAGGGCGGCGAAATCGGGGGCGAGGGCACCGACGGCGCGGGCGTCGGCGCTGGCGGCCTGTCCGGCTGCGGCGCGCGCGGTGATCCCCTCGAGAATGACGGCCATGCGGAACATGGCAAAGGCGCGGTGCCACGGGGTCAGGGGCGCGGCGCAGCCGCCTGCGGCCAGATAGGCGTCAAGGAATGCGGCCCTGCCGGGCAGGCCCAGAGCGGCAAGGTCAAGCCCCGCCAGACCGCCCATCTGCGCGGGTGTCAGGTCATAGAACATCGCCCAATGGGCCAGATCCGCCAGCGGATCGCCCAGCGTGGACAGTTCCCAGTCCAGCACGCCGACAAGGCGGGCGGGGGCGGTGCCATACATGAGGTTGCCGATGCGGTAATCGCCATGCACGATGGTTGTCGGGTTCTGGACCGGGCCGGTGCTGGCGAAATGGCGGGACAGCGCGTCCATCACCGGGTGGCCCTGTTTGTCCAGTGCTGCCCATTGGCCGCACCAGCGGCGCACCTGTCGCGGGTAGTAATCGCCGTCGCGGCCATAATCCGACAGGCCCAGTCCCCGCCAGTCAAGCTGATGCAGCCGCGCCAGAACGCGGGCCGCCTCAAGATGCAGGATGCGGCGGTCTGCCGGGGCCAGATCGGGCAGCGCGCTGCTGTCGCAGACCTGCCCGTGCAGGCGTTCCATCAGATAGAAGGGGGTGCCGATGACCGAGCTATCCTCGACCATGCGCAGGACGCGTGGCAGTGGCAGGCCGCTGTCTTGCAAGGCTTGCAGGATGCGGAATTCACGATCGACGGCATGGGCGCTGGCCAGGGTGGCCCCGGCGGGTTTCTTGCGCAGCACCATGGCCTGCCCCTTGCAGGTCACGAACCATGTCGGGTTCGACTGGCCACTGTTGACGGGGGCCAGATCGACGGGGCCGCCCAGAAAACGCTCGAGGCTGTGCAGATCGAAATCGGGGGCGACGGTCACGCGGCACCCCGTGGAATATGGTGCAAAACGGCGCGGGAAAGGCTGGGTCTCGGCACGGGCGCTGTGCCCCTTCTTCAATTTAGTGTCCGACAATAAGGCATAGTCAGCCATTTTATGCCGGTCAATCCAAATTGCGGCGCTGCTGATGATCCTCCGGGGTTTCCGGGCGGGCGCATCAGCGGGTCGGGGCAGGGATCGATTGGCTGAAGGTCTGTTTTTCGTTTGATTTTGCTCGTTTGGGCGGGAAATGGGCGTCTTTCTGCGTGTTCGGGTGGGGACGTGTTTCACCCTGCGTCACGGCTGCACAACGCAGTTGACAGATGACCAGAATCGCGACCATCCTGCATTTGTGTCAGACGTTAAGGGCCGATCATGATCCTGCGCCTTGTTATCATCCTGCAATCCGGCGAAGCGTGCCGGGCCAGCCGTGCAGACGGTTGCGCGCGATGAGTCTGACCGCGAAACCCATCCAGAGCCATTACGCCTATCAACAGATTGCCGAGGAGATACAGGCGCGCATCCTGCGTGGTGAGTTGAAGCCGGGCGACCAGTTGCCCGGCGAGGCGGAACTGGGCGCGATGTTCGGCGTCACGCGGTCCACCGTGCGCGAGGGGTTGCGGCAGTTGGAGAGCGACGGGCTGGTGCATCGGCCATCGCCCCGGCGGCTTGAGGTGACGGTGCCGCAGGCCGATCAGCTGACGACGCGCGCGGGCCGTGCGATGGCGCTGATGAAGGTGACGTTCCGCGAGCTGTGGCAAGTGACCATGGTGACGGAGCCTCTGGCCGCGCGGCTGGCGGCCATGCACGCCACGGGTGACGAGATCGAGATGCTGCAATTGCTTCATGCGGATCTGCTGGCCTCGGAGGGGCAGATGGCGCGGACCATCGCGCTGGACGAGCAGTTTCACACCCGCATCGCGGATATGGGCAAGAACCGTGTGCTGGGGCTGGCACGCGAGCCGATTGCCCTGCTGCTGTTTCGCGGCTTTGCCCAGATCGCGCCTTTCGCCCCGCAATTCTACAAGCGCCAGATCGAGGCGCATTCGAACATCATCGCCGCTCTGCGCGACGCGGATGGCGACCGGGCCGAGAAATGGGCGCGGATGCATATCGAGGATTTCTGGCGCGGTGCGCAATTGGCGGGGCTGGAGGATGCCATCGCCCTGAGCCCGCGCGCGGTCACGTGACCACGACCTTTTGACAGACAGGATTGATTTCATGCCATTTCAGACGATCACCACAGAGGTAGAGGACGGCGTCATGACCCTGACGCTGAACCGTCCGGATCGTCTGAACGCCTTCAACCGGCGGATGATGGATGAGATGATCGCGGCCCTTGATCTGGCCGATGCCGATGATGCGGTGCGCGCGCTGATCGTGACGGGGGCGGGGCGCGGGTTTTGCGCGGGCGTCGATCTGTCCGAGGAGGATGCCTTTACCGCCGCGAAGCTGGACCCCGCGACCCGGGATGCCGATGTCTGGGACAATCCCGCCAATCGGGACATGGGCGGGATGCTGGCGCTGCGGCTGTTCAATTGCCTCAAGCCGGTGATTGCGGCGGTGAACGGGCCGTCGGTGGGGATCGGCACGACGATGCAACTGCCGATGGATATTCGCATCGCCTCGGAGACGGCGAAGTTCGGTTTTGTCTTTGCGCGGCGCGGGATCGTGCCCGAGGCAGCCTCGAGCTGGTTTCTGCCGCGGATCGTGGGCATGTCGCAGGCGTTGGAGTGGTGTTACACGGGGCGGGTTTTCGGGGCGGATGAGGCCTTGGCGGGCGGGTTGATCCGGTCGGTCCATGCGCCGGATGCCTTGCTGGACGCGGCCCGCACGATTGCGCGCGAGATTGCCGACACTACCGCGCCGGTGTCGATCGCGCTGACCCGTCAGATGATGTGGCGCATGGCGGGGGCGGATCATCCGATGCGGGCGCATCAGATCGACAGCCGCGCCATTGCCGCGCGCAGCGTGTCCGGCGATGCGGCCGAGGGTGTGGCGAGCTTTCTGGAAAAGCGGGCGCCCGTTTTTCCAGACCGTGTGACGGCGCAGATGCCAGGGTTCTTCCCGTGGTGGGACGAGCCGGAATGGCATGTGAAGCGGCCGGAGGAGGCGTGAGATGACCGATGCGATCCTGATTGAACGGGCCGGGGCGGTCACGACCTTGCGGATCAACGATCCGGCCGCGATGAACGCGCTGACCCCTGCGATGGCGCAGGCGTTGCGGGCGGCGCTGCTGGCCGAGGCGCAGAGGGCGCGGGCGATCGTGCTGGCCGGACATCCGCGCGCCTTTTCCGCCGGGGCCAATCTGACGGCGGCGATGCCGGATGATCCGACCGGCTTTGACGTGGGCCTGACGCTGGAGGAGGATTACAATCCCCTGATGCTGACGATCCGCGACCTGCCGGTGCCCCTGATTGCGGCGGTGCAGGGGGCGGCGGCCGGGGTGGGGGCGTCCATCGCCTTGGCCTGCGACATCATCGTGGCGGGCAAGTCTGCCTATTTCCTTGAGGCTTTTGCCCGGATCGGCCTGATCCCCGATGGCGGGGCGACCTGGCTGCTGACCCGCGCCGTGGGCCGGGTGCGGGCGATGGAGATGATGCTGCTGGCAGAGAAAATCCCCGCAGCACAGGCGTTTGACTGGGGGTTGATCACGCGGCTGGCCGAGGATGATGCGGTGGAGGAGACCGCATTGGCCCTGGCGCAGAAGCTGGCGGCGGGGCCAAGCCATAGTCACAGGCTGATCCGCAAGGCGGCCTGGGCGGCGGCGGATGCGGATTTCGCGGCGACTCTGGCGACAGAGCGGATGTTGCAGAAACAGGCGGGTGAGGCGCCGGATTTTGCGGAAGGGCTGGCGGCGTTCAAGCAGAAGCGCCCGGCCCGGTTTCAGGGGTAACGCGGTTTTTGCCGATGTGGCCGGGTCAAGCCCGTCCGCATGGATCGCAAGGAGGACGACATCACGTCACGCGTGACGCGGTGAGACATGAAAATCAGGTGTAAATCAGGGAGGACACACACCATGACATCAAGATTGAAGACCATTCTGGCCGGTGCAACCATGCTGAGCATGGCCAGTGCCGCGCAATCGGCGGAGCTGACCTTTGCCGGTGGCTGGCCGCCGAACTCGGCCCCGACGGCGATGCTGGAGGAATTCGCGACCGCCGTGGGCGAGCTGACCAATGGCGAGGTTTCGGTGCGGGTGTTCCCGCTGTCGCTGCTGTCCTTTGCCGAGGCGAATGCCGGGGTGCGCGACGGGATTGCGGATATGACCGCCAACCTGATGGCCTATTTCCCGGCGGAATTCGCCAATTTCAACATGCTGGCCGAGTTCTCGGAACTGGTCGAGCTTGAGGAATTCTCGGGCGAGTTGAGCTCGACCGCCTTTGCCGGGGCGATCACGGAATATGTGTTCCAGAATTGCCCCGCCTGTCTGGGCGAGATCGACGGGCAGAACCAGGTCTATCTGGGGGCGGCCTCGACCACATCCTATGTGCTGCAATGCGTGGTGCCGCTGAGCACGGTGGCCGATTTGCAGGGCAAGCGTATCCGCACCGCCGGGGCCTATTGGGCGCGCTGGGCGGAAACCGTGGGCGCCACGCCGGTGTCGATGTCGGTGAACGAGACGCTGGAGGGGTTGAATCAGGGTGTGGTCGATTGCACCGCGTCGAACACCGCCGATTTCGTCAACTTCGGCTTCATCGACGTTGTGAAATACGTCTATGTCGGCCTGCCCGGCGCGCAGTTCAACGTGCCTTTCACGATGAACAAGGACAGCTGGAACGGTCTGTCGGATGAGAACAAGACCGCGATGCTGCGCGCCCATGCCAAGCTGGTGGCGGATATTTCCTGGGTCTACATCGAAGAGGCGCGTGCGGGCAAGGAACGTGCGCCGGGTCTGGGCATCGAATATACCGACGCCTCGCCCGAGCTGGTGGCGCTGAACCGTGACTTCATCTCGAAGGACAAGGAAGACGTGGCCCGGATCTATGCCGAGCGGTTCAACATCTCGACCGGCACCGAGTCCGCGGCGGCCCTGACCGAGGCTTTGGCCAAATGGACCGACCTGACCCGTGACGTGAGCAGCGCCGAGCAGCTGGCCGAGATCTACTGGAACGAGATCTTCTCGAAGATCGACGTGGCCACCTACGGCAAATAAGCCGCATCAGACGGCGACCAACAGCCGGGCACCGCGCGACGCGCCGGTGCCCGGCCCCATGACCGAGGGAGGCAAGTCATGTATGCGATCGGCAGGTTCCTTTCGTTTCTGTCCAAGTCGGCATCACTGATCGGGGCGATCTGCATCGTGCTGATGATGCTGCATGTCACCGCCGATGTGGCGGGGCGGTATCTGTTCAACGCGCCGGTGCCCGGCACCATCGTGACCGTGGCCAATTATTACATGGTCATCATCGTGTTCATCGCCATCGGCGTGGCCGAGGAGAAGCGCGCGCATATCTCGGTCGAGGTGCTGACCGATCTGATGCCTGAACGGGTGCAGCGTGTGTTGATGATCCTGTCCGGCATCCTGACGGTCTGGGTCGTCACGGTGCTGATGATCGGTGGCTATAGCGAGGCGATGAAGAAGACGCTGAGCGGGGCCAAGATGGAACAGGGCTCGCGCATGGTCGAGGTGTGGCAGAGCTATTGGCTGGTGCCGGTGGGGGCGGCGCTGATGGCGTTGATCGCGGCCTACCGCGTTGTCACCATGATCACCGGGTCGCGCAATGGCCTGAACGAAACAGATCTGGATGCGAAGTTCATAAATGAGTGATGTTGGAATCGGCCTTTCGGGCCTTGCCGCGCTGATTGCGCTGATTGCTGTCAGGGTGCCTATCGGGATCGCCCTGATCGGCGTGTCTTTCACCGGGCTGTGGTTGCTGATGGGACCGCGCATCGCCTGGGGCGCGCTGAGCATCGTGCCCTATCAGTTCACCTCGAGCTGGATTCTCAGCTCGATCCCGATGTTCCTGTTCATGGGATTCATCAGTTACCACACGCAGTTGACGCGCGGGCTGTTCAATGCGGCGCGGGTCTGGCTGGCGGCGCTCCCGGGCGGGCTGGCCATTGCGTCGATCTTTGGCGCGGCGGGCTTCGCGGCGGTGTCGGGATCGTCCATCGCCTGTTCGGCGGCGATGGGACGGATCGCCATCCCCGAGATGATCAAGCACAAATACCATCCCGAACTGGCGACCGGCACGGTGGCCGTGGCGGGCACCATCGGCGCGATGATCCCGCCCTCGATCATCCTGATCATCTATGGTGTGATCGCGCAGGTTTCGATCTCGCAGCTGTTTCTGGGCGGGGTCGTGGCCGGGTTGATGACGGCTGCGGGCTATATCGTGGTGGTTCTGATCCGGGTCTGGCTGAACCCTGCGCTGGCGCCCGAGCGTGACCAGAGCGTGACGCTGCGCGAGAAATTCGCCGCCCTGCGCCAGACCTGGCCGATTTTGCTGATCATGATCGGCATTTTCGGCGGGCTGTTCGGCGGTGTCTTTACCCCGACCGAGGCCGGGGCCATCGGCGCGTTCATGGCCTGTGTGGTGGCCATCTTCATGCGCGAGATGACGCTGGACCGTTTCATGCAGGCCGCGCGCGAGACGCTGATGACGACGGCGGCGCTGCTGATCATTGCCATCGGGGCCAGTCTTCTGACGCGGTTTCTGGCGCTGTCGGGGGCCGGGGATTTCCTGTCCTCGGGTATCCTGTCCATCGCGTCGGACCCGGTGATGCTGATGGTCGGAATCGTCTGCGTCTATCTGCTGATGGGGATGTTCCTGGAGCCGATTGGTGCGATGCTGCTGACGCTGCCGATCATCCTGCCGGTGGTGGATGCCGCCGGGTGGAGCCTGCTGTGGTTCGGGATCGTGCTGACCAAGCTGCTGGAGATCGGGATGATCACACCGCCCATCGGGATGAATGTCTTTGTGATCAAGAGCGTGGTGGGCGATCTGGTCAAGACATCCGCGATTTTCCGCGGCGTGTTCTGGTTCATCGTGATGGACCTGATCCTTGTTGCGATCCTTTGCGCCTTTCCGCAGCTTGTGCTGACGCTGCCGGCGTTGCTTGGATGATCACGGACCCGGCCCGTGATGGGCCGGGCATGACACAGAACGACCAGAAGACAGGGAGTGAGGAATGCAGAGCGCAGATCATATCCGCCGTGCGCGCGGGCAACAGTTGGGCGACCTGCTGCGCCGTTCGGCGGCACGGTTCCCGGACAAGACCGCGCTGGTCTTTCGCGACCGGCGCGACACATTCGCCGAGCTGGACCGGGCGGTAAACCGGGCGGCCAACGCTCTGGCTGCGCGGGGGGTGGCCAAGAGCGACCGGGTCGCGCTGTTCAGCCATAACAACCGCGCCTTCGTGGTGTTGCGCTTTGCGCTGGCGCGGCTTGGGGCGGTGACGACGCCGGTGAACTTCATGCTGAACGCGGCGGATGTGGCCTATATCCTGGAGCATTCCGGGGCAAGGATGATGATTGCCGAGGATGCGCTGTGCCCCACCGCCGATGCCGCGCTGGAGGAGATGGGCCGCACCATGCCACGCTTTGCGATCCCCCATGCCGGTGTCGCGGTGCCCGCAGGATGGGAAGGGGTGGACAGTCTGCTGGAGGCGGCAGAGGCGGGCGAGGTCTGGCATGATGTCGGCCCCGATGATCCGATCCAGATGATGTATACGAGTGGCACGGAATCGCGGCCCAAGGGTGCGCTTTTGTCTTCGGCGGCGCTTTATGCGCAATATGTCAGCTGCATCGTGGATGGCGAGATGACCGCCGATGCCGTGTCGCTGCATTGCCTGCCGCTGTTTCATTGCGCGCAGCTGGACTGTTTCCTGAGCCCGGATCTGTATCTGGGCGCGACCTCGATCCTGCATGACAAGGCCGATCCCGCCGAGATGCTGGCGGCGGTCGAGGCGCATCGCGTGACCAAGCTGTTCTGCCCGCCGACCATCTGGATCGCGCTGCTGCGCCATCCCGATTTCGACACGCGCGACCTGAGCAGTCTGAACGCGGGCTATTATGGCGCGTCGATCATGCCGACGGCGGTGATCGAGGAACTGTCGCGCCGCCTGCCGGAGATGCGGCTGTTCAACTTCTATGGTCAGACCGAGATGGCCCCGGCAGCAACGATCCTGAAGCCGCAGGATCAGATGCGCAAGCTGGGGTCGGCCGGTCAGCCCGCGCTGAACGTGGAGACACGCGTGGTGGATGATGCGGACAACCCCCTGCCCGTGGGTGAGGTCGGTGAGATTGTGCATCGCAGCCCGCATCTGATTTCGGAGTATTACAACGACCCTGCCAAGACCGCCGAGGCGTTCCGGGGCGGGTGGTTCCATAGCGGCGATCTGGGGCGGTTCGACGCGGATGGTTATCTCTATGTGGTGGACCGCAAGAAGGACATGATCAAGACCGGCGGCGAGAATGTCGCCAGCCGTGAGGTGGAGGAGGCGATCTTTCGTCATCCCGATGTGGCGGAGGTCGCAGTCTTTGGCGTGCCGCATCCCAAATGGATCGAAGCGGTGGTGGCCGTGGTCGTGCCCAAGGCGGGCAAGGATCTTTCGGCCGAGATGATCATGACCTATGGCCGCGAGGTTCTGGCCGGTTTCAAGGCGCCCAAGCATGTGGAGATTGTCACGCAACTGCCCAAGAATGCGAGCGGCAAGATCCTCAAGCGGGATCTGCGCGTGCAGTTTCAGGACAGTTTCGGTCAGACGTGACTGTGACGTCATAACGGCCATGGCATGAAGGCCACGGCATGAAGGCAGGGCGCGCCGGTCAGAACCGGCGCGTCAGGCCGATGGCGGCGCGGGTGTTGTCATAGCTGTAGATGCTGTTGCTGGAGCGTTGCTTTTCTATGCCCAGTTCCAGCACCGGGGCAAAGCCCCCTATGGTCCAGTCGCGATGGGTCAGGCGGAGCTGCGCGATATGGCGGTCCTCCTTGCGCCTGATCCCGAAGAAGGGATCGGTGGCGTCGCGGGTCAGATGCCCGGTCGAGAGGTCAAGATCGGCCAGGACGCCGCCGCGAAAGGCATACTGCGCCCCGATGCTGATCATGGTGCGGTCGCCGCTTTCCCAGGGCAGGCGGCTGTCGCTGCGCTCCAGCGTCAGACCGAGGCGGAGCTGCATCTGACCCGAGACAAGATGCGTCAGGCGCAGCGCGGCCAGGTTGCGGGTCGTCCGGCGCAGCGCGGCCCCGTCGAAATCGGTGACATCATGCAGAAGGGTCAGGGCCACGCCGCTGCGCGCCTGCGCGCCGAGTGACCGGCTCCATGTCAGATAGCCACCCTGCGAGGTGGAATAGTCCTGCGCGTCGATCCACCGCTTGCTGAACAGAAGGCCGCCGCCGATGCGTTGGCTACGGTCCGCGAAATGCACAAGGCCCAGTTCGGCGGTGGTTTGCACGTCATCGGGTGTCGTGCCTTCGAACAGCCGCGCCTCGGCGCTGAGGCCGATGCGGGCGCGCAGGTCGGGGCCAAGTGCGGGCAGGGCGGCGATGCCAAGGTTCAGCTTGACACCCTGCGCCGCCTTGGCCTGCGCTTCGGGGCGCAGGCGGAAGGGCAGGTTGCCGATGAAGATCGTATCCGCCGCCGTGCGCCGGGCGGCGTTGCTTTCGGGGGTCAGGGCGATGCCGAAGCTGCCCTCCCATGTTTTCGTGCGGTCGATCCGGTCGATGCGGCGGGCAATCTCTTGGCCCAGATCGCTGTCCAGCCCGGCGCCGCGCGCGAGGTCATAGTGGTAGCGCGCCCTGTCGGTCTGACCGGCGCGTTCCAGGGCTGCGGCCAGTTCGACGCGGAAGGTGGCGTTTTCCGGGGCCAGCGAGACCAGCCGTTCCAGATGGGGCAGGGCGGCGCGGGGCCGGTCGGACCGGGCCTGCGCCATGGCCAGTGCCCAGAGCCTGCGCAACTCCTGCGCCCTGTCGGCCTGCGGACCAAGGGTGGTGAGGGCTGTGATGCCGTCCTCGGCCGCGCCGTTCAGGATCTGCGCCTCGGCTTGCCGGATCACGCGGTCAGGCGTTGTCGGCTCTGCCCCCGCCGCATGTGGCAGGGGCAGGGCGAGGCAAAGGCCAAGCGTCACCGCAAGGAACAGGGGCCGGAGGTTCGGGCCGCGGGTCCGTCGCGTGGCCGGGGCTTTGCCGGGCAGGGTCACTGACGTTCGAGGTAGTAGGTGCCGCCCAGTCCGCCGTCGAAGATCGCGGGGCCGGAGGTACTGGCATTGTTGAAGCCGCCCGAGACGGCACCCGTTGCGGCGCTGGCACCGGCCCCGAGGAAGTTGCCGCCCAGAAGCACTGTCGTATCGGCCGTTTCGCCATCCTGCGACAGTTGCCCGCTCAGGGTT
>Ga0098074_1001795_pt1 | contig 10323 bp, 7 predicted proteins | sample 32_taG_FD_75064 | JGI IMG/M metagenome (GOLD analysis project Ga0098074, IMG submission 75064) | Marine viral communities from the Gulf of Mexico - 32_GoM_OMZ_CsCl metaG | ecosystem: Environmental > Aquatic > Marine > Oceanic | place: Atlantic Ocean: Gulf of Mexico | collected 2015-07-12 | reverse complement strand
TCGGCCGGGCGCTGACCGCCAGCTTTGCCGGCATCGGCCCGGCCGACGTGCCCGGTTTCATCATCGCCCAGATCCTGGGCGGCCTTCTGGCCCTGGCCCTGTCCGCCTGGCTGCTGCGCACGCAAACGGAGCGATCCACATGAGCGTCACCATCTATCACAACCCCGATTGCGGCACCTCGCGCAACACCCTCGCCATGATCCGCGGCGCCGGCATCGAGCCAGAGGTAATCCTCTATCTCGAAACCCCACCCAGCCGCGACCGCCTGGTCGAACTGATCGAGCGCGCCGACCTCAAAGTGAACGATGCCATTCGCGTCAAGGACACCCCCTATTTCGAGCTTGGCCTCGACAATGAGGCCCTGTCCGATGAAGAGCTGATCGAGGCCATGCTGGCCAACCCGATCCTAATCAATCGCCCCTTTGTCGAGACCGATCATGGCGTGCGCCTCTGCCGCCCCTCCGAAGTCGTGCTCGACATCCTGCCCGAGGCGCTCGGCATTCCCTTCACCAAGGAAGATGGCGGCGTGGTCATCGACGCGGATGGCCAGCGCGTGTGAGGCCTACCAGACTGGTCAGCCAGGCCGAAGCACCATAACTATTGGCCATTGAGCCAATGGGAAGCGCCGTGCCCCTGCCAGAAGACCACCACCTGACCGTCATCGCCGAAACCTACCGCCTGCTCGGCGACCCCACGCGGCTCAAGGTCGTCCTCACCTGTCTTGAAGGCCCCATCGCCGTTGGCGACATCGCCGCCGCCATCGGTGCCAGCCAGTCCCTTGTCAGCCACCATCTGCGCCTGCTCCGCGCCGCCCGGCTGGTCCGCGGCACGCGCCGCAACAAGCAGGTTCTCTACGAAGCTGCCGACGCTCACATTGCCCGCATGTTGGCCGATATGATCGACCATGCCATGGAAGATCATGATCCCTCCGACGAAGACGAAATCCGCGGCTGAGTGCCTGCCCTAGACCGCCGGAACCTCCACTTTCGCACCTCGTTGGCAGCGAGGAGCATCTTGACATAACAACGCATGAATGTATGTTCATATGTATGTCAAACGGAGAGACCGGGTGCCTGAACATCAGCATAGCCATGACCACAGCGAACATGGCCACGACCACGCTGGCCACAGCCACGCGCCCAGAGTGAGCGCAGGCAATGAGCGTGCCGTGCTGATCGGCCTGTGCCTCACCGGCAGCTTCATGGTGGCCGAGGTGATCGGCGGCTATCTCTCCGGCTCGCTGGCGCTGATTGCAGATGCCGGCCACATGCTGACGGACACCGTGGCACTATTCTTGGCCTGGCTCGGCTTCCGGCTCGGCCGCCGCCCTGCCGACATCCGCCGCAGCTTTGGCTATTCGCGGCTGGAAGTGCTGGCAGGCCTGATCAATGCGCTCTCGCTGTTCGCGCTGGTCGGCTGGATCGCCTTTGAGGCCGTGCAACGCTTTCTTGCGCCCGAAGAGGTGCTGGCCGGCCCAATGTTCGTCGTCGCCGTGCTCGGGCTCATCGTCAATCTGGTCGTCTTCCGCATTCTCTCCGGCGCCGATGCCGATCACGTCAACATCAAGGGCGCCTTGCTCCACGTGCTGGGCGATCTGCTCGGCTCGGTCGGCGCCATTGCCGCGGCGGTGATCATCTGGCTGACCGGCTGGATGCCGATCGACCCGATCCTGTCCCTCCTGGTAAGCCTCCTCATCCTCAGAAGCGCCTGGGCGCTGCTCACCCGCACCTTCAACATTCTCATGGAAGGCGCGCCCGACGGTATCGACATCAAGGCGCTGCAATCGGATCTGCGCAGCGCCGTGCCGGGACTGGCCGATGTCGGGCACTTTCATATCTGGTCGCTGTCCTCGGGCCAGACCATGGCAACACTGGACATTGCCCTGGCCCCCGGCGCCGATCCGGTAGGAGTAACGTCGGCCGTAAAGGAACGGCTGGCCAGTGAACACGATATCGGCCACGCGACGGTAGAAATTGACTGGACAGGCGATGGCACGGCTTGTCCGGCGGCGGTGCACCAATAAGTGGCCCGGCCACCCGGGAGGTTTATCCCGGCCCCCGCCCCATCGCATACTCAACCGCCGCCTGCCCCGCCGCCCGGCCGGTCGCGAAGCATGCCGTCAGCAGATAGCCGCCGGTCGGCGCTTCCCAGTCCAGCATTTCGCCAGCCACGAAAACGGCGGGCAGCGCCTTGAGCATGAGGGTTTCGTTAACCCCGTCCCAGCCGACACCGCCGGCCACCGAGATCGCTTCGGCAATGGGGCGCGGCCGCTCTATCGGGAGCGAGACCGATTTGATGGCCGCCGCCAGGGCATCCGAAGGCAGCTGGGCAATATCGGCAACCAAGTCGCGCAGCATACCCAGTTTGACCCCGTCCAGTCCGGCCCCCTTGCGCAACCGGTTCGAGAGGCTTGCCTTGGCTGGTTGCCGCGCCAGGTCACGGGACAGCCGCTCAACACTGCGACCCGGCACCAGGTCCAGCGCCAGATCGGCGGCACCATCGCGCTCCAGTGCATCGCGCAAGGCGGCGGCATGCGCATAGATCAGGCTGCCTTCGACACCCCAGTGCGTGACGACAAACTCTCCGGCAATGCGACCCGCCGCGCTGCTCGCTACCACCGCCTTGACCGGCTGGCCGGCATGCCGCTCGACCATAGGGGCGGACCAGGCAACCTCGAACCCGCAATTGGCGGGACGGAAGGGGGACAGCGGCACGCCTTTGGCCTCGAGCCAGGGCACCCAGGCTGCATCCGAGCCCAGCCGGGGCCAGCTCGCGCCACCCAGGGCCAGAACCACGGCATCGCACCGCTCCGTCACCGGACCTTCCGGCGTATCGAAGCGCAGCCCATCCTGCGCAAAACCGGTCCAGCGGTGCCGCGGGCGGATCGCAACGCCCTGTGCGTTCAGGCGGGCCAGCCAGGCGCGCAAGAGCGGCGAGGCTTTCATGGCCCTGGGAAAGACCCGCCCGGAGGAGCCGACAAAAGTCTCGACGCCCAGTTCTGCGCACCAATCCCGCAATGCCTGGGCTGAAAATCTATCGAGCGCGGCCTGCAGATGCGCCCGCGCACCGCCATAGCGCGCGTCGAATTCACCCCTTGCCTCGGCATGAGTAATGTTGAGCCCTGACTTGCCGGCCATCAGAAATTTGCGGCCAACTGTCGGCTGCGCCTCGAACAGCACGACATCGGCGCCCTGCTCCGCCGCCATCTCGGCTGCCATCAGCCCGGCCGGGCCGCCGCCAATCACCGCGATGCGGTTCCCTGCCATGTCTGCCTCTTGCGCCATTTGCCTTGATGCACTGCTATCCAATTGCGCAGGCCATTGCCAATACCACGGGTCAGCCGGGCATTGCCGTTATCGGACCGGCCCTTGCCGAAACAAATACTACTGGCCAGGCACAAATGCGGTACTTGTTCGGCGGCTTCGGTTGGCCTACCCAAGAACGCAAGGAACCGGTGGCGCCCAGCCGCTGATCCGGCAGATTGGCTCCCACCCATCATCACGTTGAGATTGCAATGTCCCTCTACTCCGATTACCTGGCTGAAATTGAAACCAGAAAAGAGCAGGGGCTGGCGCCCAAGCCCATCGACGCAGGTGGTTTGACCGGGGAGATCATTGCCCTCATCCGCGACGAAGCGAGCCCGCATCGCGCCGACGCACTCAAATACTTCATTTACAACACGCTGCCCGGCACCACGAGCGCCGCCAGCGTCAAGGCCGCCTTCCTCAAGGATATCATCCTGGGGGAAGTTCTGGTTCCCGAAATCACGCCGGACTTTGCCCTGGAACTGCTCTCGCACATGAAGGGTGGTCCGTCCGTTCAGGTGCTGCTCGACATTGCACTGGGCGATGACGCCGGCATCGCGGCCAAGGCGGGTGACGTGCTCAAGACCCAGGTCTTCCTCTACGACGCCGACATGTTTCGCCTGCGCGATGCCTATAAGACCGGCAATGCCGTGGCCACCGATGTGCTGGAAAGCTACGCCAAGGCAGAATTCTTCACCAAGCTCCCTGACGTCGAGGACGAGATCAAGCTCGTTACCTATGTCGCAGCAGAGGGCGATATCTCGACCGACCTGCTCTCGCCCGGCAACCAGGCCCATTCGCGCGCCGACCGCGAACTGCATGGCAAATGCATGATCTCGCCCGAAGCGCAGCAGGAAATCGTTGCCCTGCAGGCCCAGCACCCGGACAAGCGGGTGATGATGATCGCCGAAAAAGGCACTATGGGTGTGGGCTCCTCGCGCATGTCGGGCGTAAACAATGTGGCGCTCTGGACCGGCAAGCCGGCCAGCCCCTACGTGCCCTTCGTCAACATCGCCCCGATCGTGGCCGGCACTAATGGCATTTCCCCGATCTTTGCCACCACGGTCGACGTGACCGGCGGCATCGGGCTCAATCTCAAGAACTGGGTCAAGAAGCTGGACGCGGACGGCAGGCCGATCCTCAACAATGAGGGCAATCCGGTTCTCGAGCAGAAATATTCGGTCGAGACCGGCACTGTGCTCAAGATTGACACCAAGAACAAGAAGCTGACCGACGAGGCCGGCAATGAGCTGGCTGATATCGCTGCGGCCTTCACGCCGCAGAAAATGGAATTCATGAAGGCGGGCTCGTCCTACGCCATCGTCTTTGGCAAGAAGCTGCAGACCTTCGCCGCCGAGACGCTCGGCGTCGAGCCGACCCCGGTCTTCGCCGCCAACAAGGAAATCTCCATTGAGGGCCTGGGCCTGACCGCGGTCGAGAAGATCTTCAACCGCAATGCCGTCGGCGTGACGCCGGGCAAGGTGCTGCACGCCGGCTCGGACGTGCGCGTCAAGGTCAACATTGTCGGCTCGCAGGACACAACGGGTCTGATGACCGCGCAGGAACTTGAGGCCATGGCCGCCACGGTCATATCGCCCCTGGTCGACGGTGCCTACCAGTCGGGCTGTCATACGGCCTCGGTCTGGGACAAGAAGGCCCAGGCCAACATTCCCAAGCTCATGGCCTTCATGAACAATTTCGGCGTGATCACCGCCCGCGACCCCAAGGGCAGCTATCACGCGATGACCGACGTCATCCACAAGGTGCTCAACGACATTACCGTGGACGATTGGGACATCATCATTGGCGGCGACAGCCACACCCGCATGTCCAAGGGCGTGGCGTTTGGCGCCGATTCGGGTACCGTGGCGCTCGCGCTGGCGACCGGCGAAGCCACCATGCCGATCCCGCAATCGGTCAAGGTGACATTCAAGGGCACCATGCAGCCGCATATGGACTTCCGCGACGTCGTCCACGCCACCCAGGCGCAGATGCTCAAGCAGCATGGCGACAATGTCTTCCAGGGCCGCATCATCGAGGTGCATATCGGCACCCTCTTGGCCGACCAGGCCTTCACCTTCACCGACTGGACCGCAGAGATGAAGGCCAAGGCCTCGATCTGTATCTCCAATGACGAGACGCTGATCCAGTCCCTCGAAATCGCCAAGTCGCGCATCCAGATCATGATCGACAAGGGCATGGACAATGCCGCCGGTACGCTCAAGGGCCTGATCGCCAAGGCGGATCGCCGCATCGCCGAGATCCGTTCGGGCGAAAAGCCCGCATTGAAGCCAGACCCCAATGCGAAATATTTCGCCGAGGTCGTGGTGGATCTCGATGACATCAACGAGCCGATGATTGCCGATCCGGACGTCAACAACTCTGACGTTTCGCGCCGCTACACCCACGACACCATCCGTCCCGTGTCCTATTACGGCGGCACCAAGAAGGTGGACCTGGGCTTTGTAGGCTCGTGCATGGTGCACAAGGGCGACATGAAGATCGTCGCCCAGATGCTCAAGAACATCGAAAAAGCCGAGGGCAAGGTCGAATTCAAGGCGCCGTTGGTGGTGGCCGCCCCAACCTACAACATCATCGATGAACTCAAGGAAGAAGGCGACTGGGAGATTCTCCAGAAGTATTCCGGCTTCGAGTTCGACGATGCTGCCCCCAAGAACACCGCGCGCACTGAATATGAAAACATTCTCTATCTCGAGCGCCCGGGCTGCAATTTGTGCATGGGCAACCAGGAAAAGGCCGAAAAGGGGGACACGGTGCTCGCCACTTCGACCCGCCTGTTCCAGGGCCGCGTGGTGGAAGACAGCGCCGAGAAGAAGGGCGAGTCCCTGCTCGCCTCAACCCCGGTCGTCGTGCTCTCGGCCATTCTGGGTCGCACCCCGAGCGCCGAGGAATACAAGAGCGCGGTGGAAGGCATCGACCTGACCAAGTTCGCCCCGCCGCAGACCACGCCGATCGATACGAAATCGGTGCACTACTAAGGGCCACTGCCAGGGCCGCTGAACCGAGAAGGTTCGGCGGCCTTCCTCATTCTGGCAAGACAGCAGCCAAGGAGCGGCCGTCCGCGTCACCAATGAGATCGTCGGCATAGGCTGCCGCACCTTGGTGTTGTCCTACAAAGCCGCGGACGCTGGCGCGCATTCGCATAGTCGCGCTCCGCACGGACATGTCCTCTCCACTGACCCAATATCGAAGCTGCCAAGGCGTCGACCTGGTCACGCCGACGCTGCCGACCTGGTCTTCTCCACCCTTTGTATTGCCGGCCCTGTCGGCAACCAGCCGGGGGGATGAAAATCGGCGTTTTAGAGGATCAACGTGTGACTCTGACAACGCTCAGACGATCCGCGATAGCCTCAAATGCTTCACTTAGCTCCGCAGAATTTCTAGCGGTGAAGTAGTGGTCGGGGGAGCTGGCACAGGCCGCAAGCATTCGGGCTGAATCCGGCAGGAGATCTCCGAAGGTGACCGAGAAGATTTCGATTGCATTCTCTTTTGCGTACGAGCAAATAGCATTGGTCTCCCGGTCCGTCTGGGCTTTCTGACTATTCGCAGTCTCTGTATTGCTGCTGAAACTAACATGCCTGCCATCGGGCGAGTAAAAGCGAAGCGTGTTGTCACCATCGGTCATGAGAACGATAGCCTTACGCGGCGTCGCGTTGTCGGGATCATAATCGTCGCCTTCGGTGAAAGGCTCAGTGGGCGACAATACGTTGACCCCCCAAACCATGCCGGCAGGGATATACGTCTGGGGCCGATAAGAGCCGACATTGACCTCCATGCCTTCAATTGCCGATCTCAGCGCTCGTTCGTCAGAGGTGAGAGGCACAATTTGTGTCATGCATTGTCGACTGGTACTGGATATGCCGACATAGGGGGTTTGCGGTTCAAGGTCCGAGAGCCTCAGAGTCCCGGGGGTGCGAGACAACACACAACCATGCCAGGTTCTCGTAGTTGTTCCACCACCCCAGCAAACTTCGTATGGCGGAACCTCATAGGTGTTACAATTATATGGCGTGCAATCATAGGTTTCCGTTACGCCATCTACAGTTCTCGTGCAGGTTCTTGGCTCTCCCCGAGTACAACTACTGCGCGTTGTACGCGTCTCGCAGGTACGGGTTGAGGTCGATGAGGTGTCTGCTGGGACATTTAACCAGGGTTGGTTGCGATTGTGCAGGCCAACATTGACATATTCAGCATAGGGCACGAGACCTACGCGCACGTTTTCTACCGCCCCTTGAAAAAGGAGCGTCAGCAGGCTGTTCGCGGCCCCCTTTAGTGACTCGATCTTGCTGCTACCGTTTCCGTCTCCAGACGACATCGACCACGTGTTGTCCAGAACTAGTGCTACTTCTAGGAAGCCATCTCCAGCACGCACTGCCTGCGAGGTTACGTTTACCGGCAACGACTCGACGCCCACCAACTTGACAAAGTAGGTAGGGACCGAGCCTGAAATCGTGACCTTCACCTCTTGAGTAGTACTGTCAAACGTCGCCGATCCAAGCCCGATTCCCGGCCACTGCTGGACGCGGGGTGTAACAACGCCACTGGCAACATGGTGTACTTCTCGGTCGGAACCAGCCTTTGCAGTAGCCGCAGCAAGCGCGGCTGCGTCAGCCGTTTCCTGTGCAGAAGTCCTGGCAGACATCCACATCGTATAATCCACCATTGCTCCCGCCAAAGCGATGATGGGAATGGCCATGATCGCGAAGACGACCGCGAAGACTCCACCCTGGTCTCGCCAAAATCTTCTGAAGATCCGCATCGTAATGCTCCGACCTAGTAGACAGAGCAGTTTTACATTCAAAGGTAAATTATAGACGCATAATACAAGGAACTGCGATCAGATTGGCGCAGCGCCGTGCCGGGACTGGCCGATGTGGGGCATTTTCATTTCTGGTCGCTGCCCTCGGGCCAAACCATGGCAACGCTGGAGATTGCGTTGGCCCCAGGCGCCGATCCAGCAGTCGTGGGCAGGAAGTCAAGGCACGCCTGGCGCAGCAGGACGATATCGGTCACACCACTATCGAGATCTATCGGAGCGGCGATGGCGTCGAATGCCCGCCACTACCACTTGACATCAATAGGTGGCGCGTCCGCCCGAGAGATCGAAGACGCTGGCGGTGGTAAAGCTGTTCTCGCGGCTCACCAGCCAAGCCACCATGGCCGCGGCTTCCTCCACTTCAAGGAAGCGCCCGCGCGGAATGCGCGAGAGCATATAGGTGATGAATTCATCGGTCAGGCTGTCGAGAATTCGCGTCTTCGCGGTCGCCGGAGTGATGGCGTTGACCGCAATATCGAAGCTCGCCAGTTCCTTGCCCAGCGACTTGGTTAGGCCAATGACGCCCGCCTTTGCCGCAGAATAGGCCGAAGCAGTTGGATTGCCTTCCTTGCCGGCAATCGAGGCGATGTTGACGATGCGACCGTAATTGCGCGCCTTCATTCCCGGCACCACCACGCGGTTGACGTAGAAGGTCCCGTTGAGATTGATTTCGATGACCCGCCGCCATTCGTCCGGATCATATTGATCCAGCGTCGCATTGTTTCCAGCTATGCCGGCCGAGTGCACCAGAATCGATACCGGCCCCGCTTCGGCTTGCGTTGCCGTATGGGCGCGTTCAAGCGCGTCAAGATCGGTGACATCGACGCATTGGTGCGACGCCCCAGCGCCCAGCGCCTTCCGCGCCTTTTCGAGCAGGTCGACGTCCTTGTCCCACAGGCTCACCTTGGCGCCCGACGCCAGCAGCCGATGGGCAATGGCAAAGCCGAGCCCCTGCGCCCCGCCGGTGACCACCGCCACCTGCCCCTCAAGATCGATCCTGTTCACTGCTTTTTCCTCCATTGCATACTTGGGCGCCGCCCAATCTGCTGCCCGGCCGGTGGCCAAGCAGGCAGTCAGCAACTAGCCGGCCGTCGCTGTCCTTCCGGCGTCTCAAGAATTCGCGCCCGACGGCTGGCGTGGGCTCAAAGACCACGACATGCCCTCCGATAGCGGCCTTTTCCTGCCATCGGTCCCGCTGGCAATCCGGCTCGTTGCCATGCGTGTGAGTCTTCCCGATGGCGTCAGTACACTGCTAACCAATAGTGCAAGCCATTGCCACGACCCGATTCCTGTTAAGCTTCACCTAATTGTGCTTCTCATATGGTTGGTGCAATTCGGGCGGGGCCGCAAGACAATGCGTTTGCTGATCGTCGATGATAGCCGCTCCAGCCTCGCGCTGATCGGCAGCATCGTCAAAGAAGCTGTGACGGGCGAGATTGAGCTATGCCTCAATCCACTAGAAGCGCTGGACATCTGCCAGTCCTACCAGTTCGACCTCATCATCGTCGACCACATCATGCCTGAAATGGATGGTGTTGCCTTCACCGCCGCGCTACGCTCGCAGCCGTCTTATCGCATCGTTCCCATCATCATGGTGACCTCCGACCTCGACAAGACCGTGCGCATCGAGGCCATCAAGGCGGGGGCCACGGACTTCCTGCACAAGCCCTTCGACCCGATCGAGCTGCAGGCACGCGTCTCCAACCTGCTGGCCCTGCGCCAGGCACAGGTAGAACTGGCCGACCGCGCCCAGTGGCTAACCCGCGAAGTGGAGCGGGCAACCGCCCATCTGCTGGCGCGCGAAGAAGAGATCATTTACCGGCTAGCGCGGGCTATCGAATATCGCGACGGCGGCACCGGCGAGCATGTCTCGCGTGTGGCACTGATCAGTCAGATGATCGGCGAAGGTATCGGCCTGCCACCCGAGCGCTGCCGCATGATCTATCTCTCCGCGCCCTTGCACGATATCGGAAAGATCGGCATCGCCGACGCCATCCTGTCCAAGCCGGGCCGGCTGACCGACGCGGAAATGGCCATCATGCGCGAGCATGTCACTATCGGCGCGCGCATTCTGGAACGCGGCGGGTCCGAGCTGATCCGTACCGCCGAACTGATTGCGCAGAGCCACCACGAGAAATGGGACGGCACTGGGTATCCCGACCGCCTTTCAGGCACCGACAT
>Ga0098074_1001792_pt1 | contig 10339 bp, 10 predicted proteins | sample 32_taG_FD_75064 | JGI IMG/M metagenome (GOLD analysis project Ga0098074, IMG submission 75064) | Marine viral communities from the Gulf of Mexico - 32_GoM_OMZ_CsCl metaG | ecosystem: Environmental > Aquatic > Marine > Oceanic | place: Atlantic Ocean: Gulf of Mexico | collected 2015-07-12 | reverse complement strand
GCCGCCAAAGGATCTTGGAAGACCATCCCCACAGATTTTCGACGATAGTCAACCAACTGTTGCTTGGGCAGCGTCCAGATATCCTGACCGTCAACAACAATGCGGCCTTGTATCACTGGAGTAAATGGCAGCAGCCGCATCATTGCGTGGCAGGTAATACTTTTGCCGCTACCGCTTTCGCCCACCAGGGCGAAGTAGTCGCCCTTGTGGATCTCGAAGGAAACATCGCTCACCAGTTCGACAGGATGCAGGGCGTCGATTGCGATACCGAGGTTTTCGACCCGTACGACCGGTTCGTCGGCTTCGAAGGTAGTCATATACGTTCCTACTCGAACTGTGGTGGTGGGTCAGTCGATCGAAGCGTTTCTGAAGTCCATGTAGACCGAAGGCAGCGGCTCCCACTGTATGGTCTTACGTTTTCCGTAGAACACACCCATCGCGTGCAGAATGACGGCCGGCGGGTCTTCGTCGAAGATGTCCATCATGGCGTTGAAGGCGGCCTTGCGCTCTTCCGGATCCAGGCTCGATTCAAGGATATGGCCTTGCTCGTAGAATTCCTCGTTCTCCCACACTTCACGCTCGGATTCGTTGTATGAGCGCCATAGACCGAAAAGAGGATCGGAGACCAGAACGGGATCGACGCCACTGCGGATGCCGGTCCCAGGATAGGCCATCATCTGCCCAAAGTTTTCAACGATCTGCAGATCAACCTTGACGCCGACAGCTTCCCACATTGAAACCAGAACCTGCGAGGTAGCGAGTTCAGGTCCGTAGGCGGCTACACGGATGCGAAAAGGGATTGGAGTGCCATCATACCCTGCCTCCTCCAAGAGGCGCCGCGCTTCCTCTGGGTCGTAGACATATGCTGGGCGATCAGGATCAAAGAGCGGCCCAAAGGCGGGCAGCTGGTGACCATGGGGCACGTCGACCATACCGTTCCACAAAGCGTCCACAATTGCCTGCCTATCGATAGCGAGGGCGAGTGCACGGCGGATGCGTGGATCGGCAAGAGTTTCGTTTCGTGTATCGAACTTCACGACACGAAGGCTGGCCACGGTGCCACCGACAACTTCAAGATTAGGGTTCGACTCTATTGGGGCAAACTGATCTGTTGGCACATCGGCGATGACATCGAAATCGCCGCTGACAAGTCCGGCAATGCGGGATGATAGCTCGGGCGCAAGACGGAAGATCAGCTGATCGACGTCTGGGCGACCACCCCAATATTCGTCGAAAGCGCTGAGCTCAATGGCATCTGACGACATGGAAATGACGCGAAACGGACCCGTGCCCACCGGCGCCTGTGCGAAGCCTTCGAAGCCGCCAGCGGCTTCAAAAGCCGCCTTGCTAACGATCTGCGAACCCCATGCCGTCAGGCGCAACTCGAGTGTTGGGTCATCAACCTGAGAAACGACGCGAACCGTCATCTCGTCCAACGCTTCAACGCTTTCAATTGTATTGAGAAACTGCTGTGCGGTTCCGTACCCGGGAGAATCCTCGTTCGTACGACGCTCAGGGCCAAAGCTAAAGACAACATCCTCTGGAGTCAGCGACGAACCATCATGGAATAGAACTCCTTGGCGGAGTTTTAGATCAAGGGTGCGCCCATCAACACGCTCCCAACTCTCCGCAAGTGCGGGCTGGATTGCCCCATCGCCCGCATAGTCAACAGTGAGAAGTGTGTCGTATATGTTTGGCATCACGCGATAGCCTGGATTGGTCTGATACAGCAGCGGGTCGAGCTGCCGAGGCACCTCGTCGAGCGCGATGCGTATTTGCCCACCTTCCTGGCCAAATGCGATGCGGGGAGCACCAAGCAATACAGCACCGGCGACGCCGGCACCGACCAATTTGAATGCGGTTCGTCTATTCAGGCGCATATGGATCTCCAATCCGCGGTAATCAATTAGCAGGCGATCGGTGAACAGTGCGAAAGGAATAGACTCCCTGTTTCATTGAACGTGTGTCAATGATCTACGAAAGTGTTGTCACCTGCGCTTCGCTCCCCGGTCCAAGTTGTCTAACTTCGACAATTGAGATGGTAGAAAGGTACGAACCCTCTCGTCCAATTTTAAATCGCCCCTCTTTCATTTGCGCCTGCAAATAACAGATGAACTCCAGGCTGGACAAAAATAAATGACAGTGCGGCTCACGGCCGAGCAGACAAAAGGCGCCGCCCAAAAGTGGCGGCGCCTCTCCATGGTTCTGAACGGCATACATTTTTTGGCGATATACGACTAACTCGCCAGATTATTCACTAATTCGCCAACGAAGGCAGGATCTGACGTGGTGACGAACAGATCCGCTATAGAGCGAATAGCTCGGACCTTTTTACTCTCGTCGCATTCCCGGAGGATTCCATCTTTTTCCAATACGACAAAGGAAAGCATGGAAGCTGTGCGTTCGATGAGAAAAGGGAACTTGTCTTGGTCTCCTTGTTGATGCACCACCACCACAGCGTGAGGTTTGACCCCTTGGACCGGTTCGTCCATCGGCTGCAGCCCATCAGGGTTGAGCGGACCGCTCATCAAAATGTTGTCACGCTCCTGCTCGTTGACCCGATCGATAATCTCGCGCGCGTTGTCGCCGACGGCCAATACCTTGACGAACCGTGGAGAAGAATTCCGATATCCGGAAATTCGACTGCCGGGTCGAGAAAGGAAAGTTTGCATAATCATGTCAGGCTCTCCGCTTAATCCATGAAACGCCCGCCGGAGAGATTTAGACACTCCCCGGTGACGAAGCCCGCAAGCGGCGAGGCCAAGTAGAGTGCAGCATGCGCAGCTTCCTCGTTGTAGCCAAAACGGCCTACGGGGATCTGTGCTCTAAGACGGTCGCGTTTTTCCACTGCCATTGTCCTAGTTTGCGCTTCAAAAAGAGCCGTAGCAATCGCGTTGACGGTTATGCCATGCTCTGCAGTTTCGGCGGCCAAAACGCGGATGTAGGTCAGCATGCCGCCCTTGGCCGCCGCATAGGGCGCGACACCATGGTGTACACCTGCCTTACCCGACATGGACATGAACGCGATTATACGTCCGTATCTGTTGGTGGCCATATGTCTGGCTGCCGCCTGCATCTGCAGGGCCGGCACTACGAGCTCGTCTTCAGCAACGCTGCGCATTTCTTCTGGCGTCATTTCTAACACCGGCTTGTTTCGCACAGGCGGAGCTGAGATGACCAACACGTCAATACCACCGAGCCGCTTGATCGCCGCATCGATTATTGAGGTACCGCTCACCCCCTCTAATTGATCGTCCAGGACAATAGTAGCTTTAGCGGCCGCTAGGGCCGTAGCCACTGCTGGCCCTACTCCTACCTTGGCTCCGATGACAAGCACGCGCTGGCCCTCGAGACCGGCGGCGAGTTCTGCAGAGGTGACTTTGGAGAGGTTATTCATTGTGCCGCCTGCAGTTTCTGTATCTTTGTAAGGGATGTCGCTGTGTCGGCTAATCCATTGGGATCGGGCGCCACACGATCCAGGATCATCTGCCTTAGGGGGCGGATATCGCGTGGATTGTTGAGACAATTACCGGCAACCACGCGTCCTTCATTCAAATATATGACGGTGAACTTTCCTTCAGCAGGATCGCCCCTCCACAGAAGCTGATCCCACCGCTCCGGCGATCCGATTATCTGGAAATTGTCATCGTATTGATCGGTCCAGAACCACGGCAGATCGACGTAAGGTTCCGGCGCCCCCGCAATAAGCTTGCCCACGGCGATCGCTTGGTTTTGAGCGTTCTGCCAGCTCTCAAGGCGGATATTTCGACCTAGAGCCAGATTGAACTGACGGCAGACATCGCCGGCGGCATAGACAAACGGCGCCGACGTACGTCCCCTGGCATCGACGCAAATACCATTTTCGCAAGCTATCCCGGCCGCCTCGGCGAGTTGGGTATTCGGCAAGCCACCGATACCAACGATGACCAAGTCGGCAAGTAGTGTTTCGCCTGTAGCGAGCTTGAGTTCGGCCTGTCCATCGCAGTCAGCGATACTGACGACCGAGGCACCAAACCGAAAGGAAACACCTTGTTTCTCGTGCCGCTGTACAAGAGCTTCACTAACTGTTGGCGCTACGACACGGCCGAGCGCACTGGATGACGCCTCAAGGACCGTGACAGCGCAGCCGTTGCGCGCCGCCACAGCCGCGATCTCAAGTCCGATGAACCCCGCCCCGATGCAGATTGCCCGGCGCCCAGGACGAAGCCATTCACGGATGGGTTGAAGGTCTTGCATCGAGCGGAGTGTGCGCACCCGCGGATGATCGGCCCCTGGAATGGGAAGGGACCGAGGGCGCATGCCAGTGGCCAGCACCAGTTGGTCATAGCCAACTGTTTCGCCCGTGGCCAAAGTGACGGAATTGGCGTCTGGCGAAATCGAAACGACCCGAGTCTGCAGCCGCAGGTCTATTCCTGCTTCCGCATAGTAGGCCAACGGTTTTAAGTAGGTGCTCTCAGGCGTCGCCTTCCCAGACAAGACATTTTTGGACAAGGGTGGCCGTTCATAGGGAGGGTGGCCTTCCTCTCCGATGAGGATCACCGGTCGATCTGGCTGCAGAGAGCGTACTGTTAGTGCCACCCAGCCTCCGGCTTGCCCTGCCCCGACGATCACCACTGGGCCCTGATGACTTGTCATGCAAACTCCAATCAAACAAAGAACAGCCGGCATGAGCCGGCCGTCGATGGATTAAACCGCCACGAAGGGCTCCCCGATCTTCATTTCGCTCGCTTCCAATGCAGTCTCCTTGAAGGCCCCATCCTCGGGAAGGATGAAGGAGGCGGAGCGCACCTTGTGCGTTTTAGGGTCGATGCCCGGCGGTGGTGTGCCCTTTTCAAGCGAGCGAGCCGCTTTGCGGAGTCGCATACGGGCCATGATGATGGCGTTGTCGGTGGACACCAGGTTTTCCTTAGCGCGATCGGCAATGGGGCCCATGCTTTCTTGCAGCGAGGCGTCTTGGATTGCGATCCCCTTAATGCCAGAGTAATAGATCTTCTGGCGCTGTGCTTCCCGATCCATCATATAATCGTTGTCCATGTTGGCCTCTGGCCGGAAGCTACCATCAGGGATCAGCACACTATGGACGCCATGGCCGCTTTCCATGAGCTTCACTTCTTCTTCCGTCAGTGGGCGGGTCGGATGGAAAGTCATGGTCCAAGCCATACAGTTCTCGTCATCCATCGGCACCCACGCATGGCCATTGAGCGCGTTTCCCTTATAGGGCGGAATTAACGTGTACCAAGGCATCATCCATTGGGTGACGCGCCAGTAGTGGTACCCCGGCTCCGCCGCACGACGCGCGCCAATCATCAGCCCTCCCAGCGATTCGTGAATGTCGAACGTGGTGCTCGTTGACCGCGCGTATTTCGCTCCGTCAGTGCCCTTGTGCAGTGGGTCACGACTGATATCGCCCGAATGCAGGAAAGAGACGTGGCTGGAGTCAATGCCGCCCTCCATGGCTTGGAGGTAATTGCTCTGCTGCCATCGCTTAGAGAGATAGCGATGGGACGCGGGGACTTTTGCCCATTCGTACTCCGGTAACGGCGGCTGGTGCTCAGGCGGGCCCATATAGGTCCAGATAACCCCGCCGAATTCCACGCAGGGATAAGACTTCAATCTGATTTTTTCACAGAAACCGCTCGATGCCGGCTCAGACGGCACTTCGACACACTGCCCTTCCGTGTTGTATTTCCAGCCATGATATGGACACCTTAGACCTCCTTCCTCATTGCGACCGAACCACAATGATACGCCGCGGTGTGCGCAAAATTCGTCCATTAGGCCGATCTTCCCGCTGGTGTCCTTAAAGGCAATAAGCCGCTCAGATAGCAGGGAAACACGAACCGGCGCGCAGTCCGGCTCTGGCAGCTCGGTCGCCAAGAGTGCTGGTATCCAATACCGACGTAAAGTCTCGCCCATGGCGGTACCTGCACCGGTACGGGTGAGATACTCGTTGTCCTTCTCCGAAATCATGTCAAAGTTCCTTTGATGGAGCAGTTCGGCCCTTAGGCTAATAGGCTGCAAAGCGTGATAGATGGCGGGAGATTGACACCCCTTACATTTGCAGTCCAATATGAATTGGGCATGCTGATATACCAAAGAGCAATAAGTGGATTTACGTCAGTTTAGATATTTCGTAGCTGTCGCAGAGGAATTACATTTCACTCGCGCGGCTGCGCGTCTGAATATCGGACAGCCGCCCCTCAGCTTGCAAATTCAGGCTATTGAGCGCGAGTTGGGCGTTACACTGCTCAATAGGACCCGCCGAAACGTCGAACTGACCCCGGCGGGGCATCTTTTTCTCAATGAGGCACGCCTAGCTTTGCTCCAGGCTGATCGAGCTGTGCAAACCGTGACGCGTGCTGCAAAGGGCGAAATGGGCACGCTTCGCCTCAGCTTCATCACGTCGGCCACTATTATTGAGGTGTTCACCGGTGCTGTCCGCGCTTTTCGAGTCGCGTCGCCTGATGTCCACATTGAACTCAAGAGCCGTACATCGGTGAAAATAATCGATGAAGTACTGCTAAACACCGTGGATGTAGGGTTCACGCGTCCATCCATCTCCACTGTATTTCCTTCCTCCCTCAAAGCCCTGCCTGTCTACGAAGACAAACTGATGCTCGTTCTACCTCTTGACCATCCTCTAGCTGGAGGGAGCGAACCTATTCCTATTGCCGAACTACGCAACGAGAAGTTCGTGTTGCGCCCTCGGGGCAGCGGCACAGGTTTCTACGAACAGGTTTTTGACATTTGTGCGGAAGCCGGCTTCTCTCCGCAGATCGTGCAAGAAGCAGTCGAAGCCACGACTACCTTGGGACTGGTGGCTGCTGGCGTCGGAATAACGATCGTCCCTGAAGCACTGCGCACGATCAATGTCCATGGTCTGGTCTGGCGCGAAATCAGCGACAGCAATACCGCGAGCCGTATTTACCTGATCTACAACAGCAAAAACACAAACCCAATTCGCGAGCGCTTCGTTGAGTACTTCACCTGATACATCGAGTTTTTAGCCAAGCACACGTCGCCTGGCTATTTTGGTTTTACGGTGTATTTGGTGACTCCGGATCGATGAATAAGCTTCCGTCTTCCAAAATGGGGGACCAGGTAGCAATTGGCACTTCGCAGGGCGGGGCCGTCGGCACTCCGGTACGGATATCGAACTTGCCTTGGTGGAAAGGGCATTCCACCTGACAATCCTCGACGTAGCCTTCTGAAAGTGAACCTGGTCCGTGTGAGCAGAGGTCCGCAGTAACGAAGATCATTTCACCGACCTTGAACACAGCATAGGCAAAGCCGTCAACTTCCGCGCGAAAAGGCTCATCCTCATCTAAGTCAATAAGGTCGCATAGCTTGGTCAAGGCAGCGCCTAACACGGGACGATTTGTGCTGGCCATCGTCATTGTTCACCTCGGTACGAACAAGAACGCGTCCCCGGCAGCCGTGGACGCGGGAGTTATGTTTCAGGCTGCTTTTTCTTGTTTGGACGCGGCCCAGTCAAAAGCGAGTATCTCAGTGAATTCCTTGATGCTTGCAAAGCTCTCGAAGTTCACCAGTGCATCGATGATGCGGTCGGTGACCTCTTTTCCGGCGAATGGCAGGGCGTTCTGAGTTACCTTCTGGACGATATCGGTGTCCGAGAACGGTGCTTTCGGGTGCCCCGGAAAAGGCTTGGCAGCACCATGGACGACGGAACCATCCACAAGCTCAATTTCGACGCGCGACAGATAGCCGGCGGCTGCGCGGACCAACTTGCCAGCTTTTAACGTGCCCAGTTCGGGCTCAGCCTGGCACTTCACCTGCTCGGCCACGAACTTCCGACGCTTACCGTCGAGCACACGCTCTACATCGAAGCTATTGATCCCGATCTCGCCATCTAGCACCGCCGCTGCAACCACGTACGCCATGGAGTGATCCGCGGTTTCGCGGCTGATGGGATGGTAGGGATCTTGGCGCATTTCAATGAAGTGCTGATAGGCTCCCTCGTCTGAGTAAACGCGAACTTCCTTGATCTGGCTGACGTCCGTAACCTGGGAGCGAGCCTCAAGGGAGGCTCGAATGGCACTTTGAGCCATAGAGCCGACCGGCCAGAGTTTCATATAGGTCTGCGAGATGCACGAGAGCTTCGTGCCTGGCTTGAGCCGGTCGAGAATGACTGGCACCGGATCGTGACTGTTGGCCAGTTTGGCAATGAAGCCATTGCTACCGGTGAAGGGACGCACTGGGGCTTCCACGCCGGCTTGCGCCAGAAAACAAGCCTGTAGTGCATTGCGAACCGCATCTGAACCATTGAATCGCTTCCACAAGGTCAGATCGCCGCGCGCGTTTAGTTCGCAGCTTTCCACTTCGTCGGTGGCGAAGTGCGGGGTAACTGTCATGCCGAAAGCCTCGCGAGCCTGCTCCACATTCAACTTGAGCAACCGAGCAATTGCCGCGCAGGCGCCGATGGCAGTGAGATTGGTATAATCCCAGCCGCCGGGGGCGGTGGAGAAAGCATCAAAGGCGGCTCCAACAACCTCGTAGCCGACAGCTAGGGCAACTAGAACATCCTCGCCGGATGCATCCACCCATTCTCCAACGGCAATCACTGCAGCGGTCATGTCGCTGGGATGCCCCGAGTTGCGTTCGCCCACGTAGAAGTCGTTATAGTCATAGCACCGTAGCAGCGAGCCGTTCACAAAAGCGGCCAGATCCGGATTGGCGCGTAACGACGTTCCCCAAATCACAGCGCCATCGGGACGTGTGAACGGACCAGCGAACTTGCGGGCGATATGAGACGCTTGGTGATCCAGCGCACCGAGAGCAACGGCGACGCTATCGCTGAGTGCGCGCTTGGCGGAATGCATCATTTCGGCGTCCAGCTCACCCGAGACATTCACCGTGAAGTCTGCCAGGCATTCTGCTACTTCGTCAGTATATGTGTACTTTTTAGCCGTCATCTCGTTTGTACCTCACGATCCTGGTTTTGATCTACGGAAGCGCCCTGCAATTGGGTAAAATGGGGCCTCAGCTGTTCCGACCTAGCCCGACCGAAATGGCTGTGTCCAATATTAATGGACCGCCGACTTATTTGCTAAACACGAACTAACGCGCCGGCGCTTTCATTAAATTTGGAGAATAAACGACACCCGTATCGATATTGGACGCTGTCAGCAGAAAGGCTTTATGAGGGAACGAAATCAAACGCGGGAGGCAGCTATTCGCCCTACAATTCTTGTCACCAAACCATTGGCCAAGAGCTGCCTGGATGAACTCGAGCAGCGCTTCGAAGTGCGGTCCATTGTTAATGCAGCTGATCCCGACTGCGTGATCGCAGCCGACGCGGAAAACATCCGTGCAATAGCCGGCGGCAAAGTTTCGGGCGCGTTGATGGAGAAGTTGCCTCGGCTCGAAATAATCGCCAACGAGGGAGTCGGCGTAGATACCACCGACTTGCAAACGGCCGTAGCGCGTGGCATCGCCGTTACGAACACGCCGAACGTTCTGAACATCGCCGTGGCGGAGCTAGCCGTCGGTCTAATGCTAGCCTTGGCCCGTACACTGCCGGCAGCCGACCAGTTCGTGCGAAATGGGAAGTGGAGCGCTGGCGTTTACCCGCTGCGGAGTCAGCTGCACGGCAAATCTGTCGGAATCCTGGGCCTGGGCCGTATTGGTAAAGAGATAGCGACTCGTCTCCGCAGCTTTGGTATGGACGTCGCGTACTATGGGCGCCGGGAACAGCCAGAGCAGTCCTACCGCTACTTCCCAAATCTAATCGAGATGGCCAAGGCCAGCGACTGGCTGGTGGTGATCGCCCCCGGCGGTAAGGAAACGGACAGGATCGTCTCTCGCGAGGTGCTCGAAGCGTTGGGACCCAGAGGACGCTTGGTGAACATCGCTCGCGGTTCGCTGGTCGATCAAAAGGCGCTGATTGAAACCTTGGCTTCCGGCGAACTTGGGGGCGCGGCGCTAGATGTATTCGACGTGGAGCCTGATGTTCCGGCCTCCCTCCTCCAGCTTGAGAATGTCGTGGTCAGTCCGCACATGGGCAGCCGCACAGAGGAAGCTCGGGAGGCTATGGGTCGCCTCGTGGTCGACAATCTGGTTGCCCATTTCGAAGGACGCCCGCTGCCGTCGCGTGTCGCCTGATGGAACTTCGTCTGGGAGCCATTGCTGATGACTTGACGGGCGCCACCGACCTCGCGCTGATGCTATCCCGAGGCGGCATGACAGTGAAACAGGTGGTCGGCGTCCCCAGCGGTCCAAAGGCGCTGGTCGGGGCTGACGCAATCGTCATTTCGCTGAAGTCGCGGACCATTCCGGCCGAGGACGCCGTCGCACAATCCTTATCAGCGGCCAAAGTTCT
>Ga0098074_1001791_pt1 | contig 10343 bp, 9 predicted proteins | sample 32_taG_FD_75064 | JGI IMG/M metagenome (GOLD analysis project Ga0098074, IMG submission 75064) | Marine viral communities from the Gulf of Mexico - 32_GoM_OMZ_CsCl metaG | ecosystem: Environmental > Aquatic > Marine > Oceanic | place: Atlantic Ocean: Gulf of Mexico | collected 2015-07-12 | reverse complement strand
TGGCCGGCCAGGACATGCGGCCCGGGGGTGTCTTCCTTCCACGCACGCCACAGCTGCGCGAGATCGGCGATCCAGTCGGTGAAATCCGCGACGTGGCCGGTCACCGCGTCGCCGCCGAGCCGCCCCGAACCGGCCTGGCCGCGCCAGTCGGCGGCGGTCACGCGCCAGCCTTCGCCATGCCAGTGATCGAGCGTTTCGAGATATTTTTCGTAGAAGTCGCCGCGCCCGGGAAGGAACAGGATCGATCCCCGTTTGCCGCCGCCCGATCCCGGCCAGTCGATCCGCCTGATCGCATGTCCATCGGGCAGGACGAAACGCGATTCGGTCGCGGACGCGGGAATGGCGCGGCGGTCGAAGGTTTCCTGTGGCGCTGGCATGCCGGTGTCCGCGGCCTCCTCTATGGTTACTTTTTGGTAAGCACGCTGCGCTATCACTGCCGTCCGAAGCAGAGCTTGCGGAGCGTCATGCAAAACCAGATTTTCACCTACGTATTGCTTGCCGGATTGGCAATCGCACTGCTCTGGGTAATCGTGACCGACCTCAGGCACCGGACGATCAGCAACCGGCTGACGCTGACCGTTGCGCTTGGTGCGCCGCTGTACTGGCTGTCGATCGGATTGCCGCTCTGGCCCGGCATCGGCTTCCAGATCGGACTGGCCCTGCTGGTCTTCGCAACCTGCTGTGTGCTGTTCGCCATTCGCCAGATGGGCGGCGGCGACGTCAAGCTGCTGACCGCGCTGGCGCTGTGGATCCCGCCCTCGCAATTTACCTTGCTGCTGATCGCGATGGCGATGCTCGGCTGGGTGCTGACGATGGGGATCGCTGCGTGGCGGGTGGCGCATTCGACCACGATCAGGACCCGTCCGGCGCGCGATACCGCAATGCTATTGGTGGGAACGTTCATCGCGGCCCTCTTCGCGAGCGCGGTCCTGGGCGGGCCGCAATTGCCAGTGCCCGAAGCGCTGATCGCGGCTGCGGCGAGCAGCGCATCAGCCGCCATCGCGCTCGTTGCAGCACCGTTCGCAGTCCTGCTGATCGTCACGTTCGGATCGATCCGGATCATTCGCCGGCACGAACGGGACCTGTGGGTCCCCTACGGCCCGGCGATCTCGCTCGCGGGCATCTGGATCGTCGCCAGCGGACAGTTGCTGGCGCAGGCGGGGCCCGTCGCAGGCGGTTGAGAACCCGTTCTTAACCAATTCGCCCGTAAGGCACGAAACCATACTTGCCCGCACCTTTGACCGGCGGGCCGAATTAGGGGGCTAGACAGCCATGGATAGGAAGAAGCTGGTTCTGCTGATCGCCGCGCTGGTAATTGCGGTTGGTACGGCGCTGATTGCGCGCAGCATGTTCGCCGGCGCAAGCGCACCGCAGGCCGATGCCGCGGCGCGGGTCGAAGCGCAGGGCCCCAAGGTCCTGGTTGCCCAGCGCGCGCTGCCGGTCGGCACGATCATAACGGCCGATGCAATCGGCTTCCAGCTGTGGCCCGAAGAGCTGGTCCAGGACGCCTATTTCCTCGACGGCGAAGCCGATATGAGCAAGCTGCTGGGCACGGTGGTACGCCACCCGATCACGGCCGGCGAACCCGTCACGCAGGGCACGCTGGTCGCGCCAGGCGATCGCGGCTTCCTCGCCGCCGCTCTGGCACCGGGCATGCGCGCCATAACCGTTCCCGTGACCGCCCAGTCGGGCGTGGCCGGCTTCGTCTTCCCGGGTGACCGCGTCGACATGGTCCTGACGCAGGAGGTCGATGGCACCGAGGGTGCGAATCTGAAGGCGTCGGAAACCATCCTTCGTAACCTTCGTGTTCTGGCCACCGATCAGTCCACCGTGTCTGAAAAGAACGAGGACGGCTCGACCGTGGTGAAGGAGTTCCGCACGGTGACGCTCGAAGTCACTCCGGTGATCGCCGAAAAGGTCGCCGTCGCGCAGACCATCGGCGTGCTCAGCCTGTCGCTGCGCTCGCTGGCCGACAACCAGACCGAACTCGAACGCGCGATCGCTTCGGGTGATGTGACGATCCCCGATGACGCCACGCCCGAAGAGGAAGAACGCATCCTGCGCCAGGCGATGTCGCGCCCGATCGACGGCAAGGCAAGTTTTGTCACGGGCGGCGACGTCTCGCGCTTCCAGCGCCGGACGGTTCCGCCGCAGGGCTCGACCGCCCCGCAGCAGGCCGCAATGCCTACCGCCGGTCCCGAAGCGCTCACCTATTCGGGCCCCACGGTCCGCGTCACGCGCGGCAAGGAAACCACGCAGGTACCGGTGGGCGGTCGATGAGCGGAAAACAGAACAAGGTACGCCATTCAGGGGGCCAAGCCATGAAACGTCGTCTTACATCCAAACTGCTGCTGGCCAGCCTGGCGATCGCGCCGCTGGCAGCTGCACCGACCAGCGTCGCGACGGCGCAGTCGGTCGTGCGCCCGACATCGGAAGTCGTCCTGTCGATCGGCCGCGGCGAACTGGTCAATGTGCCCGGCACCATGGCCGACGTCTTCGTCGCCAACGAAGAGATCGCCGACGTGCAGATCAAGTCGCAGCGCCAGCTGTTCGTGATGGGCAAGTCCGGCGGCGAAACCACGATCTACGCCAGCAATGCGGCGGGCGACATCATCTGGTCCGCCAATATCCGCGTGGGCTCGAACATCGGCAGCATCGACCAGTTGCTCGCCATGGCCATGCCGCAGGCGAAGATATCGGTCGCCACCATGGGGTCAAATGTCATCCTGCTGACCGGCACGGTCGCAGCGCCCGAAGACGCCGCCGAAGCACAGCGCCTCGTCGAGGCCTATGTCGGTACGGACGCGAATGTCATCAGCCGCCTGCGCATGGCGACACCGCTACAGGTCAACCTGCAGGTTCGCATTGCCGAGGTCAGCCGCAGCGTGGTGCGTGCGCTGGGTGTCAATCTCACCAGCGTGGATGCGACCGGCGGCTTCAAGTTCGGGATCGGCCAGGGCCGCTCTCCCTTCACGCAGGTTTCGCCGGGCGGACCGGTCGCGGTGGGGAGCGACCTCGAGGGCGATCTCTACAACATTGTCAATCAGGGTTCCTCCGGCAGCACGCTGGGCGCGTTCGGCAAGTTCCTCGGTCTCGATATCGGTGCCGCGCTGGATCTTGCGGAGACGCAGGGGCTCGTCACCACGCTGTCGCAGCCCAATCTGACCGCCCTGTCGGGCGAGACTGCCGAATTCCTCGCGGGCGGAGAGTTTCCGATTCCCCTCGCCCAGGGCCTTGGCACGACCACGATCGAATACAAGAACTACGGGGTGAGCCTGGCCTATACGCCGACGGTTCTCGCCAATGGCCGCATCTCGATGCGCGTCCGTCCCGAAGTATCGGAGCTATCGAGCCAGGGGGCGATCACGCTCAACGGGTTCGAGGTCCCCGCGCTTACCACTCGCCGCGCCGAAACCACGATCGAACTCGGGTCGGGGCAAAGCTTCATGATCGCGGGGCTGCTGTCGAACTCGGCCACCAACACGATCGACAAGGCACCCGGCCTCGGTGACATACCGATCCTCGGCAACCTGTTCCGCTCGACCACCTACCGCAAGGGAGAGACCGAGCTGGTAATCGTGGTGACGCCGTACCTGGTGAAGCCGGTCGACGGCAACGATATCAAGCTGCCGACCGACGGCTTCCGCAAACCGTCCGAGTTCCAGCGCCTGCTGGGTTTCCAGCAGAGCGATGGCGTCACTGGTGCCGAGCGGCCCAAGCCGCGTGCTGTCGAGAGTACGCCCGACACGCCGTCGGTATCGCAGGGCCTGCCCGCCGATGACGGCGAACAGCAACCCAAGCGCGAGAGCGAGGCACGCCGCGCTTCGGCGCAGCCCGGCTTCAGCTTCGAATAAGGGGAAGAGTAGAATGGCCAAGGCAATCAAACGCAAGTTCGCCGGCTCGCTCGCACTATCGCTCGGCCTCGCGCTGGGCGCATGCGGCGGCTTCCCGACCGAGAACAAGTCGCTTTACAGCGCCCGCCAGCCGGTCGTCGAACGCACCAATTTCACGCTCGATGTCCAGACCGGCGGCCAGGGCCTGCCGGTGGCTGAACAGCAGCGGATCGCAGGATGGTTCGACGCGATGGGCCTCGGGTATGGCGATCGCATTTCGCTCGACGACCCCACGGCCAACCCGGCGGTTTCGGAAGACCTCGCCGCATTGGCAGAGCGGCACGGCTTGCTGGTCAGCGATGGATCGCCAGTGACTGCCGGTTACGTCGCCCCGGGACAGGCGCGGATCGTCATCACCCGGTCGACGGCCAGCGTTCCCGACTGTCCCAATTGGTCGGCCAATGCCGAGGGCAACGAATATAACGCGACCTACCCGGGATACGGATGTGCCGTGAACGGCAATCTGGCAGCCATGGTTGCCAATCCCGAAGACCTGATCAGCGGGCAGGCGGGCACTGGCGAGACGATCGTCACGACCTCGACCAAAGCCATCAAGGCCTACCGCGACAAGGAACCGACCGGCACGGGCGATCTTGCCGAAGTCAGCAGCACAGAAGGAGGCTAAGCAGCCATGAGCGCTTCACTCAAATCGGGCCTGCCCGGCAACCGCGATGCCTTTGCAGCCTATATCTGCGACGAGAACGCCCTCGACGTGCTGCGCCCGGTCGTGATCGAGCTCGGCTGGCCCCCCGAGAAATGCAACAAGGGCGGTCTGCGCAACGCGATCCAGTCGCTATCGGTCTCGGCAAGCCCGAACATCCTGATGGTCGACCTGTCCGAAAGCGGCGATCCGCTCAACGACATCAACGCACTGGCCGAAGTCTGCGAACCCGGCACGGTGGTCATCGCGATCGGCCAGGTCAACGACGTGCGGCTCTATCGCGACCTGCTGGCCAGCGGGATCCACGATTACCTGCTCAAGCCGCTGTCCGCCAACATGCTGCGCGATTCGCTGACCCAGGCGCAGGCAGTGTTCATGGCCCCCAAGGCGGGCGATGACGAAGGCGTCAAACGCCATATTTCGACTGCCGTGATCGGCACGCGCGGCGGAGTTGGTGCCTCGACGCTGGTCACTTCGCTCGCATGGCTGTTCTCGGCCGAGAAGCGTATGCCGACCGCACTGCTCGATCTCGATGTGCATTTCGGCACCGGCGCGCTGACGCTCGACCTGGAACCGGGCCGCGGTCTTACCGACGCGATCGACAATCCCGGCCGCATCGACGGGCTGTTCATCGAACGCGCGATGATCCGCGCCAACGAGAACCTCGCCATCCTGTCGGCCGAAGCACCGATCAACCAGCCGCTGATGACCGATGGCGCCGCATTCCTGCAGCTGCAGGAAGAGTTCAAGCACCAGTTCGAAATGACCGTGCTCGACATGCCGCGCAACATGCTGATCAATTTCCCGCATCTGCTCAATGAAGTGAATGCGATCGTCTTGGCGGCTGAGATGTCGCTTGCCTCGGCACGGGACACGATCCGGATCCTGTCCTGGCTGAAAACGAACGCCCCGCATTCGCAGGTCATCGTTGTCGCCAACAAGGTGCAGCCAGGCATGGCGGAGATCAGCAAGACCGATTTCGAGGCCTCGATCGAACGCAAGATCGATATCTCCATCCCGTTCGACCAGAAGGCGGCGACCAATGCGGCCAAGCTGGGCAAGACCTTCGTCGACGCGAATGGCGGATCGAAAGCCAGTGCCGCGATCAATCAGCTTGCCTCGCTGGTTATCGGCGCAGCCGAAGGCGATCTCGACGAAAGTGATGGCGGGGGGGCGAAGAAATCGCTGCTCGGCGCACTCGATTTCAAGCAGCTGCTCGCGAAGAAAAAGACCGACCCGGTGGCAGAACCCGCGCAATAACGCCGCCCGGGGGCCAACCCGGTTCTGCCAGCAGGCAAACGGAGACCAAGCATGAACATTACCCAGCTCGCGCTGCTGACCATCGGGGTTTTTGCCCTACTGGCGATCGGGTACATGCTGCTGTCCGGACCGAATGCGAGCAAGGCCAGTCAGCGGCGGCTCGAACAGCTTCGCTATCGCCATTCGCAGAGCACCGATGCCAAGGTCGAATCGCAATTCAAGAAGGCCATCGCGGCCCGGCGCCCCAAAATGCACCGGGTTGCCGGATCGACGTCACGCGTCGAGGCCCTCGCCAACCGGCTCGACCGCACGGGCAAGGGTTGGACGCTGAGCCAGTATGCCTACGCCTCGATCGGCCTCGGGATCGGCGCTGCCATCCTGCTGTATCTGCGCAGCGGCTCTGTCGGTCTGGCGCTGGCCATCGGTGTCTTTGTCGGCGCGGGCCTGCCGCATTTCATTGTCTCGCGTGCGATCAAGAAACGCACGGCCCAGTTCAATGCCAAATTTCCCGATGCCATCGAATTGCTGGTGCGCGGCCTGCGTTCCGGCCTTCCCGTTACCGAAACGCTTGCCGTGGTGGCGCAGGAGGTGCCCGGCCCGGTCGGCGAGGAATTCAAGGGCGTGGTCGAGCGCATCAAGATCGGGCGGACGATGGAGGAAGCACTCCAGCAAACCGCCGATCGGCTCGACATTCCAGAGTTCAACTTTTTCTGCATCACGCTGGCAATCCAGCGTGAGACGGGGGGCAATCTTGCCGAAACGCTGTCGAACCTGTCCGACGTGCTGCGCAAGCGCGCGCAGATGAAGCTCAAGATCAAGGCGATGAGCTCGGAATCCAAAGCTTCCGCCTATATCGTCGGGGCGCTTCCCTTCATCGTTTTCGGCATGATCCTGTGGATCAATCCGTCCTACATCGGCGGGTTCTTCGAAGACGACCGGTTGATTGTCACCGGGCTCGGCGGCTTGGTGTGGATGAGCATCGGCGCCTTCATCATGGCCAAAATGGTCAACTTCGAAATCTGATCGGGGAAGGATAAGCGCAATGGATCCCGCAACCGGCCCCACACTGCTTGGTTTCGACGTTTACATCGTCGGCTCGATCATGGCAGGCATCGCCGCCTTGGCCGTCGTTTTCGCCATTTATACGGCGCTGACGATCAAGGATCCGATGAGCAAGCGCGTCAAGGCGCTCGAAGGCCGCCGCGAAGAGCTCAAGATGGGGCTCGTCACGGCAGGCACGAAGAAGCGCCAGAGCCTCGTCCGCAAGACCGACACCACAGACCGGATCAAGGACACGCTCGGCAGCATGAAAGTGCTGCAGCAAAGCCAGGTCGAAGTCGTTCAGCAAAAGCTGGCGCAGGCCGGTTTCCGCAACAAGGAACTGGCCATCGTCATCATCGGCCTGCGCGCCGTGCTGCCGATCCTCCTGGGCGGTTTCGCCTTCGTCATGCTGTATCTGGTCGAAGTCTACCCCGACTGGCAGATGAAGCGCGTCGGAGCGCTCGCCCTCGCCCTGTTCATCGGCTACAAGGGCCCCGAACTCTATATCAGCAACATCGCCAAGAAGCGTTCGGATGCGATCCGGAAGGGGCTGCCCGACGCGCTCGACCTGCTGGTCATCTGCGCCGAAGCCGGCCTGACCGTCGACGCCGCCTTCAATCGCGTGGCCAAGGAACTCGGCCGCGCCTATCCCGAACTGGGTGACGAATTCGCGCTGACCGCGATCGAATTGTCGTTTCTCAACGAACGCAAGAAGGCATTCAACAACCTCGCCTACCGTGTCGATCTCGACGCGGTGAAAGGCGTGGTCACGACCATGATCCAGACCGAGCGCTACGGTACGCCGCTGGCATCGGCGCTGCGTGTCCTGTCGGCAGAATTCCGCAACGAACGCATGATGCGCGCCGAAGAGAAGGCAGCACGGCTTCCGGCCATCATGACCGTGCCGCTCATCCTGTTCATCCTGCCGGTGCTGTTCATAGTCATTCTCGGCCCGGCGGCCTGCTCGATCGCCGACGCTTTCAGCGGCGGGATCGGCTAGACCGCACGCTCCCGCGGCAGATGCGACCCGAAAGCCTGGCCGACGCCTAGTCGGCCAGGCTTTCCGCGTCGAAGTCTCCGGCTTGGTCGCGCACGCGGACGAGCATGTCCAGCAGGCTGGCGCGTTCCTCTTCGCTCAGGACCGAGAACAGCTGGCCTTCGATCTTGAGCGCCAGCGGCATGATACCCGCGTGGACCGCGCGCCCTTCCGAGGTCAGTTCGAGCAGGTGCGACCGCCCGTCGCTGGCATTGGGCGATCGCTGCACCAGACCGCGGTCTTCCAGCCGCTTGCAGGCCCGGTTCACGGGTACCTTGTCCATCAGCGTCTGCTGCGAAAGCTGGCGCTGCGTCAGCGCGCCGTGATCACCCAGCACGGCCATGATCCGCCACTCGGTGGTCTTCAGCGCGAAGCGCTTGCGATATTGTTCCGCAATCCGCGTCGAAACCGCGTTCGACGCGATCGACAGCTGGTACGGCAGGAACTCTGCAAGGCGTTGGGCGGGCTGGTGTTTCGGCATGGTGCTACGTTTATAGGACGGCCCTCGCATGGCAAGGCCGTTGCCGATGTAACCTTCACTTCCGGCGCGGCGGCTCAGCGATATTCGGGCTGGTCCCACCAGGGGTAGAAATCGGGCATGTCGCTCCCGACCGTGTCGGGATAGGCCGGCGCGCGCTTCTCGAGGAAGCTGGCGATGCCTTCCTTGGCATCCTCGCTGCGGCTGAGCCGGTATATCGCGCGGCTGTCGATCCGGTGCGCATCCATCGGATGTCCGCCCGCGCCCAGCCGCCACAGCATCGCGCGGGTCATCGCCACCGACACGGCCGAGGTGTTGTCGGCAATCTCGCGCGCGATCCCCATCGCAGCATCGAGCAATTCGCCCTGCGGATGGAGCGACCGGACGAGGCCGCGCTCGAGCGCCTCCTGCGCATCGAATATGCGCCCGGTCATGCACCATTCGAGCGCGGTCTGCATGCCAACCAGCCGCGGCAGGAACCAGCTCGAGGCGGCTTCGGGCGTGATTCCCCGCCGCGCGAAGACGAAGCCGAAGCGCGCCGTGTCGCTCGCCAGCCGGATGTCGAACGGCAATTGCATCGTCGCGCCGACGCCCACCGCCACCCCGTTGCACGCGCCAATCAAGGGTTTTTTGGAATCGAACAGGCGCAGGGTCAGCCGTCCGCCCCCGTCGCGCACGCGCTCGTCGGACAGGTCGTCGACCGGATTGGGATCGGAGAAGACATGCCCCCCGTCATCGGGCGTGAGATCCGCTCCGGCGCAGAACGCCCTGTCGCCATGTCCGGTCACCACGACCGCGCGCACGCTGTCATCGGCGTCGGTCGTGTCGATCGCATCGATGAATTCGGCCATCATCGTGCGGGTGAAGGCGTTCATCTTGTCGGGCCGGTGCAGCATCACGGTCGCGATGCCGTCGGCGATGTCGAGCTTGATCTGGCTGTAGGGCATGGGTTGGTTTTCCTCTCCGGTCATCCCGTCAGGACGGAACGCATGGAACGCGGTCCCGAGGGTCAAATGCAAAGCGCCCCCGCCCGCGCCGTTTTCGGCATGCGGACGGGGGCGCTGGAATAATCATGCAGGCAAGACTAGGTCTCCCGCCTGCAATGGGAAAGCCGTCTGGCGATCACCGCGGCGCCATGCGGATGGCACCGTCGAGGCGCACGTCCTCGCCGTTGAAGTAGCCGGTCTCGATCATGCACATGGCAAGCTTGGCGTATTCGCCCGGCAGGCCGAGACGCTTGGGGAACGGCACGCTGGCTGCGAGCGCTTCCTTCACCTGCGGCGGCGCGGCATTCATCAGCGGGGTTTCGAAAATGCCCGGCAGGATGGTGTTCACGCGGATGCCTTCCTTCATCAGGTCGCGCGCGATCGGCAGGGTCATGCCGACGACGCCGCCCTTCGATGCCGAATAGGCCGCCTGGCCCATCTGGCCGTCTTCGGCCGCGACCGAGGCGGTGTTGACGATCGCCCCGCGATCGCCCTCGTCGGTCAGCGGATCGAGGCTCATCATGCCCGCCGCCGACTTGGCGATGCAGCGGAAGGTGCCGACAAGGTTGATCTGGATAATCCAGTTGAAGGCATCCAGCGGGAAATGCTTGATGCTGCCGTCTTCTTTCGACCGGCTTGCGGTCTTGATCGCGTTGCCGGTGCCGGCGCAGTTCACAAGGATACGCTCCTGACCGATCGCGGCGCGCGACTTTTCGAAGGCGGCGTCGACCGACGCATCGTCGGTGACATTGCATTCGCAGAAGACGCCGCCGAGTTCGGCAGCAAGCGCTTCGCCCTTTTCGGCCTGCAGATCGAAGATCGCGACCTTGACGCCCTTCGCGGCAAGCGCGCGTGCGGTGGCGGCACCAAGGCCCGAAGCGCCGCCGGTGACGACGGCGGATACGGTGGAATCGAGTTTCATGTCATGTCCTTTCCCTGAAAAATGCGTGTTCCGGCGGACGCCGGAACCCAGAGCGTGAACAACTGA
>Ga0098074_1001789_pt1 | contig 10348 bp, 13 predicted proteins | sample 32_taG_FD_75064 | JGI IMG/M metagenome (GOLD analysis project Ga0098074, IMG submission 75064) | Marine viral communities from the Gulf of Mexico - 32_GoM_OMZ_CsCl metaG | ecosystem: Environmental > Aquatic > Marine > Oceanic | place: Atlantic Ocean: Gulf of Mexico | collected 2015-07-12 | reverse complement strand
TCGGCGAGGGCGCCTATCGTTGTCTGATCATGGTACGGATGAAAGGACTCGAACCTTCAAACCTTGCGGCGCTGAGACCTAAACCCAGTGCGTCTACCAATTCCGCCACACCCGCATCGTGATCATCATGAGGCTATGGCATGGATTGCCTCATGTCCGAGTGAAAGCCGGCCCGGAGGTCGGCTTCCGTTGTTTTAGCGCTCGAGCTCGACGTCCCAGTAGAGGAAGTCCAGCCAGCCCTGATCCGCGATCTGGAAGGCCGGCGCGCTCTTGCGCCGCATCGCGTGCGGCGAAGGCTGGCGCGGTGGCACCCGGGGGTGCATGTCGCGCCGGTCGGCCTTGCGCCGGTTGCACGGCCCGCAGGCGCTGACGATGTTCTCCCAGGTCGACAGGCCGCCCTGGCAGCGAGGTACCACATGGTCGAAGGTCAGCTCCTTTGGGGGGAACTGCTCCAGACAGTACTGGCAGCGGAAGTCGTCGCGGAGGAAGACGTTCTTCCTGTTGAAAGCGACGACCTTCGGCGGGCTGACCATCGACTTCAGGGCGACCACGGAGGGCACCTGGTAGGTGAAGGTCGGCGATCTCAGGGTGATGTCGTAGTAGCGAATGGCGTCGATCTTGCCGTTCACCATTGCTTTCAGCGTGTCTTCGCCAGACCACGTCGACAGAGGATAGGTACTGATCGGCGCGTGGTCCGCGTTCAAGACGAGCGCCGGATGCGATGCCAGGATCATGTGGCCTCTCCTCTGGTTCGATCTCTCACTAAGTTAGGGCCTACTGACGCAAGCGGGGTTAACAGGATGGCCACACTGGCCGGCGAAAGAGGTCGGTGTCGCTGCCTATCGTCGATGACCCCGGATCGGGGGGCGGCAGTGGACGTCGTGCGCTTAGCAGCGACACCTCGAGGCAGAGGCGCGGCGGGCCATCTGCCCGATCGTACGCTGAAGGAACTGGCGTTCCTGCCTCGTCGTGGTGGGGAGGCCTGGATTCGAACCCTTGTAGGGTGTCTCTCGAGCCTGATTTGCAGTCAGGTGCCTTCGACCACTCGCGCCACCTCCCCATCTCTCCGGGGCTGAGCCCCGGCCGCCGAGCAGGTGGTACCCGGCGAAACTGGCATCGGTGGAGGGACTCGAACCCCCGCTGTCATGGTTTTGGAGACCATCGCTCTACCAACTGAGCTACACCGACATACCCGTGAATGTCTCACTCGAGACATGAAACTGAAATCTATCCTTGCATCAGAGCTTGCCGTGACCAAGATCGACTGCTAACGATACCCCCGCAAGGACAGTGAAGGACTACCACACCATGAGCGAGACCAGCGTGATCGACATGCAGAGCGATTCAGCCGGCGAGGAACTCCGTCAATTCATCGAGCGTGTCGAGCATCTCGAAGCAGAGAAGAAGGATATCGCCGAACAGATCAAGGAAGTCATGGCTGAAGCCAAGGGCAGGGGCTACGACACCAAGATTATCCGCAAGGTTATCGCGCTCCGCAAGCGTGATGCCGATGATATTGCCGAAGAAGAGGCGGTACTCGACATGTACAAGGCCGCCCTGGGCATGTCCTAACACGATCTCCGCGTCGAAGCAACGATCTTCAACATGGCCTCTCCTTCGGGGGAGGCCATGTTTCTTGGTGGGAAGGGTGGGAATCGAACCCACTCACCTCTTCAGGAACGGGGTTACAGCCCGCCGCAGCTCTCCAACTCTGACCGCCTTCCCAAGATGTCCGGGCCGGGCCCGGTCGCCGGCGTCGCCGGTGAATTCGTGATGGCATCGAGCGTTTCAGCGTCGACGCGGTGTTGATGGTGCAAGGGGCTGGAATTGAACCAGCGACACGGGCCAATCGGACCTGCTCTACCGCGACCTCCGTCACCCCTAGGAAGTTCTTGGGAGGGCTCTGAGCTACCCTTGCGAAACTGGTGCATCGGGGCGGAATCGAACCGCCGACACGCGGATTTTCAATCCGCTGCTCTACCCCTGAGCTACCGATGCGTTGCGGGGCCTGGTGTCAGGCCACCGCTGCTAGGATTTCGTCGAAATGGACCGGTCGGAAGTTGGTGGCATCGGCACCAACCGAGACCCGCCGCACCCCGGTCACGAACTCCTTCGTGTGCGTGTGGGCATGGAGGTGGACCGCGCCGCTGTGCATCCCCTCCCAGCTTTCCATGGGGTAGTGGTCGACCACGAACTTCTGCCTGTGGATCGTGAAGGTATGACGATCTGGCCCCCATCCTTCGGGGTCGTGGTTGCCCTTGACCCATGTGATGCGCCCGTTCAGACGCGCCCGTAAGGCATTCAGGCCATCCAGCCCGAGCTTGGACTTCTTGTGGCTGAGGTCGCCGACGAAGATGACCTGGTCGTTCTTCCGGATGGTCTTGTTCCAGTTCTCCATCAGCACCTCGTCGTGCTCCTCGATCGAGGAGAAGGGGCGCTGGGCCAGGTTGATGATCGCCTTGTGCCCGAAGTGGGTGCAGCCGATCGCATACATGTCGAAGCCGATTGAGCGAATGCGGATCATGATCTCTCCTGTCACCCCCGCCGCCCGGGGCGGGGGTCGTGGTGGCAGCCTAGCGGTTCTTCCAGGCCTCCGCCAGTTCGCGCTCTCTGCCACGCGCGAAGCGGTTCTCTTCCATCGTTTCGGTGAAGACCCGAGCTTTCTCTTGGTCTTCCTCCGAGGCTTCTGCGAAGAAGGCCGCCTCGAGCAGCGATATGTCGCTGTCGGCAAGGGTGATGCTCTCGATGCCGAAGATCAGGCGTCGAAGGCTCTTATCGGCTTCGGGCAGGGTCGTGTACTCCGAAACGCTCGTCGTCCCCAGGGGCAAGAGCTTGTTCAGCAACTCCTTGATGTGAGCGCCGCTCAGGCCGGCCGAGAAGCTCTTGTCGAGCAGCAGGTCGAACACGCCGAGCACCACCTTCCGGTCCGTCCCAGTGCGGGGGAGGAGTGTCTCCGGATCGACGGCCGCGATCTTCTCGCGAAGCTCTCTAACGCCGTTCAGTCGTCGCTTCTTCATGACCCTGTCGTTGAGCTCGTCGCCGGCAAGGCGTCGGAACTTCGAGGCTGCCTCGCTGAAGCGGCGAAGGCGCTGGCGCTCCAGGCTGATGAGCTCTTCGGGCGGTACCGCCCAAGGTAGTTCAAAGGTTTCGCTTGCCCCGTGTCTGGCGCTATCCATGGCGGTGATCCTTTCCTTGTGGGACCAGACCTCCGCCGGGTTCTGGCCGGTGACGAGCATGGTTAGAGGTTGCGGTTGGAGGGCCCAGTCGGATTCGAACCGACGTCCCCTGATTAAAAGTCAGGTGCTAGAACCAACTCAGCTATGGGCCCAATTAGGTAATGGAGTTTTCCATATCAGGAATGAAGACGCACTTCACCCGTGAAATGGATTACTAGAAATTAGAATTGAGTGGCGGCTCCATGGGGAATTGAACCCCAGTCTACCGATCGACAGTCGGGTGTAATGTCCACTATACGATGGAGCCTCCTTTCGGGGCGGGGTGGCCACATCGCCACCCCGCCATCCGTAGAAATGCTGGAGCATATACCAGGGGTCCTACCCCTGGTCAGCCATCGGTATCCACGCACGAGTGCGCTACGTTCCCTCCGGATCAGAACCGATCTCCAGCACCCGACAGTATGTGGTCGGGCCATAGGCAGGATCGCCTATGTATTGGTTCTGACACGCCTTTCAGCGTCTGCCCCCGCGCTTCGGTAGCCGCCTGTGGCGCCACCAGGACCCGGGTGTCCCAGCCTGCGAGACATGCCCGCCGGCTGATTAGGTTCGAAATGCAAGAAGCCCCTCGCTGCGGTGGCAGGAGGGGCTTCTTGCGAAACGACCGAGTGTGAGACTGGTCACATCACGGGTCTACCCTCCATGCCATTGGTCCAACGACCAAAATAGCAGGTAATATCGGCCAGCATGAGCCGGACGCCTTCGCGCACGAAGGCGAGGCCGGCTTGCGCCAACTCGACTTGCTTATGTGCGACGACGTGTTTCATGGAAGACGATATCCTTCGGGTGTGTGTTCGTGTTGTAGCGGGAAGTTAGGTCGAGGGCGCGAAGGAAGCAAGCCCTTTTTTCGATAATTCTGCATTTTTCTCTTCAGAGGTCGAAATGGCCTTTAATTGCTGGGGTTCGAGGGCATGGAATGGGGGTACCTCGACCATGGATCGAGGGGTGGGATTAACCGCGTCGCAAGAAAGAGGGCGCCGACATGGATAGTCGACGCCCTCGCGAGTCTCATGATCTCCACGGGATCATGAGAAGTTGGGCTGCGGCGGCTGGACGTAGCCGTAGAGTTCGAAGCCGAGTTCCTCCGCGCGCTTGTTGGTGAGGGTCCAGGAGCAGATCGGGTCACCCTCGCCGAGCGGATAGGTGTGGCCATTCTCGAAGCGGCGGGTGTCGACCAGCGGGTAGTAGTGCTCCTCGCGATTGCAGTGCAGCATCACACCGCGACCGTCGGCCAGTTCGCCGTAGTAGCGATCATGGAGCGTGCTGTCCTCGGGCGGGCCGGCTTCCACTTCTGCCTGGGCGACTTCGACGCTTGGGTAGATCACCACGCTGAGGGCGCCGAAGGACTTCGCAACATACTGGAGGCGATCCAGAAGGTCGTGGGTGACCAGATGGCCGTAATCGGGGGTTTCCCCTTCGCCGATCACGAAGCGCTGCGGCTCATCGGGCGAGCCTGGAACGTACCACAGGGGGATCTTTGTCATGTCATGCATCCTATCGTTTAGGGCCGGGGTCCGGCGGGGGTGATGGTGGCGTGCCGTTCCTCGAGGATCTCGGCGATACGTTCCTGCAGGAGGTCGGCGAGGTCTAGTCTGGGGTCGTAGGCCTCCAGCCTTTGGATGGCTTCTGCGGCAATTCGGTCAGCGAGCACCTTGCGGCCGTCCTGTGGGTCGTATGCCTCGATCAAGGCGGCGGGCAGGGACCAGGAGCCGACATACTGTTCGCGCTCAGCGTCGGTGAGATAGGAGAAGCTACCTACGCCCGCACGGACGATGTCGATTTCACCTCGAAAGAAGCCGGCAGTCTGGTAGCTGGTGGCTCCCTCTCCCGAAGGCAGGGCACCGGCCTGCGCCAGGATGGGCTCCTCCGGCGTACTGGCCCGGCCTGCGTAACTCGCGTATTCTTCTGCTTTCTGCGGGGTGTCGTGGATCATGATCCGCACCCGGCCCAGCGCGACGCCCTTCAAGCGGTCGATGTTCTCGGCTGTGACGAGTGTGAGGTCGTCCCGTTCCAATCCTTCGGGCTCGCCTACATGCAGCTGGAGCGACTTGGGGTCGGCGTCGATCGCGGTGTAGAGGCGGATCAGGTTGATGGGCTTGGTCATGAGAAGTCCTCGGCGATGATCTCTCGAAGATGCCGAAGGTTCCGCATGAGACAATGCCTTCACATGCCCAGCGCCGGCGCCGGCTCCCGTGTCTCCAAGGGCTCGCATCTCAGCCCATCATCGGTCGGCACATAGACATCGGCGCCTTCGGGGCAGTCCGTGCTGAGCCAGGCGACGCAACCGGTCAGTTCCAGGCTTTCGCGCCAGCTGGCGGTGCCCGGAAAGCGTGCATATGTGCTGCTGTCGAAGTCGGGTGGGACCTGATGGTCGTAGGGTCTACCCCTGACGAAGCTGCCGAACTCATAGGGGCCAAGGTCAGGGACCAGGGGGGCCTGCTCGAGAAGGCGCGAAGCCCTAATCGCCATGATGGCTGGCTTGACTTCCAGCCCGTCCCACGAAAACACGCGGGGGTCTTTCATGAGGCCGCGCAGGGGCTCGATCCAACGAATTTCATCTTCGATGGAGGTGGCTCTTACTCTGGATAGAGATCCGTGCCCCTCTCTCAGCCAGAGGTTAACCAGATCGCCCTGCTGGCCTTCGGCATCCAGTTCGGGGGTGTCGAAGCGTATGCCAGCTCGGTCTACGGCGCACCGGGCGGCATTCAGGCTGCCAAAGCAGGCCGCGTCCGTGCGGAGGCCTAGTCGCGATTGCTCCGTGTCCCAAGTCGCAACGATGTCCGAGCGGAATCCCTCACGCGAGATGGCTTCGATCGCCGGCGTCATGGTGCCATGAAAGAGCAGGGGGTCGCCTTCCTCGTAGGCCTCGCGCTCTATCCGGCGCAAGTCTCGTAGGCCGCGCAGCCATGACTGCGCGCGCTCTGGCCCAATCCTGAGGAGATAGGGGACGATGAACATCAGCGGCTCTGGCCTCAGGGCGCGGGGCTGTTGCCCAGCATTTCTTCGATGAGGGCCTTGGCCTCCGTCTCGAAGTTCTCCAGGTTCTCGGGGGAGGCGTGCTCGCAGCCGTCGAAGCCGCTATACATCTCTCCCTGAAGCCTGTCCTGCTGCTCGGGCGTCAAGCGGTCATAACCCTCGAAGTCTTTGAGAGACCATGTGACGATGCCGATCTCGGCGCCGGGAACCTGGCGGCGGATATCTTCCTGAAGGAAGTCGATCATCAGCGGGTGTTCGGCAGCGGCCTTCTTGATCGCGACGAGGATCTCGTCAGACGCCTTCTTGGCGGCCTGCGCCTCGGGGGTGTTGGTATTGTATTGGGGCATCGATCTTCCTTCCTGGATTACAGCTTCATGCCTCGGCCGAGGATCTGGTCGGCTTTGGCTTGGGCGCGGCGCATCATCTCTGCGCGGGCCTCGACAATTGGGTCGTCGGGGTCGGGCTGGAAGGCGGCTGCCTCCTCCTGCACGTCGAAGCGCTGCTCTTCGCTCAGTTCGTCCCAGCCTTCGATGTCCTCGGCCGGCGTGAACTCTCCCAGAGGGATGGTCGCGCCAGGTTTCATGGAAAGCTGCAGCTGGAGATGTGGCATCAGGAACGGGTTGAGGGCAGCGGCATGGCTGATGCTCTCGGCAATCGCCTCGGCCTTCTTGCTGGCCACGGCCCGCTGGATCTCGTGGGGGTCGTAGGCCTCGATCTGGGCCTTGGTCAGCTCGTAGGAGATCCGGGTCGGATCGCGGTGTGAGACGCTCTCGCCATCCCGCTCGATGTGGATGAGACCCTCATAGGACTCGCTGGTGTCCTGGATCAGGGTGGCACCGGCGCCGGAAGGCAGGCCACCAAACTCGACGAGTCGGTCATGGCGGCTGTTGCGGATGGCCGCCTTACGCGCCTGCTCGGGATCATCATGCAGTTGGATGGTCATCCTGCAGGCCAGTTCGCTGTCTTCGGAGAGCCAGGCGTCGGCGTTCTCGGCGGTGATGAGGATGGCGTCTTCGCTCGGCTGCTTGGCACCGCCGATCCAGAAGGTCAGGGTGTCCTCGGCCTCGGTGGGCTTCTTGACCCAGAGGTGGAGGAGGTCGATCGGTTCGGACATGGCGGTGTCTCCCTAAATGCGCCCGGCGCGTAGACGGTGACTGGATATGCGGTCCCGGAAAGCAAGAGAGGAGCCTTCTGGCTCCTCTCCGTAGACGTCAGATGCTGGGGCCGTCATTCTTGGGTGCTCCGTCTTCGAGCCATTCGAAAAGATCGACCTCGTCCCTGAGCATCATTGAGCCCCTGATTTCTTCGACGGCGTGCTCGAAGTCGCTGCCTACCGAGAAGTGCTCTGCCGCTTGGACGATGGCGGCGTGGAGCGCCTTCCGCTCCCTGTCCGAAAAGGAGGCGTCATCGGCATCGATGCTGAAGCACGACTTCAGGGCCTCATCGATGTCAAAGCGGAAGAAACTGACGTCAGCACCCACGGCCTCGCGCTCGATGCCGTTCTGGGCGGCCTTCGTTGCAACCGGGTTGTCGATCTGGGAAACGGCCTGCGCCATGTGGGCGCCGATCGCGTTGCCGACTGCCTTGAAGGCTTCCGGCTGATCGATTTCTGCCAGCTGGGCCTCGGTGAGCAGCCAGGAGCCGATGACTTCGACATCATCGCCGGATTGGCGCTGGTCCAAGACCACGACTTGCTCGGGCGTCACTTCGCTGGTCCGCTTCGGCGGAGCGGCGAGCAGCGCTGCTCCGTAGCCGCAGGGCAGGCGGTTATACGTGACCTGCGCATCCCAGTGGTTGGAGTACCGCAGGATGTTCGCACTCGCGCGCGCCTCCATCGGCGTATCCGTGATGTAGATGGTGAGTTCGGCATCCGCGCCACCGATGTTGCTGCGGTTCAGCCAATAGTTGGCGTTCTCCCTGGTGAGGAGGACGGCGCGCTCATCCTTCGGCTTCTCACCGACGGAGAAGATGGCCATGTTGCCCTCGCCGTTGCCGACGGCATAGACGGGCAGGGAGACTATCAGTTTGGTCATGGGGTGTCCTCGAGTTCTGGCGGGTTACATGGGCGCCGGGGTGTTGTCGTTCTCGTCTTCCACGTCGTCCTCAAGGTCGCCGTCCAGCAGCTTCGCATGGAGCTTGGGATCGAGGCGGCGAAGCTGATTCATGACCTCTGCATCGACGGTGTCGTAGGTGTGAGAAAGCTCGCACCCATCCAGCGAGCGACTGATTGACCGGTCGATCTGGTCCAGATCTGCCTCACTGAACTGGGAGCTGTCTAGCTCATAGTTGTCGAGGATGTCCTGAACCGAGCGGGACACGAAAGCTTTCGGGGTGCCCGACCGCTTCTCGACCTTGTAGCCCAGTTCTGTTGAGACCTCGAGATCCATGTCGAGCAGTTGGCGGGCAATCTTCGAGGCGATGAACTGGCTGACCTTCCTGACGACATCTTCCATGACGATCTCATCGGTCAGGCCATCGTAGCGCTCGGCTGAAACCTCAGTGGAGAGAACGATCGGCAGGCTCTCCGTCATGATGTCGGTGGGGGTGGAGCGGCGATCGATCACCTTGATCGAGGCGCTGGCGCCTTCGCGAACGATGCGGAGGACCGCGCCGTGGCCGCACGGCAGTTTGCCGAAGACCAGTTCATCGCCAGATTTCATGTCAGCCATGGCTTCACGCGCGACGAAGGCATCCTGCGGCGTGTTGTATACGTAGACTTGCATATCCCCGAAGTCCGCAGGGATCACCTCCTTGAAGGTGTCGGCGGTGACGAGCGTGACGTCCGCGTCCGGCGCTTCGCCGATGAACATGGCGAAGTCATCATCAAAGTCCGAGTCCGGGACGGTGGAGATGTAGAGGGGTACGGTGGCGGTGCGTTCGATCATGTTGGGTCTCTTTCAGTGGAATGCTGTCAGGTGTCAGAATGAGGGGCCGGTGGGCTCGTCGTCCTCGTCTGGCTTGATCAGGTCGGGGTTGCTGCTCTGCAGGACATCCTCGATGTAGCTGACGGCAACTTCAAACGAGTCGGTGACGTTCACCTTACGGGATGCCCGCTGGATGATGCTGTGCACCTCCGCCAGCTGCTTATCGTCGAGCCCCTCGACGGCCACGTCGGCAGCGGAGATCGCCAGGAAGGGGACGGCGTTGCCTGGCATCCTGGACAGGAAGAGCTGCGCGTAATTCCCGGCCTCCGGGTTCTGGGAACGGGCCGTCGCCTCCGCCGCCGCTGCTCCGATATGAACCCCGACCAGTTCGCGAACGAGCTTGAGATCGATATCCGCATCGTAGCCCAATTTCTCTTTCCAGGACGCCACTAGCGGGATTTCGTCGTAGCCGACAGGTGGCTTGCTGCGCTGATCGTGCAGGCGCGCACCGGTGGGGCGCTCATCCCTGCGGGCCATCGAGACCTCCACCAGGGCTGCGTAGCCCGATGGTAGAATGCCGATGGAGTGATTGTCGGAGCGCGACAGCTTGGCGGCAGCCTCAGCCTCGATGGCCGTGTCGAAGACGTGGATGTTCAGGCTGATGTGCTCCGGCAGCTCGGCGTCGTAGATCTCACGAGTCACTGCCACGGAGCCTTCGGGCATCGCGCCCACAGCATAGCTGCGGACGTCATACCGGTTGAAACCGTCTCGCACGTAGAGCGGGACAAAGACTTCTTGCTTCATGAATTCCTCCTGGGTCTGCGAGGAGATAGCTGCTGGAACGCAACCTACCAACACCGAAGAGTCTGGCGTAATCCATGACTGCCCACAAGAACAAAAGGCGCACATGGCGCCTCTTGTCGGTCTCATCGAGTTGTGGGGATCAGAACTTGAAGGAGATCCCGCCGTAGATCACTTCGCCGCCGGCCGGGTTGTTCCGGAAGCCCCGCAGCGTCTCGCCGGCGGTCGCCGCGAAGCGGCCCTCCAGCGACACCGCCGAGATCAGCTCGTAGCTCGTCTCGACCTCGAGGTGGGTGCCGGTGTCGGCCCAGGTCAGGTTCACGCCCAGGTCGGTCCTGCCGAAATCCTGCAGGTAGGCGAGGTTGACCTCGGATTGGGCGTCGCCGATCACGGCGAACTCGGAGCCGATGCCCACGATGCCGTGCCCGGTGTCGGCATAGACCATCGGCGCCAGCGTCATCGCTTCGGCATTGA
>Ga0098074_1001788_pt1 | contig 10350 bp, 9 predicted proteins | sample 32_taG_FD_75064 | JGI IMG/M metagenome (GOLD analysis project Ga0098074, IMG submission 75064) | Marine viral communities from the Gulf of Mexico - 32_GoM_OMZ_CsCl metaG | ecosystem: Environmental > Aquatic > Marine > Oceanic | place: Atlantic Ocean: Gulf of Mexico | collected 2015-07-12 | reverse complement strand
GTCTTCGGCGATGGCCGAGGACGGCGTCCCGGCGTGGCGTGGATCGAGGACGAGATGGCAAAGCGCGCGGCCCGCCCCGGCGGGCTGGGGCTCGAGGACATGATCTGGGCCGTGTCGACCCCACGGTTGACCGGCGACAGCGCCGGGTATGGGCAGATCGTGCCCCTCACCGTCGAGACGCCCGAGATGCTGCGCATGATGTGGCACGCCCCGGTCGGCCCCGTCACCGCGCCCCTGGTGCCGGTGTTCCTGGGCCTCGAGCGCGTGCCCCTCGAATACGGCCGTCATCGCTATCTAGGACGTGGCGAGAGCGCCCGCTTCATCGACCGCTTGCACGAGGTGACGTGGCCTGACGCCATCTCCGACATCCCACAGGGCGCCGCCTCTACCCGCTCGGCGGTCGCGGTGTTCAAGCGGCTGATGCATCTGGCCTTCCAAGGCGGCGATGCGTGGGTGGCGGAGGTTTCGACGCATTGGCGGGCCGTGGAGCGCGGCCTGGCCGCGGAACTGGCGGATGTGCAGCGCAGCGCCGCAATACTCGCCGACGCCGGGGCGCCCGAACTGGCGCGGCGACTATTGACCGAACATGTGGAGACCCGGCTATTGCGCGTGCTGGCGGAGGCGGAAGCGCTGGCCGCCGGCTACGAGGCACGGCTGCGCGCCGGGGCCGGCCTCAACATGAGCGCGGTGCCCCGCCTGCCCGACCAGATCTGGTAAGCCGAGAGGGACCAAATCGCAATCCCACAAGGCCCTTTTCGCAAGACGTTTTCAGCTGAATAAAATCGCACGAGGTGTGTCAATCGGCGAACTTAAACACCCGTAGCTAGCTTTGTTAAGAAACTTCCAAACGCAAACAATTCAATGCGTCCTTGATTAGGGCCTGATCCGAGTCATGAGAGTATACGGCGTACATCGGATAGGAGAAGCGAGGCATGTCAGGCACAAGGTACAGCTCCTGCGTGTCAAGGAACCTCTGGGCCGCCCGCAGACGACCATAGGCCGCACCACCACTCGACAGGACATAATGAAGCGCCACCGGGCCGGTATCGAACTCCATTGCAGCCTTCCTGACATCTCCGAAGTGCAATCTGAAATCCTGATTGAACTGTTCTCCCCAGTCGACGTATACGAAACGCGGGTCTTCAACCGAATTGATGGCGGAGTTCGCCGTTACCATCACCAAGGTGTCTTCAAAGATGACTTCGCGCTTCGTCCCGGCGAGCATGGGAGGAAGGTGCATCACCGCGACATCCAGCGCGCCACAACTCACCTGCTCGGCAAGTAATTCCGATCGATCTCTTATTACCTGCACGGCGATTTCCGGATGATCTCTGCGGAACCTCCAAGCCCACTGGCCTAGGTAAGATTCCGGTAGATTGGCCTCGCCTCCAATTGCCAGTTGCTTAGAGTGGTCCGGGGGGACGCTCGTAAGCCGCTTGAGACGTTCTCCGCTTTGGATAAACGCGGGAGCGCCTTGCAGAAACTTTTCACCCGCAGGTGTCAACTCTATGCGGGATTTTCCTCTGTACAGAAGGACCTCACCCACCCTGTCTTCGAGAGTTTTCATCCGCGCGCTTACAGTAGTTTGCGCGACATTGAGGCGAGCAGCAGCATGAGAGAAGCTGCCGCTCGATACGATTTCAAGGAATGTTCGAACCAGCTCCGTATCCATACTTACGCTCCCTTAGCAGTAACGCGCGAGTAGCATCAAAGTCCTTGCTAGCTTCCCTCAAAAATATTGGTTTGCAGTTTCTGGTCTTAAGGGAGTACGGACAACCCCAATCAGGGTTAGCAAGATCAATGTGCTGGATCAGTTACATGGCAGCCAACGATGAAGGTGGGTATGAGTTCCGTAGGCCAACGTTTGGCTTCTGACACGCTGGTCGAAATGCGATGGCAGAATGCCCTGACAGCGCGGTCACCTTGCTGCCAGATAAAACCTTTCCTCAAAGAGAAAGGGAAAATAATCCCTCTCGACCTAGAGGTCTCGCAGCGGGGCTCTGGCGTTCGACACTACTTGGAGCTATCAGAGAAGATAGCTAAGATTACTGCCAGCAAAGAGTTAAATTGCCGTAATGCCAGCATGTCAGCCAGGCATGATTGGATCCTGATATTAGCCTCCACATCTGGCGTGGTTATTTGGCTCTGGGTGGCCAAATACTTTATTATGAAACTATTTTGAAATTTGGCCTTGTTGACCAAGGAGCGCGGGCCTGCTCATTTCCGAAGGATTCCCATGAAGACTTTTCCAGAGAGACTGGCCGAAATATTCGTCGACCTGACCGCTGAAGATTTCAGAAGTTTCTGGTCATATGTTGACATGAAATCCCGAAGCCACTCGCGAGACCTCGAATCTCAGTGGCGCGAATATGGGACAGAGATGAGCCGCCGCGAGTGCCTGGTGGTCTCCAAGTTACGATCGGCCCTGGTTTCTGGGTGTCGCGGATCGCGCCGGTCAGGATCGGCCGGCGCTACGGAGCTACGCTAGGAGCAAGATATCGCGTCGAATTGACGCTGATGCGTTGCGCCAGGAGAATAAATTGGAACTGTGATTGGGTCTAAGCCTGATTTGGAACGTCGCAATCCCAGCCGTGGATCGTCCACCTCGACATTCACCTTGTCAGCTGGCTTCGCCAGCGCCGCCCTATTATTCTGGTCCCCAGAGCGCGGAGGCGAGTCCATCGGCGCGCTACAGCGCTGCCAGTCTCGGGCTGGAGCCGATTTCCGGTGTGGTATCGCGGATCACGCTGGCCGGGGCCGGGCTGCGCTCAACGGGCCCGATTTCACCCGGTTCACCGACGGAACGCATGAGAATCCCCGGGAGGTGACATTCAAGGGCCCATGCGCATGAGGGGCCGTTTCAGCATCGGGCAATTCCCTGCACGTGGGCAAAGCAGTTGCCGTCTGAACACGTAACCGCGCCTGATCTGCAGACGCGTCTTCTCGCACGCCCTGTCCGCTGTCCGCGGGTCGAGTGCATTTTCGAGCTTGTGGGCGGATGATAGAGATGTCGTTCTTCGACCAGCCGGCTCACATGTCGCGACGGTCGGCTTTCCCTCCACTTCACGGCTGAGACCGATTTCTTGCCTAAAGCAACCTTCGGTATAGTTGCTGAATCACGGAACCGTGGTGGGAGGCTCAGCGAAGGCTCGCCCTCCGTATCGGTCTCAGCCCGCGCAAGGGCATTTCGCAGGTATCGCCATCGGGACCGGGGAGGCTGGGACATGGCAGATCTCACGAGGCGCCGCATCGTGCAATCTATGCTGTTCGGGGGCACGGCGCTGGTGCTGCCGTCCAGCCTCATCGCCGCCGAATACGGCCGCGGCGAAGGCATGCCATGGTCGCCCTTCAAGGGCGAACCCCCTTATCACGGCACCCATGCCGACAGCTTCTTTACGCCCGCGGAACGCGAGGCTGTGGCAGCGATCTGCGCCCGCCTGATCCCCAGCGACGATGACGGGCCGGGCGCGACCGAAGCCGATGTCGTCACCTTTCTCGACCGGCAGATGGCGGGGTTCTACGGACGCGGCCAGCACTGGTACATGCGCGGTCCCTTCGCCGAAGGCACCGCGACGCAGGGCTACCAAAGCCGTTTCCCACCCGCCATGCTCTACCGCAACGCGCTGGCAGAGCTCGACGCCTACTGTCGTACCCGGCACGACGCGGTCTTCGCCGGTCTTACCGAAGAGCTGCAGGACGAGGTGCTGACCGGGCTGGACGAGGAGACGATCACCTTCGAGAGCGTCTCGGCCAAGACCTTCTTCGGCCTGATCCTCAAGAACACCATCGAAGGGTTTTTCGCGGATCCGATCTACGGCGGCAACCGCGACATGGTTGCCTGGCGCTACATCGGCTTTCCGGGGACCCGTTACGACTACCGCGATTTCGTGGGGCATGACGGCGCCCCGATACAGCTGGCGACGGTAAGTCTGACTGGGCGGCCGGGCTGGAGCGCACCCTGAAGGCGAGGAGCACGATGACCAGAGAATTGCCGGGCGTGGACGTGGTGCTGGTCGGCTTTGGCTGGACCGGGGCGATCTTCGCCGAGAAGCTGACCGCCGCCGGGCTGGATGTGCTGGCGCTGGAGCGCGGCCCGTGGCGCGACACGGCGAAGGATTTCGCCACCACCTTCGCCCAGGACGAGCTGCGCTATTACTGGCGCCACGGCATGTTCCAGGAAACCTCGCAGTCGACCCTCACCTTTCGCAACAACAGCGCGCAGACCGCCCTGCCGATGCGGCACTGGGGTTCCTTCCTGCCCGGCAACGGCGTGGGTGGGGCCGGCGTGCACTGGAACGGCCAGACCTACCGCTTCCTGCCCTCTGATTTCGTAGCCCGCAGCCACAACGAGGAGCGTTACGGCCGGCTCCCCGAAGGGATGACGGTGCAGGATTACGGGGTGACCTACGAGGAGCTGGAGCCGCATTTCGACTATTTCGAGAAGATCTGCGGCATCTGTGGCAAGGCCGGCAATCTGGGGGGCAGCACGGTCGAGGGGGGCAACCCCTTCGAGGGCCCGCGCAGCGACGAATACCCTAACCCGCCGATGCAGATGACCTTCTCGCAGGACCGCTTTGCCGCCGCCGCGCGCGAGTTGGGCCTCAGCCCCTTTCCGGTCCCCTCGGCCAACATGTCGCGCGCCTATGTCAACCCGCTGGGCCTGCAGCTGGCACCCTGCACCTATTGCGGCTTTTGCGAGAAATACGGCTGCGGCAACTATTCGAAATCCTCGCCCCAGACCACCATCATCCCGGTCCTCATGCAGCGGGAGAACTTCTCCCTTCGTACCGAGACGGAGGTGCTGTCGATCGAGACCGCGGCCGACGGCTCCCGCGCTTCAGGCGTCACCTATGTCGACACCAGCGGCGAGACGGTCTTCCAGCCTGCCGAGATCGTGGTGATGTGCGCCTATCCCCTCGAGAACACGCGGCTGATGCTGCTGTCGGGGATCGGCACGCCCTATGACCCGCGCAGCGGCGAGGGCGTGGTCGGAAAGAACTACTGCTACCAGGTGATGTCCTCGGCAACGGTGTTCTTCGAGAAGGAGTTTACCAACGGCTTCGTCGGCGCCGGGGCCCTCGGCATGACCATCGACGACTACAACGGCGACAATTTCGACCATTCCGGGCTGGGCTTCATCGGCGGCGGCTACATCGCCTGCCACACCACCAACGCTCGTCCGATCGAGAGCCACCCCGTTCCGGAGGGCGTGCCGGGCTGGGGCAGCGAATGGAAACGCGCCATGCGCGAGAACTTCCTCAAGACGACCACGGTCGGCGTCCACGGCGCCTCCATGGCGCATCGCAGCAACTATCTCGATCTCGACCCGACCTACACCGATGCGCATGGCCGGCCGCTGCTGCGGATGACCTACGACTTCACCCTGAACGACCGGCGGCTGACCGATCACATCACGCCGATCGCCGAGGAGATCGCACGCGGGATGGGCGGCCGGGAGGTCAAGGTCAACGCCCTGAACGGCTCGTACGACTCCACGCCCTACCAGACGACGCACAACACGGGCGGCACGATCATGGGAAGCAGCCCCGCGGACAGCGTGGTCAACCGCTACTGCCAGAGCTGGGACCTGCCTAACCTGTTCGTCGCGGGCGCCGGGCTGTTCCCGCAAAACGCCGGCTACAACCCGACCGGCACGGTCGGCGCGCTGGCCTACTGGGCAGCCGAGGCCATCACGGAGCAGTACATGCGCCAGCCTGGCCCCTTGGTGCAGGCATGAGCAGCCGCCCCGCATCGCGCCTCGCGCTGGCGATTGCCGCCGGTCTTGGCGCGCTGGCGGCGGCAACGGGCCCCGCCCCCGCGCAGGAGCTGGCCCATTCGCAGGTGGAGCGGGGCCGCTATCTCGCCATCGCCGGCGATTGCGAGGCCTGCCATACCGACTTCGAGAATGGCGGCGCGCCCTTTGCCGGCGGCCGGGCGCTGAGCACGCCCTTCGGCACCATTTATTCGCCCAACCTCACCCCCGATGACGAGACCGGCCTCGGCCGCTGGACGCGCGAGGAGTTCCACCGCGCGCTCGACGAGGGCCGCGACGACGAGGGGCGCCATCTATACCCGGCGATGCCCTACCCGTACTACACCCTGATGTCGCGGCAGGACACGGACGCCATCTTCGCCTATCTGCGGTCGCTGGAGCCGGTCCCGGCAGAGACGCCGGAGAACGATCTTCCCTTTCCCCTCAACAGCCGCCGCACCGTGGCGGGGTGGAAGCTGCTCTATTTCGAGAACGAGACATTCTACAGCGTGCCGGACCAGTCGGAGGAATGGAATCGCGGCCGCTTCCTCGTCGACGGGCCACTGCATTGCGGCGGCTGCCATACCGGCAAGAACTGGCTCGGCGCCGATATCGACGACGAGTATCTGCGCGGCGGCCTGCTCGAGAACTGGTTCGCGCCGAACATCCGCGGCGGCGAGAATGGCGGCATCGCCCATTGGGAGGTCGAGGACATCGTCGAGTTCCTCGGCACAGGGCGCGGTCGGCACACGGTGCCGATGCAGCGCATGGGCGAGGTGGTGGCGATCTCGACCCAGAACCTGCGCGAGGAGGACCTGCGGGCGGTGGCGGTATATCTCAAGAGCCTCGACGACGCGGTCCGGGAAGAGCACGACGCGCCTGAGGCCGCGCGGCTGGAAACAGGAGCGGGGCTCTATTTCGACAATTGCGCCGCCTGTCACGCCGCAGACCGCAGCGGCGTGCCCTACTTCTTCGCGCCGCTGGACCGTTCCAACAAGGTGCTCGCAGAGGATCCCGCATCGGCCATTCGGATCATCCTCGGCGGCGCCCGAACCCAGCCGACCGAGGCGGCGCCCAGCATGCTCGCCATGCCCCCCTTTGCCTGGAAGCTGAGCGACGCGCAGATCGCCGACCTGCTGACCTATCTCCGCGGCTCCGGCGACAGGAGGGCGGCGCCGGTCTCGGCGGCCCAGGTCGCCGAGATGCGCGAGTATCTTGCCCAGGAACACTAGAAGGCACCGTCATGCGACCTCTCCTCTCCACGCTGGTCCTGGTCCTCGGCTTGGCGCAGACCGCCTCGGGCGCGCCGCTCTATGTCGGACCCCAGGAGTTCGACACCTCGGATCGCGCGCTGATGGCCGAACTCGTGCAACGCTGCGCCACCCTGCTAGAGGAGAGCACCGCGCGAGAGCGGCCGCCGGCGGAGGGCGCGGCCGAGGATCCGTCCGGTGACACGGTCTCCCCACCCGACCCGGGTGCCAAGACCTCCGCTGCCCGGGCCGTTCTCGTCATCGATGTCGACATGCTGGCCTCGGGGGATGGAGCAACTCCCCCTGCCGGCGAAGGCGTCGGGATAAGCGCCTCCCGCGATGACAGCGATAGCCAGCCGCGCCCGGACTTTTCGAGGGTTTCGTTGCTGCACTGTCAGGAGGCTGGCCTTGCGTTCTGACGCTCCCGCGTCTTCGCATTGCCGCCCACGCTATCGATGCCCTCCAGCCCGGGTCCTTGCTGGCTCTCCGCTCGCGCATGCTGAGAGCCAGCGCATAAACGGGAAGTGAAGATGGCCGTTCCATAGCTGCCGCTCGCAGGGGAACGACACCGGGCTCAAGGATCATGAGCTGGACATCACTGCGATAGCATACCGGCTTGCGAGACGGCTCGTATGCAATCGGCCATCATGAGAATACCAACCAAGGTTGCAAGCAGACCCGCCGGGACTGCTATGGAGACAGACACCGGCCTTTCCAAACGGGGCGCGGTGCCATGGCGGCTTTCCCTGTAGAAACCCGACGAACTCGGGACGAGTTGCAATTTTGCAAACCCCGGCGCTTGCCAGCAGCCCAGGCAACGGACCGGTCAGCCGCCCAGATGCTCTCGCAGCGTGCTTTCGGAGGCCGTACCCAGGATGAGGGGCTTCGACCAGCCGCGCTGGGTATCGGGTGGTCCGAAGCCTTCGAACGAGGTCCACCGCTCATCCTGCTGCTCCAGCACGGTGCCCCCGACCAGGGGCAGCAGCGCCAGCCCCCCGGCCACGTCCCAGATATTCGGTGCCTCGAACCGGGCGGCCTCGAGCAGCCCGGCAGCGACGAAGGCGCATTCGATCGCGGCAGAACCGGTTTTGCGGGCATCCCAGGGGCCTGTCGCGGCTGCGGGCGCCGGCAGACCGACCAGCCTGCGGCGAACCGCGCTGTTGCCGGACCGCTTCAGCGTTTCGCCCTCGAACATGAGATCTCCCCCGCTGCGACCGTGATAAACGCCAGGGCGCAGCGCGTGGCCGGTCGAGCACCAGATCGCGCCCACGACTGGCGCCCCGTCCCGCAGCACGCCGATCGACCCGGCGACCATTGGGAAGCCGTTAATGAAGTTGGTCGTTCCGTCTACTGGGTCGACCGCCCAGACATAGGCGCTGCCCTTCGCAGCTGGCCGGTCGTCCATTTCCTCGCCGATAATTCCATGATCCGGGAAGCGGTCCGACAGCACCGTGCGGATCATCCGCTCGACCTTCTCGTCGACTTCAGAGACGGGATCGCGCAGGCTCTCGATTCCCTCCTTCGACTTGTAGCGCACCTCGAGGAGCCCGCCGAGCGCCAGCGCGATCTCGCTCCCCGCGAGAGTGGCGAGTTCGACCGCCGTGGCCTCGATCCCCCGAAGGTCTGCGTTGTCCTGTGTCATGTCCGACTTCCTTGGCCCGGAACGAGCAGGCGCAGGTTTGGGTCCATGCCACGCAGGACCAGCCTCCTCGGTGCTTGGTCCATGTGCTGCATCTCGTCGTCGAGCCGCAGTGGTACGGTGCCCCCGCACGCGATCCGCACTTCGCTCGCCTGTTCGACATGACCCGGCGCAGGGCCGTCGGCGCCCTCTTCCAGCCACCTTAACAGCGGTTCCCGAAGCTTCGGGGTGACGGTGAACAGGCCGACCCGGCCGGGACGTACCGGCTCCGGCAACAGCTGGAGCCCCGGCCCTGCTCGGCCATGGGCGAGCGCCTCGAGCATCAGCAATTCGCTCTCACGAGCATTGCCTTCGACTTCGATGAGATGCGCCTTCGGGATGGCCTGGCGCAGGGCTTGCGCGAAGCTGCGGCGCCCCTCGGCGATTTTGGCGGACCCGGTCTTGCCGGCCTCTGCCATCTCCATCGACGCGCTGAGTGCCCCCAGCCCCAATGCTTCCGTCAGCACCTGGTCCCGGCCGTTCGCCTCAACCCGCAACAAGGGAAAAGCACATTCGTCCGCATCAGGCAGATGCGAGATCACCATGCCTGGCTCGGAGTGAATGCCATGCGCCCGGGCCACGTTATTGGCAGTACCGAGGGGCAGGACGGCAAAGCGCGCCCCGCGCGGCAGCAGCGGCGCAATCTTGGCGACCGTTCCGTCACCACCCGCGATGACGTAAAGATCGGCCGGAGCCACCAAGGCGCGCTGCGGGTCGGAACGCTTGATATCGATGATCCTTGGAGAAAGGCCGGCGTCCTGCAAGGCCGCGCCCAGACGGTCAGCCGGCCAATCGCCCTGCCCGGCGTTGGGGTTGAGCAGGACGACGGTCCGGATCGGGACGTCGCGCCTCATCATGCGGAGGGTCTCGCGTCCATACAGCCTCTCCGGACCAGTCATCGCTGTGCCTCCCGCGCCTCGGCCTCAGGCCGCGGCGGCTTCGCTGTCCATCCAGCTCTTGTGCCGCTGCTCATCCGAAAGCCCCCGGCGGAACAGCTCTTTTTCGGTTTCGGGCACAGCGGCATTGTCCACCGCATTCTGGTAGGCACTGATCGTGTCGCTCTCATTGGTGGCCATCGCCTTGAGGATCGCGCCATCGCCGCCGACCATATCGGCGAGCTTGACCTTCCCGGTGGTGAGGATTTCCTTCATGTCGCCCTCGCCCGGAACGGTTGCGCCATGGCGCCTTGCCAGCTCCTTCAGGTCTTGGAGGTGCCGCAGATGATCCTGCCGGAAATCCTTGACCTTGGCCCGCCGAGCAACCTCTTCCAGACGCTTTGCCGTCTCGTCATAGGCGGCAATAGCGTCGTGCTCGAGAAGGATGAAGTTTTCGATGAGCTTGGTGAAATCGCTCGAAGTGCCGACTGTGGTAGCCATGTCTGCGCTCCATTGTCTGATGTGGACAGTTGCACGGTTCTGGGTCGCGTTCATTCCGAACCGCGCCTCATATTGACGCTTCGAACGGGCAAACGTTCCGTTTTGGATGCGTTTGCCCACAAGTTTCATTGTGAACGGTTCAACTGGTCATAGGCAGCCAGCATTCTACGGGCCGCCTGACGGACCACCCGCTGCGAGCCGGGGTCCTCGGCCCGCAACAAATCTCGGAGGGCCTCGGCCAGTCCATCAAGCAGCAGGCCGGTGCCGTCTCGTCCTGAGGGCGATGGTTCGCGG
>Ga0098074_1001786_pt1 | contig 10365 bp, 6 predicted proteins | sample 32_taG_FD_75064 | JGI IMG/M metagenome (GOLD analysis project Ga0098074, IMG submission 75064) | Marine viral communities from the Gulf of Mexico - 32_GoM_OMZ_CsCl metaG | ecosystem: Environmental > Aquatic > Marine > Oceanic | place: Atlantic Ocean: Gulf of Mexico | collected 2015-07-12 | reverse complement strand
TTTTTCTTTATGACGCAACCTGACCAGTTGGTTGATGTGAAGACGTATGTCGATTACGACCCGGTGTGGGTGGCGGGCGAGTTCGAGTTGGAAACGGTGAACCCTGCAGTGTATGAGGGTGCGATCCCGTCGTATCCGACCTATACGGAAACGAACGTTGACGATGTCGTGACGTTAGAGGTCGAATTCACTTCGGCTACGACGATCGAGCGGACTGACGCCGGCGGCTGGTATGAGCGTGACGGGTGGGCTGCCGGTAAGCAGTTCACGTTGACGGGCACAAACGCCGGCACTTACACGGTGACGTCGATCGCGGGGTCGGTTATTACGACGACTGGGACGTCGTTTACTTTGACGACTGAGACGGTCACTGCGACGCCTCTGACTGCCCGCGAGGACGCTGCGATCATGTATGGGGAAGCGGAGCATGTTAACGCTACGTCGAATGTGCCGTTGCCTGAGGCGGTGCGTGTGCGCCGGTCGTTCCAGGGGCGGGCGTTGTCGTTGCGGATCGAACCGCAAGCTAACGGCGATGCCGCTAATTATGTGGCGATTTTGAATTCGGGTTCCACGTATCAGCAGCATTGGGCAATGAACCGGTTCACTGTGTATTTCTCGAGGAAAGAGTTGCGGGCATGAGCACACATTTGGGTGGCCTTAGCGTCGAGATCCCTGGGAGTGGCCGTACTGTTATCTATACGCCTGAGCCTGGTGAGTCTGTTCAGGAACTTCGGGACCGCGTCAAAGTTGATTTGGAAGGCAGCCTTAGCAGGGAGCTGGCTGCAACCGTCAGGGTCGAGTACGTTTCTGCTGATGAATTCGCATCCCTAGCCGCGGCGCAAAACAACCCGTATGCGGCAGCAGAGATCGGGCTGAATGCTCAAATACTTGGGAGTGACGAAGCTGCCCGGGCTCTTGTTGCTGGCCTTGCTGGGCTGGGGTACATGGAGGGGCCCCGGCTTGATACTGCGTATCCTGAGGAAAGAGCAGCAATTGAGGCGCGGTATTCTGATTATTTCTTAGGGGCCGACCGGCTTGAGGCTCGGCGTTTGGCAAACGCCGCCGCTCAGGCTGCGTCTGTCGGCGGCGGTGGCGGGTTTGGGTCTGGCCGGGCCGACCGCTACGCACAGGTCATTGCGGATTTGCGGGACCAGCAAGCTTCGGAGACGTTGGATTTCCTTAACCGTCAGGACGCTTTGGAAGCGGAAGCAAGGATTGCTGACATCCGGTCGTCGTCTGATTTGGAACTCCAGTTGTTGGACTCTCGGATGCAGCGCAATGCCGACGAGTCTCGAAATGCGCGTGAAGCATTGACAGCTACGCTCGAGGCTATGGGCATCCGAGATGCAGGGACGTTCCGTGATTACAGTTTGGGGACACAGGCTTCTCGTACCCAGTTGAATCGGCTGACCGGTGTCGGGTCGCCGATCGCCGATTTCACTCAGACTGTGCGGGAAGAGGAACGCAACGAGCAAGAGCGGTTGCAGGAAATCGATCAAGAAGAAGCTCGTCGGACGGAGCGAGCTCGGCAGAGAGCTCTTGCTAATGAATCGAACGAGTTGTATTTCCGGCAGCAGGCAGTTCGGGAGCAGGCCGATCGGGATCTGATGACGACAATACAACTTTTGAACCTTCAGAGGGAGGGGCGGGAGTTGTCTGAATCTCAGCGGCGAGAGCTGGCCAACGCTGAGGCCCGGTATCGGGCGGGCGAAGATTGGTTGAACAGTGGGGCTGGGTTGGCGTACGCCCCACCTGTGTATTCGGATGTCGGGCCGACGACCACTGATGGTGTGCCTGATGCGCCGGCGACTGTTTCGGGTTCGTTGGGGCCGACCGGTAATTCTGTGGCTGACACGTTGTTTAGTCCTGTGAGTGCTCAGCCTGGCCCGATTTGGTCATCTGATTCGGCAACGAAAACTACTGAGCTCGAGGCCGCAGGGTTTTCGGCTGCCCTTTGGGGCTAAGAGTAAGGTTTATTTATGGACGGCTTAAAGACTCAAATGGTCGGTTTCGAACGGAAACCTGCGCCGCAAGCGCGCAAGTCCGCTCGGAAACCTAAGCCTCGCAAGTCGGGGCCGGATAAGAAGCTTGAGGAACAGCTGCCGAAGAAGAAGCGCGGCGACCGGTCCCATATGGCTTTGATCGAGTCGGTCATGGCCGAAGCTCGAGGCCCCGGTGGCCGAGGCGGGGGGAAGCAGGGCGGGTCGGTGCCGACCGAGGAGCTCCCTCGGCAAACGAAAGCTGGCGTAAAACGTCCGATGGACGTGTTGGCTGATGTGTTTGGGGGGGCTTCGGACACGTTGATGGGGTCGGAAGGGCGGCAAGGGTCGAGGCAGAGCCGGCAGATTCCGCATACGGAGTCTACCGCTAAGTATGTGGGGTTTATGGCTGACCTCACCACTGACACGGTCCTTGATGCGTTTGACCGTCGACCGCCACGGCCTACGGATGGTTGATTATGACTGATGTCCGTATCTTCCAATCGACTGTCCCGGCGAACGCTCCGGGTACGGCTACGGCCAGGCCGGATGATTTAGCTACGTTGGCTGCCCGCCGGCAGCAGCAGACGGTGCAGGGCACTGCGATCGCTTCTGGGGATTCGTTGTTCCCTGCTGCGTCTGCGCCTGGGATGTTGCCGAATTTGTTGGGCGGCGATGGTCGGCCTGAGTCTGGTGGGGTGTTGAAGGCCCCGAATGTTGGGGTGTTCCAGGGTGACGATTCGGCAAGGACCGCGGAGCCTGCGCCGCAGGCGGCGGTTCCTGTTCGTTCTGAGCAGCTTGAGAGCGAGCCTTTGGGTGTCGCGTATGCGGAGATGGCGGCTCCTCAGAAAGAGCATGCGATTCGTCAGCTTGAGGTGGAAGTCCAGAACCACGTTGTGGATGAGAACGGGTCGGTCCGTCGGACGGGGTCGGGCGCTGCGGTTTTGGAGGTGAACCCTAAGATCCCCCGGGTCGATTCGGCTGCGGTGTATTTGGCTGAGGATGGGGTCGCTGCTCACGCAGCGTTGTTTAAGGCGATGGAGCAGCGCGGGATCGCTGCCCGCCCAGTCGATTCGTATGACGGGTACACGGTTGGTTTCGAGGTGGACGACAGGGACGTGGTGCCGTTCATGGACGCTGTCCGTTTCCTTGAGCCTTCTGGGTTGGAGGCTAGGGATGGCCGGGTGTATGTGAAGTTCGATCCGAGCAATGTGGTAAACCGGCATTTCACGAAGCACCCGTTCGGGACTAAAGGTGGCCGGTGATGGGCAAGTTCGTATTCAACAACCAGACCGGCCAGTTGGAAGAAGTTCTCCCTGAGGGGTCGTCTACGAATTTCGGGACGTTGTTTCGAGAGGGCGGTTTGGATCAGCGGGAACGTTTGCAGACGCTTCCTGATGATCGGATTGAGGCTTTGCTCGGGGAGGAGCAGCCGGACACTAACGCTGGGGATGCGGCGCGCATCCGTATTCTGTCGGAGGCTTTGAACCGTTTGCAGGCCGGCGACGAGTATTCGGACGCTGCGGCAACTGTCGAATATTTGACGCAGGCGGTGGCTGATCGGCCGGAGGGTCCTCTTTACAGCTTCGATGAGTGGGACACGTTGGTCGAGAACTTTGGGGTTGACGCAGCAAGAGGTTTCATGGAGCGGCGACGGGGTGCGCTCAGCATAAGGGAAGCGGCCGAAGACCGGGCGCTTGCTGATGCGGAAGCGAAACTCGAGGAACTGGGGGGCCGTCAGCAAGCGATCTTGGACGAACTCGTTTATGACTTTGGGCCTGGGGATGAGTTGGAGGAACAGGCCAGGGCTCTTGAGGCGTACGACTTTGATGCCAGTCTCGACGCTCTTGAGCAGGCGGGGCCTGGGGCCACGACTTCAGAAATGGTGGGGTTCTCCCCGAGCAATCCGGTTGGCATCTCACTTGACCGGACCAGCAGCGCTTTCGATTCGGGAGCGATCAGGTTCGAGCAGTTGCCGGGGGGAGGCCCGGGTGTTTACATCGATCGAGATGCGTTGGGCCCGGATGGTGTGATCGATCTGTACGTCGATTTTTTGAAGTTCGGGCAAGGGGAACTTGAGCAGATCGATTTCTCCTATGGCGATCCGAATCTGATGGAGCGCGGCCGGGCCCTTGCCACCGTTGGAGAAGATGAGAGCAGCTACACGTCTTTGCCGATGACTCTTTCGCCTACGAAAGCCCAGGAAGGAACTTACCAGTATGTTGGCGCTACAGCATCCAAAGAGGACTACGAGGCGTTGTTCGCCTACGAGACGAGCGAGATGTTGGAGCGGTTACGGGCTGGGGCTGACTACCAGACCGGGGATCAGGAACTGTTCCAGCTTTGGGTGGACGACAGGTTGGGCAATCTTTACCCTGAGTGGACAATTGAGAACGCTGACGAGACCACCTCGTTTGAGTTGCCGCCACAGTACACACAGCTTGTGGGCGACGCTGGAGATGCGGCGTGGCAGTTGCTGATTCGCAGGGATTTGAACCGGCACACCGAAAGGGAAGAGCAGCGTAATGCTGTGTCGCAAGTTATGGGGCTGCTTTCTTCTGGGCCGTTGATTTTTGAGGATCGGCAATCTCGGGAGGCGATTGCCCGCCAGTCGGAGGTTCGGGAGCCTTTCCCGACAGGGGCTGCAATAACAGCCGACCTTGCTGCTCGACCGCAACTGGCTGAAGCAAGCGAAAGGCTGGATCGGGAAGACCCAGAAGAGGCCATCAGGTCTGTTTTGTATTCCACCCGCAGCCGCCAAACATCTAGTGTCAAAAATTCGGAAGAGGTGATTTCGGCCCGGGAGGATCTTGTCGAAACGTTTGTGGGGTTGAACGATTACGACCAGGAACAGTTGCTCGCAAACGTTCTAGAGGAACTGCTTAACGCACCGGAAATGGCACGCGGCGCGGCGGGGCGCAAGTACTACGTCGATTTGTACAAGGAGCTAGCCGATGCCGCCCGTTAGAATCCGGTCGACTTCCGGTATCGGTCGCGCAGACGACCCTCGGTTGCAGGCCCCGGCCCGCATCGAGGGCCAGCTGGAGCATCTGTATCGGAACGAAGCCCCGGATCTAGAGAAGTTGTTGGACGCGTTGCAGGGGCTCGCGGATTCGCCGGCGTTGGATCCATCGCGTCGCCGCGACGTTTACGAACTGATGAGGTTGACCGAAGCGGGCGAACCTGGGGGGCTGCCCTATATGCCGCAGCCTGGGATCGGGACGTACCTGGGCGATATAGCAGGGACTGTGTTCCCCGTCATCGATTTCCCTTTGTCGGTCGTGAAGTCGACGGTAAACCAGGCGTTCGGGCCGGGCAATCCTCTTTTGTTCGGTGAGCGGGAGGACACTGGCCGGCCGAACGAAGAGTTCGGTTTTTCTGGTTGGTGGGCTGGCACTTCGTTTGGTTCGGATCCGGTGACGTCAGATCAGATTCTGCGGACGTTTCTCACTGACACGGGTGTCGACACGTTGGATGGTGCCAACTGGAGTCTCGGCTGGTTCTCTTGGTTGCCGGTGATCGATGAGGACACGCGGATGTCGGTGGGCAGCATCGCTAGGTTGGCTACCGATGTCGGGCTCGACCCGATCACGTATATGTCTGGTGGGCTGCTTGTCCCGTTGCAGGGTGCCCGTCGGGTCGCGCGAGGGGCCGCTGAGGAAGCGGTCGAGGGAGCGACGCGTGGCGCTGCCAGGCGTGCTGCGTTCGAGATCGTGGAGGAAGGCGGCGAGGAGTGGACGCATGAATCTCTTTTGAAGGCGTTTAGCGAAACCGGAGAATTGCCGCTGGCGACTAATTTTCGAATCTCGGACGCCCGTAGAGGCAAGGAAGAGGTGGCGAAGGATTTGCTGGACCGGTCAAGGGTGTTGATGGCAAGTCGGGGAGGGCTCGAGGGGTTCGATGAGTGGGTAGCTGAGACTTTCCGCAAGAACGGGCTTCCGGGGTTGATCGTCGCTTCGAAGAAAGCGCCGGGTTACGTGGTCGATGGCGTCGAGGTTTCTCGGCGTGAACTTCTCGGGGAGATAGGGGTCCGGGGCGGGCTCGGGTTGGGGCATCTTCGTCTCCCAGGCACCGAGGGGTGGCAGACGTTGACGAATGTTTTGCGTGGCTGGGCGCAGCGAGGGAAACTTCCTGGGTTTGAGGGGTTGGGGCGGCTCCTTCGCCAGTCGGCGTTGGATGATTACGTTCTCAAGCATTTCGCTGATGACGCTATCGCTGAGATCCAGTTCCGGGGTTTGGCTCGGTACGCCGCTAACTCTGCGCGTGGCGCTATCGCTCAGGCTGGCGACTTCGCTCAGATAGCGGCGGACTTGTCGAAGACGCTGGCCAAACCGAACGGGGTGTTGGACGATTTGACTGAGGATGTTCTTCGTCCGATCTTCGAACAGATGACTACTTCGGATTCGGCCATTGAGAAGCTGGCAGACAAAACGTTGAAGAAAGGCGTCCGGGAGCAGCTTGAAGTCGCGGTCGAGTCGGGCCAGGTGTTCAAGAAAGTGATTCAAGACATTGTCGATTGGGGGGAAGCTCGCGGTCTTACGACTATGGCCGATTGGGCCCGCCCGCAGTATGTGACGGACGATCTGGGCAGGACGGGCCCTGCCCGGGTGTCGGTCGTTGATGATGTCTTGGTCGAAGGCGGGGACATGCTCGCCGAGTTCGTGCAGGACGAAACGATCGATCCTTTGTCTCGAGTGTTTGGGCCGATGATCCTTTCGGGAGCCCAACGTTTGGATGCGATCACTGACGCGTTTGTTGTCGAGCAGGGGCAGCGGTTTTCGTTGCGGCAATTGATCGGCCGGCCTGGGACGGGGTCGGATTTCGGGTTCCTTAGCCGGAATGTGGAATCGATGCGCCAATACTTTGAGGCGATCGGGATCCTTGAGGCTCTTGAGCAAGGCGGTCAGTTGCGTGGCTTGGTTAGCCAGCAGGCTGACGAGATGTTTGATACGTGGACGCGGCGGTTGCAGGATCTGGGCGACACGAAGGTGCGTGCCAGTATCAAGGCTGCCTGGGGGATCGACCAGAACCTGGCCGAAGAGGGGCTCGAAGCCCTCGCGGCTTTGAATGTGTCACCGTCTTCGGCGATTAATGACGTGATCGTTTCCGGGGAGACGGCGGGGCAGTTTCATTATTTTATGAAGGAGCGTTTGGAGGAAGCGTTCGTATTGTTGAATGAGGAAGGGGGCGACAAGGCTCTTCGCCAAGCCGGCAGGAATTTGTACAACGTGGCGGTAGCGCATCAGCAAGCGCTGAGGAAGCTTGTTGATGACACGATTAGGGCTGGCGATTCGAAAGGCATTTTGCAAGGTATTGAACGTCAGTACGGGCATGCCGCTTCGAAGGCTGCCCGGGAGATGAGCAAGGATAAACTCGAGCGGGAAACTCGCCGGATTATGTTCAACACTTGGTTCCGGCCTGATCTTGCTGACAATGTTGTGAACCGGGTCGATAAGGGGATGGCCGAATTGTTCAGCACGGAGGTGCGTGCGACGTTGGCTGTCGCTCATCAGCGGATCCCGCAAGTGTTTGACCAGTTTTATCGCGAGCTGGATGATTACCTTGGGGATTGGGCGGACAAGGCGATGAAGGTGTATCAGGTCGATGCAGATTCTATGGCCGCTTCGACAGTGGCTGCGATGCAGAGGCTTGATGCGTTCTACGATTACACCGACATTCTGACTCGGTTCTTCGGCGATTTCATGGAAGAAGCCGCAGGTAAAGCGGACACGTATTTGATGAGAGGGATCCGGCCGACCGACGCTCAGATCGACAACTTGAAGCGGGGGATGAAGGTTCGTTACAACCCGACGGCCGGGGTGTTCGACTTCGATTTTGTGCCCGGGTTTGTTGGGGAAACGCCGCAGAAGTGGGGGCAGCTGATGGCTGATCAGTGGGAGTTCGCTCGGGGGTTGAAGAGGGCGACGGTGGGTGAGGCTGGTTCTGCGTTTGATAAAGCATTTGGGATGTTGGCTAGGGCGAACCGCACGTGGCGGGCCGGAGCGTTGTTCTCTGGTAACTATTTGCGCCGGAACTGGCAGGGCCAGTACATCATCAACTATTTGCAGGGTGTCCGCACTGGCGGTATCGGCGGGTACAGGGAGTGGGCTCCTGTTTATGAGGTGTCTCGGCGCGCTATCCGCGACGAGATCGAACGGGGTGTCCGTCAAGGTTCTTCTGAGATTTGGGAAGAGATTAAGGATCGGGGGATGCGCCGGCAGGCGAAGATGATCGCGAAGACTGGAGTGTTGACTCCTTCGACTGGTGTTGGCCGGGTGTTGGATCGTGCGTTGGAAACTCAGGAGCGCGGGTTCCGCAGTGAACGGGTAGGTCGCGCTGTTGATGCTGCGGGGCGGGCGACGGGTTTCTTCGAAACTGGCTATACGGCGTTGGCTGAAGCTGTGACGTCGGGTGGCCGGATTCCTCGAGTGGCTGCCCGGGAGTTCCGCAATGTCCCTGAGGGGTTGCAGGCGTCGACTCGCCGCCAGTTGGAGACGTACTCCCGGGGCGCGTTGATGTGGTCAAAGATGCGGCGGGGCGGCGCTTCGCTTGATGAGGCTTTGGCTGCGGTGTCGCGGAACCATTTCGACTATTGGGATCTGACCCAGGCGGGGCAGAAGATCGATGAGATCACACCGTTCTATGTGTTCCGGTCCCGAATGACTTCGCTGGCAGTGTCGACTGGGTTCCAGACTCCTGGGGTTCCGGTGAACATCACGAAGGCGTACCAGTCGTCAAGCGAGCGGGACCCGTGGGGCGCTGGCCGGCGGGAGGTGTATACGTTCGGGTTGGGGTCCACTCATGGTTTGGGGCCGAACCCGTGGAGCATGGAGCTCGACTCGGCGGATCCTTTCGCTGAGGGTTTCAATCAGGCGACGCTGCCTGCTCCGGGGTTTGCGGTAGGCGATCCGCTTCGGGCTTGGTTCTGGGAGCCGGTGTCGCCTCTTGTTGAGTATTCTCTTCTGAATCCTCTTGGGATCACGGTCGGCAGGGATGATGCTTGGGAAGACAAGTTCGTGCCTGTCGCCTCGACCGGCGGGATCATGCCTAGGTTTATGGCGGCGGTCGATGGCATGCCGGGGGTGAAGGCGATCCTCGAAGGTTTCGAGGTGTATAAGCACGAGGATGGGGTGGCGCAGATCAATGGGCGTGGGATCGAGTTCTTGACCGAGATGCTGCCTGTGGCGGCGCATGTCGAGAACGCGTTGATGCAAAGCCGATTGTTGCAGGGGTATGAGCGGCCAAGGGATCGGGCGGAAGCTCAGGTCTATGACGATGAGCTGGATCGGGAGGTGTGGAATTCGATCTTGACGATGCTGGGTTTCCCGGTTCGGTTGTTGTCGCGGGAGCAGCGACAGGCTGCGGTGGATGGGGAGATTTGGGATGTCCTTGATCGGGTTGGGGTTTTGAAGGCTTACGATGAGTTGGGGATCCCGACGCACACTGGGCTGATCGAAAGCGTGCTGGAGACTCGGCCAGCAGTGTCGTCGGCCCCTGTCCGGTTGGGGACGCCTACCCGGGGCCCGGTCCGAATACGGTCCTAGTCGGTGACGATCCGGTCGAGTTTTTCCTCGAGCTCGGCCCTGCGGGGGAGCTCGGGGACCGGCCCTTCGTGCCGGATGTAGATGCGCCCTTGCTGCCGGCGCACTGCGATTTCTCCGAATTCTGGTTTCGCTTGCTTGGCGTAACCGGTGATCTTTCGTTGAAGTCCTTTGAGGACTTCTCGGGTTTTTTCGATGGTGGGCAGGTTAGGTAGTTCGAATTCTGGGGGGACGGACATGAGCCATTCGGCTTGCATGTCGACTACGCATAGCCAGCCTTCGTCGGTGCGGCGTTCGGGGTTGAGTGCGTGGTGGGCTCGGCAGATGTGGAAGAGGCCCGCCCATCGTGACCATTTGGTTGGGGGCGGGATCTTGACGAACCCTTTAAACGACTCGAGCGATTCGGCGAGAGTCATGTAGAACCGGCGTTGGCTGGGGTCCATGGCCATCATGCGCGGCTTTTGCATGGGGTCGACCATGGGGTGTTTGAACCCTTTGGGGAATCTGCGTTCGCAGTAGGGGCAGTGGGTTTCTGCGTATTTGTGGATGTTGGTCCCTCGGCGGGGGGCCATCAGAACGGTGCCCGGTATTTGACTAGCTCGAGAAACGTAGCGACGTCCATGGTTACGTAGTGCTGGCCGATGTCGGTCTTGCCTCGCCGCTTGTGGATGACGACGGGAAGTTTCCCTTCGGACTGTTCCCATGCCTGGTCGAGCCAGCCAGCGAGGTTCATGGTCTTTTGGTTTTTCATTTCGACGGAGATGTCGTTGTCGATTTTGCCGTCGGCTCCGTCGAACCCGGACCGGTTGAGCGCTTCGTATCGGTGCTTGAGGACTTTGGTGAGG
>Ga0098074_1001785_pt1 | contig 10365 bp, 15 predicted proteins | sample 32_taG_FD_75064 | JGI IMG/M metagenome (GOLD analysis project Ga0098074, IMG submission 75064) | Marine viral communities from the Gulf of Mexico - 32_GoM_OMZ_CsCl metaG | ecosystem: Environmental > Aquatic > Marine > Oceanic | place: Atlantic Ocean: Gulf of Mexico | collected 2015-07-12 | reverse complement strand
GTATTGGGAAGTTAGGTGACAATCTAGAAGGTGTAATCAACGCAGTTAATTATTTAAAAAAATGCGAAGTAAATTAATGGGAGGTACTGCATTCAAGAAGAATACCTCCAAAAAAACCCGACAAGGTAACGGGCAACACAGTAAACCCAAAGCTGGTAAAAAGAAGTATCGTGGTCAAGGTAAATGAAGCTGCTGATTTATGCAGACTACATCGTTTACAAATCATGTGCTTCTGCTGAACAAGACCTAGACTACGGAGACGATGTTATTGTTGTCGTCTCTAAGTTCTCCGAGGCAATGGCTAACGTAGAACGAGAGCTGATGAATATCCAATGTGAGTTCTTCAGTTCTGAACTGATTCTTTTCTTTAGTGACAGCATCAACTTCCGTAAGCTACTCTACCCTGACTACAAAGGACATCGCAACAGGAAGAAACCTGCTGGCTATAAACGTGTCGTCAATGCACTGAAGGAAAAGTATGAAGTTGTTATCATGCCAACGTTGGAGGCAGACGATGCACTCGGTATCTACGCAACCCAGTATCCTGACTGCGTCATTGTTTCCCCTGATAAAGACATGCGCCAGATTCCTGGACGACTCTATGATCTCAAAGAAACGGTCACAATCACCAAAGAAGAAGGACGCCGATGGCACTGGATTCAAACACTTGCGGGTGATCAAACCGACGGGTACGCTGGAGTCCCAGGCTACGGTGTTAAAACTGCCAAAAAACTATTTGACGAAAAAGGTTACACTTGGGACACCATCGTCGAAGCATTTGAATCCAAAGGAATGACCGAAGACGATGCCCTTCTCAATGCAAGACTTGCTAAAATCCTACAATGTGAAGATTATGACTTCCAAGGAAGAAAAGCTCTCTCATGGTATGCCTCCCCCTCCGATTATCGAGCTTACGATGGAACAGGAGTTTCAATTAAAGAAAATTGAAGGACTGCTAGAGAAAGCTAGCCGTGAGGACATTATCACTGTTTTCATGGCATTGCAAGAGCAGAACTATGTGCTCCAAAACAACGTCGCCAATTTGGTTAAGAAATGGTAAACAAATCACCGAGCCACTACACCCGTGGTTCTATTGAGGTGTGGGATTTTATAAGAGATCAAGACCTTAACTACCATTTGGGTAACGCCATCAAATACATCTGCAGAGCTGGCTACAAAGACAGCAAAACAGATGACCTCCGTAAAGCAATCCACTATCTAGAAAATGAGCTACAGCACACACTGCGAGAATCAGAGCCTATCGGATCAAGCGATCGAATTCCGCAACGCATATCAGGTCTCGAACTCTCCTTTGAATCGAGAGACACAGAAATGTTTGATCGATGAAGAGTACAAAGAGTTCTGTCAAGCTCATCGAAAGGAACCGAATCAAAACATTCTCAAGGAACTAGCTGATCTTGTTTATGTTTGCTATCAATATGCTGAAAACATGGAATGGGATCTCGATGAAGCAATGCATCGTGTCCACAGGTCGAACATGTCAAAGCTAGGCTTAGATGGTAAGCCAATCCGCCGCAGTGACGGCAAAGTACTAAAAGGACCTAACTACCAACCACCAACACTTAACGATCTAGTAAACTAATGACTGCCTCCACCATTGCCCGTACTGGGCGTGTTCAATCTTGGATTGACGACCCCACTTCCCGCCTGCCCGTATCTTGTACTGTATTCGTCGTTGAAGACGAAATGGAAGGACCTAATGGAATCGAAGCTAGCTGGAAATTTGTTAGTCATGCTCTGCGATATGGAGCAGGCTGCGCTGTACACCTGTCGAAATTGCGACCCAAAGGTGATGAAAATGGAAAGGGACTTGTTGCATCAGGTCCAGTATCATTCGCAAAAATTTACTCAACACTAAATGAAATCTTACGACGGGGTGGGGTCTACAAGAATGGCGCTGTTGTTTGCCATCTCGACCTTAACCATCCTGATGCTATCGAGTTTATTACTACTCCTAGATCGGAACTCCCCTGGGTTAAACGATGCATCAACATCACCGAAGAATGGTGGTACCAATGTGAATTTAAAGAACAACTCCTTTACGGAATTCGTACCGGAGACATCTGGCTCAACAAAGTAAAATATGACACAAAAGGAAACCGAATCCGAGGTAACGTCTGTCTCGAGGTTTATCTGCCATCACGCGGAACTTGCCTGCTGCAACACATCAATCTCGGTGCCTGTGACGCCCACGACATCCCAAAAGCTTTTGCTGCAGGTATGTCCGAGCTGTGCGAACTCCATGGTAAAACAGGTGTTGGACAGTCTGGAGAGTACCTGTCACCCGAAGTGGATCGACAAGTCGGACTGGGAATGCTCGGACTTGCCAACCTCCTTCGGCGGTACGGAGTAACTTACGCACAATTTGCAGATGCTTTGGAGCAAGTCAATGGAGGAGATGTGGTACCGTCAGCAGCCTATTCGCTGGCAGCTTACATTAAATCTGGCATTACAGATGCAGCCACAGTTGCTCGGAGCCATGATATGGTTCGAGCCTTTGCTATCGCACCCACTGCCTCCTGCAGTTATCGAAGCACAGATCTGGATGGCTATACTTGCACACCAGAAATCGCTCCACCTATCTCACAGACTGTTGATCGCGACAGCGGTACTTTCGGAGTACAAACTTACAACTATGGCGACGTAGAGATTGCATCCGAAGTTGGGTGGGATGTTTACAAACGTGTCGCTGATGGCATCATGGTGATGCTTAATTCTACGGGACTTCTTCACGGTTATAGCTTCAACTCTTGGAGTGATATGGTAACCTATGACAATGCGTTCATTGAAGAGTGGCTGGCTTCTCCGCAGACCTCCCTTTACTATTCGCTCCAAGTGATGGGAGATGTACAAGATAAATCTAGTGCATATGCTGCCCTTGAGGAAGCTGATGTCAATGAGTATCTTGAATCACTACTTTTTGAAGAAGATCTTACCTGTGATTGTCAAGAATGAATCCTTACGAAAAACTAATGGCGCGAAAGCGCAAATGGTCACCAGTTCAGACCACTGCTGGTACTTGCAGGGAGGGTGCGGAAGAAACAATCTTCCGTGCTCTTGCCTTGCGACATATGGAACTACCTGTGGGAGATTTTATTAAAGATGCCCTGGATAAAAGTGTTCCTGACTCCGCGCGTCGTCTTTTGGAATCCAACGTTACAGACGAGGAGAACCATGATCTCGCTTTGGGTTATATTGCAAATGCCTACGGTGTTGATGAGAAGGCTGAAAAGGAAGCCTTGGTACTCCAAAAAGCTTGGATCTCGCATCCAGATCACACTATTGCCAAAGCGATGGTTGCCGAGCGTGCAATTTTCTTCGTTCTTCTACCATTCTTCCGCTTTAACGGTGACGCTGGAATGCGTACGGTCAGTGCCGACATCAGTCGGGACGAGCAAGTCCATGTGGCGACGAACTCTCTCCTATGCAAGGAAATGGGGCTCGAAATCTCGCCGTCGTTGGATAAGCTAAGGAAAGCTACCATTAACTGGGTTATGCAGCCATTGGGTCAAAATACCGATAAGTTTTTGGACAAAAATTTTTGGCTAGATTCCTCAGACCGTCTAATGTATGAGGGCAAAGCGCCCGAACTTTCTGCCACCAAAGCAGCGCGAATGCCTGCATTCTTTGAGCACAGCAATGTCAACCTCCCATCCTACGCTTGATCTCCTTGAGTTGAAAGGGATGCAAGCTAATGCTATGATCCAGCAAATGAATGAGATCTTTCCACCCACCAACCCTACACCTGACGATACAATGGAAAAAATTATGTACCGATCCGGTCAACGTAGTGTCGTTGAGTGGGTCATTCAATATATGGAGGAAGGATAATGGCTCGTAAATATAATTTAGATGGCAGCTATTCTATCCGTAACAGCGAAGGGGAGACTAGAATTTTTCCAGACGGTAAAAAATTCTACATGAACATGGCTGGTCAGAAAGCCCTTCAAGAGTATTACAAATCTAATGCTTTTAACAGGGTACAAACTGGTACAACAACAAGACGAGAAAAGTATTACACTGGTCCTCCTAAAGCAGGCGGTCAAGGTTGGCAAACCAAAAAAGTAACCACCCCTACCTATGGTTACCTTCCTTCTAAACCTTTTCAAGCTGTTGCACCTAAACCTAAACCTGCACCTACCCAACCTAGCTACAAACCACAACCTATTGAGGGTCTTGTCAGTGCTAAGCTAGACGAAGTTATTAAAGCTGTGTCTGCACCTAAACCTGAACCAGCTCCTCCACCAGCTCCTCCTAAGATCCTGTTCTCTGGATCAACACCACTTACTGCTAGTCCTCTACAAATTGGACCTGCTAATCCAAGGTCTTTGGTTGGTGGCACTAGTAAATTTAAACGACAAGGTGGTGTTAATAGTCAATTAAAAATTAATCAATCAGTTAACGTCTAATGAAAGCTAAAGCTAGATACGACAGTCTCAAAGCCCATCGTTCTCAGTTCTTGCTCTCAGCACGTCAAGCTGCGGATCTTACTCTACCTTATTTGATTCGGGACGAAGAAGATTGGACTAAAGGTACACGAGTTCTCAAAACTCCTTGGCAATCAGTTGGTGCTAAAGGTGTGACCACCTTAAGTTCTAAACTAATGCTTGCTTTGGTACCACCACAAGCCAGCTTCTTTAAACTTCAGTTGGATGAATCTCAACTTGGAGAAGAGTTCCCACCTCAAGTAAAAACAGAGCTAGACCTTTCCTTTGCTAAGATTGAACGAACTATCATGGAGTCTATCGCTGCTAGCGATGACCGTGTAATCATTCACCAAGCATTGAAACATTTGGTTGTCGCAGGTAATGCGTTGATCTATATGTCTCCGAAAGGTCTTAAGATGTATCCGTTGAACCGGTACGTTGTTGATCGAGATGGCAACGGTAACATTGTTGAGATTGTTACTAAAGAAAGGGTCTCAAAAAAATTAGTTAAAAAATTTTTCCCAGAATACAAAGAGCCTGTACCTAACTCACCTGGTGATGATTACAAATCTCCTCATCAAGATGATGAGTGTGATATCTACACCCATGTGATGCGAGAGAACAACAGGATGGTTTGGTATCAAGAGATTGATGCTAAGATTCTTCCTGGTTCTGCAGGTAAAGCACCAATTGAGGCTAACCCTTGGTTGGTGTTGCGATTCAATCATGTAGATGGTGAAGTCTACGGTCGTGGACGGGTAGAGGAATTTATTGGTGACCTTAAGTCCCTTGAAGCACTCTCTCAGGCACTCGTAGAAGGCTCTGCAGCAGCCGCAAAGGTTGTGTTTACTGTATCCCCCTCAAGCACTACCAAACCAGCCACGCTGGCGCAAGCAGGCAACGGTGCTATCGTTCAAGGAAGACCTGATGACATTGGTGTTGTTCAAGTCGGTAAAACTGCTGACTTCCGAACAGCACTAGAGATGTCTAACATCTTGTCTACTCGTTTAGCAGAAGCATTCCTTGTGCTTAATGTTAGACAGTCAGAACGTACTACTGCTGAAGAAGTACGCATGACGCAGATGGAATTGGAACGTCAACTTGGAAACCTATTTTCCCTGTTGACTGTTGAGTTCCTTGTTCCATACTTGAATCGTAAACTCAATGTTCTTCAAAAGACTGGAGAGATCCCACGTCTTCCTAAAGATGTAATCAAACCTACTATTGTTGCAGGTCTTAATGCTCTTGGTCGTAGTGCAGACAGTGAAAGCTTGATTAGTTTCTTGACTACTATCTCACAAACTATGGGTCCTGAAGCTCTTCAACAATTCATCAATCCAGAAGAGGCAGTCAAACGATTGGCAGCAGCTCAAGGTATTGATGTTCTGAACCTTGTTAAATCTATGCAAGAAGTACAGCAGTATCAAGCACAACAGATGCAACAAGCTCAGCAAATGGAACTTACCAAACAAGCTGGTCAGCTAGCATCAGCTCCAATGGCAGATCCCACCAAAAACCCCCAAGCAATGGAGATGATGAATGGACAAAGCAGTCCCCAGGAAGCGCCCCCGCAAGAAGCCAGCGCCTAAGCCTGAAGTAATTACAGAGACTCATGAGGTAGAGCATCCTCCTGAAGATAAACCTGTGCTTCAAGTAACTGAAGCAAAAGAAAACAAGTATGCTCCCAAGCCTAAGGTTAACACACCCAAGCTTGGACGTTCACCCAACTACGTAAGTACAGTTGGACTCGGTAAACTACAAGTAATCCACGCACATGGCAACACTGACGTATGATCCCACCCCTGCTGATCAGCCTGAGTTTTCAGAAGCTGAACAGGAAGCCATACAAGTTGGCGAAGAAGCAATTGCTGAGCAAAATAGAATGCTCGCTGGTAAGTTTGAAGACGCAGAAGCGTTGGAAAAAGCTTACCTTGAATTACAATCTAAACTAGGAGAACCTAAAGATGAACCTGTTGAAGAACAGGGGGTGCGGAACGAAGAAGAAACCCCCGAAGAAGAAGTAACTCAAAACTTCTTGGATAAACTTTGGGATGAAGCTCAATCTGAAGTAAGTCCAGAAACTTTGGAAGCTCTTAAAGGTATGAGTCCAGAAGAGCTTGCTCAAATGCATCTTGAGTATCGTAATCAAGTAGAGAATAACCAACAAGAACAACCTGACATGAGTCCTCAAGCAATTGAAGCTCTTCAAGGTATTGTTGGTGGAGAACAAGAGTACACTCAGATGATTCAATGGGCAGGGTCAGCTCTCGATCCAAAAGAGATTGAGATGTTTGATTCTGTCATGGATTCAGGCAATCCCAATGCTTGTTACTATGCTATCCAGTCGTTGGCTAGTAGGTATTACGATGCTGTCGGTCAAGATGGTAAAGTCCTGACTGGTGCAGCACCACAAGAAGTGGCTGATGTATACCGTAGTCAAGCTGAAGTTGTACAGGCTATGGCTGACCCACGTTATGATCGGGACCCTGCTTACCGGCAGGATGTCTTCGACAAACTTGAACGTTCTAATCTTAACAACTACTAATGGACATTTACGAAAAGCATGAAGAGCGAGCAGAAAAGCTCAATGGTCGTCTGGCTATGCTGGGTGTCGTTGCTGCTATGGGCGCATATGCTCTTACTGGACAGCTCATTCCCGGTATTTGGTAATGAAAAAGAAACCAGAAACTAAACAACGCCTTGACAAATCATGTTGGAAAGGCTATAAAAAACAGGGTACCAAAGTTAAAAGTGGTACCAGAGTAAACAACTGTGTAAAGAAAAAATGATTACTTGCCCTGATTGTACACCAGCTCAGCAGTATGTATTGGAGCAACTGCAGACTCGTGCTGAAGTAACCGATAAGACTGCCCTGGCTGTGATCATGGGCAACATCGAACAAGAGTCTCGCTTCACCCCCAACATTTGTGAGGGTGGAGCCATTGTTCCTTATGACCAATGCCTACGTGGTGGGTATGGTCTTATCCAATGGACTTCCCAAAACCGTTACGATGGATTAGGTAAGTTCTGTAAAAAGTATGAGTGTGATCCCTCCAGCTTGGAAGGTCAGACTCGTTACATGATTAATGAGATGGAGTTTCGTAATGATCTTTACGCATTCCAACTCAAGCATCAAACCGTTGATTATTATATGAACTCTGCCTACTACTGGTTAGGTTGGGGTGTGTATGGTAATCGCAAACATTATTCTTATTCTTTCTTAAACAAACTACAATGAAATTCCTTGCTATCCTCCCCGCTGCTGCCATCTTTGCCGCTCCTGCAGTTGCTGGTCCTTATGTGAATGTTGAAACCAACGCTGGTTGGTCTGGTACTGAGTACAAAGGTCAAACGACTGATCTTCATGTTGGCTACGAAGGTGAACTGGGTGAGTCCAGCTCCTGGTATATCCAAGGTGGTCCTGCTCTGGTGGGTGCATCTGGTGAAGGTCTTGAGCGTAAGTGGTCTGGTAAAGCTGGCATCGGCACCTCTGTGACTGAGCGTCTGGGTGTGTATGGTGAAGTCTCTGCTATGACTGCTGACGAACAGTTCAGTACTGATGAGCTGGGTCTTGGTGCTAAGATCGGCGCTAAGTATAGCTTCTGATAAATTTGTGGTGGGTGGGTCGGTACTTTATCTTTAATTAATTATGGCTACTTCTGTACTTACTCAAAGGCAGAGCAGCTGGGAAGACTTTTGTTCTTGGGTCACCTCGACTAACAACCGACTGTATGTTGGTTGGTTCGGGGTGCTCATGATTCCCTGCTTGCTGGCTGCCACTACCTGTTTTATTCTTGCTTTTATTGCCGCTCCGCCTGTTGACATTGATGGAATCCGCGAACCCGTCGCAGGCTCCCTCGCCTTTGGAAACAATATCATTTCGGGAGCCGTCGTTCCGAGCAGCAATGCCATCGGACTACACTTCTACCCAATTTGGGAAGCTAATACACTTGATGAATGGCTGTACAACGGGGGACCGTATCAGCTCGTCGTCTTCCACTTCCTTATTGGCATCTATTCTTACCTGGGACGAGAGTGGGAACTTAGCTATCGACTAGGAATGCGCCCTTGGATCTTTGTTGCATACTCCGCTCCTGTTGCTGCAGCGTCTGCAGTCTTCCTTGTCTATCCGTTTGGGCAAGGTTCTTTTTCTGATGGGATGCCTCTTGGCATTTCCGGTACCTTCAACTTCATGTTGGTCTTCCAAGCTGAGCATAATATTCTTATGCATCCTTTCCATATGCTTGGTGTTGCCGGCGTATTTGGTGGGGCTCTGTTCTCAGCTATGCATGGCAGCCTTGTCACCTCTTCTCTTATTCGTGAAACGTCTGAAGAAATCTCTCATAACTACGGTTATAAGTTTGGTCAGGAAGAGGAAACTTACAATATTGTTGCTGCTCACGGCTACTTTGGTCGTCTTATCTTCCAGTATGCCTCATTTAACAATTCCCGTAGCCTTCATTTTTTCCTTGCTGCTTTCCCTGTGGCTGGTATTTGGTTTACCTCCCTCGGTGTGAGTACCATGGCATTCAATCTGAATGGTTTTAATTTTAATCAATCTATTGTTGAGAGTCAAGGTCGGGTAATCAATACCTGGGCTGACATCCTTAACCGTGCCAACCTCGGTTTTGAGGTGATGCACGAGCGGAATGCACATAACTTCCCGCTCGATCTTGCATCCGTGGAGTCAACTCCCGTGGCACTGAAAGCTCCTTCTATTGGATGATTAATTATGTTCTCGCCGCGAGTTCCTTTTATTTTTCAAACCACTGACAACATCACTTATAACACCACGGCTCTGACCCGTGTGCCTTTCATTGGCGAAGTGATGTATCGCGAGGTCTGATATGGCTTACGGTACTTTGACTGTTACCTATGTAGAGTCGCCTTCGACTCCTGCTACTAAAACGTCACCGTTCATTCCTGAACGTCCTGACTATTATACCTCAGACTATACTGATGCAGACCCTACTGTGTTTGAAGACGCTGTCTATACAGCACGTCAGACTCAGTGTGCTGCACTGGTTGGTGGAAGCATTGTTCTTCCTCCCTAAGTAACCTGGTGGTTATTGGAGGGTTCGATTCCCTCCTTTACTCTTAGGCTTGTGAGCCGGTACGCCGACAACTCCCTGCCGAACGTTCGGTAAAGACGCAATTTTTACCACAAAAAATTTTTATTACTATCGATAGTAGTCGTTATACATTTTTAATTTTATAGCAATGGCTACCTGGAATTTTGATAACGTTGGTGCTCCTAATACTACTGGCACCAGCATTGGTTCGATTAACAAAGACCCTGGTCTTGGTCGGACTATGTATGGTGAGACCGTCACCGTAAACGGTCAAACTGTTAGCGCTTATGATGCAAAGTACGCGACTTACCTGAAGCTCTTCACGGGCGAGATGATCAAGGCTTATGAATCTGCCTGCATCGCCAAAGGCACCGTGCAGAACCGCACCCTGCGTAATGGTAAGGCTGCTCAGTTCATCTTCACTGGTCGTATGACCGCCGATTACCATGTGCCTGGTACCCCTATTCTTGGCTCTGGTGATCCCCCGGTGGCAGAGAAGACTATTGTCATGGATGATCTGCTCGTGAGCAGCGCATTCGTATATGACCTGGATGAGGTTTTGGCTCATTACTCGCTGCGTTCTGAGATCTCTGCTAAGATCGGTCATGCAATGGCTGAAGCATATGACAAGAAGATCTTCCGTACGATCGCTCTGGCTGCACGTGAAGCTCATCCGATCCAGGCTGCTCCTGGTCCTGAGCCCGGTGGTTCCATCATCAACCTTGGTGCTGGTAATGAGTACAACGCTCAAGCCATCGTGGATAGCTTCTTTGAAGCTGCTTCCATTCTCGACGAGAAAAATATGCCCCAACAGGGACGTTTCGCCGTATTGTCGCCACGACAGT
>Ga0098074_1001784_pt1 | contig 10369 bp, 10 predicted proteins | sample 32_taG_FD_75064 | JGI IMG/M metagenome (GOLD analysis project Ga0098074, IMG submission 75064) | Marine viral communities from the Gulf of Mexico - 32_GoM_OMZ_CsCl metaG | ecosystem: Environmental > Aquatic > Marine > Oceanic | place: Atlantic Ocean: Gulf of Mexico | collected 2015-07-12 | reverse complement strand
TCAGATTGAAGGCACCAAGACGGTAATCGGGCCGGCTGCGGGTGCGGCAATCGGTGGTGTTGCCGGTAGCACGGTCGGCGGCGGGCGCGGCAGTACAATTGCTGCCATTGTGGGTGCGCTTGCCGGTGGTGTGGCCGGGGCTGCGGCCGAGGAGGGTATTACCCGGACCCAGGGTGTGGAAATTACCGTCAATGAAGATGGTGGCTATACTCGAGCCTACGTGCAGGAAGCCGTGGATGGAGTGAACTTTGCGCCCGGTGACCGTGTTCGCATCATGACGGTCAATGGCCAGTCTCGGGTGGTCAAGTAGCCGATCATGCCGCCGTGCTGGCACCGGCGCCGCTGCCTGTGACACCAGGTTACGCATTTTGTAACGGATTCAGCGGCTTGCGTTGATCGGCTAGAGGGGCTTGCCTCTATAATGACCTGCGCTTCCTGAGCACTATGGCTCGGCAACACTGTGGTTACCCGGTGTTGCCGTGCTGGCACGGAGGCCGCAATGGCCATATAAGGAGCTAGTCCTGCATGACCCTGGCGCTGATCGTCATTCTTCCTCTGCTTGGCAGCCTGCTGCCGCTATTGTTCAACAATCAGGGACGTTCCCTGTGCGCCGCGATGACCATGGTCGCGCCGGTGATCGGATTGGTTCTGCTGTGGCAGCATGCCGATGCGGTGTTTGCCGGCCAGGCGGTGATCCATTCCTGGCCCTGGCTGACTGACCTGGGGCTGAACATCAGCTTTCGCCTTGATGGGCTGAGCTTCCTCTTTGCATTGATGATCCAGGGCATTGGCCTGCTGGTGATTCTCTACGCGCGCTATTACCTCTCAAAACGCGACCCGATGGGTCGTTTTTTCTGTTATCTGCTGCTGTTCATGTCGGCCATGCTGGGCGTGGTGCTGTCCGAGAACCTGCTGTTGATGATGGTGTTCTGGGAGATGACCAGCCTGTCGTCCTTCCTGCTGATCAGCTACTGGTCCCACTCCACTGATGCGCGCAAGGGCGCGCGCATGGCGCTGGCGGTGACCGGTGCCGGTGGTCTGGCGCTGCTGGCCGGTGTACTGCTGTTGGGGCAGGTAGTGGGCAGTTACGAACTCACCGATGTCTTTGCCGCCGGTGAGCAGATTCGCGCGCACGCCCTATATCCGGTGATTCTGGTGCTGGTGCTGCTGGGGGTGTTTACCAAGTCGGCGCAGTTCCCGTTTCATTTCTGGCTGCCGCACGCGATGGCAGCGCCGACGCCGGTATCGGCTTATCTGCATTCTGCAACCATGGTCAAGGCCGGGGTGTTTTTGCTGGCGCGCCTGTATCCGGCCCTGGCCGAAACCGATCTCTGGTTCTACCTGGTCAGCAGTGCCGGCATGGCGACTCTGCTGGTGGGGGCCTGCACGGCGCTGTTCCAGCATGATCTCAAGGGCCTGCTGGCCTATTCCACCATCAGCCACCTGGGCCTGATCACGCTGCTGTTTGGTCTGGATACCCGGCTGGCTGCGGTCGCTGCGGTATTCCATATCATCAACCATGCGACCTTCAAGGCCTCGCTGTTCATGGCGGCGGGCATTATCGACCACGAAACGGGCACCCGTGATATGCGCCGCATCAACGGGTTGCTGCGTTACATGCCGCATACCGCGACGTTGGCGATGGTCGCGGCCTCGGCGATGGCCGGAGTGCCGCTGCTCAACGGTTTCCTCAGTAAGGAAATGTTCTTCACCGAGACCCTGGAGCAGCACATGCTGGGCAGCTTCAGCTGGTTGATTCCGCTGGGCGCGACCCTGGGCGGGGTCTTCTCGGTGGCCTACTCGCTGCGCTTTATTCACGACGTGTTTTTCAACGGCAAGCCGGTCAACCTGCCCAAGTATCCACCGCACGAGCCGCCCCGTTACATGAAGGTGCCGGTCGAGGTGCTGGTGGCCATGTGTCTGGCGGTGGGTCTGGCACCGGGCTTTACCGTTGCCGGTTTGCTGGCGACGGCCGCGGCAGCGACGGTTGGTGGTCCGCTGCCCGAGTACAGCCTGGCTATCTGGCACGGCTTTAACTTGCCGCTGCTGATGAGTTTTGTCGCCATGCTTTTGGGCATTGCGGTGTATTCGGCACGTCGCCCCCTGTTTGCCTGGTATGCGCGTCAGCGCGATGTGGACGCCAAGCTGGTGTTTGAGCGCGTGGTGCAGACGGCGGTGCGTGGGGCCGCGCACATTACCCTGCTGTTGGAGAACGCATCTTTGCAGCGCTACCTGACGTGCCTGCTGCTCAGTGCGCTGGTGGTGAGCGGTTGGTGGCTATGGCGCCTGCCGGCGCTGCAGGGGCCGGTGGCATTGACGCCGGTCGATGGCGTGACCCTGGCGGCGGCGGTAGTGATGATGCTGGGCGCTCTGGCGACCGTTTACTGGCACCGCATGCGCCTGGTGTCGTTAACCATGTTGAGCGTGGTTGGTCTGGTTGTTTCGCTGGCGTTTGCCCGTTTCGCGGCACCGGATCTGGCGCTGACGCAAATCTCCGTCGAAGTGGTGACCATCGTCCTGCTGATGCTGGCGCTGTTCTTCCTGCCGGCGCGCACGCCGCGTGAGTCCTCGGCGCTGCGTCGGGGCCGGGACATGCTGGTCGCCGGCGGCTGTGGCTTGCTGGTCGGGGCGCTGGCGTTTGGCATGCTGACCCGGCCCTACGACAGCATTTCCGGCTTCTTCCTCGCCAACTCGGTCACCGGTGGCGGCGGGCATAACGTCGTCAACGTTATTCTGGTCGATTTCCGTGGCTTCGATACCATGGGCGAGGTGACGGTGCTGGCGATTGCTGCCATCGCCATCTACGCCCTGATCGACGGTCTGCGCCTGCGGGTGCCGGGCGGCGATAGCCTCGGCAAGCCCTGGGCGCAGCGCGGCGATCTGCTGATGCTGGTCAACCTGTCCCATGTGCTGCTGCCGCTGGCGCTGATGATCTCCGTGTATATCTTCCTGCGTGGCCACAACCTGCCCGGTGGCGGCTTTATTGCCGGCCTGATTACCTCGGTGGCCTTGATCCTGCAATACGTGGCCAGTGGCGAGGCCTGGACCTCCGAGCGCTGGCCGGTCAACTACCACTGGCTCGCCGGGGCCGGGGTGCTGATTGCCGGTGCCACCGGGCTGGGTAGCTGGGCCTTTGGCTATCCCTTCCTGACCAGTGCGTTCGACCATTTCCACATTCCGCTGGTAGGGGATATCGAGCTGGCCACGGCGATGCTGTTTGACCTGGGCGTCTATCTCACGGTGGTGGGGGCGACGCTGCTGATTCTGGCCAACCTGGGCAAACTGCCCCAGGGGCGCCCAAGCGAAGGAGAGATCTGATGGAGCTGCTTTACGCGCTGGCGTTGGCGGTGCTGACCAGCTGCGGTATCTACCTGATGCTGCGTGCGCGCACCTTTCCCGTGGTGGTCGGGCTGGCGCTGCTGAGTTACGCGGTGAACCTGTTCCTGTTTGCCACGGGCCGCCTGGCTGAAGCTGCGCCGGCGGTGCTGGGCAAGGCTGAGGTCTATGCCGACCCGCTGCCGCAGGCACTGGTGCTGACGGCCATTGTTATCGGCTTCGCCATGACCGCCTACGCGCTGGTACTGGCGCTGCGTGCGCAGGGCGAGCTGGACAGTGACCACGTTGACGGCAAGGGAGACCATTGATGAGTCACCTGCCGATTATGCCGGTGCTGGTGCCCATGTTTGTCGGGGCACTGTTGCTGGTGCTGCGTGGCAGCCTGGATATGAAGCGCGCGATGGCCCTGTTGGCGACCCTGGTGCAGGTGCTGCTCGCGAGTCTGCTGATGGTCGAGGCCAGTCAGGGTACGCAGGTCTATGCTCTGGGCAACTGGATGCCGCCCTTTGGCATCGTGCTGGTCGTGGATCGCCTCAGCGCCTTGCTGTTGCTGGTGACCTCGATACTGGCCAGTGGCGCGCTGTTGTACGCGATCCGTGGTGACGACGCAGCAGGGCGCAACTTCCACCCGCTGTTCCAGTTCCAGCTGATGGGAATCAACGGTGCCTTCCTGACCGGCGACCTGTTCAACCTGTTTGTCTTCTTCGAGATTCTGTTGATCGCCTCCTACGCCTTGCTGCTGCATGGCGCGGGCTCCGCGCGGGTCCGTTCTGGCCTGCATTACCTGCTGCTGAATCTCACCGGCTCTGCGCTGTTTCTTATTGCGGTCGGCACCCTCTACGGTGTGACCGGCACGCTGAATATGGCGGACATGGCGTTGCGCGTGCGTGAGCTGGGCGCAGACGATGCGCCGCTGGTGGGCGCGGCTGGCATGCTTTTGCTGGTGGTGTTTGGCCTGAAAACGGCGTTTTTCCCGCTGTATTTCTGGCTGCCGCGTGCCTATGCCGCGGCCAGCGCGCCGGTCGGCGCCTTGTTTGCGATCATGACCAAGGTTGGGCTGTACTCGATCCTGCGGGTCTACACGCTGATCTTCGGCGCCGAGGCCGGCCCGCTGGCAGACATGGCGGTTGGCTGGCTTTGGCCACTGGCCCTGGTAACACTGGGCCTGGGCGCCATCGGCGCACTGGCCGCCAGTACGCTGAATGCCTTGAGTGCCTACCTGGTGGTGGTGTCGGTGGGTACCCTGCTGGCCGGCGTGTCCCTGGGCACCGAGCAGGCGTTGAGTGCCAGCCTCTACTACCTGATGCACTCGACCTGGATTTCCGGTGCACTGTTTCTGCTGACCGGCATGTTGCAGCGGGTGCGTGGGCCGCGCTTCGCTGCGCGTCTGGTCGCCGGGCCTGCATTGCCGCATCCGATGCTGCTGGGCGGCTTGTTCTTTCTCTCGGCGATGGCGATTGCCGGTATGCCCCCGTTGTCCGGCTTCCTGGGCAAACTGATGCTGCTGGGCGCCGTTGGCAGCGGGCGCGAGGCGGCTTGGCTGTATCCGGTGGTGCTCGGTGGTGGGCTGTTGGCGCTGATCGCGCTCAGCCGTGCCGGCAGCACGCTGTTCTGGCGCCACACCGACGTGGCGCCCTCAGGCGAGCCGCTGGACGGCATGCGCCTGGCGGCTACCCTGTTGCTGCTGATGTCCAGCCCGGCGCTGGTGGTGTTTGCTGGCCCCACACTGGAGTATTTGAATCAGACGGCAGCACAGCTGCTGGAGCCGCAGAGCTATATCGATGCCGTCATGTCTGTCGCACCGGCCACGGGGGGCACGCCATGAGACGACCTGATCGCTGGTTTCCGCATCCCTGGCTGACTGTCACTCTGGTGATCGGCTGGTTGCTGCTGATGAATTCGCTGTCCTTCGGCAACCTGCTGATGGGCCTGGTGCTGGGCTCTGTCATACCCTGGCTGACCCACGTCTTCTGGCCCGCTTCGCGCTATCGCCTGCGGGTCGGCAAGCTGGTGCTCTTTGTTGCCCGGGTGGTCACCGATATCGTGTTGGCCAACCTGCAGGTCGCGCGTCTTATTCTGGGGCCGCGCCGGGACCTGCGTCCTGCCTTTGTGAACTACCCGCTGACGCTGGAGACCGACTTTTCCATCAGTGTGCTGGCCAGCACTATTTCCCTAACGCCCGGTACCGTCTCGGCGGACATCAGCGCTGATCGCAAGTGGCTGCTGATTCACGGTCTGGATGTGGGGGATGAGGTGGCGTTGATCGAGCAGATACGTCTGCGCTACGAAGAACCAATTCGGGAGATATTCGAATGCTCGACACCGTAGTGCTGATCTGTCTGGGGATCATCAGTCTGGCGATGGTGTTGACCTTTGTCCGACTGGTACGCGGCCCGGATCTGCCGGACCGCATCCTGGCGCTGGATACCCTTTACATCAATGCCATCGCGCTGATCATGTTGCTGGGGCTGTATCTGGATTCCAATCTGTTTTTCGAGGCAGCCCTGCTGATTGCGGTGATGGGCTTCGTCAGTACGGTTGCCATCGCCAAGCATTTGCTGCGTGGCAACATCATCGAATAGGAGGCTGCAGCATGGGCGAAGCAAGCTGGATGGAATGGCTGGTTGCAGCGCTGCTGCTGACCGGGAGCCTGTTTGCGCTGGTGGGGGCGATTGGCTTGTGCAAGCTGCCGGACTTTTTCATGCGCCTGCACGGGCCAACCAAGGCGACCACACTGGGAGTTGGCTCGTTGGTCGTCGGCTCAATGGTCTACTTCAGCGTGCAGAGCGGCGCGCCGAGTCTGCATGAGCTGCTGATTACCTTTTTCCTGTTTATCACCGCGCCGGTCAGCGCCAACATGCTCGCCAAGGCGGCGATGCACGAAAAGCTGCGCCGCGAAGCGCGCACCCGCGGCGAGCCCTGGGATCAGTAGTGCCCAGCCTGCAGTACTCGTATGGCCCTGCTGACAGCGCAAGGCCGTGCTCGCTCAGGGGCAGGCCACGGCAAGCCGTGGCCAGGTAGCGTCAGTCTGAGTTTGCCGGCGTTTTGATGCGCGGAAATCCGAACACGATGGCCAGTGCCGCCATCAGCCCGAGCAGCCAGCAGTAGTGCACCTGGGTGATCAGCGCCAGGGGCGACAGCGCGGCCAGCGAGCCCGCCAGCAGAATCTGCGCACCGTAAGGTATCAGCCCCTGTACCACACAGGAAAAGATATCCAGCAAGCTGGCGCTGCGCCGTGGGTCAACGTTGTAATGCTCTGCCAGGTCCTTGGCGACGCTGCCACTGATGATGATGGCCACGGTGTTGTTGGCGACAAACAGGTTGGTTGCGGCAACCAGGCCTGCAATACCGGTTTCACCGCTGCGCCGCCCGGCGTTGTGCGCCGCCAGTGCCTGGATGCGCTCGCGCAGCCAGTCCAGCCCGCCCTCCTGCTTCATGATGGCCGACAGGCCGCCGATCAGCATCGACAGCACCATGATCTCCAGCATGCTGGCAAAGCCCTGGTAGATGTCATTGCCGTAGGTGGCCAACTGGTATTGCGGGGTGACCAGCATGCCGGTGATACCCGACAGAATGATGCCGGTCATCAGCACAATCATCACATCCAGGCCGCACAGGGCGAGGATCAGTACGACCAGGTAGGGCATGACCAGGCGATAATTGAACTCGACCGGGTCCGGCTGAATGCTGGTGTCGCCCAGCAAGAACAGCACCGCCAGCGTCAGCAGCATGGCCGGCAGGGCGATGGTGAGGTTGAGGCGAAACTTGTCGCGCATGCCCACGCCCTGGGTGCGAGTGGCGGCGATGGTGGTATCGGAGATGATCGACAGGTTGTCGCCCGCCATGGCGCCGCCGACCACGGCGCCGATGGCCAGCGGCAGAGAGAGGCCGGTCACCTCGGCAAAGCCCAGCGCGATCGGCACCAGCGCGCCGATGGTGCCCATGGACGTACCCATGGAGGTGGAGATGAACACCGCGATCACAAAGAGGCCAGGCAGGATCAGGCTGGGCGGCAGGATGCTGAGGCCCATGTTGACGGTGGCATCGACGCCGCCGATGGCCTTGGTGACGCTGGAAAAGGCGCCGGCGAGCAGAAACACCAACGCCATGGTGATGATGTTGCGGTCACCGATGCCATCAATGAAGGTTTGCAGGTTGTCGCGGTAGCTGGGTTTGGCCAGCAGCAGACCAAGAATGATGGCGGGCAGAATCGCCACCGGTGCCTTGATCTGGTAGAAGGCGAAGTCGGTGCCGGCCAAGCTGTAGTAGATGCCGCTGCCAAGGAAAATCAGCAGGAACACCAGCAGGGGAAGTAGGGCGGCTGCCCGGGGTTGAACGGGTGCTTGCATGAAAAGGGTCTCTGTAGAACGAACAATGCCGTCGTGACGACGGCAGCGTTCGCTATTCTAGCAGAGACCTGCCGGCTGCCGGATGCAGCCGGTCGGTGTCAGGGCGCCAGGGCGATACTGGAGGCAGGGTTGCGCGGGGTGATGTTGATTACCACGCGGCGGTTCAGCTCGCGACCTTCCACGGTGCTGTTGTCGGCCCGCGGCGCGGCTTCACCTTCGCTGCGCAGTTGCATGTTGTGACGGCTGACGCCGCCCAGTTGCAGTACGCTGGCCACCGCTTGAGCGCGTTCCATGCTGAGCTGCTGATTGAGGTTGTCATCGCCCAGACTGTCGCTGTGGCCGGTGACCTGGATATTGCTGTCGGTGGCGCCGCGCAGCACCTTGGCCACGCGGGACAGCGGGACCAGACCGGAAGGCAGCAGCAGGGTGCGTTTGGGGTGGAAATTGCCGTTAACCGGGATGATCAGGCGAATCTCTTCACCGTTGTTTTCGATTTCATACTTCTCCTCCAGGGCGATGGCTGTCAGTTCGGCCATATGCAGCTGGGCCCAGGGGGTGGCTTCGGGAGTTGGCGGTGGAACCGGGGCTGGTTCTTTGCTGGCGCAGCCGGCCAGGAACAGACAGCCCAACAGGGAAAAGGCAGAAATCAGCTTCATTATTGTTAATCCATAGATGCAACGGGAACAAAATGCCGCTTGGTTGAATCGCAAGCGAATAACTGCGGCACAGATTAGCATCGGCTTGTGCGTTTGTGACCTGCCGTATGTCATGATTTACGCGGTATTTAAAGGAGTTCACAGATTGATGCGTATTCGTTGGAGCGCCATGGCATTGGCTCTGCCCCTGTTGCTGAGTGGCTGCAGTGCGTTCGAGGGGTATTTTTCCGGTCCGGAGCAGCGCTTCAGCGGCTTGCTGGAGCGCTCTGGGGCAGACTATGTGCTGCGTGAGTGCGGCAGTCGCGAAATGCGTCCGGTTCAGGCGACAGCGGCGCTGGATGGCTTGTGGGCACAGACTGCGCAGCCAGGCCAGACCGCTATCTTCGCCGAGTTCATGGCGCGGCAGGGTGATGCCCTGGTGCCTGCCGAGGTGCTGCGCATGCAGTCGCACGGCCGTGGCTGCGCTGACCTGACTGGCGCCGACGCTCAGTGGGTAGCGCTGAGCTACAAGCCGGGCTGGCAGGCAACCCTGGACGGTCGCGGGCTCAATCGCAGTGAGCAGGGGGAGAGGGTGGCGACGGACTCGGTGATGATTGAGTACCTGCCCGACGGCTCCTTGAATGCGGCCTCGCTGCCGGCCCACCGGGTGCAACTGTGGTTGTACCCGCAGGCCTGTCAGGAGCCGGTCAGTGGCGACTACTTTCACATGCGCGCCACCCTGGTCGTGGACGGCGAGCAGCGTAGCGGCTGCGCCTATCGGGGCCGGCAGGCGAGCAATCAGCCGCCGAGATAGGCCTTGCGCACCTCGGGGTTGGCCAGCAGCGCTTCACCGCTGTCTTCCAGCACGATATGGCCGTGCTCCATCACGTAGCCGCGATCAGCCAGCTTGAGTGCCTGGTTGGCATTTTGCTCAACCAGAAACACGGTCACGCCCTGCTGGCGCAGTTGCTCGATGATGTCGAATATCTGCTGAATGATGATGGGCGCCAGGCCCAGTGAGGGTTCGTCCAGCAGCAGCAGTCGTGGTTTGCTCATCAATGCTCGACCGATCGCCAGCATTTGCTGCTCGCCGCCGGACATGGTGCCGGCGCGCTGGGCAAAGCGCTCCTTCAATCGCGGGAACAGGGTGAGCACCCGGTCCAGCTGTACCTGGCGGGTTTCCTTGTCGCTGAAAAAGCCACCCATGACCAGGTTCTCTTCCACGGTCAGGCGCGAGAATACGCGGCGGCCCTCTGGGACGATGGCAATGTCCTTGCGCATGATCTGGGCGGTGGTCAGGCCGGTCAGCTCTTCGCCTTCATAGCGAATGCTGCCGGTGGTTGCCCGCGGGTCACCACACAGCGTCATCAGCAGGGTCGTCTTACCGGCGCCGTTGGCCCCGATCAGGGTAACAATCTCGCCGCGCTGGACCTCCAGGTTGACCTCATGCAGCGCCTGAATCTTGCCGTAGTGGGTTGATACGTTCTTCATGTACAGCATGTCAGGCGATCCTCAGGTTTCACCCAGATAGGCTTTGATGACGTCCGGATTCTGTTTGATCTCGTCCGGGGTGCCGGCGGCCAGGGGGCGCCCCTGGTTGATCACCACAATGCGGTCAGAAATGCTCATGACCAGCTTCATGTCGTGCTCGATCAGCAGCACGGTGATCTGGTGCTGGTCGCGCAGCTCGCTGATCAGCTCCTTGAGGTCATCGGTTTCTCGCGGGTTGAGGCCCGCGGCCGGCTCGTCCAGCATCAGCAGTTTGGGCTGGGTCACCATGCAGCGGGCAATCTCCAGGCGTCGCTGTTGCCCGTAAGCCAGGGTGTTGGCGGGGCGGTTGGCAAAGGCGTGCAGGTCAACCCGGTCCAGCCAGTAGGCGGCGCGCTCCAGCGCTTCCTGCTCACTGCGCCGGTAGCCCGGGGTCTTGAACAGGCCGGCCAGCAGATTGGTATTCATGTGCTGGTGCTGGGCAACCAGCAGGTTCTCCACCACCGTCATTTCCTTGAACAGACGCACGTGCTGAAAGGTGCGGATCATGCCGCGGCGGGC
>Ga0098074_1001782_pt1 | contig 10384 bp, 8 predicted proteins | sample 32_taG_FD_75064 | JGI IMG/M metagenome (GOLD analysis project Ga0098074, IMG submission 75064) | Marine viral communities from the Gulf of Mexico - 32_GoM_OMZ_CsCl metaG | ecosystem: Environmental > Aquatic > Marine > Oceanic | place: Atlantic Ocean: Gulf of Mexico | collected 2015-07-12 | reverse complement strand
TATACTCCTACGCCTGAATTGCCCTGAGTGTTTACCCTCAAATCACTTTGTATTTCTTGAGCGATACGACGCGGAAGTTGTCGGTGACGGTGTCACGGAATTCGGGCCATTTTTCTGGCAGGGTTGTGCGGAAGAAGTCGAAAATTGCCTCGGTGAACTGGTTGAACGTTGCATAGTGCCGATTGTGTGTGACCCAATCGTGCATGACGCCCCAAAGGCGCTCGATTGGGTTAAGATGCGGGGCATATGCTGGCAAGAAATGCAACTTCACCCGGCGTTCTGGGCTGTCGAGCCATGGCTGAAGTATCTTGGCATGATGATATCGGGCATTGTCGACAAAGACATGAATGGTCGTCATAGTTTGGTTGTTGCGCTCCAACTTTGCCAGCATCTGTTGGGTTGTCTGTGCATTGATCTTCTCGCCTTCCACAAAGGTGAACTGGAAGGTCTCAAGGTTAAGCGCGCCCTGAATGTTGAGCCGCTTGCGGCCTGATGTTGCCTTCAAGGCCGTTTTTTGCCCCTTGGGGAACCAGCCATGGGCGGGGCGGCTCTGGTGTTCGGGGTGGACAGCGTCCGAAAAGACAACCATCTCATCTGCGGCCAACCCGTTCATCAGGGCCTCATATTGGGCAATAAACGCAGCCTGTTTGGCTTCATCGGCCTGTGCGGGCAGCAATTGTGGTTTCTTATACGCGAACCCTAGGCGGCGCATCAGCTTAGCGGCTCCTGAGGGGCTGTAGCTCTGGTCGCACTCGGCCAGAACATAGGTACAGACATCATCTACGTTCCGTGCCGGATGTTCGGTGAAATGGGCTTTCAAAACCCGTTCTTGCTCCACCGATAAATGACCCTGTCGCTGGCTGTAGTCCTTCAAACCAAAAAATGACAACCCTGCTCCGGCAAAGGCAAACTGCCATTCAGTCAGAACCGTTGGACCGATATCCAAAATCCGGCAAACCGTTCCGCTGTCTTCTCCTGCGTCCAGAAGAAGGAACGCTCGCGCACGTTTCCAAACAAGGGCATCAACTTTGCGGCGGCGGCAAAGCGCTTCAAGCGCTATGCGCTGCTCGTCGGATAAGGTGACTGTTTTGTGTCGTTTGCTCATACCCTCAGGATAGAGACCCCCGCGCCGGTGGCCATGCGGCGAAGTGAATCGCACCAAGGAAAATCATCAGGCCAATTCAGGCGCTGGAGTATACTCTATCTCCAAAGCGCCGAGTGACCCATGCCCGCAAAGAGGATTATAGTCTCATGATTGACGAGGCAGTGTTGGAGCACGCTCGGGATAACCTAAAGCGTCGAACTGCTGCGCTAAACGACGTTCGGATCGCCAAGGTAGTTCAACGAGACTTCACTTTCAAAGAAATTAAAAACGGGTTGGCGCGTGGCGGACTCAACGACTGGATCAGGCCGTTACTCGGCCAACACCAAAGATCTGCGGCGATATATCGGTTGACCGTGAACGACCAAGATGGGGCGAATAGACTACGGCAAGCATTTCTTGATCGGGGTTCTCAGAACGGCAACGTGTTTGCGCGAAACAACAATGTCGCTGATAGTACAACTGTCTATGTTGGAAGTTCACAGAAAGTTGGCCAAAGACTTCAACAGCATCTACTCACCGGACCAATGTATGCGTCCGTTGTCACCGCTCTGACGGTCGGATTGCGCGGCTGATAGTGTCCACCATCGATAGTGGACATCTTGAGGGCACTCCATGGCGGGCAAAAAGGGTCAGAAGAAGCGGTTCTGGGCTGACGAAGAGAAGCGGTCGATCTGCGCGCAGGCGTCTGCACCGGGCGTGTCGGTGGCGCAGGTTGCGCGCCGCTATGCGATGAACGCGAACCTGATTTTCAAGTGGCTGAAAGACCCACGCTTTTCTTCCGCCACCAGCGAAACACCTGACGCCCCGGAAGGTAGCTGCGTCTTTCTGCCGGTGGAGATCAACGGCCCCACCATCGACCACCGGATTGGCGACACGACGATCAAGCCAGCCGGTTCGACATCCGTGCCCCTTCTGGCGCATCGGGTCGACATCACGCTGTCGGACGGGCGGCGGGTCCTGGTGGAGGGTCCGACGGCGCTGTTGTCGGTTGTCAGGCTCGTGCAGGGGTTGATGGCATGATCCCGGTGCCGAGCAACACGCGGATCTGGCTGGCGGCTGGGGTGACCGACATGCGGCGGGGATTCAACACGCTGGCGGCGCAGGCCGAGAAGGTCTTGGCCGAGGACCCGTATTCCGGCCATCTGTTCGTGTTCCGGGGGCGCCGGGGTGATCTTTTGAAGATCATCTGGTGGGACGCTCAGGGGGCCTGCCTGTTCTCCAAACGCCTGGAGCGTGGCCGGTTCGTCTGGCCCGCGGCGAAGGAGGGCAAGATTTGCCTCAGCGCGTCGCAAATGACCATGCTTCTGGAAGGAATAGACTGGCGAATGCCGCAAAAAACCTGGCGGCCATTACAGACGGGATAGTCAACAAAACAACAGCTTTTGGCTCATTTTTTGTTCCGTCATGGCCGCCGTTCCGGTATATTCCAGCCATGCTGGAGAGCCTGAAATCCCTGTCGGATGATCCTGATGATTTGAAGGGGCTGGTCGCCCTGATGGGCGAGGAGATCAAGTCTCTGACCCTGAAGGTGGAAGACCTGCAAGGGCAACTGGCGGCTCACCGCAAGGCGCGGTTCGGGTCGAAATCCGAAAGTCTCGATCAGCTGGCCTTCGACTTGCAGGAAGACACCGAGATCGCGCAGGCTGCTCAGGCCCAGCATGACGAAACCGGTCCGGACGACGATGCGGCGCAGTCCGAAACGCCCGCCAAACGACAACACAGCCGCGCCCCGCTGCCCGATCACCTTGAGCGACAGGCCGAGGTTCTGTCTCCGGGCGATGCCTGCGCCTCCTGTGGCGGCGCCCTGCGCTCACTTGGCGAGGATGTAACGCAGGAGCTGGAATACATCCCGGGCCGGTTTGTCGTCCGCCAGATCGTGCGCCCGCGCATGGCCTGCAACTGCTGCGAGACCTTCGCGCAGGCACCGTTGCCGAGCCGCCCAATCGAGCGTGGCCGCGCCGGTCCCGGCCTTCTCGCGCATGTGCTGGTCGGCAAATACTGCGATCATCTCCCGTTATATCGCCAGTCGGAGATCTACGCGCGCGAGAAGCTTGACCTGCATCGATCGACATTGACCGACTGGGTGGGGCGGTCGACCGCGCTGCTGGAGCCGTTGGCCGATCACATCGGCAAGCTTGTGCGCGCGGGTCCTGCCGTGTTTGCCGACGATACCCCGGTCAAGATGCAGACTGGGGCGAAAACGGGCAAGGCCCACACCGCACGGCTCTGGAGCTACGTCCGCGACGAGAGGCCATGGTGCGGACAGGCACCGCCCTGCGCCTGGTATCAGTTCAGCGTGGACCGAAAGGGCGAACACCCGTCTACCCATCTCTCGGGCTACAAGGGCACCGTGCATGCCGATGGCTTCACCGGCTTCAATGGCCTGTTCGGCGACGGGCTCGCTACGGAGCAAGCCTGCATGGTCCATGTCCGCCGCAAGTTCGTGGAGGTCTTCGAGCGCGATGGGTCCGTCATCGCCAGGGGCGCCATCGAGCGTATCGCAAGGCTCTATGCGGTGGAAAAGGAGGCGCGTTACAAATCCCCCGATGAACGCGTAGCCCTGCGGCAGGCGAAGGCCAGGTCGACCTTCGATGAACTGGAGGACTGGCTGAAGCGGCAACTGCCGAAAATATCCGGCAAGACCAAGCTGGCCGAAGCGATCCGCTACGCGCTCGGCCGCATGCCCAAGGCGCGGCCATACCTCGACAACGGACAGCTGGAACTGGACAACAAGGGGTAGGTTCCGGTAGGGGGCAGGATCGTATCACAAGACCCTGACCCTCCCTTCTTTCCTCCATTTTGAACTCTGCGGCCGCCTTCGTGGTGGCGATGATCGCGGTGCGCCCGTTTGGGAGCCGTGACGGTGGCAAGAAATAGGGCTGATTACTTCACAAGCTGGCCCCGGTTTGCCGCCGCCACCGGTATTCGCCAGTGAGCAGGATGTGGGCCCACCCGAGCGGCGAGATATGCGCCAGCAGATCGGGCGCGCAATTCAGGCCGGCCTGCTGCCGCGCGGCGACGGCCTGACCGAGATGCTTGGTGTTCCAGTAGATGATGATGGCAGCGAGCAGGTTGAGGCCGGCCATGCGGTAGTGCTGCCCCTCGGCGGTGCGATCACGGATTTCGCCCTGTCGCCCGATGCGCAGGGCGTTTTTCAGGGCGTGATGGGCCTCGCCCTTGTTCAAGCCGATCTGGGCCCGGCGCTGCATGTCGGCGTCGAGTAGCCACTCGATGATGAAGAGGGTGCGTTCGATGCGGCCGATTTCGCGGAGCGCCACGGCCAGCTCGTGCTGGCGCGGATAGGCGGCGAACTTTTTGAGCAACTGACTGGGCGGCAGGACGCCCGTCGCCATGGTGGCCACGGCACGCAGGACGCCAGGCCAGTTCTGGACGATGACGCCTTCGCGGATCTTGCTGCCGATCAAGCCGCGCAACTCGTTCGGCGCGGTGGCGGGATCGAAGAGATAGAGCCGCGTTGACGGCAGATCCCGGATGCGCGGAATGAACCGGTAGGACAGCAGCGCGGTCACGGCAAAGACCTGGTCTGTAAAGCCACCGGTGTCGGCATACTGCTCCGAGATCTTTTGTCCGGCCTCGTTCATCAGCAGCCCGTCCAGAATGTAGGGCGCCTCGCTCACGGTGGCCGGAATGTTCTGGGTGGCAAAGGGGCCGAACTGGTCGGAGACATGGGTATAGGCCTTGAGGCCTGGCTCGGAGCCGTATTTCGCGTTGATGAGGTTCATGGCTTCGCCCTGCCGGGCGGCGGGGAAGAATTGCCCGTCACTGGACGCGGTGACGCCCCCGCCCCAGAATTGGGCCATGGGCAGCCGGGCCTGTGCCTCAATTACCAAGGCGAGGGCCTGGTTGATGGCATCGCTCTCCATATGCCATCGCGACAAGCGGGAGAGTTGGAAGTAGTCATGTGTGCTGGTCGCTTCGGCCATCTTGCTGAGCCCAAGATTCAAACCTTCAGCCAACAGCACGGTCAGCATCCCGATCTGGTCTTTGCAGGGCGCGCCGGTCTGCAGATGTGTGAAGGCTTCCGTGAAGCCAATATCTGCATCGACCTCCTGCAGCAGTTCGGTGATCCGTATGGTCGGCAACCGGTCGTAGAGATCGAGCACCAGCTCGTCCGCCTCTTGCGGCACCGCCGCACTCAGGCGGTCAGTTTTCAAGACGCCATTCTCGATCGACCCGCCCGGGATCGCCCCTGCGCGAGCCGCCTTGGCCAGTCGCGCCAGCCCGTCGGTCATGCGCGCCTTGCGATCGGCAAGCCAGGTTTCCGGGTCGAGCGGCACCGTCAGCCTTGGCGCGCCCTCTACGGGGTCGAGTGGGGCTGAGTGCAGAAAACCCCTTTAAGGTTTCTGTTGGGTTGTTTGCGCGTTGAGACTGACGCTCACGGTTCGTTCGCTCCGAGATACCGATAGATTGTCGCTTTTGAGAGGCTGTAGTGTGCCATCAGATCTTTGATCAGCATTCCAGCGGTACGCTTTTTGCGTAGCTCAACGATCTGATCTTCTGAAAGCGCGGGTCGTTTGCCGAACTGTACGCCGCGATCTTTGGCCTTCTTGATCCCATCCATCTGTCGCTCGGCGCGGATTTCGGTTTCGAACTGGCCAATGGCTCCGAGCATGTTGAACAGCAGCCGCCCGGTTGCGTCGGACGTGTCGATATTCTGATCGAGCACGACCAGATCGACACCTTTCTGTTTCAGTGTTTCAGCGATCTGGCAAAGGTGCAGTGTGGATCGCGCCAATCGGTCGATACGTGTGACAATCAGCTGGTCACCGTCGCGGACGTAATTCAGGCATTCTTTCAGCTGAGGGCGGGCGTCCGTCGTACCACTGCGCTTCTCTTCGAAAAGCTTGTCGCAGCCATCCAGCTTTTCGCGCTGCACGTCCAGAGATTGTCCGACTGAGCTGACGCGGGCGTATCCGACTTTGGCCATAGTGTCTCGAATAAATTCAGAGGTCTTGCGACTGTCATATTGAGACATTGAAAAAGACATGGCAAGCGAATGGTCTCAATTTCTACAGTTTTGAAGACCCTCTCCGTATAGAAAGACGACCCTCATGGCACACCGAGCGGTTCTGACCGCGCGACAGCGCGCGGCCCTTTTCCACCTTCCAACGGATGAGGCGTTGATCCTTCGGCATTACGCCCTGTCCGATGAAGACATCGATTTTATCCGCACCCGCCGCCGCCCTGAGAACCTGATCGGATTTGCGCTGCAGCTTTGTGCCCTTCGATATCCGGGACGGCTGCTGAGGCCCGGAGAGATCATCCCCAAAGAAATGTCTGACTTCATCGCCGCCCAGCTCGGCGTCAAACCCGAGGACCTTCTACATTATGCCGAGCGAGAGAACACACGGCACGAGCACCTGGAAGTACTGCGCAAGATTTATAGGTACGAGATGTTCAAGGGCAAGCGGGTCAAACAGATGCGTGCGTGGCTTGATCAGAATGCCGAAGGTGCGCAATCGAGCGAAGGTCTGGTGAGGGCCTTTGTGCAAGAATGTCGTGGGCGGCATATCATCCTGCCGGGAACGACTGTCATGGAACGGATGTGCGCCGACGCGCTTGTTGCTGCCGAACGCCGGATCGAAACTCGGATAACGGCGCGCCTTGACCGCGCGATGCGCGCTCGTCTCGATGGCTTATTGAATGAGGAAGAGGAGGGCCAAACCACCACGTTCGTGTGGTTGCGCCAGTTTGAGCCAGGCAAGAACTCCGCAGATATCAACCGCCTGCTTGATCGGCTGGAGTTTCTGAAGGCGATTGCCTTGGCACCAGAAATTATGGACGACATCCCAGCACATCGGGTCACGCGGCTGCGCCGTCAGGGAGAACGCTACTTTGCGAAAGGACTACGTGACATCACCAGTGACCGCCGCCTTGCCATCCTGGCCGTCTGCGTCGTGGAATGGAGCGCTGCCATCGCAGATACCGTTGTGGAAACACATGACAGGATTGTAGGCAGCGTCTGGCGGGATGCGAAACGGATCTGCGACGCGCGGGTCACGGAAGCTCAGGCGGACGTCGCAAAGACCCTGGCTGGATTTGAGACCCTGGGATCAAACCTATTGATGGCCAAAGGCGACGATGCCGCCCTCGCCAATGCCGTCGATAGTTCTTGCGGCTGGAGCGGCCTTGAAAGTCTGGTCGCGCAAGCAACACAGCTTCAGGCAACGGTGAAAGCAGATACTCTGGCCCATGTGTCCAAGGGCTTCCACCGGTTCAAACGCTATGCTCGGCGCATGTTGAATGCTCTGGATATGACATGCGCCAGTGTGGCCCAGCCATTGATCACGGCAGCGCAGATTATCCGTGACAAACAGGATATCCCGGCCACATCGCTGACCTTTTTACAACCACGTTCGAAATGGCGACCGCAATTCCGCGCGCCCGATATTGATCAAGAGCGGCTGTGGGTTGTCGCCGTCCTGTGCCACCTGCGCGATGCGTTCCGTTCTGGCGATATCTGGCTTCCGCATTCGCGGCGTCATGCCGACATGAAGCAAGCCCTTGTGTCCATCGATGCCGCCCGCGCCATGGGGCTTTCAATGCCACTGGAACCAGAGATCTGGATGGCTGATCGAAAGCGCCGCTTGGAAGAGGGGCTGAAACGGCTGGCCAAGGCGGTGCGCTCCAAAACCTTGCCGAGTGGAGTCATTGAAGACGGCGTTTTGCGCGTGAGCCGTCTTGACGCCGATGTGCCGGAGGAGGCCGGTGATCTCGTCCTCGATCTTTACCGTCGTCTGCCGGAGACGCGGATCACCGATATTCTCACAGAGGTCGACAAAGACACCGGCTTCACCGAAGCCTTCACGCATCTGCACACCGGTGCCCCATGCCGTGACAAGATTGGCTTGCTGAACGTGCTCCTGGCGGAGGGTCTCAATCTAGGCCTGAGCAAAATGGCAAATGCCACCAACACTCATGACTTCATACAGCTTTCCCGTTTGTCACGGTGGCATGTCGAAAGCGAGGGAATGGCCCGCGCCCTGGCCATGGTGATTGATGCGCAGACCCACCTGCCAATGACCAAATTCTGGGGTGTAGGGAAAACGGCTTCCAGTGATGGGCAGTTTTTCCCAACGACGCGGCAGGGCGAGGCAATGAACCTCATCAACGCAAAATACGGCAACGAGCCGGGCATAAAGGCCTACACCCACGTCTCTGACCAGTATGCGCCATTCGCCACTCAGGTCATTCCCGCCACGGTGAGCGAGGCACCTTATATCCTCGACGGCTTGCTGATGAACGAGGCGGGACGGAAGATAAAAGAGCAGTATGCCGACACCGGCGGCTTCACCGATCTCGTCTTCGCCGCCACGTCCCTGCTCGGGTACCACTTCCATCCCCGCATTCGCGACCTGTCCTCCAAGAGGTTGCATGTGTTTGACCTCCGCGCTGTTCCCAAAGAGCTGAAAGGGTTAACCGGGGACAAAATTCGGGAAGCGAAGATCGTCGAAAACTGGCCGGATGTTTTGCGCTGTATCGCAACAATGCTGTCGGGCCGGATGCAGCCAAGTCACCTCCTCAAGAAATTGGCCGCGCGCCCGAGGCAACATGATCTGGCGTTGGCCTTGCGGGAGATCGGCCGGGTCGAACGCACATTGTTCATCATCGAATGGCTGCTCGACACCGACATGCAGCGCCGCGCCCATATCGGCTTGAACAAGGGAGAGGCACATCACGCCCTGAAAGGTGCTCTTCGGATCGGGCGTCAGGGAGAAATCCGCGACCGTACCACGGAAGGACAACACTTCCGCATCGCTGGCCTCAATCTGCTGACCGCCATCATCATTTATTGGAATTCCAAACAGCTCGGAAACGCTGTGGCAAGGCGACAGCGGGCAGGATTGGATTGCCCACCCGAACTCCTCGCCCACATATCGCCGCTTGGGTGGGCCCATATCATCCTAACAGGCGAATATCGTTGGCGGAAAATAGAAGCGCAAAATCCTTAAAGGGGTTTTCTGCACTCAGCCCCACTCGACCCCATGTTGATAACACTGATGGCCAGCTTGAAGCTGATCTTCAACAAATCAAGTTCGGTGTGAACTACCGCTTCTAAACTGTAAGGCCTCCAGGACCCTAAGTTTGAACAGCTACCCGAGTTGATTGGGTAGCTGTTTTTTTTTAGTGTTTCTGTTTAGTGGTAGGCATTAGAGCTCGATGCCCTGCATGACTTAGTTCGGTTGCCATGCAACATCAGTACTGAGGCAATTCGATCTTGCTTGGTGCAGGGGGATTCTGAAGAGAATCTTTTTTCTTTTCATATGAGCTTCAATAGTACGAATGCCTGCGCCCGCAGTTTCTGCAAACCTTCTCAGGCATAGCTTTGCTCTCACGCCATGAATGGATACCAACAAAGCAAAGCGTATTCTTGAAAAATTTTTTTATCATAATGTTTAAAACTTCACCTAAGTGACACACCCAAGTGTTCTATTTCCTCCCTGAGGCAATGATTGCCACAGATCACCATGAGGCAATACTTCAAGTTGTTCAAGTCCCCCCAAGCACACGCCGATACTGATACACATTCTGTTCAAGTGGATGTCCGGAGGATGCGCTCGCATTGCCCTAGGGCAATGGTTCGAGCAACTTTTGCGGATGAATTTTGAAATCTTTGCAGGGTGTTGGTGTTTCGGTTTTTTTTGGGGGGGGGGTACCCCCTCCGACCGATGAAAAAATCTCTACCTGTATCAGAACTTTAGCAACAAGCACTTGCTGAGAACCTATTGCGTAGCACCCGAGCGCTTAAGTCACCCCTACCCGTACTACCCCTTTGGGTCCCTTAGTCGTTTATTATCAATTACTTAAACGTATACATTAATGATTTTCACGTTGCGATCTGAATCGACTGCTGGTCGTGCCCGCGCTGGTACACCTGCTAACGCAGGCCACCGCTGGTACACCGTGTCATCCGTGCCATTGCGTTCGCGGTAGATCGCGTCTTGTGTGTCGTGCGTCAGCAGGCGTTAGGCGTCAGCCTTCGCCTTGTGATCCGCTAGGATGCGATAAACGGATGCAACGCCGATACCTAACTGTTTAGCGATCTCAGGGGCTTTGAAGTCTCGTGCATGCAATGCCAGCACATCGGCTGACTTAGCCCGTGCCGTTGGTGCTCTGCCCTTGTACTTGCCTTCGCTCTTCGCCTTGGCAATGCCCACAGCGCGACGTTCCGCAAAGCGGTCTTTCTCGAACTGACCGATAGCGGCAAGCACATGGAAGTGAAGGCTCTGGGCCGCGTCTGAGGGGTCCAGAGGTGTC
>Ga0098074_1001781_pt1 | contig 10384 bp, 10 predicted proteins | sample 32_taG_FD_75064 | JGI IMG/M metagenome (GOLD analysis project Ga0098074, IMG submission 75064) | Marine viral communities from the Gulf of Mexico - 32_GoM_OMZ_CsCl metaG | ecosystem: Environmental > Aquatic > Marine > Oceanic | place: Atlantic Ocean: Gulf of Mexico | collected 2015-07-12 | reverse complement strand
GGTGGGCGACGCGGGCAGCCACCTGGCGCGTGAGCCGGATCGCCTCGGCGGCCAGGTCGACGTCGCCGGAGTACCCCTCGTTGAAGACCAGGTAGAGCACCCGCAGCACGGTCGCGACGTCGCCCGCCTGATCGAGGCGGACGTCGGCGACGGTGCGCTTGGCCCGGCTGATCCGTTGCGCCATGGTCGCCTCGGGCACCAGGTAGGCCTCGGCGATCTGGCGGGTGGTGAGTCCGCCCACCGCACGCAGCGTCAGGGCCACGGCCGACGACGGCGTGAGCGAGGGATGTGCGCACAGGAAGTACAGGTGCAGCGTGTCGTCGGTGCCTGGCACCGGGCCGGCCTCCGGCTCGTCGTCGACGCGCTCCTCGCGACGGCGGCGCGCGGTGTCGGACCGGGTGGTGTCGAGGAAACGGCGCCACGCCACGGTGACCAGCCAGGCCTTCGGGTCGCGGGGCGGGTCGTCGGGCCAGACCCGCACCGCCTCGAGCAGCGCGTCCTGCACGGCGTCCTCGGCCGCCGCGAAGTCGGCTCCGCGGCGGACGAGGACACCGAGGACGCTGGGCGTCAGGGTGCGCAGGGCGACGGCGTCGATCGCCCCGTCGCTGACGGACCCCGTGGCGGGATCCGCTCCTGGGTCCATGGCTGGACTCAGGGGTGGCACTCGATCGTGGACGGCGCCTCGGTGAGGAACGGACGCAGCTCGAGCCACTCGTGGATCGGCTTGCCACCGGCGCCGGGCGCCGCCGACAGCTCCCCGGCCAGCTCGACGGCGCGCTCGTAGCTGTCGACGTCGATCACCATCCAGCCGGCGATCAGGTCCTTGGTCTCGGCGAAGGGCCCGTCGGTGACCGGGGGCCGCCCCTCGCCGTCGTAGCGCACGAACGTGCCCTCGGGGGCGAGCGCTTGGCCATCGACGTACTCGCCGGTCTCCTCGAGCTTGGTCGCGAAGTCGTGCATGTACTGGATGTGCGCGGTCACCTCGTCGGGCGCCCACTGGTCCATCGGCACGTCGTTGACGGCCGGCAGTCCACCTCGGTAGTGCTTGAGCAGCAGGTACTTCGCCATCTCGGTCTCCTCGTGCTGGTGCGACCCATTCTGGTCGCGCTCACACCAGGGACGGAACCGGTCGCGGCTTCTCGACATCGCTGGAGAAGAAATTCTCGGAGATCAGCCCCGGTTGAACGCGATCGCCTCGCGGACCAGCGCGACGAACGCCCGGTTGTCAACCGTGTCGGCCTCGAAGACGTCGACGGCGCGGCGGGTGCCGGCGTCCATGCTGGCGTTGAAGATGCCGGTCGGGTCGTCGAGCGAGGCGCCTCGCGCGAAGGTGACCTTCACCTTGTCCTTGTAGGTCTCGAGCGTGCAGACCAATCCGTCGCACGAGAACGTGGGCACGCCGTCGGGGTTGGTCGGCTTGCGCCACTTGACCTCTTCGACGACCGCGGGGTCGGCCTCGAGGATCAGGGAACGCAGTTGCTCGACGACGCTGCTTCGCCAGTCAGTCACACGCGAACCCTAGTTCTGGTGGCCGGGGAAAGTGTGCCACTGGGTCAACCTTCTGGGTCCGGGGAAGGTTGACCCAGTGGCACACTTTCCGGAGGGCCCCACCGAAGCGCGGCCGGAGCCGTGGCCGGCACGGCGGGGGAGTGGGGAGCGACCGGGTCGAGGGGCTGGTAGCCCTCACCCGGAGCCGGCCGCGGGTCGGGTTCGCCGCGGTTGGGCCACAGGGCCACTGCGCGTTCGGCCATCGCGGTGATCGTCAGAGACGGGTTGACCCCGAGGTTGGCGCCGATCGTGGAGCCGTCGATCACGTGCAGCCCGACGTAGCCGTGCACGCGGTGGTAGGGGTCGACCACGCCTGTTTCGGGGGAGTCGCCGATCACCGCGCCACCGACGTAGTGGGCCGTGGCCGGGGTGCCGACGAGGTCGCTGGCCAACGAGGTGGCGTCGGCGTCGATCTTGGCCGCGAACCGGCGCACAACGTCGTGGGCGACGGGCAGCCACGACGGGTTCGGGGCGCCGCTGCCGTGCCGGGCGCGCAGCCGGCCGCGCCGCAGGTAGGAGGTGAGCGAGTTGTCGAGAGACTGCATCACCAGCAGCGAGAGGGTGCGCTCGGACGAGCGCTTCAGCCGACGCGTGCGCAGGAACGGTCCTGGTCGGCGCACCTGCTCGACGACGAACCGGCGCAGCCGGTGCGGCCCTCCGTCGACGAGGGGCACGTTCATGACAGCACCCTTGTCCTGGACGGCGTTGCTCCGGCAGATCTCCACGTGGGTGTGCGGCTCGGGGTGGAAGGACGACGTGATGGTGACCCCTTCGGAGAAGCCCATCGGGCCGCGGGCCAGCACGTTCACGATCGCCTCGGAGTTCGACCGGGCCAGCTCGCCGAGTCGCGGCGAGAGCGCGGGCAAGGAGCCGCGGTCGCGCAGCTGGTGCAGCAGCTGCTGCGTGCCCCGCGCCGCCGCGGCGAACACCACCTGGTCGGCGGTGAACTCCCGGACCACTCCGCGCCGACGTCCGGGACGTCGTGCCGTGACGGTGTAGCCACCGCTGGTCCGCGGGCGGACGTCGACCACCTCGGTGAGCTCGTGCACCTCGGCTCCGGCCCGCTCGGCGAGGTGCAGGTAGTTCTTCGGCAGCGTGTTCTTGGCGTTGAACGGGCAGCCCGAGGTGCAGCGCGCGCAGTGCACGCAGGCGTTGCGCGGCGGGCCGGCGCCGCCGAAGTAGGGGTCGGGCACCTCCCGCCCCGGGGCCGCCTCGTCGAACAGCACGCCGACGTCGGTCGGCTGGAAGGTCGCTGCGACGCCGAGGTCGTCGGCCACCTCGAGCAGGAGGTCGTCGGCCGGCCACAGCCGGGGGTTGGTGGCCACGCCCAGCATCCGCCGCGCCTGGTCGTAGTACGGCGCCAGCTCGGAGCGCCAGTCGGTGATGTGCCCCCAGGAGGGGTCGGTGAAGAACGCGTCGTGCGGTTCGTAGAGCGTGTTGGCGTAGATCAGCGACCCGCCCCCGACCCCGACGGCGCTGAAGAGCGAGATGCTCCCCAGCATGCTCAGTCTCATTGGACCGAACATGCCCAGCCGTGGGGCCCAGAGGATGTCGCGCGAGCCCTGCGTCTCGAAGTCGGCGTCGCTCCAGCGGCGTCCGGTCTCCAGGACCCCGACGCGGTACCCCTTCTCGGTCAGCCGGAGGGCGGTGACGCTGCCACCGAACCCCGAGCCGATGACGAGGACGTCGTAGTGCACGGTCGCGCAGCTCACGTGGGCGCGAAGACCCACTTCAGGAAGTCGACCTGGTGTCGCGACACCTGGCCGAACCAGGGTTTGCCGCTCCACACATCGAAGTGGTCGCACGGGTAGTGGCGCACCAGGGCCCGGGCGGCGACGGCCGCCTTGGCGGAGGCCTGCGGCGGCGCGCTGCGGTCGACGTCGGCGATCTGCACGAGGGTCGGGGCGGTGACGTGCTTGGCGTCCTTGATGGGGCGGTGGTTGCCCAGCTCGAGCCCCACCGCTGCGTCGATCTCGTTGCTCCAGGTGGGCCCGGCGATCGCGAGGTAGTCCTCGAGGCAGCCGTCGAGGGTCAACGCACCCAGCTCACCGGGTCGGGCCACGATCGGCATCATCCGCGCGCCGGAGACCTTGCTGCGCACGCCGAGCAGGCTGGAGCGCGCGATGGCGCCGAGCGAGTGGTGCTTGAGCGCGAGCCGCCCGGCCGCCAGGCCGTCGACCAGGGGTGTGAGCGCGATGACGGCGGCGACGTCGTCGCGTCCGGCTGCGGCGGAGAAGACGTGGCCGCCGGCCAGCGAGACGCCCCAGAGCACGAGCCGGGCGGGGTCGACGCCGTCGAGCTTGCGCGCGGCGTCCATCGCTGCGCGGTAGTCGGCGAGCTGGTCGGTCATCGAGACCGTCTGGCGGGGCACGCCGCCCGATGCGCCGAACCCGCGGTAGTCGAAGGCCAGGACGTCGCACCCGGCCTCGGCCAGGCGGACGGCGAACTCCGACAGGCCGGAGTCCTTGGTGCCCCCCAGCCCGTGCGCCATCACGGCGACCGGCCGGCCCACCGAGGAGGCGAGCGCGTCGCCGACCCCGCGGAAGTGCCAGGCGTCGATCGGGTCGCCGTCGGAGGTGAAGGTGAGGGTGTCGGGTGTCATGAGGCACTTCCGTAGATCGAGGACAGCCAGATGTGCACGACCGTGTCGATGAGCTCTTCGCGACCGAGATCGCCGCCCAGGGCGAGACGCTCGAGCATGCGGTCGTTGAGCTCGAGCAGCACCGATGCGAGCGGTGCGGGCTCGGCGCCGTGCGGTGCCCGGCCACTCTCGCGCTCGGTGGAGATCAAGGTGGCAAGGTGCGGCACGAACGAGGCGCGGTCGGACTCCCACATGTCGCGCACGGCCGGGTTCGTCGCGCGGGCCTCGAGCATCGCGCGGTAGAGGTGCTGGTGCCGGTCCCACGCGTCGAAGAGGCCGCGGACCATCGCCTCGACGTTGGCCCGGGGTGACCCCTCGCCGGCGAGCTGACCGGCGGCCGCGGTCGACTCGTCGTACATCTGCTCCATCAGCGCGGCCACCGCCATCGCCTTGTTCTCGAAGTAGAAGTAGAACGCCGACCGGGTGACCCCCGCCTTCCGCGAGATGTCGGCGATGTTGATGGAGTCGAGGTGGTTGCCCTCCTCGAGGTGCGCGTGGAGCGCCTCCAGCAGCGCGGTGCGGCGACGGTCGCCGCGAGGCGACTGGACGGGTGGCGTGCTCACGAGACCCGCCCGGCCAGCTGCGGCGCCCCGAGCCGGCTGGCCCTGGCGCGGCCGGTCGGGATCTCGCGGGTGCGCATGTCGTGCTCGTAGATGAAGTAGTCGAGCTGGTGGGTGTGCCGCGGCCGGTCGAGCATGTGGCCCATGTACTTCTGGTAGTCGGCCTGGATGGTCGCCTCCATCTCCTCCACCGGGGGCAACCGGTACTGCCCCACGGCGTAGGCGCCGATCAGTCGCGCCTGCGCCTCCACGAACGGGAACAGGGTGGGGGTCGCCTGCGCGAACCCGGCGAAGACGAGGTCGTCGATGCCGGGCTTGAACATCCGCTTGTAGAGGTCGATCCGGTTCTCCGGCGCGCTGATGAACTCGGGGTCGAAGAACGGGAAGGTGATGTTGTAGCCGGTGGCGTAGACGATCACGTCGAAGTCGGACGACGTCCCGTCCTCGAAGTGCACGGTGGCCCCGTCGAGCCGAGCCACGTTGCCCTTCGGGGTGATGTCGCCCGAGCCCAGCCGCAGCGGCAGCTCGACCGACTGCGTGGGGTGGGCCTCGAAGAACTTGTGGTTCGGCTTGGGCAGCCCGTAGAGCTCGGGGTTCGAGCCGGTCATGAACTGCATCTTCTGCACGAACTTCCGCTGCCACGACAGCGGGAGGTAGGGCGTGGTCACGTAGTACTTGTCGGCCGGCAGGCCGTAGGTGTACTTCGGCACGATCCACGCGCTCGACCGCGTGGAGAGGGTGACCTGGTTCTGGAGGGTGCGGCTGGAGAGCTCCACCGCGATGTCGGCCGCGCTGTTGCCGATGCCGACCACCAAGATCCGCTGGCCGGTGAAGTCGAGTGGGTCCTTCGGGTCGACGTAGTGGTGCGAGTGGATGCTCGCCCCGGTGAAGGTGCCGGGGAAGTCGGCCATCCGCGGGTCCCAGTGGTGACCGTTGCCCACCACGAGCAGGTCGAACTGCCGGGTGGCGCCGGCCTGGTCGAGGATGTCCCAGCCGCCGCCCTCGCGCCGGGTCGCCTTCACCACGCCGTTGCCGAACTCGATCTGCTCGCGCAGGCCGAAGGCGTCGCAGTAGGAGTCGAGGTAGTCCTTGATCTGGGTGTGGTGCGGGAAGTCGGGGTACTCCTCCGGCATCGGGAAGTCCTTGAACGACAGCCGGTGCTTCGAGGTGTCGATGTGCAGCGAGCGGTAGGCGCTGCTCATGCCGTTGGGGTTCTCGAACGCCCAGTTGCCGCCGACCCGGTCGGAGATCTCGAAGCAGGTGTACGGCACGCCGTAGTCGTGCAGCATCTTGCTCGTCGTGAGCCCGCTGATGCCGGCGCCGATCACCGCCGTGGTCGGGAGAGAAGTCATGGCCGGACCCTAGGCGGCCAATTTGACACGCGTCAAGAAGTGGTTCGGTGTGCCGCGGTGGGGCGGTGACCTGCTGAGGAATTCTCGCGCCGAAAGCCTCAGAGGTCACCGCCACCTGGCGGCGGCCCGGCGGCGCCCCGAGGTGGCGGTGAGCTGGTGCGGAAGTCCGGCCGCGGGAAGCTCAGCCACTCACCGCCGCCCGGGGCTGGACACCTGTCCAGTTCAGCGTGAGACTAGAACGTGTTCTCGCTGATGGCGGGAGCCGCGACCTGACCAGCCCCCACTCGCGAACGAGGACGGACCGCACCGTGCCCGAGCTCACCGGCTTCAACCTCTCGACCGTCGTCGACACCGTGGCGCGCGCCGTCCCCGATCAGGAGGTGATGGTCTGGCGCGACCTGCGGCTGACCTACGCCGAGCTCAACCGTCGGGTGGACGGCGTGGCGCACTTCCTGGTCGACCAGGGCCTGGGCTGCCACACCGAGCGGTCTGAGCTGGCCGGCCACGAGTCCGGCCAGGACCACCTCGGCATCTACCTGCGCAACGGCAACGAGTACCTCGAGGCGATGGTGGCCGGCTACCGCGCCCGGGTGGCCGGGGTGAACGTGAACTACCGCTACGTGGAGGAGGAGCTGCTCTACCTGCTCACCGACGCGCAGACCACGGCGCTGGTCTACCACGCCGAGTTCTCCCCCCAGGTGGCCGCGATCCGCGACCGGCTTCCGCAGCTGCGCGTGCTGATCCAGGTGGCCGACGACTCGGGCCACGCGCTGCTGCCGGGCGCGGTCGACTACGAGTCGATCACGACCACCCCGGCTCCCGCGGTCGGCATGCCGACGCCGTCGGCCGACGACCTGTTCATCCTCTACACCGGCGGCACCACGGGCATGCCGAAGGGCGTGCTCTGGCGCCACGACGACATCTACGTCTCCTCGATGGGTGGCACCGTCTTCGGCACCACGGAGCCGTTCGCGAGCTACGAGGCCATCGCCGCGCACGCCATCGCATCGGGCGGCGGCATGAGGTTGCTGATGATCCCCCCGTTCATGCACGGCGCGGCCCAGTGGTCGACGTTCCACATGATCACCGGCGGCGGCACGATCGTGCTGCCCGACAACGTGCGGCGCTTCGACCCCGCCGACGCGCTGCGGGTCGCCGTGCGCGAGAAGGTGGTGTCGATCCCCGTCGTGGGCGACGCCGTCGCGCTGCCGCTCATCGAGGAGGTCGAGACCGGCCGCTACGACCTCTCGGGCCTGGCCGCGATCAACAACGGCAGCGCCCCGCTGACCCCGTCGGTACGCGCGCGGATCCTCGACGCGCTGCCGCACATCCTGCTCATGGATGCCGCGGGCTCGTCGGAGACGGGGCTGCAGATGAGCTCGATGTCGCTCAAGGGCGCTGAGGTCGAGGCCGCGACCTTCACGCCGCAGTCCGACACCACCGTGATCGACGAGGCCCTCACCCGGGTGCTGCAGCCCGGCGAGGGTGGCGGCTGGCTGGCTCGTCGCGACCGCGTGCCGCTCGGCTACTTCGGCGACGCGGAGAAGACCGCCCGCACCTTCCCGGTGATCGACGGGGTGCGTTGGTCGGTGCCCGGTGACCGCGCCGACCTGCTGGCCGACGGCACCATCCGGCTGCTGGGTCGCGACAGCGTCACCATCAACTCCGGCGGGGAGAAGATCTTCGTGGAGGAGGTCGAGCGCGCGATCGTGGCGCACCCGGCCGTGCGCGACTGCGTCGTGGTGGGGCGCCCCTCCGAGCGTTGGGGAAGCGAGGCGGTCGCGGTCGTGCAGCTGCACGACGGCGCCGAGGCCAGCGACGAGGAGCTGCTCGCCGAGTGCGCCGCGCACGTGGCGCGCTACAAGGTGCCGAAGGCCGTGGTGCGAGTGGCGAAGGTCGAGCGCTCGCCTTCCGGCAAGGCCGACTACCGCTGGGCCAAGGCGACGGTGACGGCATGACGCGGGAAGCGGTATGTCGTCTACCGATCCCGGATGCATCATGATGTCCACCACGATGATGCTATGCTGTCACCATGAGGACGACGGTCACGCTCGATCCTGATACCGAGCAGATGGTGCGGCAGCGCATGGCCGCTCGCGGGGTCAGTTTCAAGCGGGCGCTGAACGACGCCATCCGTGAGGGCGCTCGGGCGGAGGCTCGGGTCGATGCCTTTCACACTCCGGTCTTCGAGATGGGTGTTCCGAGGGCCGACCTGACCCGTGCGCTGCGTGTGGCCGCAGATCTCGAGGACGAGGCGATCACCCAGCGGCTGCTGGCCGACTGACATGTTCGTGGTCGACGCGAATGTCCTGCTCTACGCGGTCAACCGCGACGCCAAGCACCACGTCGTCTCCAAGCGCTGGCTGGACGCCGCGCTCAGCGGTGGTGCGAGCGTGGGGTTCACGTGGGTCGCCCTCCTCGCGTTCCTTCGCATCGCCACTCGGCCCGGCCTCTTCACCCGCCCGCTGAGTGTCGACGAGGCCACGACCGTCGTGCACGAGTGGCTGGCCGCGCCGGCGGCTGCCGTGATCGCGCCGACGGCTCGGCACCCGTTCGTGCTGGCCGAGCTCTTGGCGGGCGTCGGTGTCGGCGGCAACCTCGTGAATGATGCGCACCTGGCGGCCCTGGCGATCGAGCATCGTGCTCAGATCGTCACGTTCGACACCGACTTCGCGCGCTTCCCGGACGTCCGCTGGCAGCTTCCCAGCTGATCCGACGCCGAGTCGGCGTCAACGTACGCCGACTCGCGGTGGAGTCAGGTGCCGCAGTAGGTCACGTACCGACCGAAGTCGGTGGGCGCCGGTTGGGCGTAGTCGTCGAGGCCGGGTCGCTCGGTGAACGGATGGGTGACGACGTCGACCAACCGCTCGAACGGGTGCAGGTCGCCGCCGGTCGCGGACTCCAGCGCCTGCTCGACCAGGTGGTTGCGCGGGATGTAGATGGGGTTCACCCGGTCCATCGCCGCTGCGTTCGGTGAGAGAGAACGCCACCGCTCGAGCCAGGCGTCCAGCGCGGCGAGGTCCAGCACCTGCCCGCGGACGTCGTCCGCCGCGCCGCGCGCCGCGCGCCCCAGGGCGCGGAAGAAGCCGGTGAAGTCGACGTGGCTGGCGTGCATCAGCTCGAGCAGGTCGGTGACCAGCGCGTCGTCCTCGCGGTCGTCTGGGCGCTCGAGGCCCAGCTTGGTGTGCATCCGCGTCGACCACGCGGTGCCGTACCTGGCGCGGTAGCCCTGCAGCACCTCGGTAGCTGCCGCGATCGCCTGCCCCTCGTCGTCGGCGATGGCGGGCAGCAGGGCCTCGGCCAGCCGGGCGAGGTTCCACTCGGTGATGGCCGGCTGGTTGCCGTAGGCGTAGCGACCTCCCTCGTCGATGGAGCTGAAGACGGTGGCGGGGTCGAACGCGTCGAGGAACGCGCAGGGCCCGTAGTCGATGGTCTCGCCGGAGATGGTCACGTTGTCGGTGTTCAGCACGCCGTGCACGAACCCGAGGCTCATCCAGTGCGCGACCAGCTCGGCCTGCACCCCGACGACGGAGTCGAAGAGAGCCAGCGCCGGGTTGTCGGCGGCCGCGGCGCCCGGGTGGTGCCGGGCGATCGCGTGGTCGACCAGGCTGCGGAGCAGGTCGAGGTCGCCGGTGGCGCGCGCGAACTGGAAGCTGCCGACGCGCAGGTGGCTCGCCGCGACGCGGGTCAGCACCGCCCCGGGGAGCACCGTCTCGCGCTGAACCGGCCGGCCGGTCGCCACCACGGCCAGGGCCCGGGTGGTCGGCACCCCGAGGGCGTGCATCGCCTCGCCGACGACGTACTCGCGCAGCATCGGTCCGACCGCGGCGAACCCGTCGCCACCGCGGGCGAACGGCGTGCGACCCGATCCCTTGAGGTGCAGGTCGCGCCGCGCGCCGTGCACGTCGACGAGGTCGCCGAGCAGGAGGGCACGCCCGTCGCCGAGGCGTGGGGCGAAACCGCCGAACTGGTGGCCGGCGTAGACCTGTGCCACCGGCGTCGCGCCGTCGGGCACGCGGTTGCCGACCAGTGCGGCGACGCCGTCCTCAGTGCGCAGGGCGTCGGGGTCGAGGCCGAGCTCGCCGGCCAGGTCCTCGTTGAGCGCGAGCAGCGCGGCCTCCGGCGCCTCGGCGGCCTCCCACGGGAGCGCCAGCTCGGGCAGGTCGTCGGCGAAGGAGTGCGCCAGGGTGAGCAGGGGTGCCGGTGTCGTCGTCATCGCTCTCGAATCTACGTCGCGGGTGCGTCGCTCAGCCCGGGCTCAGGCGACGAAGTCGTCCCAGCGG
>Ga0098074_1001779_pt1 | contig 10389 bp, 7 predicted proteins | sample 32_taG_FD_75064 | JGI IMG/M metagenome (GOLD analysis project Ga0098074, IMG submission 75064) | Marine viral communities from the Gulf of Mexico - 32_GoM_OMZ_CsCl metaG | ecosystem: Environmental > Aquatic > Marine > Oceanic | place: Atlantic Ocean: Gulf of Mexico | collected 2015-07-12 | reverse complement strand
TGTTGATCGTCGGCTGGTTGACCGGGTCGCGCGCGTCCCGCTCGGCGGCCTCGCCGAGCGCCGTGATGCGCTCGGCCTCGGCCATGATCCGGTCGTGGGTCTCGTCCGACACCACCGTCGATGAGGTCGTCATCGCGGCACCCGCGGCAGCCCGAGACCGAACATCGCGATCAGCTCGCGCTGCACCTCCTGCACACCACCGCCGAAGGTGAGCACGAGGTTGCGCTTGGCCTGGTCGTCGAAGTAGCGCATCAACCGCTTGGTGGCCTCGTCGGCCGGGTCGCCGTACCGGTGCACGATCGCGATCAGCTCGGCCGCGAGGTGCTGCACCTGGTCGGCGGCGAACACCTTGGACGACGACGCGTCCCCGACCGAGATCTCACCCACGGCGGCTGCCCGGGCGACCTCCCAGTTGAGCAGCTCGTTGACCCGGAAGACCGCGGTCACGCGTCCCATGACGTCCTGCACGTCGGGCCGGTCGATCACGCCGGCTGCGGTCGCCCACTCGGCGATCCGGTCGCGCAGGCCCTCGATGCGCCCGGCCGGGCCGAGCATGACCCGCTCGTGGTTGAGCTGGGTGGTGATCAGCTTCCAGCCCTGGTTCTCCTCGCCGACGAGCATGTCGACCGGCACCCGGACGTCGTTGTAGTACGTCGCGTTCACGTGGTGGGAGCCGTCAGCGGTGATGATCGGGGTGAAGGAGTAGCCGGGGTCGGTGGTGTCGACGATCAGGATCGAGATGCCCTTGTGCTTCGGGGCGTCCGGGTCGGTACGCACCGCCAGCCACACGTAGTCGGCCTGGTGGCCCCCCGTGGTCCACATCTTCTGACCGTTGACGATGTAGTGGTCGCCGTCACGCTTCGCGGAGGTGCGCAGCGAGGCGAGGTCGGTGCCGGCGTCGGGCTCGGAGTAGCCGATGGCGAAGTGCACGTCGCCCTCGAGGATCCGCTTGAGGAAGAGGTCCTTCTGCTTCTCGGTGCCGTAGCGGATGAGGGTGGGGCCGACCGTCTGCAGCGTCACGGCCGGCAGGTGGACGTCGGCGTGCTGGGCCTCGTTGGCGAAGATCGTCTGCTCGACCTCGCCGAGCCCGTGGCCGCCGTACTCCTTCGGCCAGCCGACGCCCATCCAGCCGTCCTCACCCATCTGGCGCACGATGCGCTGGTAGGTGGGCCCGTGCCGGTCCTGACCCATGTCCACGTGCTGGTCGTGGTCGGCCAGGCCGTGGAAGTACGCACGGATCTCGGCCTTCAGCGCCCGCTGCGCCTCGGTGAGCTCGAGGTTCTTGGCGGCTGGGTCCTCGATCGCGACGTCGGTGGCCAACGTGCCGAGAGTGTGGGCGATGTCCTTGACCCACGAGAAGTAGTGGTGCATCGGGTAGGTCTCGTCGACCCCCATGCCGCCGTGCAGGTGGTGGCAGGTGTGCATCGCCTTCGGCGCCTCGGTGGTGACCCAGTAGGCGGCCACGGCGAGGTCGTCAATGGCGTCCAGGCCACTCTCCACCCGCCAAGCGGCGTTCGCCGCCGCGAGGTCGAGGGTGCGCGAGGCGATGTAGACGTCGGCGGCCTGCATCGCGACCGCCTGGAACTGGGCCAGGGCGCGGCCGAACTGCTCGCGACCCTTGATGTAGGACGCCGTCAGGTCGCGGGCCCCGGCGACGACGCCGGCAGCGGTCAGGGCCAGCCCGGCGATCGCGTGGTCGACGAGCACCCGGGCCGCGCCGTCGGCGAGCAGCTCGGCCGGAGCGGCGTCGAGAACGACGGTGTGCTGGGTGATCCGCGCCGACGAGCCGGACTCGAGGAGGGTGACGCCCGGACCGTTCGGGTCGACGAGTGCGACGACGTCCCGCTCACCCTGGCGCGCCGTGACGAGCAGTCGGGTCGCCTCTCCGGCGAAGGAGACGCCGATCTTGCGCCCGGTGACCACGCCGTCGGCGTAGGTCGTGGCGGGCGCGTCGGTGAGGCGGTGGCCGACCTCGCGCAGGGCCGGGGTGAGCACGACGTCACCGCTGGCCACGCCGGGCAGCAGGGCCGCCTGCTGCTCGTCGGTGCCGCACGCGGCGAGCGTGAGCACGCCGCAGCAGAGCGTCTCCCACACCGGCAGGTGCCGGACCCGGGCACCGGTCTCGCGCAGGAGCACGCCGACCTCGCTCAGGCCGAGCCCCTCGCCACCGTGCGCCTCGGGCACCGCCAGGCCGAGCAGACCGGCGCCCGCCAGGGCCTTCCAGTCGGCGTCGCGGTCGAGCGCCTCGGTGATCACGGAGCGGACAGCGTCGACCGACTCCTGGTCAGGGGGAGTGAAACCATCGATACTCACAACGCGAAACTGTAACGTGTTCTACCTACGCCGACCACCGTTACCGAACTCCGGTCCCCCACGATTCGATGGTGCCGATGAACCCACTAGGGCTGCTGCGCAACCAGGTCTACATGCCGTTCGCCGAGATCCCCCCGGGGCAGATGGTCGAGCTCCCCGGGCGGGGGTCGACGTACGTCACCGACACGCCCGGGCCGAGCCCGAAGTCGCCGACGATCGTGCTCCTGCACGCACTCGGCTGCACCGGTCTGCTCACCTGGTTCCCCGCGATCGAACCGCTCTCGCGACGGTTCCGCGTCGTCACGCTCGACCAGCGCTGGCACGGGCAGGGCATCAAGAGCGAGGAGTTCTCGCTCTACGACTGCGCCGACGACGTCGCCGCGCTGATCGACGTCCTGGGGCTGGAGGACGTGATCGTCGCCGGCTACTCGATGGGCGGCGTCGTGGCCCAGCGCATGTGGCGCCAGCACCCCGGCAAGATCAAGGGTCTGGTGCTCTGCTCGACCACGGACAAGTTCCAGCTGAACCTCGCCGAGCGACTGTTCTTCACCGGGATGGGTGCCGGCATGCTCGGCGCCCGCGGCATCTCCAGCACCGCGACGGTCGCCCGCGCCACCCGCGCCGCGGCCGAGGCGGTCGACCTCGAGCCCTCCGACATCCAGGAGTGGGCGATCCGCGAGTTCCGCTCGACCAGCCCGTGGGCGATCGGCCAGGCGCTGGCCGCCCTGGGCCGGCACCACTCGCGGCCCTGGCTGAACCGGATCGACGTGCCGACCGCGGTCGTGGTCACCATGAAGGACCACGTGATCCCGCCCGAGCGCCAGATCGGCCTGGCCCGCGCCATCCGAGGGGCCACCACCCACCCGGTGGACGCCGGGCACGCGGCGTGCGCGCTCCAGGCCGAGCACTTCGTGCCCTCGCTGCTCGAGGCGACGGCCACCGTCGACGCCCGTCGTCGCGACTTCGCCCACTGATCTCCCGCTGACCCGTCCTCTATAGAGGACGGGTCGGCGTCACTTCTTGGTGCGGGCCTTGGTGATCGGGGTGGCACCGCCCTGGGAGGCGGCCACTGCCTGCATCATCCGGTCGAGCTGGTCGGGGAAGTGCCGCACCAGCGCCTCGGCGTCCGGCATCGACTCGCGGCAGGCGATGATGCCGACGTTCATCTGCCCGTTGTTGCTCATCACGGTGACGTTGAGCCCGGCTCCGTGGAAGACCGGACCCAGCGGGAAGAGCGCCTCGATCTTCGCGCCCAGGAAGTACAGCGGCACCGGCGGGCCGGGCACGTTGGAGATCACGAGGTTGTGCACCACCGGGTGCCGCTCGGCCAGCCGGAACCCGGCATAGGCACGCACCGCCAGACCGAAGGTGCGCGGGGCGGCGAACTCGGCCCAGTCCTGCAGCGAGTCGGCGCTGATCGCGTTGTGGTGCTCGCGGGCGTTCTTGTTGCGCTCGGCCATCTCGGCCAGCCGCTCGAGCGGGTCGGCAGTGTCCGTGCCGAGCTTGGCGAACAATGACGAGACCTTGTTGGCTCCCCCGGACCGCTTCGACGAGCCGCGCACGCTGACCGGCACCGAGGCGAGCAACGAGGAGTCGGGCAGCTCGCCACGCTCCTCGAGGTAGGCACGCAGGGCACCACCGCTCACGGCGAGGACGACGTCGTTCACGGTCGTGCCGGTGGCGCTCTTGACCGAGCGGATGTCGTCCAGGCTCAGGTTGGCCAGCGCGATCGAGCGGTGCGAGGTGATCGTGCCGTTGAACGAGGTGCGCGGCGCGGTGAGCGGCGCGGCCATCGCGGTGCCGGCCCGGGCGCGCCCGATCGTGCGGGTGACGGTCTCGGCGGTGGGAGCCACCAGCTTCGCGGCGTGCACCGGCATCGCCAGGCGGGAGACGACGGCCCTGCCGAGGAGCTCGCGCGAGCTCGCGTCGCGACCGTGCTCGGCGATCTCGGTCGGGGCCAGCGGCGGAGCGTCCGGCTCGAGTGCGCAGAGGTGGCTGATCAGGTTGCTGCCCGAGACGCCGTCGACGGTCGCGTGGTGCATCTTGGAGAAGCAGACGATCTTGCCGTCGTCGTAGCCCTCGATGATCCACATCTCCCACAGGGGTCGCGACCGGTCGAGCGGTAGGCCGGCCAGGTGGGCGGTCAGCTTGACCAGCTCGGCGTAGCCGCCGGGCGCCGGGAGCGCCAACCGGTGCACGTGCCGCTCGATGTCGAACTGCTGGTCCTTGACCCAGATCGGGTGGTCGAGGCCCATCGGCACCCGCCGCAGCTTCTTGGTGAACGTCGGGACGTCGTTCACCCGGCGTCCGAGCTCGGCCTGGAACGACTCGAAGTCGTAGCCGCCCGGCATCGTGGCCGGATCGAGCACGATCACCGCGCAGACGTGCATGAGCTGAGCGGGGGTCTCGAGGTAGAGGAAGCTCGCGTCGAGTCCGGAGAGGCGGTCCATGGCGTCATCCTAGGGTCGAACTAGAACGTGTTCTAGTTTTTACAACGGGGGTATTGCCAGTCCGTGGTGTGGCGCTGGTCTCATCTTGTCTCACCTACAGTTCGGTGCATGGGTTTCCTGCGTCGTCAGGTCGTCACGGCCGCGCTCACCGCCAACGCCATCCGCCCCCTGCCCGGCTTCCGGGCCGGCATCCCGTCGTTCTTCGCGGGCTGGCTGACCGGCGAGCTGGCCCCGCAGGTGCTGGCCCTGACCGCAGCCGATGCCGCCACCCACGCCACCGGGCGGCGCCGCGACCTGCGCGGCCTGGCGCTCGCCGGCGCGAGCACCGCGGGCCTCGCCTTCCTGATCAACCAGGCGCGCTCGTCAGCCAAGGACGCCGAGGACGCACTCGCCGAGGGGCTCGGGGTCGACTACTCCGACGCGCTCGAGGCCAAGCCCACGCCGGCCGAGCTGGCCACGCCCTGGCGCAAGCTGGTCTACCCGTTCCGCATGAAGGACGGCGGCGTCCACGTCGAGCGCAACATCGCCTACAACGACCACGGACGACGCGGACTGCTCGACGTCTACCTGCCCGCGGGCCGGACCGTCGAGAAAGCACCGGTGCTGCTGCAGGTGCATGGCGGGGGCTGGACGATCGGTAACAAGGACCAGCAGGGCATCCCCCTCATGCAGCGGATGGCCGCCAAGGGCTGGGTCTGCGTGGCCATCAACTACCGCCTCGCACCGCGCAACGCGTTCCCAGCGCACATCATCGACGTCAAGCAGGCCATCGCCTGGATCCGTGAGCACATCGACGCCTACGGCGGCGACCCCGACTACATCGCCATCACCGGCGGCTCGGCCGGCGGCCACCTGTGCAGCCTGGCCGCCGTCACCCCCAACGACCCGGAGTGGCAGCCGGGGTTCGAGGACGCCGACACGTCGGTGGCCTGCTGCGTGCCGCACTACGGCGTCTACGACTTCGCCGGTGCCACCGGGCTGAAGAGCGCGACGTTGCTGCGCGACAAGTTCCTGGCTCCGAGCGTGCTCAAGCAGAGCTGGTCCGAGAACCCCGACGCCTTCGAGGCCGCCTCACCGCTGCTGCGCGTGACTCCGGAGGCCCCGGACATGTTCGTGCTGCACGGTGCGCGCGACACCCTGGTCGACGTCGGCCAGGCGCGGGCGTTCGTCCAGCAGCTCAGGCAGGTCTCGAAGCAGACCGTCGTCTACGCCGAGCTGCCGGGCACGCAGCACGCCTTCGACGTCTTCCCGTCGATCCGGTCGCAGCACATCGTGCGCGCGATCGACCGCTACCTGCACTGGCACTGGAACACCTGGCGCGCCGGTCTCGACCACGCCGAGGAGATCGAGGACGCCGGCGGGTCAGCCGCGCGGTAGCCCGAGGATCCGCTCCCCCGCGACGTTGCGCAGGATCTGCGTGGTGCCGCCGGCGATGGAGAGGCAGCGGGTGTTCAGCATCTCCCACGTGGCGGCCAGCACCTCCTCGCTCGGGGCGAGCAGGTCGTCCTCGTAGAGACGGACCACGAGCTCGGACCCGTCCTGCCGGTTGCGCACCCCGAGCAGCTTGGCCACCGACGACTCCGCGCCCGGCCCCCGGCCACCCAGGGAGCGCAGCACCGTGCGGACCTCGAGCAGCGAGCACACCGTCGACAGCGCGATGCTGCGCCCGATCTCCAGACGCTGACCCGGCGACAGCTCGCGAGCCCCGGCCAGCGCGACGGCGCGCTCGGTGCTCTTGTCCAGCCGACTGGTGGCCATGGCGACCCGCTCGTTCGCCAGCGTCGTGCGGGCCAGCCGCCAGCCGTCTCCCGGCTCGGCCACGAGGCACTCGTCGGGCACGAACACCTCGTCGAGGAAGACCTCGTTGAACAGCGCCTCACCGGTGATCTCGCGCAGCGGTCGCACGTCGATGCCCGGCGAGTTCTTCATATCGACCAGGAAGTAGCTGATGCCCTTGTGCTGGGGCACCTCGGCGTCGGTGCGGGCCAGGCAGATGCCCCAGTCGGCGCGCTCAGCGACCGACGTCCACACCTTCTGGCCGGTCAGCCTCCACCCGCCGTCGACCTTCTCGGCCCGGGTGCGAAGGGAGGCGAGGTCGGAGCCGGATCCGGGCTCGGAGAAGAGCTGGCACCACACGAGCTCGCCGAGCAAGGACGGTCGCACGAAGCGCTCGCGCTGCTCGTCGCTGCCGTGCTCGAGGATCGTGGGCAGCGCCCACCCGGCGATGACGATGTCGGGGCGCTCGACCCCGGCTCGGGCGAGCTCCTGGTCGATCACGATCTGGGTGACGGCGTCGGCGGCGAGGCCGGCCGGCGCCGGCCAGTGCGGGGTCAGGTAGCCGGCATCGACGAGGGCGACCCGTCGGTCGTCGGCGGCGGCGATCTGCTCGACCTGGGCGCGGACGTCGGGCCGGACGGCGTCGTCGCGACCCTCGAGGTCGACCTGAACCGAGCGGCGCACGCCGCCGACCGCGGTCGCGACCAGCCGTTCGGCTGCGGCATCCGCGGAGCCGACCCAGGCGCGCAGCGCCAACGCACGGCGCAGGTAGAGGTGCGCGTCGTGCTCGAAGGTGAAGCCGATGCCGCCGAGCACCTGGATGCACGACTTGGCCACCTCGACCGCGCCGTCGAACGCCGTCACCTGCGCGACGTCGGCGGCGAACGACCACTGCTCGTCGTCGGGCCCGAACGCCACCGAGGCGACGTCCCAGGCGCTGGCGGTGACCGCCTCGGCGGTCTCGAGCATCTCCGCGCACAGGTGCTTGATGGCCTGGAAGCCACCGATCGGCCGGCCGAACTGCTCGCGCACCTTGGCGTAGTCGACGGCGGTCGCCAGGCACCAGCGCGCGATGCCGGCGGCCTCGGCGGCGGCGAAGGTCACCAGGGTGCGGCGCACCAGGTCGGTGGTCAGGCCGGGGACCGGGACGCCCGCCGTCGATGCGCTCGGCGTGGACGACGCAGTGCGGCGGGTGAGGTCGAGGCTGGTGGTCGGCTCGACGGTGAGCGCGGACGCCGGCACGACGGACCAGCGCCCGGCAGCGTCGGGCAGCAGCACGTGGGTGGCGCCGGGCAGGTCGGCGACGACGCGCAACGACGGGTCGAGGGCCAGCGCCACGCGCGCGCCGTCGGCGATGTCGGAGGCGACGTCGGCCTCCCCCAGCAGCGCGGCGGCCACGACCGTGGTGAGCAGCGGGCCCGGCACGAGGTCGTGGGCACACGCCTCGAGGGCGACGGCCTGGTCGAGCACCGATCCTCCGCCGCCGCCTGCCGACTCGGGCAACCCGATGGTGGCCACGCCCATCTCAACGATCGCCTTCCACGCCTCGTCGAAGGCGGCGAGGGGGGCGTGCTCGGCCGAGCGGGCCGACTCGACGCCGCCGAGGGCCGCCGCCCACTTGCGCAGGCTGGCTGCGAGCTCGACGTGCTCGTCGGAGATGCCGATCGACATGGGGTGACTCCTGGGGCCGCGAAAACTAGAACGTGTTGCAGAATCGTAGCGGGTGAGGCGGGCGCCGAGCCGCTAGATTCGGGCACGAGATGGCCCGCGACCCGAACATCCCCGACGCCTTCGACGTCTACACCGTCGTCGTGCTGCGTCGTCCGGCCGACTGAGCGCCGGCAACCGCCCGTGCCACCTCGCTCCCCGCTCCCCCAGCGCCACGGGCTCGATGCCGCGTGGATCCGCACGCCCGACCGCGAGCCGTCGAACGCGTCGACGTGGTCGACGATGGGCGACTGGCTGCGGGAGCGACTGCCCGCACGGGTCGACGTCGCCTCGATGCTGGCCGACGGACGGTTCGTCTACTGCGATGCCAGGCCGGTCGCGACGATGGACCCCTACGCACCGCACACGTTCGTCTGGTTCCACCGCGACCTGCGCGCGGAGCAACCGGTGCCCGGCGAGATCCGGGTCGTCCATCGCGACGAGCGGATCGTGGTGGTCGACAAGCCGCCCTTCCTCTCCACCATTCCGCGCGGCGAGCACGTGCAGCAGAGCGTGGTGGTGCGGATGCGCGCCGAGCTCGAGCTCCCCGAGCTGGCCCCGATCCACCGTCTCGACCGGGTGACGTCGGGGCTGCTGATGCTCTCGACCGAGCGTCGCTGGCGCGGTGCCTACCAGTCGCTGTTCGAGCACCGCGCCGTCACCAAGACCTACCGCGCCGTGGCCGGCTACCGCGCCGATCTCGCCCTCCCCACGACCGTGCGCAATCACCTGCGCAAGGTACGCGGCGAGTGGCAGGCCGAGGTCGTGCCCGGCGCGGAGGTGAATGCCGAGACGCTGGTCGAGTTCGAGTCGCTGGTCGAGCCCGGCAGGAGGGCGATCTACCGGCTCTCCCCGCGCACCGGCAAGACCCACCAGATCCGGGTGCACCTGCACGGACTCGGCATCCCGATCGTCGACGACCCGATCTACCCGGTCGTGCACGAGGTGTCGCTCGACGACTTCTCCACCCCGCTGCAGCTGCTCGCGAGCGAGCTGCGGTTCACCGACCCCATCGACGGCAGTGCCCGCCAGTTCACGAGCGAGCGCCGGCTGCCCCTGACCCCGGAGCACTGATGCAGATCGCCCGCACGCCCGACGCGAACTTCGCCGACCTGCCCGACCACCCCTTCGAGCCGCACTACGCGATGGTCGAGACCGAGGGCGACGAGCCCGTGCGGATGCACTACGTCGACGAGGGGCCGGCCGATGGTCCGGTGGCGCTGCTGCTGCACGGTCAGCCCACGTGGTCCTACCTGTACCGCCACGTCGTCCCGGTGCTCGTCGACCGCGGCGTCCGCGTCATCGCCCCCGACCTGATCGGGTTCGGGCGCTCCGACAAGCCGGTCGAGCGCACCGACTACACGTTCGCGCGACACATCGGGTGGGTCCGCAGCCTGGTCACCGGCCTCGACCTGCACGACATCACGCTGGTGGCGCAGGACTGGGGCGGCCCGATCGGCTTCAGCGTGCTGGCCGCCGACCCCCAGCGATTCGCCTCCGTGGTGGCGACCAACACGATCCTGCACACCGCCGACCCGGCCCTGGCCGGCCGGCTCACCTGGGCCGTGCACGGCGAGGGCGACTCGCGCGTGGTCATCGAAGAAGGTCTCCTCGACTACCTGCTCTACACCCAGCGGGCACCCGAGCTGAGGCCCAGCGACTTCGTCGGTGCCGCCACGGTGACCACTCCGGAGCCGGCCGTGCTGGCGGCGTACGACGCCCCCTTCCCCGACGCCACGTACACCGCCGGACTGCGCCAGATGATCGCCCTGCTGCCGCTGACCCGCAACGACGTCGGCGCGCGCATCGGACGCCGCACCATGCGCGCCCTGGAGGCCTTCGAGCGTCCGTTCGTCACGTGCTACTCCGACGGCGACCCGGCCACCCGGGGCTGGGCCGAGGTCTTCCAGGAGCGGGTTCCCGGTGCGCGCGGGCGGGCCCACCGCACCATCGCCGGCGCCGGTCACTTCGTGCAGGAGGACGCCGGCGTCGAGCTCGGGGCTATCGTGGCCGACGTCGTCGCGGAGCGCTGAACAGTGGCCCGGTAGCGTGCCCGCGTGCCCGAGCCCACCCCCGAAGTCACCACCGCCATGCCCGCCGACCTGCTGAGCCACGCCCTGGCCGCGAAGGGCTTCATGCCCGC
>Ga0098074_1001777_pt1 | contig 10405 bp, 20 predicted proteins | sample 32_taG_FD_75064 | JGI IMG/M metagenome (GOLD analysis project Ga0098074, IMG submission 75064) | Marine viral communities from the Gulf of Mexico - 32_GoM_OMZ_CsCl metaG | ecosystem: Environmental > Aquatic > Marine > Oceanic | place: Atlantic Ocean: Gulf of Mexico | collected 2015-07-12 | reverse complement strand
TTTAATTCTGCAAACATTTCTAATTTCATACCACCTTCAGGCAAATACTCATCATCTATCATTTGATTTATTTCTAAATCCATTGCAATATTTGCAATTCTTTTATTAGAAAAATCAAACCATTGTGATAAATGATTTAATGAAATGTGCATTAACTCATGTTGTAATAAGCCTTGCTTATGTTCATTACTCAGATTTGCAAAAAATTCTTCATTAATTGCTAATTGATAATTTACTCCATTTTTACTAACACCTGCTGTTGGTAAATCTTTTCTCCAAACTTTATTTAACATAAGTAAGAAAAAGCCCCAGAAGGGCTCTCTTAACATTAAATCTTTGGAAGCTTTACTAAGTAACTCTTCTTTCATTTTTCTAAGTTTTTTAAAGTAACTTTAACATCTATATTATCTATTATATCACTTAAATCTAAGTTGTCCATATGCAACTTAATAAATTTTTCAATATAATGTTTAAATAAATGTTTTTTGTGTTTATAGTCATTACGTATTAATTCTCCTATTTGATAAAAACTGGGTATTGAGTAAGAACCTGCTAGTTTTCCTATTTCTTCTTTAAAATTTTCATCAAAGTCTTCAATATTAAAGTTTGGAGTACTTTTCCATACTAAAAGAATCTCAATTAAGTTTTCTTTTAAATCTATAGTTTCTAAAAAAGTTCTTGCAACTACACTGTTGTCTTTATCTGGAGAATTATATATTTTTACTAAAGCATCAATATCTTCTCTTTCCATTAGTCTTCAATTTTAACTGTTCTAATCATCCACATTGGTTTACTTTCAGCAACTAAGCCATCTAACCAATCTTTTGCGGTAGGGATATGATTAAAACAATCTTCCCTTACATGTTGCTCACCAACATATCTTGTATATACTCTTTTACCATCAGAATTTTGGAAATGCTTACCAAATAGTTTCTCACATTCAAATATACCTTCTGAATGATGTCTAAACATTCTATGTTTACTATGTGCTACCCAAGCTTTAGTTTCATCAAACCACTCATGAATGTGTAAATAATCTTCTGGCTCACCTCCCCATTTTTTTACACTAGAACGTGCGTGATCATAAGGATGTGCCATAATTACATATTTAAATCAATTTCACCATTGTGATTAAATTCTTCTACGTTAAGTATATTAATGTTATTGTTTATCTTATATTTAAGATCTTTAAGTCTAATAACCATAATACCATAACCACCGTCATTATTCCACCAGTCTTCCATGTCATAACTTACTAATTTTGAGTAAGCGAAATCAATTATAATTTCTGGTACTACACAAGTTATTTGATTTTCATTAAAATTAACCCATTGATCCAAATCATCATATAATTTATTAGCATCTTTATTATAACAATGGGTATCATCTATATCACCACTGTCACCACCACCTGAATATGATATTTTAATATATTCTACATGTTGTTCTTTAAGTTCAATTATTGCTTTAAATAATTCTTGATTATCTATTATTTTTCCCATTTTCTACTTGTTTATAAAATTTTCCTAAAATATTTCCATTTAAGTATTCTTCTTTTTCTAGGACTTCCCTTTGAAATTGATATTTAGTTTCATGATATGTTAATTCTGTTTTTGAGTAACATATTCTAACCATAAATCTTTTAATAGGGACTCCTGCTTTATAAGCATCTTGCAAAGTTTTATTACTACTGTAATAGTTTTGATAGTTAGCTTTAGTAATAAGTTCATATTTTTTAGCACGCTTATCTTCCATAGCCGCTAATGCTTTTTTACCAAATCTTTTTTTTCTTACACTGAAGAAATTCTTTTTACCAACATATTTTACAGTTTTACCATCAATGATTGCTTCCATTTCATACACAAATCCAACAGCTCCTTTAGGAATCATTTCATCAGTAAACACTTTTGCTTTATATAACCAGCTCATAAAACGCTTTTTAATAATTTATATACTTTATTTTTAATATTTTTTGCACCATAATCAACAATTGAGTCAGATAAATCTTTAGACATGCTTAAATTTATATTTAAACAATTATACTTATCAACATACTTTTGTGCAGATTTTTGACCAGACTCATCATTATCAAACAAAACTATTATTTTATTATATTTATTTATAAATTTTTCCATAGTTTCTTTTGGTAACAATGTATTTTCACTATCAGGTGCAACAGTCTCTATATTATTTATTCCAAAATTTGTAAAAGAGAGACCATCTTTAAGACTTGAAGATATCAACAAATACTTAGTTTTATAGGTTAATTGATCATACATTTGTATGTAGTTCTTAACTTTTATAAATTTTTTGTCTTTTATTGTAGGCTGATAAATTTTAGTTAGTTCACCTGCATTGTTAAAATAACCATAGATATACAAATGATTTCTTTCAACTGTTAACAATTTACCATCTATATCTTCTTTTGACATTGTAAAGAATTTAAGAGGTGCTACGTTATATTTTTCTAATAATCTAGAACCTATACCATATTTTATCCAATACTTTTTATCTTCTACGTTCCAATGTCTCATTTCATAATCAGATACTTTGTATCTATCATGATATATTATATTTCTTTCTTCTATTGGTGGTGAATCTTGGTAATCATTTTGTATTTTCTTTAATGCTTCATTAAATGTTATATTATACAATCTCATTACTAGCTCAATACCGTTACCTTGATAACCTGAACTAAAATCTTTAAACTTATATTCATCTATGTTAGTATCAAAATATATACACATAGATGGTACAGTATCTTTACTATTAAATACGGATCTGATTTTTACATCTTGACCTGTAAGTATTTCAGAAAGATTGAGATAATATTCAAATATCCAAGTTTCAGGTATGTTACCACTTATTTTTATATTTTTTGTTGAAATCATACTCTTTAAATAAAAAAGTGAGGGCAATACACCCTCACTTTATATTATTGAGAGTGACTAATCTAAATCAAAGTCAGATCCTGCCTCAGTTACTAAATCTTCATCTGTATCAAATTCATCAACTGGTTGTATTTGCATTTTCTTTAAATGCTCAGATTCAACATACTGCATTGTTCTTCCTGAATCAGCTTTTGAAAAAGATAAAGAACCTTTAACAGGTTTTGGTACCCACATATCATAAGCCATGTAACCAGACTTATTTTGATATTCCTTACCTCCAACACAGATATCTAACCATTTATCTTTAAAAGGTGCATCTTCATCAAATGCAGCTACAAATTCTTCAATGGTATCATGTTTATTATCTTGTGCTTCAAACCATTTTTCACATTCTAAAGCTTTACATAAGTTTCTTAGAAATAATAAAATACTTTGATCTCTATAAACTTTTATGCCACTTTTAGTTTCACCATCAGCAAATGCATACTGATTAGCTTTTACTCTACCAATTTGACCTTCATAGTTACCTTTAGATGGATCATCTCTATCAATTAGAAAACCTTCAAATCCTTCAATAGGTTCTGTCTCACAATTTAACATCATGTGATATGCACCTTCAATAAATCTAAAACTTTCTAATTTAACTGAATTAATTTTTACTTTTCTATTTCCTGGACCAAATGTTTTAGATAGTCCACTTCCACCTTCTGGTAGGCTACTTGTACTTAAACCCATAGTTTTTGTTTTTATTTATTATTTAATCAATGAATACTTTATCCCAGTAAGTAATATACTCACCTTTCTCGTTTATTTCAGATATTACTATATCCTCATTTTTAAGATGATTAGGTCTTGCACCACAAGAAATATCATCATTAGTTTTAAAACTAAGAATGTTTTGTTCTTTCTTACGGTATAAATAACCTATTGCATCAGAATTAGAAGTAGTAATTCTTTTTAGTTTACCCGTTAAATCTAAGTCTTTAGAAGAAAAGTTTACACCATCCTTCTCTAACATAGTATCTTTAACATGTCCTAAGAAAATTACTCTTGGAGCCCATGTTTGGATATAATCAGTTACTTTAACAAATGCTTGTCTTAACCAATAATAACCAGAACCCTCTGGTAAACCTAATATGGTACCATATTTACTTTTACCACCACCTTCTTCAAACCATCTTTTACCCATAGGTGACTTAGAATAAAGCTTTTCTGCATAAGGAATGCACATATCTTCTAGAGCTGTTATAGTATCTACAGCAATATACTTATATGGATTACCTTTTTCTTTAATTGCTTTACCTATTTCAATAATAGTTTTGTAATCAGGTGCGCTAATTTTCATAGCTTCTACATAATCAGAACCATTTTCTAAATCTAATAGTAAACAATCATCTAATTTAGAAATTAAATTTGTTTTACCAATCTTAGGTTTAGAAAATATAATTAAATTCTTGGGACTTTGATGTGTAGGTTTTACAACCTTGCTTGGCAATTCAATTTCCATACTTAATCTTTAATTAATTTATTTAACCATTCTTTATCACTAACAGGCTTTTTTAGCATTATTGCTGCAAAGTCTTTTAATGTCATATCTGTGATTTTACAATCTTTATCTCCTAATAAGTTAAAATCAGGGAAGCCAGAATCACTTTCTTCTTCTTTATCATCAACATCTGATGGATTATTAATAATTATTGGTGTAAGTTCCTTTATAGGAACTAAATACCTAAAATTAACACCATCAGTTTTCTCATACTCTTCTTCAAAATATGGATTGTATGTGTATTTATAAAGAGTTCTAGAAGGATCTTCTGAACTTAAATCATAACTGGTAAATTCCGTGTATATGTCTTTACCTTGTATAAGCTCACTAGGAAAGAAGCCTATATATTTTTCATCTTTACCTCTAGGTATGTATGCAGACTTAGGAATGAATAAGGGATCTCGTTCTTTTAGTATTTCAAACTTCCAAACGTGTTCTTCATACAATTCTTTGGTTTTTTCCCTTCTTTCTGCTGCATTAAGTTTTGTTGTTATACTCATAACTTTTAATTTATACTTATTCTTTTACTTTGCATTGCTGGTGTTGCCACTTCAACTATTTTCATATTTTCAAATTCACCTCTAAAGAAACTAAGTCTAGTATCACCATTTCTACATTTAAGAAAATGTAATACTATTATTCTGTCATTATCAATTATATATCTGTCAGGACCATAAAATCTTATCTTTTGTTTTGCTGGTCTATTTATACCTACTACAGTATCTGCATGTTGTAATAATGCATCTGCACCAAATATATCAGATTCTAATATGTAATTACCATACTTACCATCTTCACTTCTTTCAGGATTATCTATATTACGATTAAGCTGTGACAATACAATAAAGGCAACAGGAAATATCTTTTTTAACATAGTCATTGCTTCACCCAAATTATTAAGCATTTCATTCTTGTTGCTTTCATATGGTGCTTTCTTAAATAAAACTGAATGATCTATTGTTATCAATGTTTTAATATATCTCTTTCTGTCTTCCTCATCTGTTTCAGCATGTTTTTCAAAATAATCAATTATTATATTTTTAAACTCTTCAACTGTACACGGTGTGTCAACAATATTTATGGGTTGCGTAATTTTATTCTTTGCATATTTATAACATCTTTGCAAATCTTCATCAGTTAATTTACCATCCGCACTACATAAATATTTATATGACCTACCAATAACACTTGAAAATTCCCTAATGGCTTGAGTTCTTGCAAGCATCTCAAATTGAAATTGTAAAACTCTAAATTTTTCATCTGGATTAAGAACAAATGATTCTCTTACAATTTGTTCTGCAATTAAAGTTTTACCACTTGCAGGTCTACCACCAATAACTGTAATAGTATTCCATTCAATACCATCAGTTGTTGCATCATTAAATTTACTCCAAGGAGTTTTAATGCTTTTGATTAAACCTTTTCTTCTACCATCAAGATATATCAATGATTCTTTATAACCATCTCTTATATCTTTCCACTTATTCTTTTTTGACATTCTTATTATTTTTAGGGAATAATTGTTTCTTTCTTACAGCATGTATAAAAGAAAACAGTGATATGATAATTTCAATATATAAATATTTAATTATATCCATGTCAATAATAAGACTAGTGACTATAAAAAAGCTTAAGAAGAACGATACAATAGATAGAATTACTAATTCTATTCTTTTTGCTATCATACTACTCTATCACTAAAATGATTGTTACTGTTATTATAGTCTCCTTTTAAATATACTTCACAATAGTTAGCTAAATCACTTTCAAATGATTTATCAGGATTTTGTTTCCTTATAAAATATTGTGATGTTCTCATGTATTTCCAATTATTTCTTTCGTATTCATCAAGGTAAACTTTAGTAGCTTTTACTACAGTTTCCCAATTATAATCATATGTTTTAAAGAACCATCTAAAAGCAGACTCTAGATTCTTTGCGTTTGTTCTGGCATATTTACCACTTGGTAACTTACCTTCAGGAAATAAATTAACATAAACTTTTATATTATCTATGTATTTATTACCCATTAAATCAGAACTTGTTTCAGCTTTACTTTTCCTAAAATACCCATCTAAGTTATCAAGTAAAACATTTGCTTTAGTTGTCAATAACTTTTCTTCTGTCAACCAATTACTGTTGATTAATCTTTCACTTTCTAGTGAATTGTTGATAAATTTATTGGGAACTATTTTATGTTTTGTACAATGTAAGACGTAAAGTTGATTAGGTGTTAACTGATTTTTAATTAATTCATTAAATATATCTTTCATATCACCATTCTATTTCAAAGTTAAAGTTTTTTTTCAATATATCCTTAATTTCTACAAAAACATTTTGAGAATCCCATGTTCCATTATTGTAATAAGCAATAGCTGGATGAGTAATCTTAAATTTATAATTGTTATCACTAACAGCATTAGACCATTCTTGTGCTTTCTTACCCATATAAACATATATAAGTCCGTTATTATTCCAATTTAATGTATCAAATAGATAAGCTAGAAAAGGTTCCCAAAGTACATAATGTTGTCCTATTTTACCTACTGTAGTAGTAAGTGCAGTATTTAACATTAAGATTCCTTGTTCACACCACCTAGCCAAATCAGGATCAGTACTATAGTTATTATCATCATAAACTGTGTGATTTACTTCTTGTAATAAATATTCTAAACTTGGTTGTTTTTCTCTGGTTATACCACAACTAAATGCAATACCATCTGCTACACCAATTTGTGGATAAGGATCTTGTCCAATCATTACAACTTTTAAATCTTTGTATGGACATAGCTCAAAAGCTTGAAATATATTTTTTAAAACTGGGGTAAACTTATTACCATTCATACTCTGTGAGTACAAAGTTTTAATAATATCTTCAAATTCTTTTGAAAATATAAATCCTCTCAAAGGGTGATCCCATCCAGATTTTTTTAGTTTATTATAAAATTTTTCTTTAATTTCGTCAATACTAACTGTTTTCATAAATATTAAATATGTCTGTTAAATTAAAAGAATTAAAAAAAGACGCTGTAGTTGATGTCAAAGTAGACAAAAACTTTTATTTTTTAATTAAAAAAACTTTATTTGATCTTATAAAAGATATGAACACTGAAGATCAGAAAAAGTTAACTGAAAAAATTAAAGCTCAAAATTTTGATGATTTAACGTCTATACAAGAAGCTTCATATTTATTTTCTGTTATAATTGCAAGTGTAGAACAAACAGCTATTAAAGAAAATCTTTATGAAGAAATAGATGTAGATGATATTAAGATAGATTAACTCCTATATCATTTCCTATTTCTATACAACTTTGTATTGCAGAGGCAAGTTCTGATTTATCACATTCAGAAAAAGACTTATACTCCTTTTTTCCGCTAACTTCTATATAAAGACCAGCATTGTCTTTTATTAATTTTTTCATATCAGAAAAAGTATAACCAAGCTCATTAGCTAAAGTTCTGATTACTACATGTACCTTAGCTAATTGAGCTAATGATTTATCTTCTCCTTTAGTAGAAAAGAAACCTTCAATAGTTTCTCCTTCTTTTATATTCTCAAGAAAATTTTTGTATTCTATTTTATCTTTATTTAAAATAAGTTTTAGTTTACCACCTTCTTTTTTAAACGACAATTTTATCCAATACTCCATCTAAAACTTTTTTGTTTATAAAATCTTGAAAAGGTTTAAAGACAAAACTTTTATAGTTTAAAGTTATATCATCAATATTATTATTATTTGATTTTTCTATTCTTTTAAACTCTTTTAGTTTAACCTTGTGTATTTCTTCAGCTACCACTACATTATCTTTATCAGAACTATGTAATAATTTAAACATACTTTCAATTTCTTTATCAGTAGTTAAATCAAAACACTTAAAATAAAATAAGTCTAGTAGTATTAATTTATTTCTTGGAAAAGTTGATACAGTTACATACCCAAAATATCTAAGATCAACATCATCAGACTTTTCTACTATATTCTCATGTCTAATATATATGTTATCTCTCATAAAAATATTTAACTTTTTCAAAGACATTAATAAAATCTTTTAAATCTTGATAATTATCTGTTCCTATAGAAAGATCTTCTTCACAGGCATACCAATTATCATCTATTACTTCATCATTTGCTTGTGTTATAAGTGTAACAGATTGATTTAAAGAATATGAATAATAATAATAAGCTTTGTCTCCACTTTCTTCTGCTAAACCTAAGATTGGTAAAACAAATTTAATTTCAAAACCTAACTCAATCAATTCTTTTTCTGTCATTAGTTTCTTTTTTAGTTAAACATTGACTTTCTCCATAACTTTTACCAATCATAAATGATAGCACAAGCAATATAGATAAAACAGTAAACCATTTTATAAAAGATATTTTTACATACTTATATTGCTCTTTTGATAAATAATAAATCATATTTCTAATTTTTCAAGATGGTCTAATAAAACTTTTTTAGAATACTCTCCTACTTGTTTATTTTCTAGTTCAGCAGCTTTCTTAAGTTTATTATACCAATCTCTTGCAGTAAAACTAAAACCAATTAAGTAGTGATTATTATTTCTACGCTCTTCAGGATCATTTAAAGAAGCTGGATAATTAGAATAGAGTTCTCTAATATTTGAAATATAAGATCTATCTTGTCTATCTATTAAAAGTTCATAAGCTTTACGTTTTGCATGATTAATACTGCTTCTGTCCATTTTAAAAAGACATGCTAAATCATTTTCAGAATAGTTAAAGTGCTCATGCAATATTGATATTACATAATTTCTATTATCTAAATATTCTCTTTTTCTTGTTTTCTTTATACCAAATTTATTTTTAAAATAATCTATGAGTTCATGTTCTGTAAATTGCACCTCTATCATGTTATTCAATTGTTAGTTCTTCATCCATTTTTATTTTGTCATACTTTTTTGTTTCATTATATAAATCTTCTGGTGCAAATCTTTCTGCACTAAAAGCTGTATAAGGAAAACAATCTTCTGGTAAATCAATTTCTTCTAATATAAAACCAATTTTACCTTGTTGCATAGACAATCTAATTATCTTCTTTATAGTATAAGTTTCTCCTTTTGTTATCCAATATTCTTCTGGAATGCGAGAAGGCTTATCACTATCATTAATACATACAATTTTCATACTTTCTCTATTTCTTTTATACTTGTGTGGATACCCATTTGATCAAATAAATCTTTTTTATGATTTAATTCAAGATAATCACCTGTTATTAAATCACATCTACCTTTATTATCAGCAATAATAGCACACTGTTCAGCCTGTATGGGATCATAATCACAAACAGCTACAAGACAAGCCATTACCTCTAAATAAGTATTATCATCATCATTGTATAAAACTAGTTTATGTGTTTTTTCCATAGCTCTATAGTTAATAAGGTTATATACTAATATAACTTAATATTGAAATCTTTCCAAGTAATTTTACTAGAATCAAAATCTTTTAATGCGCTTTCAACCCAATTTTTATCTATAGTATCTACGTAACAAAGTATATGTATTATTGATTGTTCATCTGGATTCAATCTTAATAATCTACCAATTCTTTGACTTGCTTTTCTCTCATTACCATATGAATGTAAGATAATACCTTGTTTTAAGTTAGGTATATTTACACCTTCACTTAGTTGTAAAACACAAGATAATTTATCTATATTACCTTCCTTAAATGCAATAAGATTATTTTCAGAATCTGGATTATTAGAATGATAACTATGCATACATAATTTATCCGCCTGCTCTTGAGTATTTGCAAACACAATGCATTTATTATTAATTGAATTTAATAATTTAATTGCATATATCTCCTTACTTGGATAATCCATCATAGCCTTCATACGCATAACTGCACATATCTGACGATCCTTACCTGGTCTAGAATCTACCAATCTTTTTGACCAATAAGCATAATTATCTTTTTCTGATGTATTAAAACCTCTTTTG
>Ga0098074_1001775_pt1 | contig 10406 bp, 10 predicted proteins | sample 32_taG_FD_75064 | JGI IMG/M metagenome (GOLD analysis project Ga0098074, IMG submission 75064) | Marine viral communities from the Gulf of Mexico - 32_GoM_OMZ_CsCl metaG | ecosystem: Environmental > Aquatic > Marine > Oceanic | place: Atlantic Ocean: Gulf of Mexico | collected 2015-07-12 | reverse complement strand
TTACGCCATCGGTAATTCGGGCGCACCGGCACTGGCCGAGGTGGCGCGCGGCCTCTGCGACGATCCGGACCCGGCGGTGGCTGACGCCGCCCGCTGGGCGGTGGCGCGACTTCAGGGCTGAGCCGAAGGCGGCCCGATCTGGGTGCAGACGACGAGGATGCGCGCCGGTTCGTCCAGCGCCGAGGCGTAGAGATGGCCGCGCGCGCTGTCGAAGTAGATCGAGTCGCCGGTCTCGAGCACCTCATCGTCGCGGTCGGCCAGCTGGACCAGCACCCGACCCGCCATCACCAGCAGGAATTCCTCACCGGGATGGCTGACCATCCGGTCGAACCGCATCTGCTGCAGCGGTTTCAGCGTGCCCATCATCGGCACCATGCTCTTGCCGCGGAGCTGGGGGAAGAGCATCTCGTAGGTGTAGTTCTCGGTCTCGTGGCAGGCGAACTCGCCTTTCCGGGCGACCGCCAGGCCGCCGGTTTCGAGTCGGCTGCCCTCCTCGACGAAAAGTTCGGCCACATCAACGCCCAGCCCCCGGGCCAGCCGGGTGAAGCGGTCGTATGTCGGGGCCATCAGGTTGCGCTCGATTTTCGAGACGGTCGAGATCGCGATCCCGCCGCGCTCGGCCACGGTCTGGATCGTCAGCCCGCGCGCCTCGCGCAGGCGGCGCAGCCGGGTCGCCATACGGGCCCGGCCGGTCGGATCATCCTGTTTTGCCCCGGTTTCGACACTCATGGGCCAAGTCTAGCCGAACCCGGGGGAAATGCCATGACCCAGACTTCCCCAGGGGCAACTTTCCCGCACGGCCAGGCGGTGAGATCACACGCCGTACAGCCTATTCTGCAACTTCGCCATGCCGCCGATCCAGCGCCCGTAGTCGGCTACCTTCCGCTGCATGTACTCGGCCACCTCGGCGTGCGGCAGGATCAGGAATCGTCCCTCGGCCACCCCGTCGAGCGCTTCCCGGGCCACGGCCTCGGCCGAGAGCAGCCCGTCGCCCGCCTGCGGCCCCTCGCGGCCGACGTTGCCCATGCCGTCGAGCATCGGCGTGTCGACCCCCTGCGGACAGAGGATCGAAACGCGGATCCCACTGGAATAGTGACTGATCGCAAGTGTCTCGGCGAAGCCGACGGCCGCGTGCTTGGTGGTCGAGTATGTCGCCGAGGCGATCTGGCTGAGCAGCCCCGCCGCGCTGACCGTGTGCAGGAAATGCCCGGACCCGCGCGCCTTCATCTTCGGCACGAGGATCGCCGCGGCATGGACATGGGCCATGACGTTGACCTCCCAGGCCATCTGCCACGCTGCCGGGTCGGCTCCCGCGGCGTTCGCAAAGCTGGTGTCCACCCCGTTGGCGATCCCGGCGTTCGAGCACATCAGGTCGACCGGTCCGTGCGCCGCCTCCGCCGCCGCGATCAGCTCGGCGATCCGGCCGCGGTCGCGGACGTCGCAGGTCATCGCGATGCCGCCGATCTCGGCCGCGACCTTCTGCGCGCCTTCGCCGTTGATATCGGCCACCGCGACCTTCGCCCCCTCGGCGGCCAGGGCGCGCGCGAGCGCCGCGCCGATGCCCGAGGCGCCGCCGGTGACGATTGTGGATTGATCCCTGAACCGCATGATGTCCTCCCTGTTGCGGGCCGCAGCTTAGCCTCTGCCCGCCGGGTGACCAGCCGAAAGCACCGGGCCCTCAGATAGGTGAAATGCGGCGCTGCAGCGATTGCGCACCTGCCGACCGGTCGTTAAGTTCGCGCTGACGCCATGAAGGACCGCCCGATGCTGCTCGACGACCTCGACGAACCCGATATCCCGACCCTGCCGGACTGGATTCGCGATCTTCAGGCCCGGGCCGAGACCCCGGTTACCCGGGCCGGCGGGGTGGCGCTGCAATGGCATGTCTGGGGCGAGGGGCGGCCGGTGGTGCTGCTGCATGGCGGGCACGGCTCCTGGCAGCACTGGGTGCGCAATATCGAGCCTCTTTCTAGGCATTTCCGGGTGCTGGCGGTCGATCTGCCCTCTTTCGGCGACAGCGACCGCTACGAGACCGAGGACCTGCACGACTATGCCGGGCTGGTGGCGCAGGGGCTGGGCGAGCTCGCGCCGGGCGAGCCGGTGCGCGGAGCGGGCTTCTCCTTCGGCAGCGTGATCGGCTCGCTGATGCTGAAGCAGGTGGCGGCCGGGGTGGAGAGCTGGGCGCTGCTCGGCTCGCCGATCCTCGGCGGGCGCTCCTCGGTCGGCGACCGGCTGAAGAAGTGGCGCGGCATGCCGATCCCCGAGCACCGCGCCGCGGCCCATGCCCACAACGTGGGCGAGCTGATGCTGACCGGGCCGGAGAGCATCACCGACGAGGCGACGGCGATCCAGATGGCCCATGCCGAGAAGGCGCGCGGGATGTTCCGGGGGCTGTTCTCGAAGCTCGACGTGCCGGCGGAGCTGAAGGCCTACCCGGGCAGGCTGACGGTGATCTACGGAGACCGCGATTCCATCGCCGGCAACCACCTCGAAGAGCGTCGCGCAAATGTCGCCGCCGTGCGCCCCGATGCCGAGTTCGACGTCATCCCCGGCGCCGGTCACTGGGTGCAATACATGGCCGCGGACGCGGTGAACGAAATCCTGCTCCGCCGCTTCGCCTGACCGCCGCAACCCCGATGGTCAGAACCTTGCCCCGGTGGCGTGAACCAGAGTGGCCCCTGTCTCGATCCAGGCGCCGCGCAGGAGGGTGAAGGGGTCGTGATGCCCGTCCACCGGGCGCACCGGCAGATCGCGCTCGGATCCGCCGGTCAGCGCCTGGGCCATCGCCTTTCCGAAGAGCGTGCCCGGCGCAATCCCGCGTCCGGAATAGCCGAAGGCGGCATAGCCCGAGGGCCCGAGCCGCAGGATGCGCGGCAGGTGGTCCCCGGTCATCGCGATTCGCCCGGACCAGGCATGGGCGAAGGGTGCCCCGGCCAGGGCCGGGTAGAGCGCGGCGAGCTTGCGCCGCGCCCAGCCGAGGTGGAACCCGCGCCCCGCCTTGTCGAGCGCCCCGAAGGCGCCGAGGATCACCCGCCCGGCGAGGTCCCGCCGCACCGAGGTCATCACCAGCCCGGTGTCCCAGCATCCCTCGCCGTTCGGCAGAATGCCCTCGGCCTCGGTGCCCAGGGGCTCGGTGGCCGCCTGGAAGAAATGCACCCCGATGACCGGCGGCACGGCCGCGCCGTCCATTTTGCGGTGATAGGCGTTGGTGGCGAGGATCAGCGCCTTCGCTGTGATCTCTCCGCCCGGCACGGTGATCTTCCAGACCCCGGCCTCCCAGCGGACGCCCTTCGCGGGCGTGTGTTCGTGCAGCGCAACGCCGGCCCCGATCGCGGCGCGCGCCAGGCCGCGGGCATAGCCCAGCGGCTGCACGGTCCCGGCCCGGTTGTCGAGCAGCGCGCCGGCATAGGCGCCGGTCCCCAGCCGCGCGGCGGTTTCGGAAGCGTCGAGCAACTGCACCGGCGCGCCCTGCGCAACAAGCTGGCGGTGGCGGTCCCGGATGTCACCGAGCCCGGCCGCGTTGTGGGCAAGGTGGAGCGTGCCGTTCCGCACGGGTTCGCAGGCGATCTGGTTCTGCTCGATGAGCTCGAAGACCAGCGAGGGCGCTGCGGCAAGCTTCGCGCTGAACCCCTCGGCCTGGTCGGGCATCAGTTTCGCGATGGTCTCGGGCGGCGTCCAGAGTCCGGCGTTGACCAGTCCGACGTTGCGGCCCGAGCCGCCGTGGCCGACCGTCTCGGCCTCGATCAGCACCACCTTCGCGCCCGCCCGGGCGGCGTGCAGGGCGGCCGAGCAGCCGGTGAAGCCGCCGCCGATCACGCAGAGATCGGCCTGCACCGTACCGCTCAGCGGCGTGGTCTCGATGCGCTCCGCGGCGCTGTCGGTCCAGAGATTTCCCAAGGCTTTCATGACGCGACCCAACCACGTTTCACGGATATGCGCGAGGTCCCATATCGCTTTCCGGGGCGCGGTCAATGCCCCTAGCATTCCCCGGTCACGGAGGAGGAGGCCCGACCATGATGAACCCCGACAAGCTGCGCCTGACGCCGCCCGACCCGGGCAGCTACACGCCCCGCCAGCAGGAGGTCCATGACGTGATCCTCGCCTCTCCGCGGGGTCGCGTGGTCGGGCCCCTGGCGCTCTGGCTGAACCGGCCGGAGCTGGCGAATGCCGCCACCGCGCTTGGCACCTACCTGCGCTACGAGAATTCCCTCGGGCCAAGGCTTGGCGAGCTTGCGATCATCACCACGGCGCGCTGCTGGGATGCCGAGTTCGAGTGGTTCGCCCACAAGCCCCTCGCGATCAAGGCCGGGCTCGATCCGGCGATCGCCGAGGCGATACGGAACCGGCAGGAACCAGAGTTCAGCGATCCCGAGGAGGAAGCCGTCTACCGCTTCACGCACGAAGCCTTCACCAGCAGGCGCAAGCAGGTGTCGGACGCGACCTATGCCAGGGCGCGCGAGGTGCTCGGGCAGGACCGGCTCGTCGACCTGGTGGCGCTGATCGGCTATTACAGCTTCGTCTCGGTGACGCTGAACAACTTCAACGTCATGCCCGAGGACGGTCAGCCACTGGAATTGCAGGATTAGGGAACGGGACGCGCGGCGGTCTCAGCCCACCACGCTCTCTTCGCGGACGCGGTATTCCTCGACCCACTTGGTCAGCGCCGCTTCCGCCATGTTGCGGTCGCGCGCCTCGACGGCTCGGCGGATGTCGTTCAGCACCGCGGCCATCTCGATCTCGGACAGGTGGTCTTCCTGCGCACGGAGGATCTTCGGATGCGGCGTGGTCAGCATGTCGGAGCCGATCAGCAGCTCCTCGTGCAGCTTCTCTCCGCTGCGCAGCCCGGTAAACTCGATGGCGATGTCGCCCTTCGGATTGCCGTCTTCGCGGATGGTGTAGCCGGCGCCCTCGATCATCTGGCGCGCGACCTGGTAGATTGGCACCGGCTCGCCCATGTCGAGCACGAAGACATCGCCGCCGCGGGCGAAGCTGTCGGCCAGCAGCACGAGGCGCACGGCCTCCGAGACCGTCATGAAATAACGGGTGACCTTGGGATCGGTCACGGTGACCGGCCCGCCGCGGCTGATCTGTTCCTCGAAGAGCGGGATCACCGAACCGGAGGAGCCGATCACGTTGCCGAAGCGCACCATCGAGTATCGGGTCCGCTTCGAGCGGGTCGCGAGGTCCTGCACGATCTGTTCAGCCAGACGCTTGGTCGAGCCCATGATCGACGAGGGCCGCACCGCCTTGTCCGAAGAGATCAGCACGAAACGCTCCACCCCGGCCTCGCCCGCCGCGTCGGCGACGATCTTGGTGCCGATGACGTTGTTCCGCAGCCCCTCGATGGCGTTGGTCTGGACCATCGGCAAGTGCTTGTAGGCGGCGGCGTGCAGCACCACGTCGACCTTGTGGTCGCGCAGCACCGAGGCGATCAGGGATTTCTCGCAGATCGACCCGAGCACAGGGACGATCTCGATCCCGCTCTCGGCCTCGGCCAGTTCGCGTTCGACGTTGTAGAGCGCCAGCTCGCTGTGATCGAGGATCACCAGCTTGGCGGGATGGCAGTCGGCGAGCTGTCGGCAGAGTTCGGAGCCGATCGACCCGCCGGCACCGGTGACGAGGATGCACTTGTCGGAATAGGCATCGCTGACGCCGGGCAGTTCCTCTTCCAGACGGTTGCGCCCGAGCACGGCCTGGATGTCGAGGTTCAGCGGTTTGCGGTCATAGCCGCGATCCGCCACCATCTCGGCGAAGGAGGGCAGCGACTGCACCTCGCAGCCGATGTCGCGCAGGCGGCGCGAGATCCGCGCCTGGGCGGCCCGCCCGGCCGAAGGCATCGCCAGGATCACACGGTCGATGTCGTTGCGCTGGACGAGGTTCTTGATGTGCACCGGCGAATGCACCCGGAGCCCCGCGATGGTCAGGCTCTGCAACCGCGGATTGTCGTCGACGAAGGCCACCGGCACGACGGCGTTGTCGGTCGAGAGCGCGGCGGCGAGCTGGCGGCCGGTCTGGCCGGCGCCGTAGATCAGCAACCGCTTGCGGTCGCCGCGACGGATGTAGATCCACTTGACCACCCGGAGCATCAGCAGCCGCGAGGAGACCGACAGGATCAGGAACAACATGGTGACGACGGCGATCTCGAGCAGCGACATCTTCGCGCCCGGCAGCAGGCTGGCAAGCGAACAGGTCGCCCCGATGGCGATCGCAAGCAGTGCGGTGTCGACGATCCCGTTGGCCTCGTAGGCCATCAGCTTGATCCGGTCGAGACCGAGATACATCGTCAGCGCCAGCGTGGTCGCGACGGTCAGCACGGCGAATTTCGGCGCGACGAAGAAAGCGGAGGTGCCGTTCGCGCCGTAGGGGAGGAGCATTCCAGAGAGGGCGAGCGCCAGAAGGACGAGACAGGTGTCCTGGGAAAGGAGAATGGCCCGTTTCTGGGAAGGGCGCAAATTGACCGCCCAGTCATAAAGCATATGTCCGTCTCCAACGCCGGGGCGTCTGTCTTTCATGGCGCCATGCGGCATTCCTGGTGATGGAAAAAGCGAACGATACCGCCAAACGCGGTCGTTCACTACCACCCAGATCACATGGACGCCCTTATGTCTTTAGATTTGCTGCACTTCCATGACAACGACAAGAACTGTTTTCTGCATGCGCGAAGGAATGGGCAGATTCTTGCGACTCGCCTCAGCGCTTGCGCGGCTTTCCCGGGGTATGGCCCAAAATAGTGGCGACCATCAGCATCACGTCATAGCAGATCGACCGGTTCCGGCCGTAGATCAGATCGAGCTGCGCCTTTACCGGCACGCAGCGGCGAACATAGACCGCCTCGCTCTCCGACGCCGTGTGGCAGGCATCCATGAGCACCGCTTCGCGTTTATGAAACACGAGCGTCGCCAGCCCCGTCAAGCCCGGTCGGTTGCGCAATACCTCGCCGTAGAGGTCAGGGAACATCTCGACGTAGCGCCGGAGCGGGGGACGGGGACCGACGAAGCTGATGTCGCCGCGCAGGATGTTCCAGAGCTGCGGGATCTCGTCCAGGCGATAGCGGCGCAACATCCGTCCCGTCGCGGTGATGCGGCTGGCCTTGTGCCCGCCCGAGGCCGCCCCGTCGTCGCGGTCGTTCGTCATCGTACGGAACTTCACCAGCTGGAAGCCTTCGTCGCGGGATTTCATCCGTTCGGACAGGAAGAAGACCGGACGCCCGTCGCGGATCAGGATGGTCAGGGCGATCAGGACAGCGAAGGGCCAGAGCAGAAGGCACATGATCGCGAGGATCACGAGGTCGAGGATACGCTTGCCGATGGTCATCCCCGTGCCTCCGGGGCGCGCCGCGCCGCGTCGGAGCGGCCGCACCGGGGGCGGGCGCATGGACTTGCCTCCGGCCGCGGCCGACCGGAGGAAATCCGCTGGTTCACATGTTGAATTGTTCCGGCCACCGGATTAGTCCAATCTCAGGCTTCCACGCTGCCCAAGTTTGTCTATCATCCCGGGGCAGCGGATATAAAGAGTGCGGCGGGGCGGCAGGGGCAGTGACGACAAGATGACGATGCGACTGGTGCGAACCCTTATCACGCTCGCCGCCCTGGGTGCGCTGACAGCCTGTTCCCTGCCACGTGGTGCTGCGCTCGAGTCCGAGATCACCTCGGAGGCGAAATCCGAGAACCCGACCTATTCCGTCGTCGAGGTCAACCGCGCCTCGGTGCCGATGATCGCCCAGTGGCCCGGAACCGGGATGGAGGAAGGCTATCGCTGGCTCTCCGGCACCCGCGGTCCGAAGTCGAGCGTCATCCATGCCGGCGACCGGGTGACCCTGGCGATCTGGGATTCCCAGGAGAACTCGCTGCTCACCAGCCCGGGACAGAAGGTCGTCACGATGAACGGGCTGGCGGTGTCGAGCACCGGCACGATCTTCGTGCCTTATGTCGATGAGGTGGTGATCGCCGGCCAGACGCCCGAGCAGGCACGCCGGGTGATCCAGGACAAGCTCGTCGCCATCCTGCCCGACGCCCAGGTGCAACTGGCGCTCGAGGCCGGGACGGAGAACTCCGTCGACCTGGTGAGCGGCGTCGCCAAGCCCGGAAGCTACCCGATGCCGAACCGCGATTTCCGCGTGCTCAGCGCGATTTCGCAGGGCGGCGGCATCTCCTCGAGCCTGCGCAACCCGCTGGTCCGGCTGACCCGCGATGGCTCGACCTACCGGGTGCCGGCCAAGGACCTGTTCTCGAAACCCGCGCTCAACGTGGTGCTCCGCGGCGGTGACCAGATCCTCGTCGAGGACGACGAACGGTATTTCACCGCACTCGGTGCCTCGGGCAACGAGAGCATCGTGAACTTCGACAAGGCCACGATCAGTGCGCTCGAGGCGCTGTCGATGATCGGCGGGATCGACGAACTCCGTGCGGATCCGAAGGGCGTGCTCGTCCTGCGCGAATACCCTGCGAGCGCGGTCCGCAAGGACAGCCGTGGTCCCGACATGCCGTATGTGGTCTTCGTGATCGACCTGACCTCGGCCGAAGGGCTGTTCGCCGCGCGGAACTTCAAGATCAATCCGAAGGACACCGTCATGGCGACGGAAAGCCCGGTCACCGCGGCGCAGACCCTGATCAACCTGATCGGCCGGATGTTCTACCTCAGCACGCAGGTCGGTGTAATCTGACGCGCCAGGCTTCTCTCCGGCGGAAAATTCCATACCCTCCCGCCGGACCAGGGAGGAGACCGTCATGACCCCACGCGACAGCATCGAGATCACACCGCCCCGCGCCGGGTGGCTGGCCCGGACCGAAGAGGAGATCCTCGAGCCGGAGCTGCCGATCATCGACCCGCATCACCACCTGTGGGACCGGCTCGGTGGCTACCTGACCGACGAGATCGCCGCGGACGTGAACTCCGGCCACAACATCGTCAAGACGGTCTTCATCCAGTGTCGCTACGGCCATGCCGAGGACGGGCCTGAGGTTCTGCGCCCGGTGCGCGAGACCGGGCTGGTGATGGACGTCGTGCACGAGGCACGGTCACGCGGCGTGACGACCGACCTGTGCGCGGGGATCGTCGGCTTCGCCAACCTGACACTCGGCGCCGAAGTCGCCGAGGCGCTGGTCGCACACAAGGAGATGGCCGAGGGCCGGTTCCGGGGCATCCGCCACATCACCGCCCATGAACCCAGCTTCGACACCTACCTGCCCCCGGTCGCCGCCGATGCCATGCAGAGCGCCGCGTTTCGCGAGGGCTTCGCCTGCCTCGCGCCCGCCGGGCTCAGCTTCGACGGCTGGCTCTACCACCCCCAGATCCCGCAGTTCACCGACCTTGCCCGTGCCTTCCCCGACACCGTGATGATCCTCGATCACATAGGCGGCCCGCTGGGAATCGGCGCCTATCGCGGCAAGCGCGACGAGGTGTTCGTGCAGTGGAAGGCCTCGATGCGCGAACTCGCGACCTGCGGGAACGTCAACGTGAAGCTCGGCGGCATCGGCATGGACATCACCGGCTGCAGCTGGTCGGCGCAGGAACGGCCCCCCACCTCCGAGGCGCTTGCCGAGGATTTCCGCCCCTGGGTCGAGACGGTGATCGAGCTCTTCGGTGCCGGACGCTGCATGTTCGAGAGCAACTTCCCGGTCGACAAGACCTCGTATTCCTACCCGGTGCTCTGGAACGCCTTCAAACGTCTCGCATCAGGCGCCAGCGCCGAAGAGAAGCACCTGCTGTTCCACGACACCGCGAAGCGGGTCTACCGTCTCTGACCGTTCTCTCCGCGCAATTCGAAATGTTAAGCTTCTGCCAACCCCTGCGCGCTAGACCTGAGCCCGGGTGAGTGCGAGGTGACAGGATGAGCGGGCAGTCGAATGCCGCGCCGGTCATCATCAAGCGGAAGAAGGTCATCGCGGGCGGCGGCCATCACGGCGGCGCCTGGAAAGTCGCCATTCAACTTTCCTTTGGTCGGAGGACGCTTTGCGCCCGTTTCACATCCCGTCCCCCCATCGGGACGGATCAAACGCCGTTCTGACCAATGCGCCCGTCGGGGAACTGTCCCGCCGGTCGCGCCATCCCTCCGGATGCCTGTCCAACATCGCTGCGAGATCCTAACGACTCGCTAATCCAAATCTCCCCAGTCCAGTGGATTTGACGCAAATCCCGGCTACGCCCGCCGCTCCACCTGTCCGCCGCCCGTCATGACAATCGACGCGCGGCGGCCCGCCTTGTCGTAGGTCTCGAGCGAGCGGCGCAACCTGCGCAGGGTCCCGAGCCGGGTCGCCACCGAGCGAATCCCGCGCATGGCGCTGTCCATGAGACGCTGATTGCGTTCGGCCTTGCCGCGCAGACCTCCCAGATCTGCCACCGCGTCGAGCTCGGAGAGACGGTTGATCAGCCGCTCCTTCTCGACAACCAGCGCGCCGAGTCGGTCG
>Ga0098074_1001774_pt1 | contig 10407 bp, 8 predicted proteins | sample 32_taG_FD_75064 | JGI IMG/M metagenome (GOLD analysis project Ga0098074, IMG submission 75064) | Marine viral communities from the Gulf of Mexico - 32_GoM_OMZ_CsCl metaG | ecosystem: Environmental > Aquatic > Marine > Oceanic | place: Atlantic Ocean: Gulf of Mexico | collected 2015-07-12 | reverse complement strand
ATCATCGAGCGCGTGTGAGACGGGAACAGGAGTAAGAGACATGGCTGATTTCACGATGGAAAAAGGCGCCGACGGCGTCGCTGTGTTCACCTGGGACCTGCCGGGCAAGAGCATGAACGTGCTCACCATGACCGGCGCTCAGGAACTGTCGGACCTCGTCGACGACGCGCTGGCCGATGATGCGGTGAAGGGCATCGTCATCACCTCCGGCAAGGAGACGATGGCCGGCGGCATGGACCTCAACGTGCTCGCCGGCATGAAGACCGGCGGCGCGGAGAGCGTCTTCGAGGGCGTGATGACCCTGCACCAGCTCCTGCGCAAGATCGAGCGTGCGGGGATGGAACCCAAGACCAACAAGGGCGGCAAGCCGATCGCGGCCGCAGTGCCCGGCACCGCCATGGGCATCGGGCTGGAGCTGCCGCTGGCCTGCCACCGGATCTTCGTGGCGGACAATCCGAAGGCCAAGCTGGGCCTGCCCGAGATCCAGGTGGGCATCTTCCCCGGCGCGGGCGGCACCACCCGGCTTGTCCGCAAGCTCGGCGTGATGATGGCGGCGCCCTACCTGCTGCAGGCCAAGATGTCCGATCCGCAGGCCGCGAAGAAGGCCGGGATCGTCGACGAGGTCGTGGCCGACCCGGTCGCGGCGGCGAAGGAATGGGTCCTTTCCGGACCCTCCATCGTCAAGCCCTGGGACGAGAAGGGCTACAAGATGCCCGGCGGCGCCCCCTACCACCCGGCGGGCTTCCAGACCTTCGTCGGCGCCAACGCGATGATCAATGGCGAGACCTGGGGCGCCTTCCCGGCCCCCAAGGCCCTGCTCTCGGCGGTCTACGTAGGCGCGCAAGTGCCCTTCGATACCGCGCTGAAGATCGAGGCGCGCTGGTTCACCTCCGTCATCATGAACCCCTCGTCCTCCGCGATGATCCGGTCGCTCTTCCTCAACAAGGAAGCGCTGGAGAAGGGCGCGAACCGTCCCGAGGCCCCCGACCAGCGCGTGAAGAAGCTGGGCGTCATGGGCGCGGGCATGATGGGCGCCGGCATCGCGCTGGTCTCGGCGCAGGCCGGGATCGATGTGGTGCTGATCGACCAGAAGCAGGAGGCCGCCGACAAGGGCAAGGCCTATACCGAGAGCTTCCTCGACAAGGGGATCAAGCGCGGCAAGGTGACCGAGGAGAAGAAGGCCGAGATCCTCGGCCGGATCACCGCGACGACCGACTATTCGGCGCTCTCCGATGCCGACCTCATCATCGAGGCGGTGTTCGAGGACGTCGGCGTGAAGGCCGAGGTCACGAAGAACGTCGAGGCGGTCATTCCCGCCGACTGCATCTTCGCGTCCAACACCTCGACCCTGCCGATCTCGGGGCTGGCCAAGGCCTCATCCCGGCCCGAGCAGTTCATCGGCATCCACTTCTTCTCGCCGGTCGAGAAGATGCTGCTGGTCGAAATCATCAAGGGCAAGGACACCGGTGACCGTGCCGTGGCCAAGGCGCTCGACTACGTGCGCCAGATCCGCAAGACCCCGATCGTGGTCAACGACGCGCGCTTCTTCTACGCCAATCGCTGCATCATCCCCTACCTGAACGAGGGTGCCCGGATGGTGGCCGAGGGCGTGGCGCCGACCATGGTCGACAATAGCGCCCGGATGCTGGGGATGCCCGTCGGGCCGCTGCAGCTGATCGACGAGACCTCGATCGACCTCGCCGTGAAGATCGCCAAGGCGACCAAGGCGGCCATGGGCGATGCCTACCCGGCGGATGCCAAGGCGACGGACGACCTGATGTTCTGGCTCTACGACGAGGGCCGCCTCGGGCGGAAGTCGAACGCGGGCTTCTACGAGTACGACGAGAAGGGCAAGCGGACGGGTCTCTGGCCGGGGCTGGAGGCGAAGTATCCGCACCAGCAGCCGCAGCCCGAGATCGACGAGGTGCAGAACCGCCTGATGTTCGCCCAGGTGCTCGAGGCCGTGAGGGCGCTCGAGGAGGGCGTGCTGGAGGACATCCGCGAGGGCGACGTCGGCGCGATCCTCGGCTGGGGCTTCGCGCCCTGGTCCGGCGGGCCGTTCTCCTGGCTCGACATCATCGGGGCAGAGGAAGCGGTGAAACGCTGCGAGCACCTGACCGCGACCTATGGCGAACGCTTCACCACGCCGAAGCTGCTGCGCGAGATGGCCGAGAAGGGGCAGACCTTCTATGGCCGGTTCGGCCCTGAAGCCGCGAAGGCCGCGTAAACCGGGAGGCGGGCCTTCAGGCCCGACGACCCGACCCAGGGCGCGCCGGACCCCGGCGCGCCCTTTCCGTTCAGGAGAATCGGGGAACGCCGCCCGAAAACGAAGACACCGCGCCCCAACCGGAGGCGCGGTGCCCAGCGACTGCTTGACCTGCCCGAGGGAACTCAGGCCACGCGGCTCTCCGCGTAGGGCGTCGGGGCGACCCGGGTGTCGCCTGCCATCGCGGCTGCGGCGATCTCGTAGCGGATCTCGTCGATCAGGGCGCCGTCGGTCTCGTCCGACAGCAGACGGTACTCGATGGTCTCCTGCGCGCTGAAGAGCCGTTGGAGCATGTCCCCCGCCGCGGCACAGACGCAGAGCGCGCCGGTCGAGGTGAAGACGATCTCGTCCTCGTCGAACTGCATTACGAAGACGTCGAAGGGCGAGGCGTGGTTCATCCTGCGGATGCCGCAGACCCCTTCCAGCGCCTCGGCGCGGATCAGCGGGAAGGGATCGCCGATGGCCGCCTCGGCCGCGTCGCTCTCGACCATGAGCCCCTGCCGGGGTAGGACGATCATGTCGTCGCTGTTGCCGATGGCGCCCTGCGGAACGTGAAGCGGGCGGAACTGGCGCGGCACGTGGCCCAGGCCGGTCCAGAGCGGGACCCGGCGGATCGCCCGGACCTCCTGCAGACCGCGGTCGAAGGTCAGGACCCGGTCGCCGACCGAGACATTCTCGACCCGCTGCCAACCGATGGCGGTGGCAACCTTGGTGCCTTCGATCAGGCCGGACATGACTCCGGTCTCGGCGCCAAAGGCGTGATCTTGGTCGTGGTCGCGGTAATCCAGCATCTGTCCATCCCGTTCCGGCGTTCTGCCGCTCTGGTGCGTTACGCTTAACAGGCCAGAGAATCGGGCCGGGCTTTGGCCGACAAAGCGACATTTCCGGGGCATCGTTGATTTCTGGTTAACAAAGCCGGCCCACGCGGGAGATTTACCGCGGATTGTCAGAAGGTTCACCTCGAAGCCGGGCGAGGCGTCAGAACGAATAGCCGAAGCGCCGGATGTCCTCGGCGCAGTCCTCGGCGATGATCGCCGCCGTCGCCTCCGTGTGGTAGGCCCGATGGTCCCTGCCCCGGTCCGAGACGTTCTCGCGCCCGATCTCAAGTCGGAAGCCGAGGTGATCCCAGAGCGCCGCCACATCCGTCTCGAGATGCTCAAGCCGGATGTAGAGATCGCAGCGCTCGCCACCGTCGCTGCCGGATACATAACTCCGCGCAGGGCTGGCTCTAAACGCCGCGCGGGTCGCGGGCTCAGCGACGAAGTCGGCAAATCCGAGCGCCCTGGCCCGCCCGACCGCCGGATGGTCGAACGCCTGCCCCTGCAGCCAATGGTAGTAGCTCACCGCCCGGTCCCAGGGATTGCGCACCAGCGTGAAGACGAAGAGGCCCGGCAATTCCTCCTCCGTCACCAGCCCCTCCAGATCCGCCAGAGACGAATGCTTCCAGAGCCGTCCCCGCGCCGCCCCCGCGGGCACCTTTCCACGCCGCTTCAGGGCCTTGGGCGTGTCCCCCAGCATCAGGTCGTCCTTCATGGCGCGGCCCTCCAGCGCCAGCGCCATCGCGGTGCCGCCGGTCTTGGGGATGTGGATGAAGAGGTATTTCCGCCCGCGTGACAGGATCATGCGCGGCAGCATAGCCGCCATGCGGGCCCCGGCAAGCACTTGCGGCGGCCCCGGACGCGGGGCAGGATCGCCTCCGCCAACGAGGGAGGATCACATGGGCTGGCTGGCAGACGAAACCGGGCTGGAGCGCAACGCGGCGAACTACGTCCCTCTCACGCCGCTGTCGAACCTGACCCGCGCCGCGCGGATCTGGCCGGACCGGCTGGCGGTGGTCTATGGCGCCCATCGCAAGACCTACCGCGAGTATCTGGAGCGGGTGACCCGCCTCGCCTCGGCGCTGGCGAAGCTGGGCGTGCAGCCCGGCGACGTGGTGGCGACGATGATCCCGAACCTGCCGCCGCAGGTCGAGGCGCATTTCGGCGTGCCCGCCTGCGGGGCGATCCTGAACGCGATCAACACGCGGCTCGACGTGGACACGGTGGCCTATATCCTCGACCACGGCGGGGCGAAGGTGATCATGGTCGACCCGCAGTTCCTGCCGACCGTAGCCGAAGCCGTCGAGCGGATGGAGGGGCCGGCCCCGAAGATCATCGAGGTGCCGGACGACCATGCGGGCGTGCACGGCCAAGGCCATCATAAGACCTACGAGGACCTGCTCGCCTCGGGCGATCCTGCGTTCGAGTGGGTCCTGCCGCAGGACGAGTGGGAGAGCATCGCGCTCAACTACACCTCCGGCACGACGGGTCGGCCGAAGGGCGTCGTCTATCACCACCGCGGCGCGCATCTGAACGCCATGGGTCAGATCCTGTCGTGGCGGATGACCCTCTATCCGCGCTACATGACCATCGTGCCGCTGTTCCATTGCAACGGCTGGTGCCATGCCTGGATGATCCCGCTGCTCGGCGGCACCGTGGTCTGCCTGCGCGACATCGCGGCGAAGCCGATGTTCGACGCCATCGCGGCCGAGGGTGTAACCCATTTCGGCGGCGCGCCGATCGTGCTGAACATGCTGGTCAACGCCCCCGAGGATCAGCGCCGCGACTTCGATCACGTGGTCGAGGTCTTCACCGCCGGCGCGCCCCCCGCCCCCGCAACCCTCGCCAAGATCGAGCCGATGGGCTTCAACGTCACCCAGGTCTACGGCCTGACCGAGACCTACGGCCCGGCCACCGAATGCACATGGGACGAAGATGTCTGGGGCGCGCTGCAGGGCGACGACCGCGCCGCGATCAAGGCGCGGCAGGGGGTCGCGATGCCGGCCTACGAGCATATCACCGTGATGGCGTCCGAAGGGATGGATCAGGTCCCGATGGACAGTTCCACCCAGGGCGAGATCATGATCCGCGGGAACGGGGTGATGAAGGGCTACTACAAGAACCCCGCCGCCACCGAAGAGGCGTTTGCGGGCGGTTATTTCCACTCCGGCGACATCGCGATCCAGCATCCGGACGGCTACGTCCAGATCCAGGACCGGGCGAAGGACATCATCATCTCGGGGGGCGAGAACATCTCCTCGGTCGAGGTGGAGAGCGTGCTGATGGGTCACCCGGACGTGCTGCTCTGCGCGGTGGTCGCGAAACCGGACGAGAAATGGGGCGAAGTGCCCTGCGCCTTCGTCGAGCTGAAGGACGGGCGGGTCGGCGATGCCGCCGGGCTGATCGCCTATGCGCGGGAACGGCTCGCCGGGTTCAAGACGCCGAAGGCGGTGGTGTTCGAGGAATTGCCGAAGACCTCCACGGGGAAAATCCAGAAGTTCGAGCTGCGGCAGAAGGCGCGATCGTTGTGAGCCGTCGGGCTCCGAGGTCGTAACCGCCGTCACCGCCTGGGCCCGATCCGCCCTGTCCCGCCCCACGGGGTCTGCGCGGCCTCCCCCCCTTCCCCCGGGCTTCGCGCCCCTGCCACACCGTCTCGAATTGCCCGCCCGCCCAAGCCGGTATACATTGCCGAAAAACGACGAGCAGATCGGCCCCATCCAAGGTGACAGCCCTCAACGAATACCAGCGGCTCGAGGCCCGCGGCCTGTGGCGCGAGAGCGCCGAGGCACAGCGGCGCGAGGTCGTGGTATCCCTCGGCGACGCCACCCTGATCCTGACCGACGCCAACGACCGCCCCCTTGCCCATTGGTCCCTCGCCGCCGTCGAGCGGCTGAACCCGGGCACCCGCCCCGCGCTCTACAGCCCCGACGGGCTGGAGGACGAGACGCTGGAGTTGCCCGAGGACGAGGCCGAGATGATCCAGGCCATCGAGCGGGTCCGCAGGGCCGTCGAGGGCCGCCGCCCCCGGCCCGGCCGCCTGCGCTTCGGGCTGATCGGCGCGACCCTCGTCGCCGCCACCGCGCTCGCGATCTTCTGGCTGCCCGGGGCGCTTTCGAAACACGCGCTGAGCGTGGTGCCCATGGTCAAGCGCGAGGCCATCGGCGCGGCACTGATGGACCGGCTGCACAAGGTCACCGGCCCGGCCTGTGCCGAGCGCAGCGGCCGGCGCGCGCTCGACCGGCTGGCGCGCCGGCTGCCCGGGGTCTCCGGCCCGCCCGAGCTTTACGTGATGCGCGACGGCGTGCGGGGCGCGGCGCATCTGCCGGGTGGGGTCATCCTGCTGAACCGCTCGGTGGTCGAGGACACCACAGACCCGGATGTCGTCGCGGGCTACATCATCGCCGAGCAGTCCCGGGCCGCACGCAGCGACCCGCTGGGCGAGGTGCTGCAAGCGGCGGGTCCGATCGCGACGGTCCGCCTGCTGACCACTGGCGCCCTGCCGGAGGAGGCGCTGGACAGCTTTGCCCGCACCGTGCTCACGGATCCGCCCGACCCGATCCCGGACGATGCGCTGATCGCGCGCTTCGCGGCGCAGGGCGTGCGCTCGACTCCCTATGCCTACGCGGTCGATATCTCGGGCGAGAGCACGGTCGGCCTGATCGAGGCCGACCCCCATGCCGACGACCGCACCGAGCCGGTGCTGAGCGACGCCGACTGGTTGCGCCTGCAGGCGGTCTGCGAACGCTGATCAGCGCGAGAAGGCGTCGGCAAACCCGGCGCGCCGCGCCGTGGCAAGCGCTTGGGCGACCTCGGCCTTCGAAGCGAAGGGCCCGGCCAGAACCACCCGCAGCTCACCCTGCCCGTTGCGGTACTTCCCGTAGCGCACAGGAAGGCCCGCCGCCTTGAGCCGCCGGGCGGCCTTGTCGGCATTGGCGGGCTGTCCGAAGCTGCCGACCTGCACGTAGCGGTGCCCGCTCGCGGCCGCCGGGGTGGAGCGCGACGAGACCCGCTCCTGCGCGCCGGCTGCCCTCCCCTTCGAGGAGACGACCGGCGTCGAGGCATAGCTGCTGCCGTCCGAGAGCGTTTCGCCGGTCCGCAGCTCGCGTGGCACGGTGTTGGTCCAGATGCCCTCTGTCGCGTAGATCCCGGCGCGGTTCATCTCGGCCCGGCGCGGGTTCAGCCGGTCGTCGTTGAACGCCGGGCGGTAGCCCTCGGGGACGACGACCTGTACGCGGGTGCCCTTGTTCTGTTCGTAGACATGGCGTGGCACCACGCGGACACCCGGAGGGATTTCCTCCTTGCGATAGACCGTGCCGACCGGGGGACCGGAGACCTGCACCCGCCGCACGGCGACGGTCGTCTTCGGGGTCTTCACGTAGCGCGGCTTCGAGACCCTGACGGTCTTCGCCTTCACGGCGGGCGCCGCTGGAGCCGGAACGACTGCGACGACCGTGGAGTCCTCCGCCGGTGCCTCGACGGTCGCCACCGCCATCGTCCCGGGCACGGAGGGCGGGTGGTTGCAGACCGGCGCGCGGGTGCGGTCCACCCGGGGCGCCCAGCTCACCTGCCCGTCAATGGTGACGCGCAGAAAGACACACCCCTTGCTGTCGACATATTGCGCGCCGTCGTAGGAGGCCGGCGGCATCTCGGCCGGGCTCTGCGCTTGAGCGCCGGGGGCGACGAGCCCCAAGATGAATGCGAAACCCCAAATTGATCTGTTCTTCATCGCAATTCCCCCAAGATATTGGGTCCATTGTGCCCGAGCAGACCTGTCGAGTAAACGGTTTCGGTTACTTCGTTCCGAACATCCGGTCGCCCGCGTCGCCCAGTCCGGGCACGATGTAGCCCTTTTCGTTGAGATGGCTATCCAGCGCCGCGGTGACGATCGGCACATCCGGGTGCGCCTCCTTCATCCGGGCCACGCCTTCGGGGGCCGCCAGCAGGCACATGAAACGGATATTGTTGGCGCCCGCCTCTTTCAGCAGGTCCACCGCGGCGGCCGAGGAGTTCCCGGTCGCCAGCATCGGGTCGAGCGCGATCACCAGCCGGTCGCCGAGGTCCTCGGGCACCTTGAAATAGTACTGGATCGGCTGGAGCGTCCGCTCGTCGCGGTAGAGACCGACGAAGCCCACGCGGGCCGCCGGGATCAGCTCTAGCACGCCGTCGAGCAGCCCGTTGCCCGCCCGGAGGATCGAGATCAGCGCCAGCTTCTTGCCGGCGAGAACCGGGGCATCCATCGGCTCGAGCGGGGTTTCGATATGGTCGGTGGTCATCGGCTGTTCGCGGGTGACCTCGTAGGCCAGCAGCAGGGAGATCTCGCGCAGGAGCTGCCGGAAGGACTTGGTCGAGGTTTCCTTCTTCCGCATGATCGTCAGCTTGTGCTGCACCAGCGGGTGGTTCACGACGGTCAGGTGCTTGGTCATTCGGCGCTCTCCAGCTTCTTGGCGATCCTTGCGCGGGTGTCCTCGTCGCAGAAGGCCGCGTCAAGGGCGGTTCGGGTGATTTCGCCGAAAACCTCCTCGTCCCAGCCGAAAGCGCGTTCGAGCTCGTCGAATTCGCGCGTCATGGTGGTGTGGAAGAAGGGCGGGTCGTCGGTCGAGACGGTGACCTTCACGCCGCGGTTGCGCAGCTCTTCGATCGGGTGCTTGCGCCAGTTCGGGTAGAGCCCGAGGGTCACGTTGGAGCCCGGGCAGACCTCGAGCGTGACGCCACGCTCAGCCAGTTCGTCGACCAGCGCGAGGTCCTCGATGGCGCGGACGCCGTGGCCGATGCGCTCGACGCCGAGGTCGTTCAGCGCGTCCCGTACCGATTGCGGCCCGCCCCATTCGCCGGCATGGGCGGTGAGCCTGAGCCCCGCCTCGCGGGCGCAGTCGAAGGCCCAGGTGAAGTCATTGGGCTTCCCCTTGCCCTCGTCGCCCGCGATGCCGAAGCCGGTGATGAAATCGCCCTTGGTCTCGGCCGCGCAGACGGCAATCGGCCGCGACTTCTCGGGCCCGAAATGGCGGATGCAGGTGATCACGCCGCGCAGGGTGATGCCGAGTTTCGCCTCAGCCTCGACCGCGACCTCCTGCATCGCGTGGAGATAGTCGCGCCAGGCCTCGACATCGCCGCCGCCGCAGAAGTCGGGCGAAAGGAACGTCTCGGAATAGACCACGCCGTGCGAGGCGCTTTCCTCCAGCACCGCGCGGGTCAGGCGGGCGTAATCGTCGGGGGTCTGCAGGACCGAGGTCGCGGCCTCGTAGACCGAGAGGAAATGCACGAAGTTCTCGTAGGCGTAATGGCCGCGCTCGTCGAAGACCTTCGAGATGTCGACCTTCTTCTCCTTTGCCAGCCCCCGGATGAAGGCCGGGGGCGCGGCGCCCTCGTGGTGCAGGTGAAGTTCCACCTTCGGATAGGTTTTCCAGCTCACAGGAACGATCTCCCCGGTCCTTGGGCAGGGACGCCCAGATGATCCGCAACACTCGCGGCGATGTCGGTGAAGGCGACGAGGCCAGCCTCGCCCTGCCCTTTTCCCGCGACCAGCACGGGCACTCGCTCGCGGGTGTGGTCGGTGCCGATCCAGGTCGGATCGTTGCCGTGGTCGGCGGTGACGATCAGCATGTCGCCCTCGCGCAGGCTCGGCAGGATGGTGCCGAGTTCCCGGTCGAACCATTCGAGCGCGCGGGCATAGCCCGAGACGTCGCGGCGGTGGCCGTAGAGGCTGTCGAACTCGACGAAGTTGGCGAAGGTGAGCGAGCCCTCCTCGGACTCGTCCACCAGCCGCTTCAGGTGCCCCATCAGTTCGGCGTCCGAGCCCTTCACCACGTCGTCGATCCCCTGCATCGTGAAGATGTCGCCGATCTTGCCGACCGCATGGACCTTGCGCCCCGCGCCCTGCACCCAGTCGCAGAGCGTCGGGCTGGGCGGCGCCAGCGCGAAATCCTTGCGGTTGGTGGTGCGGGTGAAGCCGGTCAGCTCGGTCCCGACGAAGGGGCGGGCGATCACGCGGCCGACCTTCATCCTATGCAAAGTGGGCGCGATGGCTTTGCAAAGGTCGTAAAGCCGGTCGAGGCCATAGGCCCCTTCGTGGCAGGCGATCTGGAACACGCTGTCGGCCGAGGTGTAGCAGATCGGCCAGCCGGTGTTGACGTGCTCGCGCCCCAGGTCCTCGATGATGACGGTGCCGGAGGCGTGGCAATTGCCGAGGATGCCGTCGGTGCCCGCCGCCTTGCAGACCTCGGCGATCAGCTCGGGCGGGAAGGAATTCTGCTTGTCCGGAAAATAGGTCCAGTCCCAGGGCACCGGCACGCCAGCCAGTTCCCAGTGGCCCGACGGCGTGTCCTT
>Ga0098074_1001772_pt1 | contig 10416 bp, 9 predicted proteins | sample 32_taG_FD_75064 | JGI IMG/M metagenome (GOLD analysis project Ga0098074, IMG submission 75064) | Marine viral communities from the Gulf of Mexico - 32_GoM_OMZ_CsCl metaG | ecosystem: Environmental > Aquatic > Marine > Oceanic | place: Atlantic Ocean: Gulf of Mexico | collected 2015-07-12 | reverse complement strand
GTCTTTGCATCAAAAACCGCAGCGCAAATAAATCATCATTGGCCAGCATTGAAGAGGTCTCCGCCCCCGTCATCGGCGCGGCGGGCGCGAGCAAAACGGCCGCCTTATAATGCGGAACGCTCACTAAAATAAATAAAGACGCCGCCAACAGCCCCAGCGCGGCTCCTGCCACTATCCAGAACTTCGCGCGCCAAACATCGGTTAATAAATCACCAAGGCGCGGTTCATACTCTGCTGCATTGTCCCCCGCCACGCTCATTACGCGGCCGCTTTCTTGCTGTGGCGCGGCTCATTTGGCATGGCAATATCACGGGCTCTGGAAATCCACGCCTCCATGGAATCGGATGGAATAAAGACTTTTCCCGCCTCCAGCGCCCCTTCATGCGCCTTAAACCACAAATCACCATCATTACGGTAGAGCAAAATAGCATCCACGAGTTCACGCACGCGCCCTTGTTGCACGACCTGCCCCGCTTTGAAATCCCGGACAACCTTCGCCGCCTCGCATGCCTCGGGCCCGACAAAAACGCATGGCCGCGCTACGGCCAGTGCGGAATAAAGCTTTGACGGCACCAGACATCCGGCAGCCTCATCCTTCATTGAAACTATGTGAATGTCCCCGCTCTCCATAACCTCTTTCAAACGGCTATTGGGCTGATACGGCAGAAGGCGGATATTTTGCAAACCGCGCCGTGCGCGCGCATGGGCAATTTTATCAAACCCGGCCCCATCACCGACGAAGATAAACTCGACTTCAGGATTGGTCTCATTCAAACTCTCAGCGGCGCGCAAAATCGTATCTACGGGGTGCGCGCGCCCGATATTACCTGCATACAGCACGCGGAATTTCGGCCCGTCCTTTAATAGTTCATCATAGTTTTTCGAGCCGTAAAATTCCGGCACGGCCTCCAGCGCCGCATTATACGCGCTCTCGTCACTCTCCCCCGTGATCAATTCCTGATCCGGCCAGTTTGGAATGACGGTAATTTTACGCGGATCAATGCCGGTATGGCTCAAATGCTTGGCCATACAGCGCCCGATGACGATGTTCTTATCCGCCCGTTGCATCGTCCGGCGCGATAGTTTCTTTAACTGACGCTCGAAAAAGGCCGGAATATGAACATCTATTGCTCCCAATACATCGGGGTATAAATCCTGACACCAATGAATATGGCGCGATTTACGGAAAAACGCGACCAGACGCCCAACCACGCTCAGCATCGGCGGATCGGTCATACTCACCACAATATCGGTCTTGGGCAGGCGCAGCGCAGCAAAGAATAACCGCAACCATATCCACAAATACCCGATGGCATATTGCTGGTTTTCGGCGGCCTTGATGCGCATAACCTTGACCGAACCATCGCGCTCCCGCACGGCTTTGGGGCCTGTGGTCAATACATAGACCTGCCAGCCATCACGCGCAAACCCGCGCGCCAGATCGCGCAATACGCGCCCCGTGGCACCGCGCGTGGGCGGGTAAACCCTGTTAATCAATATTATGGATGGTCTATGACGCATGGCTTAAAACTCTTCTTGCCCCACAAACTAGAGCGATTTTTCCTTGCTGACAAGAATTTGCTGCTCTTGGGGCGCAAGAAGCTTTGGGGCAAATGCCATCAAGGCCAAAAGAACGCCAAAATCAAAGGACTTAAAACTGGCATACAAGAAAATATCAATCAGAAACGGACAAAGCAGCGCAAGCGCAAATATAAGCCCACGCAGGCTTATCGCGTGCAGAAAATTACCCCAGATTTTCCGCCCCAACGCATAAAAATAAAGCCCGAAAACAAACACCCCCGCAATTCCGGTTTTCAGCAAAACCGAACTCAGCGCCCCATGGGTGAAATTCACGCTCATCCCGCCCACCGCAGGCGAATGATAAACCCCGCCCCACCCCGTGCCGAAAAGGGTGCCAAGCGGATGGGCGTTGATATGCTCCCAGACCGCCATCCATTCCTCCGCGCGCCTATTAAACCCGACCAGCGATGTTTTATCGGCAAGCGCCCCGCCGATCATACCCAAATCTTGCCAAAAAAACAGAAGCGCCCCGATAACCAATGCCAGATACGGCCAAGTGCGGGACGGATGGCACCGCAACGCCGCAAAGAAAATCAAAGCCAAGGCTACAGCAAACAAACCAACAGAGGCCCGCTGCATCACGATAACCATAGCGCCAAGCGGTATAAGCGATAACATAACAAGCAAGGCTCCCGCCCCCAATCCCAAAGCGCGTCCGAATGGTTTTTCCATCATCGCGGCCACCCCATAGCCCGCCAGCATAATGGCGGCGAATAAAACCAGCGGCGAGTTGCCGATATAAGCGGTAACGTTCACCCCGCTCAAAATACCCAACATCTCCCGCAAACTCAGTATTATGCCCGCCAAGACGCACAGAAAAACCAAGGCTTTAACACTACGCGCCGTTATCAAGCCTGCAAGTAATACAGGCAACGCAAGAAACCCAAGCCAAATCATATCACGCACTATCAATGCGGCAGAATTGCCATGAAGAACCCCGGCCAATAGCGGGACACTAAGGCCGAAGAACAAAGCCAAACGCCCATACACCTGCCATGACGCGCGCCCTTGAATGGGCGTCCGCCATAGAAGGCTCAGCTCTGGACGGATAACGGCCAATAAAAGAAGCCCGCCAATTGCCGCTTCAATACTCCCAATACCATCAGGGGTAGGCATTCCGGCCAGCGCATAGAGCATGAGCGCGAATAAAAAGAAGCCTATACGCATGCTATCCAGCGGCATAGCGGCCAGCTTGCGCGAGCAATTCACCATAAATGCGCTGCGTTGTTCTGTTTGGGCAATCATCATATTACCCGAGTATCTAGCAGAAAAAAAAGCCTCGCAAAAGCGAAGCTTTTCTTAAACGCTAACGCGCTACGTAAAATAATTAACGGAATATATTAAAGGTCCGCGTCGGTGTGGCCGTTTTCTTGCCATTGCCGTCCAGATACTTCGCGTTGGTCAAATCTTTGGCATTGCCTTCGCCGGAAGCGGACGCATCAGCAGTCTGTTGCTCTTTCGCGGCCAATTCCGCTTCTCTTCTTTTGGTGGCGGCTTCATCCGCGGCGGCACGTTCGGCATCCCACTTTTTCTTCATCTGTTCAATGGTTTGGGCATTACGGGCGGCTCTGGCTTGCGCGCCATCAATATTGGCCTGCTGTATCCGGTCCAATTCATTATCGCGGTTCACCACCGTGCTTGGTGCCCCCCGTCGAGTATGATCGCGCCCTGCATTGTTATAAAGTGTGCGCTTCTTATTACTGCTCGTGAAATTTCTCTTTCCCAGATCACTAGGGTCGGGTGTCAGATATAACTTTTTGCTGCCGCCTTCCGACGAACCGGAAGAGCTTCCCTGATCTCTCTTAACAAAAAGATCCTGCGCAACGCTTGTACCGGGCAGCACCAAAACACCGACCAGAGCCAATGAAGCCACAATAAATGTAAAAGAAAATATCCGCATAATAGGCCTTGTCATTAATTAAACTATTCCATTCAGTGTAGCAGAAAATTATCCCAAACCCCAAATATGTGCGCATTTACCGCTTTTTTTTCTTACGCTGACGAATATTAAAGCTTTTTTAATATTTCCAAGCCTATATTGAACTCACTTTCCGTAAAAAAATATAAAAGAGCCACCAAAAAAAGGCCCGCGGAAGGAAAGCAAAAAAGTACTAGAGAACGAAACTTAGGAGTGGTGTTATGCAAGTGAATGTAAAAGAATTTTTAAAAGAATCAGGAATTACCGAAGCCTTTTATCCGGGCAAGCGTTTGGTCAAGCCATGCCGCCAACCCGGTGAATTTAAAAGCCATTGTGTGGTTTTTGACTGGCGCGATCCGGCCAAAATTGTGGTCGAGGTAAAACCCGGCTTGAGCGGAAAAACGCTCGCCGTCGAACGTGTTAAAGAATATCCGGTTTCTTTCCAAAGCCCGACCTTTGTCGAGATTGAAGTGGTCAACGACAACAAGGACGATGAAGAGGAAGAAGGCAAAGGCAAGTCCTCAAGCTCCGGCGGTGGAAAAGGCCAGAAGAAAAAGAAATTATCCGATATGAACGGCCTGATGGCGCAGGCCTTCGCAGATATCAGCGAAGGTAAAGTTCCCGATCTAGGCGATGTTAAGAAAATGGTCGTCATGGGTATGGAAATTGCTAAAGAAGCCATGGGCGCCGTAATGGGCAAGTTCACCCAGCAAATCGAGCACGCCCGTATCGCTACAACCGATCTGCTTGCCGAGGCAGGCGCTAAAATTACACGTTACACGCCGCCGTCCTTTATGGCGCCGAAAGGGAACGAAGATGCGACCTATAAATATGATCGCAACAAGAACGAGAATATCGGAATGCGGGGGCCATCCATTGGCTAGCGCGCTCCATAACAGACTTTCATAAGACGACTCTCCAATCAGATTGTGAACATATCAGCCCGCCCTTAAAAAGGCGGGCCTTTTTTTATTGGGAAACGGCAAAGGTGATGATAAAATTTTGACGCAACAACATTTCACGGGAACACCATGAGCGTCAAAAACATTTTATCTTTCCTCGGCACCTTGCTAATTCTCGCCCTTGTGGTCATGGGCATCGTCAAAGTCTGGATTCCCGATGCCATCGCCGATGAGACCTTCGTCAAAATGGTCATTACATTCGGCATTCTGGCGCTCGGCTTTATGGCGGTAAATTTCTTACGCCGCGGCCGCAAATAAAGGCGAAGGTGATCGGCCTTTCAAACGGCTGCTGTCTTCATAAATTTTGGCAAATTTCGTATATAACGCGTGCTTGCTGCTTTTTTTCAGCATATCCAGTGAATCACGTTTCTTAAAACACCCGACTTTTTGCAGGATTTCTTTTTCCTGCAAATCAATGTCCCCGTCACACCAAACCAGCGTTCTGGCCACCGCGCAAAAATCGCCTTTATGCACGTCCGTCTTGATCTCGCTATATAATGCTTCGACATCCTGCGGCTCGCGCATGTCATCACGCAACGTTTTAACCTGATCGCGCGAAAAAGGCACAGTTTCTATATGATGAGTCAGGATTTTCTGCTCTTCCAACGAGAGCTTGCCATCAGTCAGCGCAAACGCAAACACCGCGCGCCACATCGCAAATTCATCTTCGGATATACGTTTTTTCTCAATAGGCATCGGCTCGGCTTTCCTTTTCTGTTATAGAAAAACAAACCCTCACCCCATTCCTATAGTTCCCTTATAAGGACTTAGAGGCGATCCAGATAATTACCGATAATGTCCACGATGCGGTCAATATGGCTCTCATTGAGAATAAGCGGCGGTGATAGTGCTACACAGCCGGATGCTCCAGGGCGCATCGTCAACCCCTCTTCCCACATATCATTGAACATTTTCGCGCCCAAATCCTCGCCGTCCTTACCGGGATGCAGCTCGATACCGCCGATAATGCCGAAATTGCGAATATCCTTAACATGGGGCTTATCAATCAAACTGTGCAGCGCCTCTTCCCATTTCGGCATCATTTGCTTCGCATTTTCGAAAATTTTCTTCTCCTGATATTCATCCATCGTCGCCAGCGCGGCGGCGGCGGCCACCGGATGACCGGAATACGTATAACCGTGATAGAGCTCGATCGTCTCCTCCGGCCCCTGCATCAACCCGTCATAGACTTTCTTGGACGTAAAAGTCGCCGCCATCGGCATCGCCCCATTGGTCAGCGCCTTGGCGGAGGTAATCATATCGGGCGCAATACCGAAATATTCTGCCGCAGACGCGCAACCCAAGCGGCCAAACCCTGTCACGACCTCATCAAAAATCAGCAATACGCCGTATTTCTCGGTAATCTCGCGCAGGCGCTCCAGATACCCTTTCGGCGGCGGCAATACACCGGTTGAACACGCCACAGGCTCGACAATCAGCGCGGCAACATTGGACGGATCATGCATCTTGATGATGTCTTCCAACTCATCGGCCATCTCTGCGCCCTTCTCGGGCTGGCCTTTTGTCACGCCATCGCGCTCGAAATTATAGGTCGACTTCATGTGATCGACATTGGGCAATAACTGGCCAAACGCCGCGCGGTTATACGGAATACCGCCAACAGAAATCCCGCCGAACCCAACGCCGTGATAGGCGCGCTCGCGGCCAATCAAAAGGCGGCGTGTGCCCTCACCGCGCGCACGGTGGTACGCCAGCGCAATTTTAAACGCGCTATCCACCGCCTCGGAGCCGGAATTGCTGAAAAATACATTGCTTATATGGTCTGGCATCATGCCCACAACGCGGGATGCCGCACGGAACGCTGCCGGATGCCCGAAACGGAAAGACGGGGCAAAATCCATCGTATTCATTTGCTCGATCACGGCCTCTTTGATGCGTTCGACGCCATGCCCGGCATTGACACACCAAAGGCCCGCGGCTCCGTCCATAATCTCGCGCCCGCTCTGGTCGTAATAATACATGCCTTCGGCGCGCACCAGCATCTTCGGGTCTTTCTTCCATCCCCGCTGGTTGGTAAAGGGCATCCAGAATTCTTCCAATGAATTGGGCTGGGCTGTGAAATCATACATAGGCTTGTCCTCTTCTAACGCGGTAAAGCTACGCGCGCTTTGGTTCGCTGGTTTATTCATCGTGCTCTCTCCTGTTTTGGTAATGCGATTCTTATTTTTATCGCCATACTATACGCCTGCAAATCCCCCTTTGCACCCCGCATAAAAGACGCAGCGCAGCAAAGCCGCATAATTGATAGGATCGCTATGTGGATAAATAGCCCATCCGCAAAATTAGACTCCCCGCCTCTGTTCAGCGCCCTCTTTTTGCGCTATCTTTCTGCCCATGACAACAAACGGCTCGAAACATAACGGCTCCGGCCTCAACGGCTCCGGCGGTAACGGCGCTGGCGGCGGCGATGATGACGATAAGGACAAGAACAAAATCGTTCACTTCCCCTCTTTGGCCGAGCGCGACCGCATCCGCAAAGAAAAGATCGCCAAGGAAGAAGCCTGGCAGGCAGAATACAAAGCCAAACAAAAAATCCTGAAAAGCGCGAGCAACCCGCCTTTCCTGAACCTACCGAATATCCCGATGTTCGTGCGCATTTTGTTGCCGACCTTCGTGATCATCCACGCCCTACAAGCCCTTCTTCTCACCGACCCGCAGCGCATGGAGCTATTCTTCAATTTCGGTTTTGTACCCGCTTTTTATACAGCCGAATTCCGCTGGACGGCAGTTTTCGGCCCGATCACCCACTTATATCTACATGGTGATTGGATGCATCTAGCCTTTAATACCATCATGATGACGGCCATGGGCGCGTTTTTTGCCCGCGAGCTCGGCAATAAAATCGCATGGATGTTCTTTTTTGCCTGCGGCCTTGGCGGCGCGCTCCTGCATTTCGCCGTTAATATCGGCGACCACAGCCCCCTGATCGGCGCATCGGGCGCGATCAGCGGCTTTTTCGCCGTCTTTTTAGTAACGATGTACAAACGCGGCGGCTTCCACCAATTCAAACTGGTGCGCGATTACGGCCTGATGGTGGTCATCGGTTTCTGGCTTGCGCTCATGTTCCTAATCGCCATCATCATGGGCGGCCAATCATGGGAAGCCCATATGGGCGGCTTTATTGTCGGCCTCTTCATGCTGACATGGCTTGTCCGCAAAGACCTTAAATTTTGGCGGCTATAAAATATTAAGAAACTTTCGGCGCTTCCAAAACGGGCTTCGGCTCGGGCGCGGTGCCGCTATCACCCTCTTCATGCATGAGCAAGACCGCGTCATCATTCACAAACGGGAAGTCCCAGCGGATCGTATTAAATCGTCCGCCCGGCTCCGCATACGCACTCCAGCTCTCATAAACATGCCCGGTCTCGTGACACACCCAGCATTTTTCCAGCGGGGCATCGGCGGCGCGCTGCAAGTATTCCTGCACGGCGCTTGCATCCTTGGTGGTTTTTTCCTCCAGCAGGGCATAGAGCCTGTATAGCTTTTTGCTCGGGCGGATGGCCTCCGCATTTTTTAGGTAATTACGCGCCTCTCCCCACAATCCACTTTCCATCGCGGCCTTGGCAACGGCCAACTGTCCTTGTGATGAGGCCGTGTTCAGCGAAAGCAACCGCTCGAACCATTTCAATTGAGCCAACGATTTTTCCTCGCGGCTTTTCGGCATAGCGCTCGCCCATAATGGCACTAGATCGGGATGGGTATTGACCTTCCACGCTTTTTCAATCAGCGAGATGGCCTTGCGGCGTTTACCATGTTGCAAATACTGCCGCGCCAGCCGGATCACGGTTGGAATAAACACCGGATCATAGCTATAGGCCTTTTCCAGCTTCAATCGCGCCGCATGCACATTGCCTTCGCCAATGTCGGTATCAGCCTTATAGAGCAGCATCGCGATGCGGTCGCTCTGGGCTTTATCCTTGGCAATCGCCTTGCATTTCTCCGCGCGGTAGAGTGTTTTTAGGGCGCTGTCCAGTTCCCGCAATTTAATCTCCAGATCATATGTGATCTTCAAAATCCACGGCTGCTTGGGGTGCAATTTCAAGGCTTCACGCGCAATCGTCACGGCAGAATCATAATCTTTACGATCCAATGCCGCCTGTAATAGCCCGCGCATGCCAAGGAAGGACGCGTCCTTGTTCTCCAAAAGCTGCATAAAATTATCGTTGGCCTCATCCTCGCGGCCATCCAGTCTTGCGGCCTGTGCCTTTAACAATAACGACAATCCGTTTTCCTCGGGCAAAAGTTTCTGCGCGCGAAAGGCCTGATATACAGCCGCCTTGGTATCGCCTGCCGCAACGGCCGTCAAACCGAGCGTCAGCGCCCGCAGGCCTTTATCCTTATTGCGCTGCTCTTTATAGCGCGCCAGTGTTTTGGGGAAATCGGCCGTGCCTTTAATGATGCGAAACAGCAACAGCGCCAGCAACATAAGTCCCAGCGCAATCAGTAAAAATAAACCAAGATGAATATTAACGGCAATATCGGAGCCCGACGAATCGGTCCACGCAAAGCGCACCGCGCCTTCAAGATCGGCCACCCATACCGCTATCGCCGCAACAGCGGCGATTTTAAGCAGAAAGAAAAAGGCGCGGATCATGGGTAATAAGCTCCTGTATTCGGTTTATCCGAAGGTTCGAAGTCAGTCTAACGCGTTTTACGGCGCTTTCAAACCTTTCGGTGCCGCCATCGGTTTTGCATCAAACATGGACTGCGATGGTAGATAGATTTTCAAACCCGATTTTGGATCTTCAATCATGCGGCCTTGGGGGCGGATGCTCTCTACTGCGCGACTAACGGCCTTGTCCATATTGGCGGTATCGGGGACGCGCATATCAATGTTATAGCCTAGAATATTGCTCACATCCTGCGCGGCGCTGGTGGCCTTGGCCTCTTCCAGCCATGGCGCAAGTGTTTCGGCTTCTGGCCCTTCCAAAGATTCGGCCTCGGCAATTGCGGCCTCAAGCTCCCCTGCATCCAGCAGGCTCTGCACTTTTGCAAGCGAACCCTGCGTTTCTGTTCCCGTGACCATTTCACCATCTTTTTCGACACTGAACAGCTCATTCATCCGCGCGGTAGCTTTGTCTTTAAAATCAACATCCTCGCCTTTCAATGAGGACACGACGGCTTCCCCTGCCAAGCCGCGAAACTCGTTCGACAGGCCTTCGACCGATAAAACGCCTTCTTGGGCGCGCGGTGCCAATTTATCCAGTGCCGCGCTTAGCTCGTTATTATCCGCACCGACAAAGTTTTTCATTAAGGCAAGATCATCTTCAAACGCCGCACCATCACGGTTCAGCGCGCCGCGGAATTGTTCCATAGTGAGCAACAAAGCCGCCGCTTTCAAATCGTCGCTCGGTAACCCTTGAAAGGTTTGCCCCATGGCCGTGTTTTGCTGTCGCATTTGGTCCAGATACCCGTTCAACATATCCGGGCTGCCGGTAAAATTATTCATAGCGCCCAACAGCTCGCTCACTGTGCCATCAACGGCTTCCTGACCGGGGATCGAGGTTTGCATGGATTTCAGTTTATCCATGAAATAAGCCATATTCGGGTCTGCTGCAATCTCGTCCATATGCGCTTCCAATCGCGCTATACGCTCTTCCAGATTTCCGGCTTCCGCGCCCAAAACATCGCCAGATATTTCTTCGGCGCGCTTAATTGCGGCGCCCACTGTTTCCTTGGCGGCCGCGGCTTGTTCTTTCAACTCTGTGGCTTGCTGCGTGTATTCGCCCAGCTGGTCTTTCCATTCCTGCGGAATTAATCCGCCCATGAAAGACCCGCCCTCGCGCATATCCTCGACCTGCCCTTCTAACTCACTGATCTGGGCGTTGTTGCTATCCAGCTTCTCGTCCACCTCTACGGCTTTCGGCCATAGCAGTAAAGTAACGGCTCCGATCATCAACAAAACAATCACAACACTGATCATAGCACTTTTGG
>Ga0098074_1001771_pt1 | contig 10417 bp, 6 predicted proteins | sample 32_taG_FD_75064 | JGI IMG/M metagenome (GOLD analysis project Ga0098074, IMG submission 75064) | Marine viral communities from the Gulf of Mexico - 32_GoM_OMZ_CsCl metaG | ecosystem: Environmental > Aquatic > Marine > Oceanic | place: Atlantic Ocean: Gulf of Mexico | collected 2015-07-12 | reverse complement strand
GGTTGCCGTTCCTCGTCATCATCGGCGTGTGGTTCTTCTTCATCCGCCAGATGCAGGGCGGCGGCCGCGGCGGCGCCATGGGCTTTGGCAAGTCGCGCGCCAAACTTCTCACAGAAACCCAGGGCAAGGTGACCTTCGAGGACGTCGCAGGCGTCGACGAAGCCAAGCAGGACCTTGAGGAAATCGTCGAGTTCCTGCGCGATCCTGGCAAGTTCCAGCGCCTTGGCGGCCGTATTCCGCGCGGTGTGCTGCTGGTCGGCCCTCCGGGTACTGGTAAGACCCTGTTGGCCCGCTCGGTGGCCGGTGAAGCCAATGTGCCCTTCTTCACCATTTCCGGTTCTGACTTTGTGGAAATGTTCGTCGGTGTCGGCGCGTCTCGCGTCCGCGACATGTTCGAACAGGCCAAGAAGAACGCACCCTGCATCATCTTCATCGACGAAATCGACGCCGTTGGCCGCCAGCGTGGCGCGGGCCTCGGCGGTGGTAACGACGAACGCGAGCAGACCCTGAACCAGCTTCTGGTCGAGATGGACGGCTTTGAGGCCAATGAGGGCATTATCCTGATTGCGGCCACAAACCGCCCCGACGTGCTCGATCCCGCCCTGCTCCGTCCCGGCCGTTTCGACCGCCAGGTCGTGGTGCCCAACCCCGATGTTTCGGGCCGTGAAAAAGTCCTCAAGGTTCACGTCCGCAAGGTGCCGCTGGCGCCCGATGTTGACCTCAAGGTTCTCGCCCGCGGTACGCCCGGTTTCTCCGGTGCCGATCTGATGAACCTCGTCAACGAGGCGGCCCTGATGGCGGCGCGCCGGAACAAGCGCTTCGTTACCCATCAGGAGTTCGAGGACGCCAAGGACAAGATCATGATGGGCGCCGAGCGCCGCACCATGGCCATGACCGATGACGAGAAGAAGCTGACCGCCTATCACGAGGCCGGCCACGCCATCATCGCGTTGAAAGTTGCCGGCATCGACCCGATCCACAAGGCTACCATCATCCCGCGCGGCCGCGCGCTGGGCATGGTGATGACCCTGCCCGAAAATGACAGCTATTCCTTCTCCCGCGAGAAGGCTCTGGCCCGGCTGACCATGCTGTTCGGCGGCCGCGAGGCCGAGATTATCAAGTTCGGCCCGGAAAAGGTCACCTCTGGCGCCTCGGGCGATATCCAGATGGCCACGAGCCTCGCCCGCTCCATGGTGATGGAATGGGGCATGAGCGAAAAGCTCGGCCGCGTGCGCTACAAGTCGAACGATCAGGAAGTGTTCCTGGGCCATTCGGTAACGCAGTCCCAGCATATGTCGGACGATACGGCGCGCATCATCGACCAGGAAGTGCGCAAGCTGATCGAGGATGGCGAAGCCTCCGCTCGCCATATCCTGACCACCTATCACGACCAGTGGGAAGCCATTGCCCAGGCTCTGCTCGAATTCGAAACCCTGACCGGCGACGAATTGCGCGCACTGATGGATGGCAAGCAGCCCGAGCGGCCCGACGATAGCGGTCCGGCAGCGCCCAAGGCCAGCGGTGTGCCCTCGGCCGGCAAGACCAACAAGAAGCGCCCCGATTCCCCGCCTGAACCGGGCATGGAACCGCAGCCCGAAAGCTGAGGCAATTGGGCATTACCATTAAGGGTCGCCGCAGGCGGCCCTTTTTTCTTGTCAAACACTCCGCTATTTCCAACCCAAAGTGGTATTATCCACGCAACACCAGTGAATCGGGGGACGAACCCATGGCCCGCAAATATTTCGGCACCGACGGCATCCGTGGCTTGGCCAATGGCACCAAACTGACCCCGGAACTGGCCCTGAAGGTCGGCATGGCCGCCGGCACGAAATTCGTTCGCGGCGACCACCGTAATCGCGTCGTCATTGGCAAGGACACACGACGGTCCGGCTATATGATCGAGCAGGCCCTTACAGCCGGGTTCACGGCCGTGGGCATGGACGTCTATCTGCTTGGTCCCATGCCGACCCCGGCCGTGGCCATGCTGACGCGCTCGCTGCGCGCCGATCTGGGCGTGATGATCTCTGCTTCGCACAATCCCTATGACGACAACGGCATCAAGCTGTTCCGGCCGGACGGATATAAGCTCAGCGATCAGATCGAGCTTGAGATCGAAAAGCTGATCGACAGCGATATGACGCGCTATCTGGCCAAGGGCCGCGATATCGGACGCGCCCATCGCGACGAAGAAGCCCGCACCCGCTACATCGAATATGCCAAGCGCACCCTGCCCCGGAACATCGACCTTTCGGGCCTGCGCGTCGTGCTCGACTGCGCCAATGGTGCCGCCTACAAGGTAGCCCCGATCGCACTTTGGGAACTGGGCGCGGAAGTCTTCACCATCGGCGCTGAGCCGGACGGTTTCAACATCAACTACAAGGTCGGCTCGACCGCCCCCGAGGCGGTTGCCGCCAAGGTCAAGGAAGTCCGCGCTGACATTGGTATCGCGCTCGATGGCGATGCCGATCGGGTCATCATTGTCGATGAAAAGGGTCATGTGGTCGATGGCGACCAGTTCATGGCCGTCATTGCGGAAAGCTGGCTGGAACGGCAGATGCTGACGGGTGGCGGCATCGTGGCGACCGTGATGTCCAATCTGGGCCTGGAGCGGCACCTGACCAAGCTCGGCCTGACCCTGGAACGCACCCAGGTCGGCGACCGCTATGTGCTCGAAGCCATGCGCTCTAAAGGCTTCAATGTCGGTGGCGAACAGTCCGGCCATATCATCCTGTCCGACTTCACCACCACGGGAGACGGCCTGGTGGCGGCGCTGCAATTGCTGGCCGTGCTCAAGCAGATGGACCGTCCTATTTCCGAAATCTGCGCCCGCTTCGAAAAAGTGCCGCAACTGCTGCGCAGCGTGAAATTCAAAGCCGGCAAACCGCTTGAGCACAAACAGGTCATCCAGGCCATTGCCGACGGCCAGGCCCTGCTGGGGACCGGAGGACGCCTGGTGGTTCGTGCCTCGGGCACCGAGCCGGTGATCCGGGTCATGGGCGAGGCAGACGACGCCATGCTGGTGGAAACCGTGGTCGGCCAGATCGAGGCCGCCATCCGTGAGGTGGCCTGACGCCCCTATCAAATATTGCCAAAGCAATAACACGCCAGGGCGCGCGTAATACTTCGTAAACAATCAGATTTCGCTTGGCGTTAGGGTTAAATCTTTAGGTTAAGTGGGCCTTAAGAAGTTTGCCGGATATTGGTCGCAATCGACTTGGTGTCGTGGCAACCAAAGGACCTTCGTTATGCGTAACCTATCCGCCGCAGTACTGGTCGCAGGAGCGACCATGATTGCAGGGCAAGCTGTAGCTGCCGATCTGCCCTACTATCCCCCTGTCATCGAAATTCCAGATGTGGACTATGGCTATTCCGGCTCGTTCTACCTGCGCGGCAGCGCCGGCCTGAACCTGATGTGGGCACACCGGGTCAACCACCCGACGGCAACCCCCTCGACTTACAGCATTACCGAATTCGGCTATGGCTACTCGATCGGCGCCGGTGCCGGTTTTGAGACGGGTACGGGCCTGCGCTTCGACGCTACCTATGACTATCTGAGCAATAACGGCATGACTGCCGCCATCGACGATGGTGCCGGTCCCCTGGTCGAGGGCAATCATAGCCTTTCGCTGCGCTCCAGCGTGCTCCTCGCCAATGCCTATTATGACTTCAGCTTCAACGATAGCGGCTATGGCGCCGCCGGCGGGGCCTTCGGCTATGTCGGTGCAGGTGCCGGTGTGGCTTTCAATAACGCCACCGTCACCGATCCGAATGGCGCAACCTCGCATAGCGAAAACACCAGCCTTGCCGCTGCCGGCATGGTCGGTGTGGGCTATGATTTCGGGCAGGTGGTTGCCGATGTCGGCTACCGCGCGCTCTATATCAACCGCATCCAAAACACCACGGCGGCCTACCCGTTCTCGATCGACGACAATTGGGTCCACGAAGTGCGCGGCACGGTTCGCTATCGCTTCAACTAAGCGGCTTGTGGCGGACCGCCACCTCCGCCTTGGCAAATTCGGGCCGGTGTCAGAAGACACCGGCCTTTTTCTTTGCGCCACTGGACCTTCCACGCCCGTAAGTGCTCAATAGCGGGCGGAGGAATTTTCACGATGCATGTTCTGATTATTGGTGCCGCCGGCATGGTTGGCCGCAAGCTCACTTCGGCCCTGCTGGAGGCAGGCGGAATTGGCGGTGCCCCCATCGAAAAGCTCACGCTGGCGGATGTCGTGGCGCCCAATAGCCCCGATACCACCATTCCCTGCGACACCCTGGCCGCCGACCTCTCTGCTCCCGGAACAGCCGGAAGACTGGTTGCCGACAGGCCAGACCTGATCTTTCACCTGGCAGCGATTGTGTCGGGCGAGGCCGAGGCCGATTTCGACAAGGGCTATGCCATCAATCTTGACGGCACGCGGTTCCTGCTCGAGGCCATCCGCCAAGAAGGCACAAAGGAACCCTATTGCCCGCGCCTGGTCTTCACCTCTTCCATCGCGGTTTTCGGCGAGCCCCTGCCCGCAGCAATTCCGGACGACATGGCCCATACACCCCTGACCAGCTATGGCACGCAGAAAGCCATTTGCGAGCTTTTGCTGGCCGATTATTCGCGTCGTGGCTTTGTGAACGGCATCGGCATTCGTCTGCCCACCATTGTCGTGCGCCCTGGCAAGCCGAACAAGGCGGCCTCGGGCTTCTTCTCCGGCATTATCCGCGAACCGCTCAATGGCATGGAGGCCGTGCTTCCTGTTGACGAGAGCGTCCGGCACTGGTTCGCCAGCCCCCGGGCAGCCATCGGCTTCCTGCGCCATGCCGCAACGCTCGATACCACCCCGCTCGGTCAGCGCCGAACCCTCACCATGCCGGGCCTGTCAGCGACCATTGCCGAGGAGATAGCCGCTCTCGAACGCTTTGGCGGCCCTGCCGCTACCGGGCTGATCCGCCGTGAGCCCGATGAAACCATTGCCCGCATTGTGGCTGGCTGGCCGCAGAATTTCGACGCCAGGCGCGCGTTGGAACTGGGCTTTGCCGCCGAGACCAGCTTCGACGACATTGTCCGCGCCCACATCGAAGACGAGATGGGCGGAATGACAGCCCGGACCTGATCGAAACGTTGTTCACAAACAAGAACGCCGCGGATGACCGCGGCGTTCTTGCATTGAAGGGCCTGGAAATCAGGCGCCGGTCACGCGCCAGATGACGTCACCAACATCGTCGGCCATCAGCACGGAACCGTCGCTGGCCAGCGCAACGCCGACCGGGCGGCCATAGGAATACTTCTCATCGGGCGAGAGGAAATTGCCCAGGATTTCGCGCGGCATGCCGACCGGCTTGCCGTTCTGGAATTCGACAAAGGCCAGCTTGTAGCCGGAAAGCTTGGACCGGTTCCACGAGCCATGCTGGCCAATGGCCATGCCGGCAGGAAAGCCGGGCAGCGTGCCCTCGGGCAGCCAGCAAAGGCCCAGCGAAGCCGTATGCCCGCCCAGCGCGTAATCGGGCTGCTTGGCACTCGCAACCTTGGCTGCATCCTGCGGCACACGGTCGTCGACAACGCGGTTCCAATAGCAATAGGGCCAGCCATAAAAACCGCCATCGACAACCGAAGTGAGATAATCCGGCGGGGTCTCATCGCCCAGACCATCGCGCTCGTTGACCACCGTCCAGAGCTGGCCGCCCTCGGGTTCCCAGGCCATGCCGACCGGGTTGCGCAGGCCGGAACCGAATATGCGCGACTTCCCTGTCGCCAGATCCAGCTCGTGGATACAGGCCCGGTTCTCTTCTGCCGCCATGCCATGATCGCCGATATTGCTCAGCGAACCCACGGCCACATAGAGCTTGGATCCGTCCTTGGAGGCAATCAGATTGCGCGTCCAGTGTCCCCCCGGGATCAGGTCCATGATCTTCTTGCCGGGTGTCGTGATTTTGGTTTCACCGGCCACATAGGGATAGGCCAGCACCGCGTCGGAGGCGCCGACATACAGCGTGTCGCCAATCAGGGCGATACCGAAGGGCTGGCGGACATTTTCGATATAGGCATGGCGCTCCTCGGCCACGCCGTCACCGTCCGCATCGCGCAGCAGGGTGACGCGGTTGGGGCTTTTGCCCGCCGCCCGCGCCCGCTTCATGGTCGCATGCATGGCATGATCAAAAATGGAGCGGGGGCCTGAACCCTCTTCGCCCATGGATTCGGCCACCAGCACATCACCATTGGGCAGCACATGCATATTGCGCGGATGCACCAGGTCACGCGCAAAGGCGTTGACCTTGAGTCCAGCAGCCGGGGTCGGCGTGTGGTTGCCTTCCCAGCCCTTGGCCGTCGGCATTTTCAGCGTCGGAATCTTGCCCTGCGGCTTAGGGTTCGGAATGGACGGCGTCGTCCCGAAGGCATGTGGCTTCGGGCCGTCGCCCGCGTGGCGGATGGCAACGGCAGCGCCGCCGACAAGGGCTACGAAGCGGGCGAATAGGGTAGGCTCAGCCATGGATCGTCTCGATTGTAGGGGTTGAATCTGGAATGTGGCGTCAAGCTAATGGCTTTGCTCGGCAAGAGCCAGACATTGGTATGATTTATTTGACGGCTTCGACATTTGCGAGGTCCCGCCACGACAAATGGCGGGACCCGCCCCTACGGTACGGGATCTGTGGTCTCATTGTGCGTGGCAAGCGGATCCTCGATCACCAGGTCGCTGAGCTGGATGGCTTCCTCGTCTGCCACCACAGAAACGGCGGCACTGGTGCCAAGATCGAAGTTCTGCTTCTCCTCTTCTGGCAGACCTTCGCGTCGCGTCAACCGTACAGACACGAACGCCACCAGAACGGCGAACACCAGCCCATTGGTAACAAAGATTCCGGCGGGACCCAGCAATTCAAAACTGAGCGAGGACACCAGTGGGCCAATGGTCGAGCCAATGCCATTGATCAGCAACAGGCCGGCGGACACCTCGACATAATCCGACCGGTCGGCGAAGTCGAAAATATGCGCAGCTGCAATAGCATAGCAGGGCAGCAGTCCGGCCCCGAAGGCAAAACCAATGGCCAGCCAGGGCCAGGTGGCATAGGGCAGAACGACCAGCGCCCCGCCAGCGACAATCGAGAACAGCGCCAGCCCGATCAGCACTTGGCGGCGGTCCATGGAGTCGGAAATCTTGCCGGCTGGCCATTGCAGCACCGCCCCGCCCAGCACGGCGGCACTCATGAACAGCGCCGCATCGCGGATACTGCCGCTGGCCGCGCTGGCATAGGCCGGCCCCAGCGACCAGAATGACCCCGTGGCCATGCCGATCAGAAAGATAGAAACGGTGCCGGTAGGCGACAGGCGGAACATGCGCACAGGCCGAAACCGCACTATGGTGATGGGCGCCGGTTGGCTCGAGCGCGTCATCACGATGGGCACGGCCGCCAGCGACACCAGCACGGAGGCGATGGAAAACAGCACGAAGCTGTCGGGCTGGAACAACGTAACCAGCATCTGCCCCAGGGTGATGACGGTGAAATTGACCGTGACATAGATCGAAATCAGCGCGCCGCGCGTTTCATTGGTCGCCTGATCGTTGAGCCAGCTTTCCACCACCAGATAAAGCCCGGCCAGGCAAAAGCCGGTGATCATGCGCAGGACGATCCAGACCATCGATTCCACCCCGATGGGATATCCAAGCGCGGCCGCCGATGCGATCGAAACCAGCGCGGCGAAGGTGCGGATATGCCCGGCGCGCATGATCAGGCGTGGCGTCAGCACACATCCCACCACGAAGCCGAGAAAGTAACCTGAACCCAACAGGCCGACCTCAAAGGCAGAAAAACCCTCCAGCCCGCCACGAATGGGCAGCAACATGACCTGCAGGCCATTGCCCATGATCAAGAGCGCCACGCTGAGCAGAATGGCGCCTGCCGCCAGCATTGGAGAAAGAAACGTGCTCCCGGGCATGTTTGCCTGCCTTTTTCCGCCCACTCGACTTGCCCCCTGTGTTCCGGCCGGGCGATGCACCAGCACAGGTTCCTTGCGTCCTGATCATGCCTGCTTTGGGTCGATGCGACAAATCTCGCCCAAAGCCGATCGGGGACCAAAACGTTTCATGCTTTCGCGTCAATAACTTGACGCCTGAGGCGCCATGGCTGGCCCTCTCACCCTGCAGGGGAAACAGATGGTTTGAAACCCATAAATTTCCAAACCATCATTGCAAGCGCTTGGTTTTGTTTCTGCAAAGCGACGGGAAATGTACGACTACCAGGACACGCAGTTGGAAGAGAGGTGATCAGAGCGACGGGTCGCGCTATCTGGTTGTGGCGCAAACAACTGTGTGTACGACCGTTTGAAGGCCGCATTCGGTCGGTCCGGCAAAGCTGGAACTTGACTTTTAGCGGACGAGGAACCCGTGTGCCGTCAGGTCACTCAGTCGGCACGCCGCTTCAGGCCCTCCTGAACCTCCGCCCGCCAGCGAAAGACCGTCTCGCGCCGCCAGATCGTCCCACCAGTGGTTCTAGTTCGGATCCGGACGAACAAAACGACCGCCCCATCCAACTTGATTTCACCGCTCGGGATCGTTGGCGCCAAAGACCGCGCCAAGCAGGATTAGGAACGAGGCCTGTCGCCTTGGTTTCCTGGCAAATTGGCGCGAAACCCACTTCTTGGATAGACCGTTCCAAGAGGACCGTGCTCCTGACGCAGGTTCTGGATAGCACAGGCCATCCATGAACAAAGATCGTAAAACAAAGCGAGAAAAGGATCCGAGAAAACTTTGCTGCGTCTATTATAGTCTCGAACTGCACGGTTGGAGTGTCAAATGGTGAATGACCATCGTCCTGTCGTGAGCTTCATGACGGTCAACAGTACACCGATTTTGAGCTTTTTGAGGTCGCGGCCGCACAATTTGCTGTCGATAGCAATCTCGAACAGCACTCTATCGCGCATGCGGCCATCCCGATCCCAGAAGCACCGTATTGCCTTTATCTGCGGTCCTTGAGCGCCCGCCTTGCACAATACTCATTTTCATTCTCCTCGGCAGCGCACTTGAGGCTGACTGTGGATGGTATGACTTAACCGCCTTGCAGCACTTTGTACTTGTCGGGTCGAGGTGCCCCGGCGGCGCGGACTCGTGACTGCTGCAGATAGCTGCAAACGCCCACCGTCCCCGATAGGGCAAACAGAACACGCCAACGGCCCGGGGATCCGCCATTTGGATCATCCGGGCCGCTCTTTAAGGTGAACGTATCCTCAGACCTGCAGATAGTTCACTGTTGCGCCGTCGCTGTCTCTCTTGAGGCAGATTTTTTCTGCACCAGGTAGAGAACAACACCGGCCGCCACCCCGATCGCATCGGTCAGCCAACCGGCTTCGATCATCGTTATACCTGCCGCCAACAGGCCCAGGCGCACCCAGTTATTTGCGTGCCCGAAGAACCAGCCCTGCACTGAAGAGGAAAGCAAGTACACGCCTACGGAAGCCGTCGCTGTGACATGAATTGCGTCGATCCAGGTGCCCTGCAGGAGCATCGAGTCCGACAGGTAGAACATGAACGGCACGATGAAGGCAGCAAGACCAAGCTTGAAGCTCTCCACGCTGGTTTTTACCGGATCTGATCCTGACAAAGCAGCGCCAGCATAGGCCGCAAGCGCTACCGGCGGGGTAATGGCTGACATCACGGCGAAGTAAAAGATGAAGAAGTGAGCGGTCAACGGCTCGATGCCGAGATTGATCAGACCAGGAGCCATGACGCTTGCGGCAACCACATAAGCCGCGGTCGTTGGCATGCCCATACCAAGGACGATCGATACGATCATCGCAAAACCGAGCGCCAGAAGCTGGCTATGCTCCGCCAAGCCCAGGAGAACGGACGAAAAACGCGATCCAATACCGGTCAGCGCGATCACGCCAACGATGATGCCGGCAGTGGCACAGACGGCCACCAGTTGCAGGGTCATCCGTGCGCCCATTTCGAGGGCACGGAAAAGCTGAAGCGGCCCCATCTTGTGGGGAGTGAGCCATGAAACTACAGCCGCAGAGGCCATGGCAAGCGTCCCGCAGCGGATGACCGAATAGCCGGCCAGCAGCGAACCGATCAGCACCACGATGGGAGTGAAGAGGTAGATCTGGCGCAAAAGCTTGCCAAATTTGGGCAGTGCCGAACGCGGAAGCCCGGTCATACCGTGCTTTTGGGCGGCCAGGTCGACCATGAAATAAACGGAGAGGAAGTAGATAATCGCCGGGATGATCGCTGCGTAGACGATCTCGACATAGGGAATGCCGGTGATCTCGGCCATGATGAAGGCGCCGGCACCCATGATCGGGGGCATGATCTGCCCCCCGGTCGACGCTGCCGCTTCCACTGCCGCGGCGGTCTGCGGCCGGTAACCGACCTTGCGCATCATCGGGATGGTGAGGCTGCCCGTAGCCACCACGTTGCCCGCAGATGTGCCATTGATCATGCCC
>Ga0098074_1001770_pt1 | contig 10420 bp, 10 predicted proteins | sample 32_taG_FD_75064 | JGI IMG/M metagenome (GOLD analysis project Ga0098074, IMG submission 75064) | Marine viral communities from the Gulf of Mexico - 32_GoM_OMZ_CsCl metaG | ecosystem: Environmental > Aquatic > Marine > Oceanic | place: Atlantic Ocean: Gulf of Mexico | collected 2015-07-12 | reverse complement strand
GGTAGGGTAAAGTCTCCAGCCCTGCCAACGCTTAAAACAATCGGCCTGCCCCATGTGTAACCACCATCAAAAGACGGCACCAGAGCTGTATTAGGGGGCAGCACCAAAAAGCTTGGGTTGCTTGTGCCTGTCTCCATAGATATGCGCATTTTGCTCATCTCAAGCATTGCGCCAGCTTGGCCTATGTCATCACCTGATAGCGTGGCAAAAACGCGCTCGCGTGCAAAGTTTTGCTCTGTATCACTTACGTAATCAGTAACAAACTTATTAATTGAGCCGCTTTCGGGGTTGCCACAATACCAACTGTTAGCATGAAATACCGGCGAAACAACCGCGTAAGGCTTTGGGTCTTCATTAGGCGGCTGCTCATTGCCAACCTCAAACCACTGCCCGCTGCTCTCGCTAAATACCCATGTTTGATAATCATTAATGAAATTGTAGATAATGAACTTGTGGCCATTCATATCTATAAAGTCAACACGGCAATTGCCAGCATTTAAAGACCTAAAATGGTTGGCAATCACTGGATTGGTTATTTCTTCAGCCGCAAAACCGTTTACCCTGTATGCGTGCGAATCGCCACCAATAAAATACATGTATTTGTCAGAGGCTGTTACACCATAAACCGAGCTACAACCAACATTCTCAATAATGCCTTGATTAATTCGCGATGTAGGTGGCGCCCCTGTGTCGGTATCATTCCAAGGCTCAACGCTGTTACTGTCAAATAAATAAATTATCTGATTAAAAATATAGTGTGTTACTGTCTGCTCTGGTGTTGACCGCCCATAAAACACATTGGCCGCGTCAAAGTTGGTTGACAAAACATCACTAACAGATATGCCACCGTCCTCACCGTTAAGGTAAAAGCGCTCATTCAAAAAATAAATTTTAGTCGGCTTAAAGTTAACGCTAGTTATCTTGCTTAGTGTCGTCCCGTCATACTGCCAAGCATCGGCGCCAGCAACAATAACCATTACCTCACCGTTATCAGAAAACTCCGCTTTTGCATTTGTTGCAGCACTTATATCGCCTATAACCGTAAAGCTTGAAAAGTCATCAGAATACTTGCGCAGCGTTACGCCTGAAACCGCATAAAATGAGCCCTTCCAGCTATAGCAGCCAATAATGGGCAAAGATGTTAAATCAACACTAATCTGCAGCAAACCCATCCAGCTATGCATAACAATAGGCGCAATACCATCGCCTTGCGGTAGGTCAGGGTACATATTAAACGATCTTTGCGCCGACATTGGCAGGCTTCTGCTTTTGTATGATGGCCCGCTAATGTTTAGCTGAACTGTTTTATAAGGGCTACCCGCTGGCATTATGGTATTACCCCTTCCATGACCTGCTCAGGCACAGCGCCAAACAGCAAATTGGTTGATTGCGTGTTAGCCTTGGCTATGACATCTCGCATTCTTAGCGCATACTGATTAGCCTTTTCCTCTTCGCCGGCATACATAAAGGCCGCACTCATGCCGCCGAATAGGTAAGCGGTTGGATACTTTTGCAGCACAATATTGCTTGTGTTTGCATCGCTTAGCGCTGTCGGTTTTTTGTAATACTCAATTTTTACTGTGTAGGCCTTGTCGGGCACTATGTCAAATTCAAAAGCATCATTTAAAGAGTACAAGGCTGGCGTTCCAGTGTCCTGCGTATTATCTGGCAGCTTGTTTTTAGGCACAGCTTGCAGAGCGTAATAAACACCATCAACAAGAATTGACATATTTAAAAGCTCAAGCATATCAGCAGGAAAAGCTAGCTTTTTAGTGGATACTGACTGCGTTGTCTCCTCCAGCATCTCAGGCAGCCTAAAAGGCGACTGGCCGTAGAACATCTCTTGTTCAGCCATAACTATGCAATCAGCGCTAAACTCATCAATATCCTCACGATGAGTCCACTTTTTAATGGATTGCCGCAAGTTTGCGTAATTATCTAGTGCCATTTTTCACCTATAAAAAAAGGGGCTTTTACACCCCTTATTCTACACCTTGCAGGCCTTAGCGGCTAGCTCTTGAGCGCGAAGGCTTTGCAGCCTCCTTTACCAGTTCCAGCCATGAGCTTGTAAACTCTCGGCCGGTTGCTTCTTTGTGCTCATCAAGAAACTCCTGCGAAAGAGTAACTTTTGAGCCTTCTGGATGCAATCGCTCAAAAAGAAAGCCGCTTTTTGTTGCCTTATATTCACCGGCAACACACTTTTTAGGCTCAACCTGCTTAATTGCAATTTTCATTCAATTCCCCTTAAAAGCTAACAGTATAGCCAGAAGGCAGATTGCTAGTAAAGGTTTGAATGTCGCAAAGCGGTTTAACTTCAGCAGTGACGGTTACAGATGGAGTGGTGCCGCCCAGCGTGTAATTAACGCGAGTGTATTGCTCCATGCCAGTATGGAAAGGCAAGATAACAATGGCGCCAGCGCCAAGGTCAGCAGCCGCTACAGTTTTAGCAATTAACTCTTTAGCAGAACTGAAGCCGGTATTGTCATCAGTCTGAACCGCAAAGGAGTAGGTTTCATCGCCGGTAGTTGAGTCTGCAGCAACATCAACAGTAATCATTACACCTAAAGGTTCACCGCGTGAAATATCATAAGCGGCGCTTGAGTCATAAAGATTGGTAGATGCAGCCGTTGCAGTCAAAGCTTGGGCGTTCGAAAGTGTTGCTTGATAATCAGTTAACATAATGCACCCCTTAAGATACAACAGATTCAGTTGATAAAATGGCGTCCGACGTTCGAACAGGAATACCACGGAAGCTTGTGCGGGTTACGCCCTCAACCTCACTAGAGGTAAAGTAAGCATTGCTCTTATTAGTGCTTTGAATATCAAGGGCAGCACGCAAGTCGCGGTTCATGTAAAAGTTAAAGTTGATGCCGGCAGTGCTAAGGCTTGGTACAGCATGCATGGCCTTAATCATTGCATTGATAAGGGCGATACTTGAGCCGGTAGGGTCGGCAAGCACTGCGCTTACATCAATGTTGGCAATACGCACAGCATAGCGCCAATCTTCAACAGCAATGCCGCCAGCCATGTAGTACTCATCACGCTCAGCCATGTAAGTATTGCCATCGGCATCAGTGACAGGAACCTTGCCTTGATACTCATGACGAGTGCCGGCACCGTAACCCTCGGGCAATACACCATAAACACCACGACGGCCCAAGCCAAGAAGCCAGATTGAGCTGTTATCAGAGCCCGCACCGCCCATGCTAATAATGTTTTGAGAATTACCGCCACTCAAATCACCATAACGGGTAGCCAAACCGATCAAGCCTTCAGGAGTGGAAGCAGTGCCGTAAAATAACTCACTGGCCATGCCTTGCGCGCAAGACTCAAGAGCGGCAACCATTTCATCTTTACGCAACTCATTAACGTTAGGCATGCGGCAATCTGCCAAGCCCAAAGCTGTGCGAACTGCAGTACCCTCTTTAACCTCAACGCTTTGCGATTTTGAAGAAGGCACACCCTTGTTTAACTGCATCCAGTATGAAGTAGGCAAGCCGGTTTTTTGTAAAATGCTGTGAGTTAAACCTTGGTTAGCATCAACAAAAGGCAAATCTGCCAAAAGTTCATTGGTTTGCGAAACAAGCATAGCGGGCGCGCGGTACTTGTTGTTTTTTTCACCGCTTAAGCGGGTTGCTCGATCAACGAGCGTTAAATATTCTGTGCCAATAGTAGCCATTTGAAATCACCTAATTAAAAAAGTTGTTAATCTCATCCTCTAAGGTTACAGGCTTTTTGGCCGGCGCCTTAGCTGTTGAGCGTTTACTAATCTTAACCTTTTTAGCCTTGGCTTTTGCCTCGGGCTTTGGTTTTGATTTAATAGCGGACAACTCTAGCAGTGCAGCCATGACGCGAGGAGAGGTAATGGTTTTGACATCATCCTCAGTAAATCCCGCATCTTTGCTTAATGACTGGAACCGCTTTATGTCATCATCACGCTTACCTGAATCACTCCACCCCATTAAATCAGCAAGCTCTTGACTGCGTTGCGCTGTGCTTTCTTTTTTGCGCTCCTCAATCTTTGCCTTTGCTTTATCGAATGCGGCTAAACGCTCTTTTTTATCTTCAAGCACCTTTTGGTACTCAACATAATCAGATTCGCGTAAAGCTTTCAGGTCTATCTCATCAAGATCAGCAACCAACAACCCCTTAATATCACCCTCAATCAATGCCAGATCATCAATAGCTTGATCTAACTTAGACTGTTGCGCTTCTAAAGCCTTGCGCTGCTCTGCAACGGCTTGGGTTTTTTTGGTGTAGTCTTGCTCACGCATTCCAGATTTCTGCAGCTCTCTGATCTGGTCTAGGGTGATTTCTTGGCCGTCTATTTCAACAACCTCAAATTCCTCTCCCAGCTCTTCAGCCTCATCATCTTCCTGCGTGGTTGGCTCTTCCTGTGCCCCTTCTTCACTAGAGTCATCAGCTTGCGCCTCTTCTAGCTCTTTAGGTGTTTCGGCTTCTGCCTCGGGTGCTCGCTCGGAGTCCTCAACATCATCCAAAAAATCAAATCCGCTCATTTATCCCCCTAGTGGGTTGTTAGTTTGTGGTTTCATTGCGTCAATCTCTTGCAACTCACCTTCAGCCATTTTACCCTCATCAATTAGGGCTTGCAAACTGTGTTCGACTATCGTAAAGCCTTGGAGCTTTTGCCAGCATTCGCGGCGGCGCTTATCTTCATTTAATCCAGATGATGCAAAATCATTAAAAGCATCCGCCTTGTGACTTTGTATAATGCTTTGCAGCAATGGATTGTTTGCCAGCTTTACCGCCTCATCAGCTCGGCTAATAATTTGCGCAAGCTCTGCCCGCCTATTGTTCATCAAGTCCACCCTCTAATTGCGTATTGTTTTCAAGCTCAAGCCTAGTAATGTCTAGCGCAGTCTTAGTAATACCTTGCGATCTCTTAAGCTCTAACTCCTCGTTAAACTGTCGGGCACCCTCTGCAATTTTTGCCGCCTCAATTTGCGCCTTAGTACTATCCTCCAAAGCCTTAACTTGCTGCTTAAGCCGCTCATTCTCTGAAAGCACACTATTAACAGAGCTAGCTTCTAGCTGCTGCTGTAGCTGCTGTATTAAAGTCTTCATCTGCTCATTCTGAGCCTGCACAACTTGGCTTGGTTGGTCAGGGTCATTATAAAAGGCCCCATTGTCATGCACATTCATAGCCTTTAATATTTTGGTTAGGGTGTTATACATCTTGGTTTGATCAACCAATGGTGAGCCAGATGCAGCTAGCTCTTTTTGCGTGTTATAAATTACACCTAGGTTCTCAATCATTTCAGAGCTGTCAGAAGCGGCCAAACCAATACCGCTAACGCAAGATGCGCTAAACTTCCAATCTGCTGGGCTGTAGGCAATTTCCTCACCTAAAATCTGCTCTTCAATGGTTGCGTCTTGGTAAGTTTTAAGCATCCACTCAAAGCCGCGATATAACTTTCTCCAGCCTGTCTCTGCATATACTCGCATAACCATTTCTAGCTTTGCAGCACCTTCATCGCTCACACCCTTAAACCTTGTAGCCGTCTCATTGTAAACGTCATCACGGTTAAGGCCTTGGCTTGCCATCAAGCTGCCAGTGGTTTGCGATCTGTTGAAATCAATATACTGGATTAGCTGCAGGCACTCGGCGCCAATACTCGGCACAGGCAAAGGCAATATATTGCCAGTAACAGGCCCGTTAACACGCACAACACCATTAGTGCGGCGGTTTAGTATATCCTGCCTGTTTACAGTCTCAAGCTGACCATTTTGCTGTATGTTTATGGCGGTCATTGGCTTATTGACTGCGCTCATATTGTTAAACAAGCCACGCTGCACAAATGTTTTCTCATCCTGCGTGCGCTTGGTAATACCCACACGGCTAAGGCCGCCAACTTGGTTAGGCAGTGGATAGGCCGACAGCACAGCATAGTTTACATGGTCAAAAGGCTCATCCTGTATTATTTCGCTGCCCGCATACATAACGCGGCGGCGCTGCACTGATCCGCCCTCAGTCGATGAAAGCACACAAGCAACCACAACATCAACCTGCTCCAAATGCCACTCAGGCGCAACCTCGGCATCTGTAGGTACGCCCAATGCGCGCTCAGCTATATCTTTTGTAAGGCTGTCACTATTTGTGCCTGTCAGTGCTGGCGCTGAAGATGAGTTGCTTTGCGATGGCAAGTCTTTAACCTTATCCTCATCAATACCAAGCTCTAACAGCTCACTCTTTCGGTATTGCGTGCGATGACCGACAAAGGCGCAATCTTCTAGCGTTGGGCCGCCCTTACTAATTAAAAAATCATGCGGGTCAATGCACTCAATGCAGTACTCTGTTGACTCCCTAATGATTTTTATCTCAGCGTCAAAAGTTTCTCCGCCGTCATCACTTACAATTTCAGCCTTTTTAATATCATCATTTGACTCAAGCGCCTGCGTTATTTGCTCAAGCTCTACCTGATTGATGCCCTCGTAAATCTTTACCTCTTCGCGCTCTTTGATCTTTGGGTAGTATGTAACAGCCGACATTGTGTAAATTTCAGCGCTTAGCATCCAATCATGCAAAACCTTAAAAGACCAATCTTGACCAAGTATCAAGCGATTGACTAAAGTAGTTTTTTGCTTAGCCTCAATAATCTCCGCCTTATTATTGGCACTGTTTGGCTTAAACTCCATAATGTCAGAGCCACCCAAGAATGAGCGCACCAAGCTAGGCATATCAGCATTAACAACATCGAAACAATCAGAGCTTACAGCCTTACTCTCATTGGGTCGCTCATCGCCTCGTGCGTTGCGCAAATAATAATTGAGGTTATCAATGTCTATCTGTTCGCGAGTATCCGCGTAGTCTTCCGCATCATTAAGCAACTGCAAAAAAGTTGAAATTTCAATCATGCTATATACTCATCTTGGTAATCTAGTTGGCCCCAATCCGTAGTAGCTGCGGGCATTTCAAATAAGCTCATCATAACAGAATCACCCATGTTAGGCGATGGTATAACCAGCCGTGAGCCATCTGGCATTGCAACACCCCTGCGCATCTCATCCTTCGAGAATAAAAGTATTTGGCCGCTTGCCGGCTTAACTGGAAGCCTGCAAAGCTCAGCTTTTAACTTTGCCATGCTTTGTATTCCCTCTGAGTCAAAGCTAATCAGCTCATCCACATCAATCACAGGGCATACGCCACCCCTAGCCTTTTGCACTGCCTCAAATGTTAAGCGCATAGCTCTTGCAAGCCTTACGTAACCTTGCGCCCGTTTATTTCTTAGCGCCTCCTTATTTGTTGGCGCATTCTTAAAGCTATAAGCATCATTATCGTTAAATTGGTGGTCAGGGTCTTGCGGGCTTTCTGAGCCCTTAAACATAACGGTATCGACCTTGCCCTGCCCTAAGCCCCTAGCTACGTTATCGCGCAAAGTAGCCCCTAAGCCATCACAGTCCCAAACAAAGTAATCAGCAAGAGCTTTGCGCGCCATTCCGCAAGCCTCATCTGTTGCCCTGTTACCGTTCTCCGCGTCTATCTCCCCACAATCAACAATTACTCTGCCATGCCTTACCGCGTAGCCATGGGCATCGCCTCCAGTGTCAGCAGGGTCAAAAGCAAAGGCAGTGCCTCCAAGCGGCTCAAAGCCTAACAGCTTGTGCGCATCAATGCAGGCGTCAAACCATTCTTCTTTAATCAGGCCGTTTTCTATATCATCCATAAAGCCGCCCTCCCATATATGCTTAAACTTGGCTGCACTAATAACACCCCGCTTTACTCTTTGCCGGTCTAACTCTAGCTCGCTAGTCAACGATTGGTCATGCATAAACCATGGATTGTCTTGATACCCAACCTTAATAATTAGCTGGTGATCGTCTTCATAAAAGCCGTCACGGTCTAGCTCTGCCTGATAAGGTGTTATATATGCCTTGCTCATCGGGTCGTTAATGCTGCGCGGGTTCCATATCATCCACATTTCACAGCCATCAATACCCCGCAACGTTGGACCTAAAATATCAAGAGCCCTCTGGCTTGTTGCTTCAGCCTCCTCAACCAAGAAAAACTTATAGCCGAAAGCGCCTTTTTTGCTAATCACATTCTTAAGGCCGCCAAAGGTAAACCGCCCTGCATTGTTGTTGCGTATAGCCCAGCGAGTTGGCACAGAGCTAAAGCCGCCCATACCTAGCGCCTTAATTCTTGTTTCTATGCCGTCAAATACACTCTCCTCAATTGAGTTCATGTACTCCCGCATAACAAACACTTTAGAGCCAAAAGCATTCACATCGCCAATCATGGCATCAAAGGCCAGTATTGACTTAGCTCCACCCCTACCACCAAAAACGCGCTTGTGCTTTTTGTGCTTTGTTAGCAGCGGCTCAAGCTTCTCAATGCAGTAAATGGTTGGCTCTTCATCTGTGGGCGTTAGATTTCCTATTGTGCCCTTCCATTTTCTACAGAAGTGCGGAACCCTAACGCCGTCAACAATATCAACCCTATCAACTATGCCGTAAACGGTTTGCTTTACTTCGCCAGTTTGGGCGGCAAGCAAGGGCTCTAGGCGGTCAAGCCGCTTTGCTAGCAGACTCACTCAGCGCCCAACTGCTTTTCAATTTCTTCAATACGCTGCTTAAGCTCTGTATGTGCAATAATCTCAGCAAGCCCCTTAATTGCGCCAACCAATTGGATGCCATGCTCTACCGCAAGATTGCCATTGGAGACAGCATCTAGAATCTGCGAGGCCTGAACAGATAGATCTGCATCTTTATCGAACTCAAATGCAACAGAATCGCTAACAGGCTTTAAAGCAGCCCAACCCCTTTCAGTGATAAGGCGAAGACACATCGAGGAATCTTTATTCTCTGGATCAACTACTGAATCTACAAGAAAACCAAACCAAGCCTTTTCGCACTCCTCTGTTGTGGCGTCTTTTTTAAGGCCTTTAAAAGCCTTTTCTTTTAATGACTCCAAAATAAGAGTTCGCTTGCTTCTACCCCTAGAGGGCATTTCCTTTCGGCTTTCAGTGGTGATTGATGTATTGTTTTTAGCCAATGTTTTGCCTCAATTAGCCCTCAATTAACCCCATTATACCAAAAAAAAGGCCCGTTATGGGCCTTGACTTATTTGCGCTTGGCTTTGCTCTTTGCTGAGCGGCTACCCCTTACAGGTAGTTTGACCATCCTCTTACCTTTACTACACTTTTTACACTTTTTCATTATGTTGACATCAAATAGCCATAGCAGGTTGCGGTAGCACTATTGACCTTGCAGTCATTAGGCCGGTAACTATGAGCAGGCACGATCATATCGTACGTTTGCTCACCGTACTCCCTGCTAAATACTGTCACATTAACAGTCAGTGCGGTATCTGTGATATTAGCAACCCCCCTAAACATATTGCCATCATTAGGGGTTATCTGCACTAATGGCCCCGTATTTGGTGAACCCATAATTTAATCCTCTAAGGTGAATCGGTGACAATATCGGCCACTGTCATATTGTTTAAAGTCATATCTGTGTTGCCGCCCGTTGCGTGGTCAATAAGCGTTGGGAATGTATCACCATCACCCATTTTCCACCAATGATTAGGGCCATTTGTCAAAGTGTTTAAATCAAACGGGCTACCGCTGTTATACAACTCTGTAGCAGTCGCATCACTATCGCTATCGAATACCGCTAGCTGGCAAATCTTCTCGCCGTTTAACGGGGTAGAGTTAACAAAGCGGCCCACTTCAAACACCGCAACTGTTACAGCAGACGACCAGCCAAAGTTGTTATTGGTATTACTCATCGTCTGAGCTGAGCCATCAACGTTAACAGTGAATCGGCTATAGTAATCATTAATATCTGCTGAGCTGCTGCCCGTAGTCCCGCCATCGAAGCGCACATCAACATACTGCCAGACATCATGCGTCAACGCGTTTTGCGTACTCATCAACAGATTGTTATTGTTTGAACCGTAGCGCACGCGGATTTTGTTGGCTGAAGTTAAGCGAATCTCCAAGCCGCCGCCGTTGGTCTTATCAGTTGAGCCTGCATACAGTATGCAACGTGAGCCGCCGCTATTAGTCGGTTTAACCCAGAATCCAATAGTCCAAGACTCACCACTACCATTAGATGCTCTGCCTAATACCGCATTAAGATCACTAGCTGAGGCACTAGCATAATCATCAGTGCTAGAGCCATCATTAAACCTGACGGACTTGGTGGCAGAGAATGGGGGGTCACTAACAGTAATGGTCAACGTTTCAGTATCAGCGCCCGCGTAATTAATAGCCGTCATTGTGGGCGTGTAGGTTGCTGGGCTTAGTGTAGAGCCGCCAATGAGCTTTCTGATATTGCCCTCAACAGTAGTCACACCGCTTGGCAGGTTTTCCCACTCATACGCCACACCATTAGTCGCAGTTAGCTCATAGTTGAGAGTGTCGCCAGTTGTGAGCGCTATGCTAGTGCTTGACGT
>Ga0098074_1001762_pt1 | contig 10451 bp, 8 predicted proteins | sample 32_taG_FD_75064 | JGI IMG/M metagenome (GOLD analysis project Ga0098074, IMG submission 75064) | Marine viral communities from the Gulf of Mexico - 32_GoM_OMZ_CsCl metaG | ecosystem: Environmental > Aquatic > Marine > Oceanic | place: Atlantic Ocean: Gulf of Mexico | collected 2015-07-12 | reverse complement strand
CGTCCTTGCCGTGCTTGGCGTCGCTGGAGACCCACACCCCCACCAGCTCCATGTCGGGGTGGGCGTCGATGCCGGCGATGGCGTGGCGACCGATGGTGCCGGTCGACCAGACGACGACGCGGAGGGGCTTCTCGGGAATGACCTGGGACATGCCTGACCTTCGGTTGTTGAGGAGCGAGGAACGAGCGTCTCGAAACATAGAACATGTTCTAGTTTTGCGGAAGCATTACCCGGAAGTGGTCTCGGTGATGATCGGGCAGTGGGTACCACCGACGGAGTAGATGGTCGGCATGCAGCGGTTGCAGTGGATGCACACGCCCTCGATCGCCTGCTCGCGCTGGAACCGGTTCACCAGGTCGGGCTCGCGCAGCAGCGCGCGCCCCATCGCCACGAAGTCGAAGCCGGCCGCCATGGCGCGGTCCATCGTGGCGCGCTGGTTGATGCCGCCGAGCAGCATCAGGGGCAGGGTCAGCCCCTCGCGGAAGCGCACGGCCTTCTCCCAGAAGTAGGCCTCCTCGAACTCGTAGGTCTTCATGAACGACCTGCCCACCGGCGTCTTCATGCCGAACCGCACCAGGGGCGGCATGGACGCCGCGAACTCCTTCACCGGAGCACCTCCGCGGAACAGGTACATCGGGTTCATCAGCGACGAGCCACCGCTCATCTGGAGCCCGTCGAGCGTGCCGTCGGACTCGAGCAGCTGGGCGAACTCGAGTCCTTCGTCGGTGGTCACGCCACCTCGGAAGCCGTCGCTCAGGGAGACCTTGGCCGTCACGGCGACCTCGCCGCCGACCTCGTCGCGCACCGCGCGAGCCACCTGGCGCGCCAGCCGGGCCCGATTCTCGAGCGAGCCACCCCAGCGGTCCTTGCGCTTGTTCAGCCCCGGGGCGAGGAAGGAGGAGATCAGGTAGCTGTGCGCCATGTGCAGCTCGAGCACGTCGAAGCCGGCGTCGACGAGCACCCGCGCGGTCGTCACGTAGTCGCGCGTGACGCGCGTGAGGTCGGCCTCGGACGCCGACCCGATCATCTGCATCGACAGCGGGCTCGGTGCACGGCTCGCCGCGATGGCTCGCACGCCGTTGGAGCGCCCGTTGGCCACCGGGCCCGCGTGCCCCACCTGCCCCGCGACCTTCGCGCCGGTGGCGTGGACGGCGTCGGTGAGTCGGGCCAGACCGGCCGCGGTGTCGCGCCCGACCACGATCACCTCGCGGTTGGTGCGCCCCTCGGGGGCGACCGCGAGGTAGGCCACCGTGGTCAGACCGACGCCCCCCTCGGCCACCGCGAGGTGGTAGTCGATCAGCGCGTCGGTCACCTGCCCGTCCGGCGTGCGGCCCTCGAACGTGGCGGCCTTGACCGTGCGGTTGCGCAGCGTCACCGGGCCGAGCGTGGCGGGGGCGAAGACGTCGGGAGTCACCGGAGAACTGTAACGCGTTCTAGTTTTTCGTCGAGGCCGCAGAATGAGTCCGTGGAGGACGTCGTGGGAGCACTGCGCGCCGGCGGCAGCGTGTTCGCTGAGGACGAGGCGGCACTGCTCGTCGAGGCCGCCCGCGACGCCGACCACCTGGCCGGTCTGGTCACGCGGCGGGTGGCCGGCGAGCCGCTCGAGCAGATCGTCGGCTGGGCCGACTTCGACGGGCTGCGCGTCGCGCTCGCGCCCGGAGTCTTCGTGCCCCGCCAGCGCACCATGTTCCTAGTCGAGCTGGCCGCCGACCTGGCTCCACCGACGAGCACGGCCGTCGACCTCTGTTGCGGCAGCGGCGCACTGCTCCTCGCCCTGCTGCACCGACGCCCGGACCTGACCGGCCACGCCGCCGACGTCGACCCGGACGCCGTCGCCTGCGCGCGGCGCAACCTCGCACCACAGCGGGTGCACGAGGGCGACCTGTTCGACGCACTGCCCCTCGAGCTGCAGGGCCGCGTCGACGTGCTGATGGTGAACGCGCCGTACGTGCCGACGTCCGAGATCGCTTTGATGCCCGGTGAGGCACGCGACCACGAGCACCGGGTCGCGCTGGACGGCGGCACCGACGGCCTCGCGGTGCACCGGCGCGTGGCGGCAGAGACCGACCGCTGGCTGGCCCCCCGCGGCGTGCTGCTCATCGAGGTGGCCGAAGCGCAGGAGCCCGCGGCGCACGCGATGTTCCACACCCACGGCCTGCTGCCCACGACCCACCACGACGAGCAGCGCCGGGCCACCGTGGTGACCGCGACCCGGCCGGTACCCTGAGCCGTGCTCCGCGCTGCCCCCCTCACGGCCCTGGCCGTGGCCTGCCTGGTGCTGCCGAGCGCCTGCGCCAGCAGCGAGAGCCCCACCGCGGCCACCCTCGCGACCGACTCCCCCTCGCTGGCGACGTGGGTCGACACCAGCCCCGACGTCGCCTCGCTGGCCCTCGTGCGCGGGCGGGTCGACCTGGCCGGCACCCGTCCCGAGCGGCTGACGGTCAAGTTGCGCAACGCCCGGTTCACCGCGATCCCCGACCAGTGCGAGCCGAGCACGGTCGTGCGTCGGCGCTCGTTCACCACCGGCACCGAGCTCGTGTGCCAGGTGGCGGCCGGGGCGAGCGCGGTCACGTTCGACGCGATCGTGGTCGGGCAGCAGGGGGCACCGGTCACCGGCACCGCCGCGTTCGGCGACGGGGACGACCCGCGCCGCGAGCAGCTGCCGACGCGCACCATCCTCGGCGGCTCCTCCGACCTCACGCCCGACGTCCGACTGATCTCGAGCCCCGACTTCCTGAACGCCGACGTCGGCGACCTCGCCGACGGGCCGTCGCGCTGGACCCCGGCGCGCTCGACCAACTCCACGAATGCCGACTACGAACGTGCTCTGGGTCGGATCCTCGACGACTGGGCGGGCCTCGACCCGGCCGCGGTGCTGGTGGCCGGCGACCTGGTCGACGGGCGCTGGGGCTACGACGACCAGAAGACCGGGAACTTCGGCCCGGTGACGACGCTGCCCCAGGCACGGGCCGCGCTGCGCCGCGCCGCGCGCACCTACTACCCCCAGTGGACCGACCGGTTCACCGAGCGGGGGTTGGCTCCGTTCCCGGCGATCGGCGACCACGAGTACGGCGACAACCCCTGGTCGGACCGCAAGCGATTGCTGGCCGACGACTTCAAGCGCGAGTTCGCCCGCGAGTTCACCCAGGACGCCGCCGGCCGGCCACGGTTCGCCGACCACCCGCCCGGCCCGGCCGCCACCACGGCGTACGCCGGCCGGCCGACACCCGACCTGCAGGTCGTCACGCTCGACGTCTTCGACATCACGCCGAAGCGGGCCCGGATCGGCCTCGACCGGCGGCAGTTCACCTGGTTGCGGGGGGTGCTCGCGAAGGCCAAGCGCGACGGCGTGGAGTGGATCGTCGTCCAGGGCCACGTGCCGATCGCCCAACCCGTGCGGGCGCGCGGCTCGAGCCTGCTGAGCTACCCCGGCGGCACCGACTCACGGTTGTGGAAGCTCTTCCGCCGCTACGACGTCGACCTCTACCTGGCCGGTGAGGTGCATGACACCACCGCCATCGAGCGCGACGGGGTCGTGCAGATCTCGCACGGCGGGCTCTTCCAGTTCGGGCTCACCACCGCGCTGGTGCTGGACTTCTACGGCGACGGGCTCTACCTGACGCTGCGCGACTACGACGTCCGGCACTCCGACGTCGGGCCACGCCTGTGGGAGACCAGGCGCGGCGGGATGCCGAGCCAGATCTCGGTGGAGGGCGACCCGATGACGATCGGCAGCGCGATCATCACCCAGGGCCGACTCGTGCTGCCGAGCGGGATCCTCGAACCGCTGCGCTGACCGTGGCGGCCGCCCGGAGCTAGCCTGACCCCATGGCCAGGACCCTGTGGCGCGACCGGATGGCGAAGCTCGACCCCGAGACGGACTTCGAGGAGATCTACCGCACGCTCGCGCTCTACGAGTTCCCGTGGGACTTCACCCAGTCGCTCAGCTTCGCGCTGTTCCGCACCTACGCCGTGCCCAGCATCGGTCGGCTCCTCGACGAGACCGGTCAGTTCACCGGGCAGTGCCAGAAGAGGTACGACGACACGAACCTGCTGCTCGAGGCCCCGCTGGTGCACGGCTTCGACAGCGCCGAGGGCCGCAGCGCCACGCGCCGGATCAACCAGATGCATGCGATGTACGACATCAGCAACGACGACATGCGCTACGTGCTGGCGACCTTCGTGGTGGTGCCGAAGCGGTGGATCGACGACTTCGGCTGGCGGGCACTGACCGACCACGAGGTGCGGGCCTCGGTGAACTACTACCGCGCGCTGGGCAAGCGGATGGCGATCAAGGACCTCCCCGAGACCTACGCCGACTTCGCCGCGTTGATGGACGACTACGAGCGCGACCACTTCGACTACGACCAGGGGGCCCGTCGGGTCGCCGACTCCACGCTCAACCTGCTCGCCTCGTTCTACCCGGCACCGGCGGCGAACGCCGTGCGCCTGTTCAGCCGAGCGCTGATGGACGAGCCGCTGCTGCGCGCGCTGCGGTACGCCGAGCCGTCGGCGCGGGTGCGCCGGGTCGCGGCCGGAGCCCTGCACGTGCGGGCGAGGCTGCTCGCCGTGCTGCCGTCGCGTCGGCGTCCGACCTACGCCCTCGACACGGGCAAGATCCGTGGCTATGCCGCGGGCGTGCCCGACCTCTCCGAGATGGGCACCTTCGTGCCCGGCTGCCCGGTGACCCACGCGGGCGGCTCGAACAAGAACCCGGCCCCGAGCCGCACCAGCGTCGCGTGGGCCGCGAAGCAACCGGCGACCACGACGGCCGACACCCCCAGCGGGTAGGCCAGTGCCAGCCACGGCGACCACGAGTGGCCGACACCGAGGCCGTGCGGCACCTGCACGATGACGACGAGCACGATCAGGTGCAGCACGTAGACGCGCATGGTGCGCTGCCCCAGCCAGGCGAGCGCCCGTCCGAGGTCTGATCGCCCGATCGCGACGGCCAGGGTGATCCCCATCGGGATGCCGGCCACGCTCGCCACGAACGCGGTGACGGTCCAGGGCAGCGGCGAGTAGAGCGCCAGGAGCGCCGTGACGACGTACCCGACGGCGAGCGGCCCGAGCGGCAGTCGTCGCCCGGCGACCCAGCGCACGACCTGCGGCAGCAGCGCGCCGGCCAGGTAGTAGACGAGGTGCGAGAGCACCGCGGCGCGGTTGTTCTCCTCGATCGAGAACGCGAAGACCGACATCGAGAGCACGGCGGCGGCCAGCACGACCGCCACCGGGTTGAGCCCGCGCACCAGTCGGGCGACGAGGTAGTAGGCGACGAGGGCGTACAGGAACCACAGGCTCGAGGCGGCCCAGAGCAGCTCCCCGACGAAGTCGGCGGGTGAGGTCACCCGATTGGCCGGGATGTCCGGCTCGAGCGTGTAGACGGCTGCCATCACCAGGAGCCACACGACGTAGAGGTAGTAGCCACCGCGGAGGCGGCGGACGGCGTCCGGCCACGGGCGGGCGACGGCCCCGGCGGCGAAGAAGCCGCTGACCACGAAGAAGAGCGGCATGCGCACCGGCTTGAGCGCGTAGGTGACGTCGTGCCAGAACGTCCCCTCGAGCTGCAGCGGGGGCGGCAGCAGGAACTGGAAGTCCTTGAGCACCACGTGGTGCAGCACCACCAGGAGGATGCAGGCACCCTTGGCCACGTCGGGCCAGACCAGGCGGGTACGGGTGCTCATCTCGCGGACAAGGTAGTCGCGTGGGACGACGGGCGCCCCATCCACGCGGGTGTGAGACGCGTCGCCCTGGGGTCGGATCAGGGCCCGGCGACGAACGGGCAGCCTCAGGGAACCTGCACGGCCAAGAGAGTGGTGTCGTCGTCGGTGGTGTCGAGCGCGGTCAGCAGCCGGTCGACCCAGGCCTCGAGCCCCATGGACCCGTCGTCGGCCGCCAACTCGAGCAGCCGGTCCGTCCCCTCGGTCAGGTCCCGGTCGCGGCGCTCCACCAGTCCGTCGGTGTAGAGGAGCAGCCGGTCGCCGGCGCGGAGATCGACCGTCGTCACCGGAGCCGTCCCGGTGCCGATGCCCAGCAGCGGCCGTCGCTGCGCGTCCAGCTCGGCGGCGTCGCCCGCCGTCGTCACCAGCACCGGCGCCGGGTGCCCGGCGCTGGCCAGCACCAGGGTCCGCGTGGCCGGGTCGAGCACGGCGACCAGGGCGGTGGCGATGCCGACGCCCAGCAACCCGTCCATCAGCTCGTCGAGGCGGTCGAGGCAGGTGCCGGGGTCGGATCCCTCGTACAGGTAGGCGCGCAGCGCCGTCCGCACCTGCGTCATCGCCGAGGCCGCCTCGACGCCGTGTCCGGCCACGTCCCCCACGACCAGCGCCAACCGGCCGTCGGGAAGCTCGAAGGCGTCCCACCAGTCGCCGCCGAGCTGGTAGGCCGAGGCCGGTCGGTAGCGCGCCACCAGGTCGACGCCGGCGAAGGTCGGGGCCTGGTCGAGCACGACGATGCGCTGCATGGACTCAGCCATCGCGATCTGCTCGCGCGAGCGCACGAGCAGCATGGAGTTGGTGTGTCGGCCGAGCTCGTCGGCCACCTCGAGGTGCCAAGGTGCGAACGGCTCGCTGCGCTGCCGGGTGACCTCACGCCACTTCTCGAACGACTTACGCGGGCTGAGCCGCACCGAGGGGTCCTCGGTCTCCGAGAGCCGCTTGTTCGAGGGGTCTCCGCCCCAGTCGACCACCTGCGGCTGCTCGGGCCGGAACCACATCAGCCACCGGTCGGTCGCCGATCCGATGCGCAGCACGCCAGAGGCGACCGCCGCGACGTCGGCCAGCTCGACGTCCTCGGGCGCCAGCGCCGCCAGGTGGTGGGTGAAGGTCGCGTACTCCGGGCCGTCGGTGAGCTCGGCGATCCGGTCGAGCAGGTGGGGCGCCGGCACCCGGCCGAACGTGCGCACCGTGCCGTCGAAGTTCAGGGCCAGCCCCGTCGCGCCCATCAGGCGGAGCATGGCGGGATCCTCGACCAGGACGTCGAGCGGCGAACCGGGGCTGGCCGACATCCGCGCGGTGAGGCCGGCCAGGAGCGCCCGGGTCTCGACCGCCGCCTCCCGGGCGTCGGCCCGCTCGCGGTGCGCGATCAGGTGCGAGGCGACCTGGGTGACGAACTCGGCGGCCGCGCGGGCGTCGTGGCTCGGCCGGTGCGCACCCGAGTAGTGGTGGCAGGCGATCAGGCCCCAGAACACGTCGTCGACCAGGATCGAGATGGACATGGATGCCGTCACGCCCATGTTCTGGAGGTACTCGACATGGATCGGCGACACGCTGCGCAGGCTGGCCAGTGACAGGTCGAGGGCCCGGCCGGTGGCCGGGTCGAAGAGCGGGTACAGGGGCACCGGCACGTAGCCGATGTCGACGATCAGCCGGATCGGGTTCAGCGCGTACAGCCGGCGGGCCTGGGCCGGGATGTCGGTCGCGGGGTAGTGCAGACCGAGGAACGGATTGAGGTCGGGTCGGCGTCGCTCGGCGACGACCTCCCCGTTCCACTCGGCGTCGAAGCGGTAGACCATCACCCGGTCGAAGCCGGTCAGGCTGCGCACCTCCTCGGCCAGCAGGTCGGTGAGCTCCGTCATCGACGTCTGCGCCGCGAGCCGGGCCATGGCGCTGCGGGCGGAGCGGTAGCTGCCGAGGGCTCCGCTCTCGACGACCACCGGCTCGAGCTCCACGACCACGTGCTCGGCGGAGGCGTGCGCGCGGACGTCGACCCGGGCGCCGTCGAGCTCGCCGCCCTGCGGGAGGGCGGCGGTCAGCACCACCGGCTCGGCGTCCGGAAGCGCCACCAGGCGCGAGAGCTGGTGCGCGATCGCCTCGCCGAGCACCGTGACGACCGGCTGCCCGACGGCGTCCTCGGCGGCGATGCCGAGCAGGTCGACGGCATTGACCGAGATCGAGGTCACCCGGGCCGTGGCGTACGTGCCGTCGAGAGCCACGAGCACACCGTGCGGCTGGATCGCGCCCGGCACGTGGATCGGCTCGGCGTCGCACGTGGTCAGGGTGGCGACGTCGTAGGCCGGGGTGTGGGCCGCGGCCGAACTCGGCGCCGTCACGGGCGTTCTCACTTCTGCTCGACGGGGAGGGAACGGTCAAGGTATCCGCCACCGCGATGCTGCGTCGTGGATTCGGTGCGACTCACCCGTCCGGGTCAGCCCAGGGCCTGGTCCCAGGCATCGTTGAAGGCCTCGAGGTCGCCGATCAGCCGTTCAGCCCGTTCGGCCCCGAGGCTGTCGAGCACCCGCGTGATGACCGCGGCTCGGATCGCGCCGTCGTGCTCGTAGGCCGCGGCGCCGGAAGGCGTGGGGCGCACCAGCTTGCTCGCGCTGCCCGGGACGTCGAAGCGCTCGACGTAGCCGGCGGCCAGGGCGGCGTTGACCTGTCGGTTGACGGTCGAGGCCTCGAGGCCGAGGTCGGTGGCCAGCCGGCGCAACGTGCGTGGCTCGCCGTCCGAGAGCGTCCAGAGGATGCGGAAGGCGGAGTCCTCGAGCACCGAGCCGGCGTAGACCGAGGTGCGCCGGCGCTGCAACCTGATCAGCTGGTCGCCGAGCGCGGCGATGCCGGGATGCTGCTCTCCCCCGGGCTGGGGGTCGGGCGAGGGGGGTGTCGTCATGGGGGAGCTCCGTGATCGTGGTCACGCGATTCTTCCAGACCGGGTTGGGATGTGTACCGTACATATCCATGGACGACACGACTCGCGCCGCGCGCCCGCTCCTGACCGTGGTCGTCCTGTGCTTCGGTGGCATGACCGTCTCGCTGACCCAGACCCTGGTTATCCCGATCCAGAGCCGCCTGCCCGACCTGCTCGACACCTCGGTCGCCAACGCCGGCTGGGTCGTCACGATCACGCTGCTCGCGGCCGCGGTCGCCATGCCGATCAGCGGCCGCCTCGGTGACATCTTCGGCAAGCAACGCGTGATCCTCGTCAGCGTCGGACTCCTGACGCTCGGCTCGCTGGTCTGTGGGGTCGCCGACTCGCTGACCCCGATGCTCGTGGGCCGCGCCCTGCAGGGCATGGCCATGGGCTTCATCCCGGTGGCGATCGCGCTGATGCGCGAGATCACTCCACCGCACCTGACCAACACCGCCATCGCGGCCATGAGCGCGACGCTCGGCGTGGGTGGCGCCATCGGCCTGCCGCTGTCGGCGTTCGTCGTGCAGACCTTCAACTGGCACGCGATCTTCTGGATGGCGGCGATCCTGGCCGCCAGCCTCGCGGTGGGTGTCACCGTGCTGGTTCCGCACGTCAAGGACGCCGTCGGCGGGCGGGTCGACGTCGTCGGCGCGACCCTGCTCGCGGCCGGCCTGGTGGCCACGCTCGTCGGCGTCTCCAAGGGCCACGAGTTCGGCTGGGGCAGCACCCGCACGATCGGCCTGATCGCGGGCGGGGTGGTCATCCTGGTGCTGTGGGGCTTCTTCGAGCTCGCCCAGAAGGAGCCGCTGGTCGACCTCCGCGTCGCCGCGCGACGCCCGGTCATGCTGACGAACCTGGCCGCCGTCGCGATCGGGTTCGGCATGATGGCGCAGTCGATCGTGGTGCCGCAGCTGCTGCAGGCGCCGGAGTCCACCGGGTACGGCCTGGGCCAGACGATCCTGCAGGCGGGCCTCTGGATGGCCCCCGGCGGCCTGGTGATGATGGCCTTCTCGCCGGTCTCGAGCCGGCTGATGACCCGCCTCGGCGCCAAGATCACCCTGATGGTCGGCGCCTCGGTGCTGGGGTGCGGCTACCTCGTCGCGTTCTTCCTGATGGACGCCCCCTGGCAGCTGCTGATCGCCTCGTCGATCGCCTCCGCCGGCGTCGGCATCGGGTACGCGGCCATGCCGACGCTCATCATGGGCGCCGTCCCGATCAGCGAGGCCGGATCGGCGGTCGGCATCAACGCCCTGATGCGCTCGGTCGGCACCACCACCGCCGCAGCCGTCATGGCCACGGTGCTCTCCGGGTCGATCGGCGAGCTCGGCGTGCCCACGCGGGGCGCCTACGAGCTCTGCTTCCTGATCGGCGCCGTCGCGGCCTTCGTCGGGGTCGCGATCACGGCCCTGGTGCCGCACCTCCACCGGCGCGTGCTGGCGCCGGTGGCACCCGAACAGCTCGCCGAGACCCCCGTCTGACGCTGACCCGTCCTCTATAGGGGACGGGTCAGCGCGAACGCGGGTCGAGCAGCTGGGCGAGGTGAAGCGACGGACGCTCTCGCAGGTCGGCGACCTGGGTGCGGCAGGAGAAGCCGTCCGCGAGCACCACGGCGTCCGGGGCGGCGTCCAGTGCCGGCAGCAGGTTCTGCTCCGCGACGGCCACCGACACCTCGTAGTGGCCGATCTCGACCCCGAAGTTGCCGGCCAGGCCGCAGCAACCGGCGAGCCGCTGCACGGTCGCGCCGGTGGCGGCGAGCAGCTTCTGGTCCTCGCCCCAGCCCATCACCGCGTGGTGGTGGCAGTGCGGCTGCGCCACGACGGTCG
>Ga0098074_1001761_pt1 | contig 10454 bp, 12 predicted proteins | sample 32_taG_FD_75064 | JGI IMG/M metagenome (GOLD analysis project Ga0098074, IMG submission 75064) | Marine viral communities from the Gulf of Mexico - 32_GoM_OMZ_CsCl metaG | ecosystem: Environmental > Aquatic > Marine > Oceanic | place: Atlantic Ocean: Gulf of Mexico | collected 2015-07-12 | reverse complement strand
GGCCAAATTGTGTGCCGCGATCATAGACCAGATTATATTCAGCGTAATAGCCGCGCTTGACCAGTTGGTGCTCGCGCTGCTCGGCGCTCCATGGTTCGTGCATGTGCTTGCGCACCAGTTTGGGATAGATATCAAGAAAGGTCTTGCCGACATCCTGCGTGAAGGCAAAATCCGCGCTCCAGTCATTGTTATCAATGTAATCATAAAAAATGCCGCCAACGCCGCGCGCCATTTTGCGGTGGGGAATATAGAAATACTCATCGCACCATTTCTTGAAGCGGGGATAATACTCGGGATCGTGACGGTCACAACATTCCTTGAACGCACCGTGGAAAGCTTGCGTGTCCTCCTCGACCTCATACATCGGGTTTAAATCGCCGCCGCCGCCAAACCAGCCCTTGGAAGTCACGATCATGCGCGTATTCATATGCACGGCAGGAACAAGAGGGGAGCGCATATGCGCTACAAGGGAGATGCCGCTGGCCCAGAACTGGCCGCCGCTTTCCTCACCGCCCGGAATTTTCGCCGCAAAATCTTCCGAAAAAACGCCGTGAACGGTCGAGATATTGACGCCGACCTTTTCGAAAACGCGTCCATGCATCAAAGACATTTCACCGCCGCCATTTAGAACGCTGCCAGATTCATTGGGCTCGCCTGTTTCATCGCGGCTCCAAGGGCTGCGTTTGAACCGTCCGGCTTGCATGTCTTTATGGGGGCCTTCGCTCAACTCATTCTCAATGGCTTCGAACTCCGCACAGATTTGATCGCGCAGAGAGAGAAACCAGCTCGAGGCCTTGTCTTTGTTGTCATGCCAGACAGAGGCGGGTTGTTCTTTATCTAGTTGTTCTTTATCAATAGGTGTGGTTTTTGCTTTTTCCATGGCTTAAGCCTTCCATTTGGTTTGACGCAGTGCCTCGCCCAAAATCATCGAGGTCGCATTGACTATATTTAAAGAGCGCTGGCCGTTTTCCATTGGGATCACAACGCGCGCATCGGCGCGGCCATGGACGTCATCGGGCACGCCTGCGCTCTCGCGCCCCGCCAACAGGACATCACCCGCCTTGAATTCGAAATCGTAATGCAGCGTAGCGCCCTTGGTTGTCATTAATATAATGCGCCGCGCGCCCATGGCTTGTAAAAATGCATTCCAATCGGTATGGCGCGTAATTTTGACCGAAGAGAGGTAATCCATGGCCGATTTGCTAATTTTCTTGTCATTCCATGGAAAACCGCAGGGCTCTATAATCTCAAGCGAGACATCCGTGCACGCACAAAGACGCATCATCGCGCCCATATTCTGGGGGATGTCGGGCTGGTACATGGCAATGCTGATTGGCGCGTTCATAACGCCAAAACTGATAACAGAAGCAGGTGGGCTGCGCAATTGACTTTGGTTAAGTATCTGCGGTTTTTGGCTCGATCAGCGTAAAAACGGTGAATTTTGTCAGATATTGGTTTTTTATCTGTGGCAATTGCTGTATTGAGTGTTTACAAGATTACCACTTGATTACACAATGATAATCCAGTAATTACTGCAAAAATAAAAATAAACGCGGATCCTAGCATGGCAAAGACAACAACAGCAGATCATCACAAAGACGGCGAATCCCGCCGCGATTTCCTTCAACTTACGGCGGCTGCGTTCGGCGCGGTTGGTGTCGGTACACTCGCATGGCCCTTCGTTGATTCCATGAACCCGGCCAAAGACACGCTGGCGCTCTCCACCACAGAGGTGGATTTGACCCCGATCCAAACAGGGCAGGCGATCACGGTTATGTGGCGCGGTAAGCCGGTGTTTATTCGCCGCCGCACAGAAGCAGAAATTACAGAGGCTCGCGGCGTTGATGTCAGCGGCCTGATCGACAAACAATCCGATGAAGAGCGTATCGAGCGCCCTGAATGGCTGGTTGTGGTCGGTATTTGTACACATTTGGGTTGTGTGCCGGTCGGTACCAAAACAGGCGAGGCCAAAGGCGATTTTGGCGGCTGGTTCTGTCCTTGTCATGGCTCGCACTATGATACATCCGGCCGCATTCGCAAGGGCCCGGCGCCAAAGAATCTGGCTGTGCCGGATTACGAGTTTTTATCTGATACACGCATTAAAATAGGGTAAGTAAGAAAATGGGAAGCGGACCACGTCAAAAGTTTGATAATCCGGTAGTGGAATGGGTTGATTCAAGATTGCCTCTCTTTACGCTGATGCAGCGTGAATACGGCGCGTTCCCTGTTCCGAAGAATTTCAACTATTTCTGGAATTTCGGCGCGATTGCGGGCGTGATGCTGGTCACGATGATTGTCACCGGTATAGTTCTGGCCATGCAGTACACCGCCAATACCGAGCTGGCCTTTGATAGTGTCGAGCGCATTATGCGCGATGTGAATTTCGGCTGGATGTTGCGCTATATGCACTCCAACGGCGCTTCGTTCTTCTTTGTTGCCGTGTATATACACATTTTCCGCGGCATGTATTACGGCTCTTATAAGGGCCCGCGCGAGCTGCTCTGGATTTTGGGTGTGGTTATATTCCTTTTGATGATGGCCACGGCCTTTATCGGCTATGTGTTGCCTTGGGGACAGATGTCCTACTGGGGCGCAACGGTTATTACCAATTTGTTCTCCGCGCTGCCATTGGTGGGCGAGCCGATCGTAACATGGCTTTGGGGCGGTTTCTCGGTGGATAATCCGACGCTGAACCGTTTCTTTGCGCTGCATTATTTGCTTCCCTTCGTGATCTTTGCGGTTGTCTTCCTGCATGTTTGGGCGTTGCACATCACCGGATCGAACAACCCTGAAGGCATCGAGCCGAAGGATGAGCAGGACACGATTTCTTTCCACCCGTATTACACCATCAAGGATAGTGTCGGGCTATTGGTCTTCCTTGTTATCTATTGTTTCTTTGTGTTCTTTGCACCGGATTCCCTTGGGCACCCTGATAACTATATTCCGGCTGATCCGCTGGTGACGCCTGCGCATATTGTGCCTGAATGGTACTTCCTGCCGTTCTATGCCATTTTGCGCGCGATCACATTCGAGATTGGCATCCCGTTCACCGATATCGTCTTTATCACGGCCAAGCTCGGCGGCGTCATTGCGATGTTTGGTGCGATTGCCTTGTGGTTTGTGATGCCGTGGCTGGATAGTCATCCTGTACGCTCTGCCCGATACCGTCCGCTGTTCCGCGCATTCTTTATCCTTCTCGTGATCGATTTTGTCGCGCTGGGGTATATCGGGTCACAGGCTGCTGATGCTGTATTGTTCGGTATTCCGCTGAGTATGCTGGGCTTATTGTGCACGGCCTATTATTTTGCCTTCTTTATTGTTGTGCTTCCTGTGCTCAGCAAGAAGGAAAAAGTTAAAACATTGCCAAACAGCATCCATGATGCGGTACTGGCCAAAAATAAAACCCATAGCTAAGCGGGTAAGTAGGTAGAAATGAAAATGAAAGCATTATTACACGTAGCCCTTGTTGTTCTGGCATTTAGCGGTGCTTATAACTATTCCGCATCTGCCTTGGCGGCGACAGACACGCCGCATGCCCCCGAGCAGGATTGGAGCTTTGATGGTATGTTCGGCACCTATGACCGCGCCGCCTTGCAGCGTGGTATGAAGGTCTACCAGAATGTGTGCTCCGCCTGTCACGGCATGGAACATTTACGCTACCGCAATCTTTCCGCGCTGGGGTATAACGAAAACCAGGTCAAGAATATCGCCGCCCAGTACATGGTCACCGATGGCCCGAATGACGAGGGCGAAATGTTCCAGCGTACGGCCATGCCGAGTGATCCATTCGTGTCTCCATACCCAAATGATAATGCCGCCAAATACGCCAATAACGGTGCAATGCCGCCGGATTTGTCTTTGATTGCCAAAGCCCGTCATGGCGGTGCCGATTACATCTATGCCTTGTTAACAGGATATAGCGAAGATCATCATGGCGTAGACGTGCCGGAAGGCAAATATTATAACGAATATTTCCCGGGTCATGTCATTTCCATGGCGCCGCCACTGGCCGATGATATTGTGCCATACGAAGACGGCACCGCACAGACGGTCGAGCAATACGCCAAGGATTTAGGGTATTACCTGACTTGGGCGGCCGATCCGTATATGGAAGACCGTAAACGCATTGGTTTGCGCGTTATCCTGTTCTTGCTGGTTTTTGCCGGAATTATGTATGCCTACAAGCGCCAACTCTGGGCGAAGCTGCATTAGGTCGTTCTACTTTACGCGAATAACTAAAAGGGTATGAACCCATAGGTTTATACCCTTTAGTATATGTGGAAAACCCCGCTGAGCTTAATCTTTTGGTAAGGTAATTTATATTATAATAAAATGATATAAGGTATCGCTTACAGAAAATCGCCATGAAAAATAAACAAAAAATAAGAAAAAACCTGATCAAGAATTATCTCTACAGCCTGAGCGCTTATATGCTTGGCATATTCGGATTCTTCACCTTCATTTATTTGTACAATAAATTTGTGGATGGCAATTCTTATGTCTTTATACAAAATCCCCTGATAGTCGTGATTTTATTGGCCCCGTTCATTCCTTCTGCAGTTTTGTTCTTGCTGTCCAAAAAGGCCAGAAAAGCGGCCAGTACGGAAATCAAAGAGCAAATGGGCTCTTAACTTTACAGCGCATCTGCCATAGGAATTTTTTTATTTTCAGGGTATTATGTCCCTTATGAAAGATTCAAAACAATCCATTATAGATTTTTGGTTCGAGGAAACGAAGCCCCAGCAATGGTTTCAGATTAATCCCGAGTTCGATGAGACTATCCGCGAAAAGTTTGCCGCCACTTATGATCTCGCCGCCGAAGGCGGTTTGGCGGAATGGAAAATCGATGCGCCGGGATGTCTGGCGCTCTGTTTGTTGCTGGATCAGTTCCCGCGCAATCTGTATCGCGGGCAGGCACGCGCGTTCAAAACTGATAAAGACGGACTGTTAATTTCCAAACACTCCATCCACCGTGGTTTTGACCAGATACTCGTCCCGATGAAGCGCCGCTTTTTATATTTACCATTCATGCATAGCGAGAATTTGACTGACCAGAAACGCTCGGTTGAACTCTTTGCGACTATGCAGGTGGAAGACCCGATGGGATACGAGCACGCCTTGCGTCATTATCGCGAGATTGAGAATTTTGGCCGTTTCCCCTACCGTAACAAGGCTTTGGGGCGCGACAATACGCCGGATGAAGATGAATATCTAAAAACGCTGGCCGCTTAGGTTCGGCGGATTATTCGTCTTGTTCGTCTGCCGCTTTGGCTACAAATTCGGGCATTTTACCGTCTTTATGTGCCACCACTATAATTTTTAGTTTATATGATTTCTGACATTGGCTAAGCCAGACGGTTTCTGCCCATGCGCCCGCGATCGGATGCAGTTTTTCAGGCACAAACACGGGTTTTGAGACAATATCATAGCGTTTGCGCGAGACCAGCGCATTTTTTTGCCCGCAGCCATCGAGCGCAAGCCCGTATTTGCTGGCGGTTTGCATGATCTTCGTGCGGTAAAAGTTATGACTTATATAGCTATGGAGCGGATTTTTTTGCACTGCCATAGCGCCGCTTGTGCACAAAAGGGCAAGAAGAATTGTCAATGTGGTGATCAGTGCTTTACTGTGCATAGTCAGGGATTAAATCATAAAGGGAGATAAAGCACCATGTTAAAAGCGAAAGAGAGCACGACAATGAATAACCACAGCGAAATTATCAGCGCCTGCGGATTAAACGGAGACGCCGTTTTTGCGGGTGAGCTGGATGTCTACACCCCGATTGACGGCGCGAATATAGCCTCTGTGAAAATGCACAAAGCCGCGCAAATGGATACTGTAAGAGACAATGCAAAGAGCGCGTTTAAAGAATGGCGCAACGTACCCGCGCCTGTGCGCGGTGAGTTTGTCCGCCTGTTAGGGCAAGAATTGCGCGATGCTAAGGAAGAGCTTTCGCAGCTCGTGACGTTGGAATGCGGCAAGATCATTTCCGAAGGCCGCGGCGAAGTGCAGGAGATGATTGATATTTGCGATTTCGCTGTGGGCCTCTCGCGCCAGCTTTACGGCCTGACGATTGCGTCCGAGCGCCCGGGCCACCATATGCGTGAGATGTGGCAACCGCTTGGCCCTGTGGCTGTCATTTCCGCCTTTAATTTCCCAGTCGCTGTTTGGTCGTGGAACGCAGCGCTTTCGCTTGTTTGCGGTAATTCTGTCGTTTGGAAACCGTCCGAGAAAACGCCGCTTACCGCGCTGGCCTGTGAGGTCATCTTCAAACGCGCCGCGGATAAATTCAAACAAGCCGGACATAGTTTGCCGGATAATCTTCTACAGGTTGTGATCGGCGAGCATGATATCGGTGAGGCGCTGGCCAATGACCCAAGCTATCCGCTGGTCAGTGCGACCGGATCGACCCGCATGGGTAAAGCCGTGGCCAAAGATGTTGCCGCTCGCTTGGGCCGCTCCTTGCTGGAGCTTGGCGGGAATAATGCAATGATTGTGACACCGTCCGCGGATATGGAGATGGCCGTGCGCGCCGCTATATTCGGCGCTGTTGGCACTTGCGGTCAGCGCTGCACGTCGCTGCGCCGCCTGATCGTGCAGGAGAGCATTTATGATGCGCTCGTGCAGCCACTCACCAAGGCTTATAAATCCGTGCGGATCGGCAGTCCGCTTGATAGTAATACCCTCGTTGGTCCGTTGATTGACGAGGAGTCTTACAACGCCATGCAGGACGCAATCAAGGCCGCCAAGGCGCAGGGCGGCGAAGTGCTGGCCGGCGGTGAGCGTTATACCGAAGGCGCATGCGCGGACGGGTTTTACGTTACGCCCGCAATTATCGCGATGCCAAAGCAAAGCGCGATAGTCGAGCATGAGACATTTGCCCCGATTCTCTACGTCATGAAATACAGTGAGTTTGACGAGGCGGTTGAGATGCAAAACGCTGTTCCGCAAGGGCTTTCGTCTTGTGTGTTCTCGAATAATATCCGTGAAAGTGAGAAATTTCTGTCCAGTATCGGCAGCGATTGCGGGATTGCCAATGTTAATATCGGCACCAGCGGTGCGGAGATCGGCGGGGCGTTCGGCGGCGAGAAAGAGACCGGCGGAGGCCGCGAGAGTGGATCGGACGCTTGGAAAGCCTATATGCGTCGTCAAACCCAGACGATCAACTATTCCGACCAAATGCCACTGGCGCAAGGCGTGGTGTTCGAGATTTAATCTCTTCAGTTTGTATTTCCTGAAAAAGTCGGGTGAAAGAGCTATGCAATTGATTTTGCATGGCTTCTTTCAGTTTGTTTTGGTGACCACTTTTACGTCATTCCGACCGGAGCGAGAGCGAAGTGGAGGAATCTGGTGCATGGATCGGATCCCTCGGCTTCGCTCGGGATGACGTTATTACTTACATTATTATCATACATATAATTAATATATGATTAAATTCCTATTTTGTCCAGATGTTTGTGCGTTTTAAAGTTATTTGACATATGTAATTTTTTATGGCTAATATCTCCCTGAATTTAAAACAGGAGATATCATGAATAAGAAACAGGGCGTAGCCACTATATTCGGAGCGACAGCGATCTATTGCGGGGTGCTTTATGGCGGTATACAATTTTATGAGAGATCAGATGATGTGAGTTTAGGCGACACACCTGAGACTTTGCTAACTGCTATTGCCGACAATGCGCCCGTTATAATTGCGCAAACAGAGGCGATGACTGCTTTTTGCGCCGGTCTTTCCGATAAGATCAAAGAAGAGCTCGGTGCCACTGTTGATGATTATAATTTGTCCACGGAAATTCACCGTGATCATTGTGTCCTTTCTTCCGACAATTTGGATGATATTTGGTTTTCAAATTTCGATATTGAGAATAATGTTTCATTGACCGATGGAAGTGCCGGGGCGCTTTTTGCCAAAACAATAGAAGGGGCGGCCAGAAACGCTGAATTTTGCGCCAGTTTCAATTCTGTTGTTGCACCGATGATTGCTCAGTCAGGGGTGAGTGCACCTGTTTTGGGTAAATATGATAACGGTGATTGTATGCTGCGGGTTAATGATGAGCATGCCACACAGATCGAAGCGACAGAATATAATGATAATGGCAGTCTTGATTCATGGCGTGTTAAGCACATGGCAATGGCATTGTTGGATGATATGGATCATACAGATCGCGTTAAAATTGCGGATAATCTGCCGAGCTTAATTAATAGCGCGTTCGATTAACGCTTCTTTATATTTTGCCGTTGTATACTTAAAAGAATGGAGCAATATGGATTGCCCCATTCTATGATGATGAAATTTATATGACGCGCCTAGATCAAACCGACTTTAAACATTTGATGTAAGTTTTTCTGATCACTGGATTTTCCGGTGCATCAGATTTTGCTTATTTGCGGGGGCGTTTCGAAATGTTTTATCATGGTAGTTATCCATTTATGACAACGCAACAAACAGGAGAAGCCCATGGCCTCACGCGCGCTTAATACCAATCCTTCAAAAGTAAGAGCTTTAAAAGATAAACACGCAGCGCTAGAGGACAGGATCAATGAAGCCTTGAAATCGCCATCGGTGGCATCGGCGGATTTTTATTTGAAACAGCTAAAGAAACAAAAACTCGCCTTGAAAGACACGATTGAGCGAATGTCCTGAAATTAGAAATCGAATGAAGAAAAGGCCGCGTGATGTGCGGCCTTTTTATTGGTTCACAACGATGATTAATTAATCGTCATCTTTCGTGTTCATGCTGTCGCCGAGGAAGTTCGAGAAGTCGAAGCCGCCTGTGCCGGACTGGCTTTGTGGTTCGTTAACGGCGTTGTCTTCTTCGATTTTCTTCTGCGCGGCGGCCAGACGCTCGGCCTTGATGGCTTCGGGGTCTTTGCCCTGTGCGCGCAAGCCTTTGTCAACGGCTGCTTCGTATTCGACATAGCTGCAAAGACCAAGGTCGGCCGGGTGGCGCGGCTTGATGTTGCTGCTGTTCGGGTGCGTACGGTCGCGGACATTGTTGATAGTCGGCTTTGTTGTACCCACCAATTTGGTGATTTGCGCATCTGAAATTTCAGGGTTGAATTTCAGAACATACGCAATCGCATCGGGCTTATCGCCGCGCTTGGATACCGGCGTATAACGCGGGCCTTTCGAGCGGGTTTTAACCTGCGGAAGGTCGCTTTTAGACAATTTAAGCTCGGCAGAGGGGTTGGCTTCGCAGCGGGCGAGCTCGTCCTTGGTCAGTTCGTTGTGATCGACCGGATTACGGCCCACAAGGCCGCGGCCGATTTCTTCATTGGCCAAAGCTTCGATTTCGATCTCGGTCAAATCGGTGAAATTTGCGATCTGCCCGAATGTCAGGGCGGTGTTTTCAATGAGCCATACAGCAGTCGCCTTTGGCATCAATAACTTGTTTTCTTGTGTTCTTTTCAGGGCATTTGCCATTTTTTCTTCTCTCCTTAAAAAATTCCACGGGAATAGGGGTTTTGACTTCCCTCGTTCGTCAAAAGAAATTTTATTGTTAAAAATTTCGGGAATAGGGGTGTTATACGGCAGGATATTAAAAAAATCCAGAAAAAATTGTCTTCATTGATTTTAAACCTTTGTCCTTATATCTTAATAGAAGAGGAAAATTGCATATGTTTGATGAAGACGGAAGAAAAATTGATATTCAGGCCTTCCCCGCCAAAATGGAAGGGATGTCGATTGAAGATCTGGAAAACTACACGGTCGAGCTAAAAGCCGAGATCGAACGCGCCCTTGAAATGATTGCCAAGAAGAAGGCCTCGCAAGAGGCGGCTTCGTCTATATTTAAATCCTGATAACGACTTGATAATAATAAAAGAAAGACACCAAGACCCATGCGTATTGAACATGATGTAAAGCTGGATTTTAAAGATGTGCTGATCCGCCCGAAGCGCTCGACCCTTAGTAGTCGTAGCGAGGTCGATATCTCCCGCAGCTATAAGATGCGCTGGAGCGGGCGTACGATTTCCGGCGTGCCGATTATCGCCGCCAATATGGACGGGGTGGGCACATTTGATATGGCGCGCGCTTTTCTTGAGGATGGAAACGGTTTGACCGTGGCGCTGCATAAGCATTATGGGTTGAAGCAATTGACCGATTTTTTCGAGAAATATCATTCTAGCGCGATCTGGTACAGTATCGGTTTGGCGCAAGATGACCGTGATAAGCTCAAATCCTTCCTGCAAAGCGATATTCACCAAAGCGGGAAGGGGATCGAGAAGCTCTGCATTGATGTGGCCAATGGCTATAGCGAGAATTTCGTTGATTACGTCAAGCGCGTGCGCGATATGACACAAGACATCACCATTATGGCCGGTAACGTTGTGACTGGTGAAATGGTGGAGGAGCTTATACTGGCGGGCGTGGATATTGTGAAGGTCGGCATCGGACCGGGCAGTGTTTGTACCACGCGCAAGAAAACGGGCGTCGGCTATCCGCAGCTCTCGG
>Ga0098074_1001758_pt1 | contig 10464 bp, 6 predicted proteins | sample 32_taG_FD_75064 | JGI IMG/M metagenome (GOLD analysis project Ga0098074, IMG submission 75064) | Marine viral communities from the Gulf of Mexico - 32_GoM_OMZ_CsCl metaG | ecosystem: Environmental > Aquatic > Marine > Oceanic | place: Atlantic Ocean: Gulf of Mexico | collected 2015-07-12 | reverse complement strand
CCGCCATTGACGATGGAGGCCACAGTAGCGCTCATTTGCAGCGGCGTTGTCGCCACGCCGTGCCCGTAGGACGCGGTCAGCGTATGCACATCACGCCATGGGCTCGGCACCATCGGACGGCCGATCTCGTTGATCTCGAATTCCATGCGGCTGAGTAGCCCAAGATCGCTATAGAATTTCCGCAAAGCTTCGGTGCCGACCATCTCACCCATTTTGGCCGAGCCGATATTGGAGGAGTACATAAAGACCTCCGGCACGGTCAGGATACGGTTTTCTGCGTGGTAGTCATTGATTGTGAAGCGGCCAACTTTAATCGGTTCGCGCGCATCAAATTCGTACCCTAACGCGATTTTGTTTATATCCAGCACGGCGGCGGTAGAGAAGATTTTGAACATCGAGCCGAGCTCGTACACGCCCAGCGTCAGATTATTAAACATCTGTTCGGCGCGGACATTGTTCATTTGCGAGGGGTCAAAATCAGGCAGCGAAACGCCGGCCAATATCTCGCCCGTATTGGCATCCATAATTACGCCCGCTCCCGCTTTGGCAGTAAAATCTGCCATGGCTTGCGATATTTCGCGGTGCAGAACATGTTGCAGGCGGATATCGAGCGATAACTTCAACGGCTTGCCTTCGCCGAGATGCGTATCAAAGCTGCGCTCCACGCCGCCAAGACCGCGATCATCGACATTGGTATAACCAACCATATGCGAAGCCAGCGCACCTTGCGGGTAATAACGGCGCGTTTCATGCTCGAACCCAAGGCCGGGCTGACCAAGTTGCAGGACGGCGTGCTGTTGCTGCGGGCTTATATTGCGCTCCAACCAAACAAAGCGGTTTTGCGCCTGCAGTTTTTGCAAAGTTGCGCCGTAATCCAGGACGGGGAAGATTTTCACGAGCTCGCCCGCAAGCTGTTCATGCTCCATGATTAACGCCGGATCGGCGAATAAAGACGCACTAGGCAAGGTGGTGGCGAGCAATACGCCATTGCGATCGACGATATCGCCGCGCACATTTTTTGTTACAGCGGAGTAATCGTAAAACTCTTCTTCCTGCGCGCCGTGATCAATACCGCGCAAAACGGAGAGATCAAACGCCCGCAGCGCCACGGCGCTATAGGCGATCAAAAAAGCCAAACCGACAATAACAACGCGGCCGCGCGCCTGATTAAGCGCGGTGCTTTTTTCGCCTTGGGTGCGGATGGATTTACGAAGATAAGGCGCTTTAAAAATCATTCCGCGCCCCCCAATCGTTGCAGAAGACCCGACATATCATCCTGCGGCGTAGGCGCAGAAGCTGGCGCGCCTTGCCTTTTTGGCTCGGGGTGCGGCAGATCAGCGGCAGGCGGGCGAGGCGTCGAAACCCTCACTACAGAGGGCTTGCGCTTTGGAACAATACGCATATTTATTACCGAAACCTCCTCGAATGCACCTTCAGGGCTTACAACACCATCAGCATCAAAAACCGCCTCAGCTTGATAGGATGGGAGGGCGTCAGGGTCGGGCATGATTTGCTGGGCGCTGGGTGGCACCATGCGCAGATAATCCTGCGCCAATTGCTCAAGCCTGTAGGGGGAATTTAAATGCGCCCATTCGGCCTCCAGCACCTCGATGCTCTGACGCTCGCGCTCCAGATCGCTTTGCAGCGCGACCAGCGCGGCTTCTTTGCGCTGCACGGTTTGGGAGGTATGCAGGAGCAACGCGCCGCAACATGCAATACCCGCAAAAAGGGCGACATAACGGACTATCACGCGTTTTTTCAAACTCATGAGCCACCCCCAATTTTCTGTGCGGCGCGCAACTTGGCGGAGCGGGAGCGCGGGTTTTGCGCAGTCTCGTCATCGCTCGCCTTTAGGGCCTTGCGAGAGAGAAGCGTATATTTCGGCGGCGCGCTTTGGTCTTGCAACGGCGCGTAGCGCGAGACGGACGCCTGCCCGCCGGAAACATCGCGCATGAAATTTTTGACAATGCGGTCTTCCAGTGAATGGAAGGTGACAACAACCAAACGGCCATCGTCTTTTAGGACATTTTCCGCTGCATCCAAAGCGCGCTCAAGCTCACCCAGTTCGTCATTGACGGCAATACGGAGCGCCTGAAAGCTGCGCGTGGCGGGGTCAATCTTGTCTTTTTTCGAAAATGGCAGTGCGCCGCGAATAACATCGGCCAGATCGGCTGTGCGCTCAAAACGCTGCTCGGCGCGGCGCATAACGATGGCGCGGGCAACGCGGCGGGAATGACGCTCCTCGCCGTATTTATAAATCACATCGGCCAGATCGGCCTCTTCCATTTCGTTGACGATGTCGGCGGCGGTTTGACCACCCATACCGCGCCCCATGCGCATATCTAGCGGGCCGTCTTGGCGGAAGGAAAAGCCGCGCTCGGCCTGATCGATTTGCATGGAGGACACACCGATATCCAGAACGAAACCATCTACGGCCTCGTATCCAGCTTGCGGCAAGAGCTTTTCAACGTCACCGAAACAGCCTTGCACGAAAATGAAGCGCGAGGGGTAATCATCTTGCAGCGCCTTGGCAGCCTCAAGCGCCGTTTCATCGCGATCAATAGCCACCACCACGCAATCGGCGGCCTCCAATATTGCGCGGGAATAGCCGCCTGCGCCGAAAGTGCCGTCCACATAGATTTTGCCGTCTTCCGGATTTAAAGATTCCAGAACCTCTTTCAGCATAACTGGCATGTGCGGCGCGGTGTTCATTTGCGATTCGATACGATTCGTATAGTTGATTATTTGGAAGGGATTCCAATAAGGTGGGCTTTAAGTCTCACGCGATGTTTCAACTCAATATATCAAGAATTACCATTTCATGCGAATCGGCACAAGAATCAGACCAAGAGTGCGAATCGGTTATTCACAGTTTTATTTCTCTTTAAATATAAGAGCGCCGAACTTTCGGCGGGGCGCAGTCGCGCCCTCTTGGTGCTTCAAATCACCGACAAGTGCAAAAATGTGGCGGCAAAGGAAACATCGTGATAATGTCCCGCGCATTCAGGCCGGTCGGATGGCCGCTGGTCGCGTAAGCGGCGAGAGGAAAGTCCGGGCTTCATGAAAACATGGCGCCGGGTAACGCCCGGGCGTTTTGCGGTTTACCGCAAGGCGACGGAAAGTGCAGCAGAGAGTAGACCGCCTTTTGAGAGGAGTCCGTAAGGGCGCGATCTTTTAAGGTAAGGGTGAAAGGGTGCGGTAAGAGCGCACCGCGGAGCTGGCAACAGTCTCCGGCAGTGTAAACCCCGCCAGAAGCAAGACCAAATAGGGACTACATATGCGGGGTTTTCGCCGCGTAGTCCGGGTAGGTCGCTGGAGGTATTGAGCAATCAATATCCTAGATGAATGGTCATCCCGTTCTTGTAAAAGGACGGACAGAACCCGGCTTATAGACCGGCCTGAACTATTATTTTCCGCCCTTACGGGCGCACTCGCACTTGCTTGTGGGGTGCCTTAATCAGCCAAATCATTGCGCTGGCGAATGAGCGCCAACATGCGTGCAATAGTTTCCGCGTTGACCAAGCGCGGATTGGCACCGTTCAGAAATTTTTCGGGGAAATAGTGACGATGGAAAGCCTCGATTAAAATTTCGAACTCCGCTTCGGGGTTGTAGCCGAGATCAACTAACAGATCGTGGATAATCTGGTCTTGGGCGAGCAAATCGGCAGCCGCCTCGATATCCATTTCGGTGGGCTTTGGCCAAAGGCCTATACCTTGCGCGGCCAAATCCTTCCACGGGAAACGCTCGCCGGGGTCGGTTTTGCGTTCGGGGGCTATATCGGAATGGCCTAAAACCAAGTCGGTGCGGATATCATATTGTTTTATGAGCTTGTTACATAGCTTGGCTACGGCATCTATTTGGGCTTGCGGGAAATCTTCGTAGCCGAACTCATGCCCCTTATTAACAATTTCGATACCGATGGAAGCGGAGTTGATATCGCTGAGCCCACCCCAATAAGAGCGACCCGCGTGCCAAGCGCGATGCTCGTCGGCGACGAGCTGATGCGCGCGCCCATCTTCCTCGATCACGTAATGCGCGCTCACCTCGCTTTTGGGGTCACAAAGGCGCTCCAGCGCGACTTTAGCGCTTTGCATACCTGTGTAATGCAGGATAATCATAGACGGCTCGGCGCGGTCGGGGCGGAGCGTGATACGCTCGCCGTAATTAGGGGATTTATAGCTCATCAGTGTAACTTTTTATTGAATTATCTCGAATATACCATTGATACCACTATATCTTTGGGTGAAGGAGAACACCAGCCATGAAAGCATTTGCACTTTTTGTTTGCGTCCTTGCCGGGCTTGGCTCACTGCTATTGTTTCAATATCCCTCACTTGCCAGCGGTGAGCCCCTATTGAAACAAGGGCCGGATTTGAAACAGGCCGCGCCGCAGGAGCCATTGCCGCAAATCACCTTGGCAGGCGGGTGTTTCTGGTGCGTGGAGAGCGAATTTCGTGGCCGCGAGGGCGTGGTATTCACCCGCGCCGGTTATATGGGCGGTGAGAGCGAAGACCCGACCTATCAGGACATCACAACAGGTGAGACCGGCCACGCCGAAGCGGTGGAGATTACTTACGATCCCGACAAAACCAGCTACCGCGAACTCATCGAATTTTTCTTGAGGAAAGCGCATGACCCGACACAAGTGAACCGTCAGGGGGTGGATGTCGGCACGCAATACCGCTCTGCCATTTTCTATGCCGATGAGGAAGAAAAGCAAATCGCGCAAAGCATTATTGACGAGATCAATGCTGAAGGGCTTTACGATGCACCGATTGCCACCACGCTGGAACCGCTCTCCACCTTCTGGATGGGCGAGGAATATCACCAGCAATACTACGAGAAATACCGTGAAAAAACAGGCCGCGATCATATCCGCGTGATTTTAAAACACTGAGCAAATTGATGCGGAAAAGGCTTTAATATCATGCTATAATACCCTCTGATACTTAGCATTTTTTACGCGCGAGCCTTTTACAGCAATGACCTTGGATATTCCCCATTTCCACCCGGATCAAAATCTTGACCTCCCCCTGGACAATATTGATGTCGAGGCACTAAAAAACCAGCCCGAGCGGTATTTGAACCGCGAGCTGTCATGGTTGGCGTTTAATCAGCGCGTGCTGGACGAGGCCTGCAATCTTGCGCACCCCATCTTTGAGCGCCTGCGGTTTTTATCCATTGCATCCAGCAATTTGGATGAATTTTATATGGTGCGCGTGGCCGGATTGATGGCGCAAATACGCAACAATATCACAGAGCGCAGCGTAGAAGGATTAACACCACACCAGCAGTTAATCGCCATTCAAAAGCGCGCCTTGATCATGAACGAAGATTTGCAAATGACATGGCGCGATTTGATGCAGGAGCTGGCACTTAATGATATCAAAATCCTCTCCCGCGATGCGCTGAACAAGAGCGAGACCAAATGGCTGGCCAAGAAGTTCGAGCACGATATCTTGCCGCTGCTCACCCCCATCGCCGTTGATCCATCACACCCTTTCCCCTTTATTCCGAACAAGGGTTTAAGCATTGCACTACATCTAGAACAAAGCGAGCGTAAGGAAGATTTGGACGCATTAATACAAGTGCCGCCAACATTGGAACGCTTTATACGCCTGCCCGGTGACAAGCCGCGCTATATGTTGATTGAAAAAGTCATTATGATGCATCTTGATCGCCTGTTTCCGGCGCCCATGACGCTTAAGCAATACGCGACATTCCGTATTATCCGCGATACCGAAATGGATATCGACAGCGATGCCGAAGATCTAGTGCGCACTTTTGAAAGCGCCTTGAAACAGCGCAGACGCGGCCGCGTGATTAAGGTCAGCGTCCATCACAATATCAATGAGGACACGATGGCCTTTTTAATGCATCAACTGAACGTGCAAGAAGATCAGGTCTTTGCCGTGGACGGATTGATCGGCATCAGTAACGTAGACGAATTGATCACTGACGAGCAGCGCGATTTTACTTTCAAGCCTTATGATGCCCGCTACCCCGAGCGCATCCGCGAGTTTGGCGGGGATTGCTTTGCCGCTATTCACCACAAGGACATTATTATCCACCACCCTTATGAGAGTTTTGATGTCGTGGTGCAATTTCTGCGGCAAGCCGCAAATGATCCTGATGTGGTGTCGATCAAGCAAACGCTTTATCGCACCTCCAAGGACTCCCCTATTGTGAACGCGCTCATCGAGGCCGCCGAGAATGGCAAGACCGTGACAGCGCTGGTGGAATTGAAAGCCCGCTTTGACGAGGAAGCCAATATCCGCTGGGCGCGCAATATGGAGCGCGCGGGCGTGCAGGTTGTCTACGGCGTGCCAAATTTGAAAACCCACGCCAAAGTTTCGCTGGTGGTGCGCCGCGAGGGGGCGCGGCTGCGATCCTACGCCCATTTCGGCACGGGAAATTATCACCCGCTGAATGCCAAAGCCTACACCGATTTATCTTATTTCACATCAAATGTAGAACTCTGTCAGGACGCGGCGCTGATGTTCAATTACATGACAGGATATGCCCCGCCACAGAATTTGCAAAAAATTGCGGTTTCGCCATTTAATATGCGCGAGAAAATTGTCGATCTTATTGACCGCGAGATTGCTTTCGCGCAAAAAGGAAAGCCCGCCCATATATGGATGAAATGCAATTCCTTGTTGGATTCGCGGGTGATCGACAAGCTCTATGAGGCCTCGCAAGCGGGGGTTAAGATTGAAGTGATTGCACGCGGGATTTGTACGCTCCGCCCCGGCATACCGGGTTTTTCAGACAATATCCGCGTGAAATCCATTATCGGACGCTTTTTGGAGCATGCACGCATTTATTGTTTCGGCAATGGCCACCGCCTGCCCTCGCGTGACGCCAAAGTGTTTATATCCTCCGCCGATATGATGATGCGTAATCTAAGCCGCCGCATCGAAGCCCTCATTCCGATTGAAAACCCGACCGTCCACAAACAGGTGCTGGACCAGATTATGGTGGCCAACATGAAAGACACCAAGCAAAGCTGGGAAATGCAGCCCGACGGGCGCTATATCCGCTTGCAAAGCGATGAGGACAGCTTTTGCGCGCATGATTATTTCATGAACAACCCATCCCTGTCAGGGCGCGGCCATGCTCTCGAGCAAGCGCCCGAGCCGCCGCGCCTGCAATTGGTCATTCCGAAGAAAAAGAAGAAAAAGAGCGCACAGGAAAAAGGCGCGTGAATGTACCCGATATTTGCCGCGCCGCGTTTATCCATGCGAGTCTGTCTTTATGATTGATACCGTCAAGTACCCCGCCCCCATTGCCATTATTGATATCGGATCGAATTCAGTGCGGCTGGTGGTTTTTGAATCGCCCTATATTGGCGAGCGCCCGATATTTAATGAAAAAGTGCAATGCTCACTGGGCGAGGATCTGGATAAAACAGGGCGCCTGAGCGAGGCCGGCAAGCGGCGCACAACCCAAACACTGGCAGGATTTCTCGCCCTTTGCAGCGCGATGAATATCGGCACGATTATCCCGATTGCCACCGCCGCGCTGCGCGATGCCGAGGACGGGCGGGAATTTATTGCAGAGATAAAAACACAAATGGGTCTGGAGATTACCATCATCAGCGGCGAGGACGAAGCGCGCTACTCCGGCCTTGGCGTTCTGGCCGCATTCCCGCAGGCCAAAGGCGTGGCAGGTGATCTGGGCGGCGGCTCGCTGGAGCTGGCCACGATTAAAGCCGGCGGCGTGGTTGATACGATCAGCATGCCAATCGGGGTTTTGCGCATTCTGGGTAAAGGAGCTGGCGCGCAGGACTATCTGGATCAATATTTATCCTGCATCCCTTCCGGCTACTTTAAACAGCCCAATTTTTACATTATCGGCGGGACGTGGCGTGCGCTCACTTACGCATATGTTATGACGCACGGTAAAAAAGTACAGAGCATTCATGGGTTCCGGATGAAGGCAGAGCCGCTGACAGAGTTCGCGCGGGATATTGCAAGCAAGACGGGCGATGAGTTGATAGAGCGCTATCATTTCGAGCATAGCCGCGCCGAATTACTCCCCGCCGCGGCCTTGATTATGCATAAATTGCTGCCCCTGTTGCAGGTTAAAACGGTTATCGTCTCAACGGGCGGACTAAGGGACGGGCTTTTGCGCTCACATTTGGAGGGTGAGATTTAGGCCGCCTTTTGCAATTTCTCGACCGCGCCTTCACAGCGATTACAGAGCTCGCCATTTTCCTCGACTTCAGGTAGGACCTTCCAGCAGCGGTGGCATTTTTCGCCGGGGGCTTTTTGTACCTCGACACTAAGTTCACCATCATTCAGATCAATTTGAGAAACGATACAAATATCGGCGATGTCCACATTAGAAATGTCGGCTTTTGTAGATATTACCAGTTTGGCCTCGAGGGAAGAACCGAGTTCTTTGCTGGCACGTTTTGGTTCTATGGCTTCCTGCGCAGTTTTGCGAACGGCACGGATATCTTGCCATTTTGTTGCCAGCGCTTCATTCTTCCAACTCTCCGGCACACTCGGGAAGTTGCGCAAATGCACGCTTTCGGCATCTTCGAACACGCCTTCCGGTCTATGGCTCCACGCTTCATCCGCCGTGAAACACAGGATGGGGGCAAGCCAAGCGGTTAGGCCGTTAAAGACCATCGCCATGACGGAGCGGCAGGCTTTGCGCTCGGCACTGTTCGGATCATCGCAATAGAGGCGGTCTTTGCGGATATCGAAATAGAACGCCGAGAGGGTTTCGTTGCAAAAATCATGCAGCTCGCGCGTGAGTTTCTGGAACTGGTACGTCTCGATGCAGCTCTGGACTTTTTCGTTCATGACGGCCAGTTCGTGGAGCATGAGTTGCTCCAGCTCCGGCAAACCGCTTGGGTCTTCGAAGTGATCTTCGGCCATTTCATCCTTGGTAAACCCGTCCAGCGCGCCGAGCAAAAAGCGCAGCGTGTTGCGGATGCGGCGGTACAGATCGCCCGTGGATTTCAGGCTGTCCTTGCCGATGCGGATGTCTTCGGAATAGTCCGACATCAATGTCCAGAGGCGCAGAATATCCGCGCCCTGTTGTTCCATCAATTTCAACGGATCAACCACATTGCCCAGCGATTTGGACATTTTATAGCCCTTCTCATCCAGCACGAACCCATGGGTGAGCACAGTTTTATAAGGCGCCTTGCCCTTGGTGCCGCAGCTTTCGAGCAGGGACGAATGGAACCAGCCGCGATGCTGATCGGAGCCTTCAAGGTACAAATCGGCCTGATCCACACCTTCGTAATACGGCCAGCGCTTGGTATCGCCCAGCACAAATTCATGCGTGGAGCCGGATTCAAACCAGACATCGACGATATCGAAGATTTGTTCAAAATCATCGGCGTTGTATTCATTGCCCAAGAAATCACTGGCAGGGCGTGACCACCATGCGTCCGAGCCCTCTTCTTCGAAGATAGCCCCGATGCGTTCGAACACGGCGTCATCCAGAAGGGTTTCTTTGGTTTGTTTATTCACGAACAGCGCAATCGGCACGCCCCAGCTGCGTTGGCGCGAGATACACCAATCAGGACGGTTTTCGATCATGGAGCGAATGCGCGCCTCGCCTTTTGCAGGCACCCAGTTGGTGTCCTTGATGGCTTGCAGCGCGGTTTCGCGAAGCTTGCCTTCGCCGTCCATACGGATAAACCATTGCGGGGTGGTACGGAAAATCAGCGGAGCTTTTGAGCGCCAGCTATGCGGGTATTCGTGTTTCAAGGAACCTTTGGCGAGCAACGTTCCGGCCTGATCCATGGCTTTGAGCACGGCGAAATTCCCGCCGCCCAGCTTGCCCTCTTGAGTGTAGACTTCCATGCCCGCAAAGAGTGGCACATGGTCACGGTAGGTGCCATCATCGGCAACATTATCCGGCACAGCCTCGATACCGAAGCGGCCAGTGTAGAGGTAATAATCATCCTCCCCGTGGCCGGGGGCGATGTGCACGAAACCTGTTCCGGCGTCATCGGTGACGAAATCGCCCTCGAGCAATGGCACTTCGAAATCGTAGATGGGCTGCGCAATCGCTTGCTGGCCATCGGGAAGGCCTTCGGCGGCAGAGATGTATTCTGTGCTGTTCTCGGGGTTGTTTTGATGATCGGCATCAGGTTGCCATCCCGCCAATGGGTGCGCACATATCGTGCCGTCCATTTGAATACCAGGGATGGTGTCGAGGAGATTATAACGCGTAACGCCTGCGGTCTCCAGCACGTCCTCGGCCAATCTTGTGGCCAGAACAAGGCGATCACCGACCTTACAGCGCGCGTTTTCCCCGACTTCCAGAACCTCATAGACGCCGTAATCAATGTCTTTGCTAAAGGCTATTGCGCGGTTGGATGGCATTGTCCAAGGCGTGGTTGTCCAGATCACAACATCCGCGCCTTCCAGATATTGATGGTTGGATCGCAGCACAGGAAAGCGTACCCAGATGGTGATGGATTTGTGTTCTTT
>Ga0098074_1001757_pt1 | contig 10465 bp, 9 predicted proteins | sample 32_taG_FD_75064 | JGI IMG/M metagenome (GOLD analysis project Ga0098074, IMG submission 75064) | Marine viral communities from the Gulf of Mexico - 32_GoM_OMZ_CsCl metaG | ecosystem: Environmental > Aquatic > Marine > Oceanic | place: Atlantic Ocean: Gulf of Mexico | collected 2015-07-12 | reverse complement strand
GATGCAGGCTATGTGCCCAATGATTATCAGGTTGGCCAGACAGGTAAGGTCGTTGCGCCTGATTTGTACATGGCGATCGGTATTTCCGGCGCTATTCAGCACCTCGCAGGTATGAAAGATTCTAAAGTCATTGTCGCCATCAACAAAGACGAAGACGCGCCGATTTTTCAGGTTGCCGATTACGGCCTTGTGGCCGATTTGTTTACAGCCGTGCCGGAGCTGATGGAAAAGTTATAGAATTGAAGCGATCATGACGGTGAGATATCGTCGTTATCCTGCACTGGCGGCTTAATCTCTTTCGCTTTTGACGTATCGCGTGATTTGTCGCGCCCAAAAGGATGCGTTCTGCGCTCAAGGTCATCGGCGGCTTTTTCGAATTCCGATCTAAGAGCCTTAAGCCCTTCAAATACTTGCCGTCCGATATTTTGTAAGAGTCTTGGAATATTTGTCATGGACAAACTATAGGGCGGAGAAGAAGCCCTTGTCAAATTTATGGGCTCATGCAGTGCATCAAATGCGCGCTAGTCTTCCTCATTCTTATGGCCACCCAATTTAAAGACGGGTTTGGCCTCGTCCTTGTCAAAAATCGCGCCTTCGGTTTGGGTATCATCCATGATGGTCTTGTTTAGAATAGCGCCCGTAAAATCGGCGCCGCGCAAATCCGCGCCCGTTAGATCGGCGTAGGATAAATCGGCGCCCGTAAAGAGCGCGTCTTTTAGCTGCGCGCCGTTAAATTCAGCATAACGAAGCTTGGTATTTTTGAAATCGCAGGGGCTGAATCGTTTGGTGCTGCTGCCGCCGCCAAACATCAGGGCGCTGCAATTGGCGTTCCGCAATTTGGCATGGGAGAGATTGGCGCCTTTAAAGCTTGCGCCGCGCAAATCGGATTCTTCAAGGTCGCAATTGCGGAAATCCGCGCCATCCAGTGTTGCGCTCTGCATTTCTACCTTGTACATATTCATGCCGAAAAATTTGGCGTTTGAGGCCTTGATGGCGGTTAGCTTTTCCTGTTTTAACGTCTTTAAAAAGCGCATATCGAGGCCACTCAAATCAAGCTGCTTGCCGCTTTTTCCTGCGCTGCCGACCCAATCCTTATGGCTTTCCAACAAATTGGCCAGTGAATCATCCAAATCAGAGACCGAGCGCCCGATATTCTCATCGGTGATCGCGTCATTCAAATCAATACGGGCATTGCGCAAATCATCCAGAGAGACCCCTGTCAGAATGGCCGATTTCAAATTCGCACCGCCGAATTTTGCCCCGCCGATCTCGGCGTCCGATAAATCCGCGCCTTCCATTTTTGCATTGGATAAATCCGCGCCGCTCATATTCGCGCCCGCCATAATAGCATCGGAGAAATCGGCCTGCGCCGCCATAGAGCCCGCCAGCTTGGCACCGCTTAAGTTCGCACCGCGGAAATTTACCGCCGTGCCGCCGTCATAACCGCCTTTGCCATCGGTCAAACCGCCCACGCGCAAATCGGCCTTTTCCAGATCGGCGCCTTCCATCGAGGCGGATTCAATGCGCGCGCCCCGTAAATCAGCGCGGATAAATTTCGTATTGTTCAAATTGGAGTTGGATAAATCACACGCATAGAGCGAGGCTTCCTGGAAATTGGCGCCTGATAAATCCATTGATACCATAGCGCAGCCCATAAAATTGGCCTGTTTCAAATTCTGACCTTTTAAGGTTAAACCGGAGATATCGGTATTTTTAAGCGTGGCGCGCCGCCCGCCTAACCTGCCGTCCAGAAAGCGGTTATGAAGGCGCACAAGCGCATCAAGCTGGTCTTGTGAAATCCTCTCTAGGTCGCGCGTGGCCGTTTGTTCCTGCATATCCCTATTATGTCCGATAAAGAGTTAATATTCCTTTGCTACCGATCAAAATATCACAGGCTATCCTATAAAAAGTTAACGCCGCCGCTCTTTTATATTTTTATGAGCAGCCAAAAGCTTTTCCTTTGTTTTTGCGCCAATCTTCTATAAAACTAGGGCGATATAAGTTTAAGGATGGCAGGATATGAAATACACACTCTTATTAATCGCGGCGCTTAGCACACTCGGTGCGTGCGGTGTAAAACCAAGCAGCGTGAAGGGTCAAGGCGATCATCCACGCACATACCCTGATGTCCGTCATGATCCTCTGCCCCCGAATGGCGGACAAGCGGCCACGACTATTCGTTAGATAAGAAGGTAAATTATGAGCGGCTTTACAATTAAGAACGGCGCCCTGCACGCCGATGATATCTCTTTAAACGATATTGCGCATGAATACGGCACGCCTGCATATGTTTATTCGGCATCGGTTATCCGCGCGCAGTATAATGCGCTGAAGGAGGCCATGGAAGCCGCCCTCCCCGCCGATCGCCAGCCATTGCTCTGCTATGCGTGTAAGGCCAATACCAATATCGCTATTTTGAAACTGTTGCAGACATTGGGCAGCGGGTTGGAGATTGTCTCCGAGGGAGAGCTTGCCAAGGGCTTACGCGCGGGATTTAGCGGGGAGCAGATTATCTCCACCAGTATCGGAAAAGTCGGCCCCGAGATTAAAGCCTGCCTTGAGGCGGGTATTCACCAGCTCAATATCGAATCTGTGCCCGAGCTTTACCACGTTAATAAAGTCGCGGGCGAGATGGGCAAAGTCGCCAAGATCGTCTTCCGCCTGAACCCGAATGTCAGCGCGGGCGGGCATCATAAAATATCAACAGGGCGCAAGCGCGATAAATTTGGCCTCAGCGCCGAGCGGATATTGGAGATTTATAAAATCGCCGATGAGTTGGAGCACGTCGAGCCTGTCGGGCTGTCGATGCATATTGGCTCGCAAGTCTCGAAGGTCGAGGCGTTCAAGCCTGCGTTCGAGATACTGTCCTCAATGGTGAAAGAGTTGCGCGCGCAAGGACATAAGGTCGAGCGCCTTGATATCGGCGGCGGTTTCCCAATTCGCTATAACGATGAAAAGCTGATGGATTTGCGCGAATACGCCAATTGGGTGCGCGATATTGTTCTACCGCTAGATACCGAGATACAAATGGAGCCCGGGCGCTATATGGTGGGTAATTCCGGCGTATTGCTGGCCGAGAATATTTATACCAAGCAAACCGGCGAGCGTGATTTCCTCGTGCTGGATGCGGGGATGAATGATTTGATCCGCCCGACATTGTACGAGGCCTATCACCATATCAGCCCGCTTACGAATTTGGAGCGCGCAGAGAAAACCTATGACGTTGTGGGGCCGATTTGCGAGAGCGGTGATACATTTGGCGAATCTCGTATTATGCCTGAAGTTCTTGATGGTGATCTGGTTGCCATCCATTCGGCAGGCGCTTATGGCTTTGCGATGGCCTCGAACTATAACAGCCGCCCCTTGCCGCCAGAGATTATGGTCGATGGGGATAAGGTATCAATCATTCGCCAAAGACAGTCATTATCGGATATAATGAACGGTGAAGATATTCCCGACTGGCTAAAATAGGCACTGCGCCCTATTTAATAGGTATATGATTAACCAAAAGCGATCAGACAAAAGCCCTCATCTGCAATATGCGTATGCATTCAAGCTTAAGCGCATTTTTGCTTATGGGCTTGTGTGCGCGGAACAATTCACAAAAAGCTTCTGGCGTATCTTTTTCTGGTGCTTGTTTTTTGCCGGGCTTTGGATGCTGCAAATCCCAGCCCTGTTCGAACAAACAGGGCTGACGGTCTCGGCTATAGTGTTTTTTGCCGGATTGGCGTATTTTCTGGTGCGTGATCTACGCCGTTTCCAGTGGCCAAGTCGCCGCGATATCAATCGCCGTATCGAGACCGAAAGCGATTTAAAGCACCGCCCGATTTCGGAGGAGGACGATAGACCTATCACCTCCCCCACCCCGCAGAGCTACGAGCTGTGGTTGATTGAAAAGCATCGCCGCGAGGGTGATATCAAGAAAGTGCGCTTTGTGAAATGGCGCGGCAATCTCTCTGCGCATGATCGGTACGGTTTGCGCTTGCTGGCCGTGCTAGTGTTTTGCGCAGGTCTTTTGGTGGCCGGAACGCAGTGGAATAACCGCATTCTGCAAGGCTTGATCCCTTTGGACTGGGAAGGTGCGCGCAGTGATGTCTCCCCTGTTATAGTGACAATTACACCGCCGGATTACACACAGCTCTCACAGATAGTTCTGCAAAATAAGGACAGCCGCACCGAGCCGCTTGAAATTCCTGAACAAAGCACGATCAATGTTATTTTGAGCGATGCTATTCTACACCCGCGCGTGGTTAATCAGGGGCAAAGCACCGCCATGAGACGTATTGAGGACGGTGGATATGATCTGGAATGGGTCGCCGAATTGCCCGAAGATCATAGCGAAGAAGATCAATATGCACTCGCTGTGAAGCAGTTTTTCTACACCAATTACGGCTTTGATTATAAAATTATCCCTGATAAAGCGCCGAGCATTGCCTTGCAGCCGCTGAGCGAACAGGAAATCGCCGCCCTGGAGAAACAGCGCGCTGATCGCGCCGAGTGGGAAGAGATGCGCGGCAAGATGCAAAAGATGCTGGAGGAAGAGCAGCGTCTTTATCATCCCAAAGACCTGCCCCGTAAAGATGCGCCTTTAGAGGACGAGGAAACAGAGAGCGCCGAAACCGAAGTAGAAGCCGAGGTAGAAAAGCAAGAACCCGCGCCGCCTCTAGAGGAAATTTCGAAAGAACGCGCTCCGACCATTCTCGCAGATGGCCAAATCCAGATCCCGCTGGTGCTGAATGATGATTACGGCGTTAAAACGCTGACCATGCAAATGCGCCTATCGGATGAAGTGAGCGAGCCGCCATTAGGGCGCGCGGTGACGCAAGAACGATCTATCATGTCGCCGCCCGCGCAGGATTTTAAAATCTCGCCTGTCTATGATTTTACCGACAATCCATGGGCGGGCCTGCCTGTGACCATTGATTTCACCGCCACGGATGCCATCGGCCAGAGCACCGATCTGCCGACAATCGAGCTGGTTTTACCGCAGCGTGAGTTCAAACACCCCATCGCACGGCAATTGGTATCACTGCGTAAAGAGTTGGCATGGGCGCCTGTGGCCGCGGCGCGCGAAGTGCAATACGAGCTGGAACGATTGCTGCAATTCCCGCAAGATTTCCAGAATGACATTACCGTCTATCTGGCCTTACGCACCGCCGCCAGCCGTTTGCAGTATTCTGCTGCCACGCAATCAGATATGTTCGAAGATACAAGCGCGGTCATGAGGCTTTTGTGGGACAGTGCGCTGCGCATTGAGGGCGGTGACCTCAGCATTGCCGCGCGTAATCTGCGCTATGCCCAAATGGCGCTTGAGGCAGCGCTGCGTGATCCTGATATGTCGCAAGAAGCGATTACCGAGCTCATGAGCGAGCTGCGTCAGGCCATGGGCGCTTACTTACAGGAATTTCAGAAAGAGCTGCAAAAACAGCACGCAGAAGGAAAACCGCTGCTTCTTACCCCCGAAGCCTTGGCAGATTTGATGAACCCCGAAGCCCTAGCACAGTTTCTCGGCAACATGGAAAACGAGATGCGCTCCGGCAATAACCAGCGCGCGCAAGGGATGCTATCCCAGCTCCAGCGCATGCTGGATATGCTGAACCCGAACATGACCCTGCCGATGCCTGATGATATGCAATTTATGGCCGATAGCGTTAGCGAGTTACAGCAATTGATCGACAACCAGACCGCCCTGCTGGAGCAAACCGAAGAGCAAAGCGAAAGCATGGGGCGTCTTAATGAGGCCCGAAATTTTGGCAATTTATTGCCCGAGAATATGGAGCTGTTCCTGCAATGGGGGCTGGATGATCTGCCGCCGCCGCCCAGTGTGCGCAATGCGCCCAAAGCCATGCCCGGTCTGGATACCGAGATCAACAGCAATGAACAAGAGGCGCTGCGCTATGTTCTTGGGCAATTGATGATGGAAACCGATCGTTTTATGGGCAAAATACCCGAGAAGATGGGCTTGGCCGAACGTGAAATGCTGTATTCCGCCAATGATTTGCGTGAAACGCGCCCCGATGAATCGGTGCCGCATCAGGAACTAGCCATTGAATATCTGAAAGAAGCCCAGCAAGAAATGCAGGACGAGCTGGCGGAACGCATTGAACAAATGACCGGCGGCGACCAAAGCGGCGACCCTATGCCGGGTGGCAAACAGCCCTTCAGCGGTTTAGGGGAGCGTTTCAGCCAGAATCAGGGCCGCAAATATGATCCGTTAGGCCGCCCGCTGGAAGAAGGTGGCGGCGGCTCGGAAGACGGGCAATATCCCGATTCTAATGTGAAGATTCCTGATGAGGCGGAGCGGAAGCGTGTGGAGGAGATTCTGCGGACTCTTCGTGAGCGCTCGGGTGAGCTGTTTCGTCCGCGTGAGGAGTTGGAGTATTTCCGCCGTCTTCTAAGACAATTCTAGCCGCGCCATTATCCGATAAACCACCCTTATCCAGCACAAAGCGTACAAAAACCTCGCTGGCTTGGGGGTAATCATCCAAGGTTACGCCCAAGGCCATCATGCCCTCGGCCTCAACATAGGGCGCGGGAGGCTCAATCAGGGCGCGGGCGAGTGTGTTGCCCTCACTATCGCGTAAATCTGCGGCAATCATCGGGACGCGTACATCTTCATTGGTCAGATTGATAATAGAGCCAGACAGAACCGTGCTGCCCTCATGCCCTGCACTGGCGCGCATTTTATCGAATACCAGCCCTTGGCCGGGCAGCGTGACATCAATGCCAAATGCTTCATATACCACATGGCTTGGCGGCCATGCATTGACGACCGTTTTGTTCATAAACAGCAAAACAGCCGTTACCAGTACAAAGATCAGCGCCGCCGCAACCGCGCCGCCAATGACAGAGCGCCCCTTGCTGTCGTCGTCTTCATCTTTGGCTTTCACAGCCGGAACATTCGATCCCTTGGGAATCGGGCGCACCGATTCAGGTATATCTTGCGGCTTTTCTTCAAAATTCTCGCGCAGCTCCTCTGGGTCGGGCAATTGGAACCATGCTTCCTTGCAGTTCGAACACTTCACCTTGCGGCCATCCGGCGCCAATACAAACGCGGAGAGCACAAACCTAGTGGTACATTTCGGGCAGGTCAGAATCAAAGTTGGTTATACCTTTTCAAGAAGCCTTTCAATCACGTGATTGATTTAGTATTTATAAAGCTTAGAGACAATGCGGGCAAGCCCGCTTATCGATCAAAAGAAAGTATAGCATGAAACAATCCCTTTTAGTGATCTGCACATTGGCCGTCGCCCTTGTATCAGCCGCCGTAAACGCGCAGGATGAGTACAATCCCGATGATGCGATTTGCGGGATTGATAACCGCGGCTGTGTTTTGCGGATGTTGCGCGGCTATGCCGAGAAGATCGAGCGCGATAGCTGGCGTGACCAGACCTTTCGCGAGCTGGCAAAATCCTACGCCGCCGATGGCCATATTGATGTCGCCATCAGCATTATTGAGGACATCGGAACATCCGATACGCAGGCTATGACCATTCGCGGCATCGGGATGGAGCTTGCTAATCTGGATTATACGCCGGAGCAATTGGATGCAGAATTTGTGAAGCTGCGCGCCGCCGCGGAAAAAATAGACCATCCACCCTCTTATGCCATTGCGCTGACCTATATCGCGATGGGGCAGGCCTTTGCAGGGGATAATGACGGCGCATGGGAGACCGCCGCCAGCATGGAAAATGATGCCCTTCGCTATAAAGCCTATGCCGAGACAGCAGAGATTCAGGCCGAGGCAGGCGATTTCGACGCCGCAATGAAGAGCATCGGCTATATTGATGATGAGGCCTTCCGTAATAAGGCCTATAACATCGTCTCGAAACTACTGGCCGAGCGTTCTATGTTCGAGCAATCTTATAAAGCCGCGCTGGAAATCACCAATGATTATAAAAAGGCGCAAAGCATCCAGTTTATGCTGGATCGACAAAAAGCCGATATGGACGCCGAAGACGCCGCAAAAACAAAGGCCGCACCGCAATGATCAAGTTCGAACATGTTGGTTTGCGCTACGGCGTTGGGCCCGAAGTTCTCAGCGATGTGAATTTCATATTGGAGCCGGGGAGTTTTCACTTCCTGACCGGCCCGTCGGGCGCGGGTAAAACCTCGCTGATGAATTTGATGTATCTAGGGCGCAAACCCACGCGCGGTTTGATCACCATGTTCGACCAGAATATCAACGAAATGGAGCGGGCGCGCCTAGCGAAAATTCGCCGCCGCATCGGAGTAGTGTTCCAGGAATTCCGCTTGCTGCCGCATCTATCCGCCTTTGACAATGTCGCCCTGCCCTTGCGTATATTAGGGCGCCCCGAGCGCGAGATTCGCAATAATGTGAATGAACTTCTGGAATGGGTCGGGCTTGGAGATTATATGAAGGCCCTCCCCTTGACGCTCTCGGGTGGGCAACAGCAGCGCGTGGCCATTGCGCGCGCCGTGATCGGGCGGCCAAAGCTGCTCCTTGCCGATGAGCCGACCGGAAATCTGGATGACGAGATCGGCCTGCGCCTGATGAATCTCTTCGACCAGCTTCACCGCATGGGTACGACCATCGTAATCGCCACACACTCTCAGCATATGATGGACAAGTTCGAGCATCCGCGCATGGTGCTAGGGGATGGTACTTTAAAGATCGAAGCGCCGAAAAGCTGGATACAGAAAAAAATAAAGGGAGTGTTTTAATATGTCTTTCTTTATGCCGGGCGATAAGAAACTGGGCGTGTCCACTGGCAAGCGCCGCTATGATTTGCCGCTGAACAAGGGCGCTGGGACTGGATTTTTGATCCTGCTGATTGCGCTCATGACCTTTTTGGGCGTAATGGCGCTGGCGGGCAGCTTTGCACTCGGCTCGATGGCGCATCACTGGTCATCGGGTTTAGAGAATAAAATGACCATCGAGATTCCGGCCGATAATGGCGACAGGGACATTCGTGACCGCGCGCAGATAGAAGTATTGAGCGATAAAATCAATGACGCCTTGAGCGCCAAAAACTACATCCGCTCCGTACATGTGCTCTCGCAAGAGGAAATTCATGATCTCATTGCACCTTGGCTGGGTGAAGAAGCAGGCAATATGCCTGATATGCCCCTGCCCGGTTTGATTTCGGTGGATATGATTACCGTGAACCCGCGTTTGATGGAAGAAATGCAAACTGAAATTGGCGCCATTGCGCCTAATATCGTTCTGGATCGCCATGAAAGTTGGCTGGGGGATATTTTGCGCCTTACGGGGGCGCTGCAATTTGCGACCATTTTTATCACGCTGATGATTGGCGCCACCACCATTATTGCCATAGCGGGCGCGGTAAAATCCCGCATCGCTATTCACCGCAAGGACGTGGAGCTGTTGCATTTGATGGGCGCGAGTGATCGCTATATATCCCGTCAATTCCAGCGCCATGCACTTATTCTTGCCCTGCAAGGCGCCGTGGCGGGAACGATTGGCGGCGCGCTCATACTGGTTGGCATTTCCTTTTTTGCGGGTGATACCGCCAGCGCGCTTTTGCCGGAGTTTACCTTGAATATGGTGCATATATTCACGCTGATCCTGTTGCCCGCTTTTGCCTGCATGATTGCGGCGGTAACTGCAAAATTTACAGTCTTGCGCGAACTCGCGCTTATGCCTTAGGTTCACCCCGATGAAAAGCATCCTTACAACTCTGGTTCTTCTTCTTACGCTCCTCTCGTTTATGTGGGCGGCGGGGCTTGGTATGTATACCATCAAGGTCATCTCTGCCGAGCCTGCCATGAGCACGAAAAAGACCGATGCCATTATTGTTCTGACAGGCGGGAATTTTCGCATCGAGACCGGTATGCGCCTTTGGAGTGCAAATCTGGCGCAGGATTTATTTATCACAGGTGTCTATAAAGACGTAACACGCCGTGCAATTCTGGATGAATGGAACGATAAGATCGATCTGCCGTATTGCTGCCTGACGCTCGGCTATAGAGCCACCACCACAGAAGGAAACGCGATGGAGACCAAGGAATGGGTGGAGGAAAACCATGTACGCTCGGCGCGTCTGGTGACCTCGAAATACCATATGCCCCGTGCGCTTTTTGAATTCCGTACTTTGATGCCGGATTTGACGATCATACCGCATCCGGTCGAGATTCTGGATTACGAGCCCGAGCACCGTATGTTCTGGAAGCTCACCATGCTGGAATACCATAAAGTGCTGGCGCGACAATTTGAACGCCTCAGCGGATACCGCTATAACAGACAGGATTTGGAAAGCTCACCATGAAAAAATACTGGCTCCGCTCAACTATATTCAACCTCGCCTTTTATATTGTCACGCTCATAGCGTGCATTATATGCCTGCCGACATTGTTCATGCCGCGCTGCGCGTTTATGGCTGTAGTGCATGGCTGGGTCTGGTGCGTGCATGTGCTGGAACGCGTGATTATGAATTTGCATTTCGAGATCAGGGGCTTAGAGAATTTACCCGCCGATGGAGAG